>Ga0073907_1000930_pt1 | contig 41910 bp, 35 predicted proteins | sample GluameincwithD2O_FD_65483 | JGI IMG/M metagenome (GOLD analysis project Ga0073907, IMG submission 65483) | Mouse cecum microbial communities from Vienna, Austria - Glucosamine amended microcosms incubated with D2O | ecosystem: Host-associated > Mammals > Digestive system > Large intestine >... | reverse complement strand
GTCCTCCCCCTCTCCGGTGGGGGTGCGCAGGTCCTGGCTTAAATCCGGGTCCCGGAACACCGTGCTCATCTGGCTGTAAAACTCCTCCAGGTAGAAGCCCCGCACCGAGTTGACCAGAAAAACGCCCACCACCGTCATCAAAGACAGTATAAGCAGCACCATCAGCATGACCAGCTTCATGTGCAGGCTGCGCAGCATACCTGTCACCCCCATTTCCCGCAAACCGTCCTGTTATCCGCCGTAATAATACCCCATGCCCCGCTTGGTCACGATGAATTTCGGACTGGCCGGGTCGTCCTCCAGCTTTTCCCGCAGCCGCCGCACGGCCACGTCCACCGCCCGCACGTCTCCCACGTAGCCCTCATAGTTCCACACGTGCTCCATCAGGGCCTCCCGGGAGAACACCTTTCCGGGCTGGGCGGCCAAAAAGCGGATCAAATCGTATTCCCGCTGGGTCAGCTCCAGGGGCCGGCCGTCCTTTAAAATGGCCGCCTGGGCGGTGTCGATCACCAGCCGCCCGCCGTCGCCGCGGGGGGCTCCCTCCGCCGCGGGGGCGCTGGAGAGCATGGAGGTGCGGCGGATGTTGGCTTTCACCCGGGCAATGACCTCCCGCATTTTAAAGGGCTTGACAATGTAGTCGTCCGCCCCCAGCTCCAGCCCCTTCACCCGGTCGTCCTCCTCCTCCCGGGCGGTCAGCATCAGAATGGGAATCGAGCTGCCCTGCTCCCGCAGGCGGCGGCAGACCTCAAAGCCGTCCATTCCGGGCAGCATCAGATCCAGCAGCATCAGGTCCGGGTTGTGCTCCAGGGCCAGCTGCAGGCCCGTGGGGCCGTCGTAGGCCTCCAGGGTGTCGTACCCCTCCTTGACCAGATTGAAGCAAAGAATATCCACAATGTTCTGCTCGTCCTCTACAATCAAAATCGTCTTTCCCAAAAAGCATTCCTCCGTTTCCGTCAAAGTCCCAGCAAGACCTTGGTTTTCAGGGTAATGGCCACCGTTTTCGCGTCCTGGAGCTCCCCGGCCATCACCTGGGCCAGCAGCTGCTCATAGGGCATGGTAAACACGTCCAGGAATTCGTCCTCATCCGGGTGGCTGGGCAGGCGCTCCAGATCCCGGGCCAGGAACATATGAAGCCGCTCGGTGCAGAACCCCGGAGAGGCCAGCAGACAGCCCAGATAATCCAGCTTCCCCGGCCGCAGGCCGGTTTCCTCCTCCAGCTCCCGCCGGGCGGCGGCAGAGGGCTCCTCACCCGGGTCCAGCTTGCCGGCGGGCAGCTCAATGATGTGTTCGGCCATGGGGTAGCGGTACTGCCGGACCAGGGTGACCTGGCCGTTCCGGTCCAGCGCCAGGATGCACACGCCGCCGGGGTGGCGGACCACCTCCCGCCGGGCGGGCCTGCCGTTGGGGAGGGTGATCTCGTCCAGCTCCACCTGAATAATTTTGCCCTGAAATACGGTTTTGCCCGTAATCTTTTGCTCCGTATAATCCATCATCAAAACGCACCTCCGGCTTTCCGGTATTTTTCTCCTTAGTATACCACAAGGCTGACCGTTTGCATAGAGCGAGATTTTTGCGTTCCCCTTCTTTGCGGAATTCCTTGCAATGTGTGATGCAATCCTTTATAATGTCCCAAGAGGAGGAATTCTAGATGAAGTTAGGAATCGTGGGTCTCCCCAACGTGGGCAAGAGCACCCTGTTTAACGCCATTACCAATGCCGGCGCCGAGAGCGCCAACTACCCCTTCTGCACCATCGACCCCAACGTGGGCATGGTGTCGGTGCCCGACGCCCGGCTGGACAAGCTGTCGGAGATGTACCAGCCCAAAAAGACCACCCCCGCCGTCATTGAGTTTGTGGATATTGCGGGACTGGTGAAGGGCGCGTCCAAGGGCGAGGGGCTGGGCAACAAGTTTTTGGGCAACATCCGGGCCACCGACGCCATCGTCCACGTGGTGCGCTGCTTCGATGACGAGAATGTCATCCATGTGGACGGCGGGGCCGACCCGGTCCGGGACATGGACACCATCGACCTGGAGCTGATTATGTCCGACCTGGAGATGGTGGAGCGGCGGATTGACAAGGCCAAAAAGGCCGCCAAGGGGGACAAAAAATTCCTCCAAGAGGCCGCCGACTTCGAGGGCCTGCGGGACTGGCTCAACGACGGCAGGTCCGCCCGGAGCTACACCGGGACGGACATCGCCGCCGAGTACCCCGACTGTGAACTGCTGTCCCTGAAGCCGGTGATCTACGCTGCCAATCTGGACGAGGACGGCTTCTCCGACCCGGAGGGGGTGGAGTATTACCAGCAGGTCAAGGCCCGGGCAGAGGCCCAGGGGGCCCAGGTGATTCCCGTGTGCGCCAAGCTGGAGGCGGAGATCGCCCAGCTGGAGGCAGAGGAAAAGCAGCTCTTCCTGGATGATCTGGGGGTGGCGGAGAGCGGGCTGGACCGGTTGGTAAAGGCCAGCTACACCCTGCTGGGCCTGATCTCCTACTTGACCTCCGGGGAGGACGAGTGCCGGGCCTGGACCATCAGAAAGGGGACCAAGGCCCCCCAGGCCGCGGGGAAAATTCACTCCGACTTTGAACGGGGCTTCATCCGGGCCGAAGTAATCTCCTATGAGGATCTGATGGCCTGCGGAACCATGGCCGCCGCCCGGGAAAAGGGCCTGATCCGCTCGGAGGGCAAGGAGTACGTGGTCCGGGACGGGGATATTATTCTCTTCCGGTTTAACGTGTAAAAACAGAGGCGAGAGGAGCTGGCGGCTCCTCTCGCTGTTTTTTGACTATTTTTCCACGTGCTGCCGGATTTTTTCGTCCATCCACACCACCCGGTTCCGGCCAAGGCGCTTGGCGTCATACAGCATGGCGTCCGCCATTTTCAGGTAGGTCTGGTAGGTGGTCTCGGGCTTTGGAATGGTGGTGATGCCGCCGATGCTGATGGTGACCCACTGGGAGATGTTGGGGTTGTGGGGGATATGCAGGTTCTCCACGTCCCGGCGGATCTCCTTGAGGTAGGCAAAGGCCTTCTCCGCGCTGTCCCCCAGCAAAAACGCCACGAATTCCTCTCCGCCGTAACGGGCGAAAAAATCCGTGCTGCGCTGGAGCCGGGCGGCCGCCGTGCTGGCCACGGCGGAAATCACCTTATCGCCGGCGGGATGGCCGAAGGTGTCGTTGTACACCTTGAATTTGTCAATGTCGAACATACAGATGGAGAAGGGAATTTGCAGGCGGGTGGCCTCCTGCCACTTGGTCAGGCTGTAGAGGTCGTGGCGGCGGCGGTTGGCAACGCCGGTGAGCTGGTCCGTCATGGACTGGTACTCCACCTGCTTGCGGTATTGGTACAGCTTGATGTGGGTATTCACCCGGGCCTTGACGATCAGCGGGTGGCCGGGCTTGCTGATGTAGTCCACCGCCCCCAGAGTCAGCCCCCGCTGCTCACTCTCGATGTCGGTGAGGCTGGTAATCAGGATGACTGGAATGTGCCGGGTGACCACCTCCTCCTGCAGCTTCTTCAGCAGCATAAATCCATCCATCTCCGGCATGACCACGTCCAGCAGGATCAGGGAATAATCCCCTGAGTGGGCCTGCTTCAGCCCCTCCTGGGCCGTCTGAGCTGTGGTGACTTCATAGTCCTCTGATAAAATATTTTTCAGATGGGTGGCCTGAACAGGGCTGTCATCAATAATCAATATCTTTTCCATAGAGGTACACTCCTTCCAGCTAATATAATCCTAGGGTCTGTCCTGCTGCAAAAACGTCTTGTAATCCGCGTAATTACGCCGGAGCAGTTCCGGCGTATTCAGGCCGTAGGGACAGTGATCCGCACAGTGATTGCAGCCGACGCAGCCGTCGATGCGGGCCATCTTGGCCTGTCCCTCCGGGGACAGGTGGTCCGCCGCCGGGGAGCGCCGCAGCAGCAGGGACATCCGGGCGCAGTTGGGGATGTCGATCTGGGCTGGACAGGGCAGGCAGTAGCCGCAGCCCCGGCAGAACTCCCCCGCAAGCTCGGCCCGGTCCCGGCTTATCACCTGCTCCAGCTCCGCCGTAAGAGCCGGAGGGCAGGCGATATAGGACAAAAATTCGTCCAGCTCCTTCTCCCGCTGGATTCCCCAGATGGGCAGTACGTTCTCGTACTGGGCCTGGAAGGCGCAGGCGGCGGCGGAGCTGGCAATCAAGCCCCCGGACAGCGCCTTCATGGCGATAAAGCCCACGTTCCGCTCCCGGCACAGCTGGGTCAGGGCAATTTCCTCCGGAGTGGCCAGGTAGTTGAAGGGAAACTGGAGGGTGTCGTACAGGCCGGATTCCACCGCCTCCCGGGCCACCGCCAGGCGGTGGTTCGTGATGCTGATAAACCGGATTTTGCCCTCCTCCCGGGCTTGCAGCATGGCCTCATAGAGTCCCGAGCCGTCCCCGGGCTTGGGGCAGAAGGAGGGATTGTGAAATTGCAGCAGGTCAACATGGTCCGTGCGCAGATTGTTCAGGCTGGTGTGCAGGTCCGTCCAAAACTCCTCCGCCGTTTTGGACGCGGTTTTGGTGGCCAGCACAAAGCGGTCCCGCCGGTCCGCCAGGGCATAGCCGATTTTTTCTTCGCTGTCGCTGTAGGCGCGGGCGGTGTCAAAGAAATTCATCCCGCCGTCTAGGGCTTTCTGGAGGAGCCTGGCCGCCTCGTCCCGGGAGATGCGCTGGATGGGGAGTGCGCCGAACCCGTTTTTCTGGACGGTCAAGCCGGTGCGGCCCAAGGTTACGTTGCTCATTGGTCAATCCACGCTTTCCTTTTTTTCCTAAGTATAGCATATCCATGCAGGAAAGTCCAGCGCTACAGGATCTTGACTTTACGGAGTTTTGGAGTGTATTATTAAGATAAACCATCTGTAAAATTTTAATTGAGGCATCGCATGAAGGGAGTGTTTTATGGCGCGGATAAAAAACCATGCCGTCGCCGGGGCGTGGATTGACGGACTCTAAAAAATAAACGCGTTTTGTTCCCGCTCCTCCTGGATGGGCGGGAACAAACTATGTCACGAATTGAGGTTTTGGAACATTGAAATTAAACGTAACATGGGGGGCGTCCCTCACCGCGCTGCTGGGCAGCGCATTTTTGGCCTTTGGGCTGTACCATGTCCACTCTTTTTCCGGCGTGACGGAAGGGGGCGTGCTGGGAATGACCCTGCTGCTGGAGCACTGGTTCCACATCTCCCCCGCTCTGTCGGGCTTTGTGCTCAATGCCGCCTGCTACGCCCTGGGCTGGAAGCTGCTGGGCCGGGAATTTCTCGCCTACTCCGCCCTGTCCAGCGCGGCCTTCTCTCTATCTTATAAAGTGTACGAGCAGTTTGATCCCCTCTTGCCCCAACTTGCCCAGATGCCGCTGGCGGCGGCGGTGCTGGGCGCGGTGTTTGTAGGGGTGGGGGCGGGGGTGTGCGTCCGGGCCGGCGGGGCCACCGGAGGAGACGACGCCCTGGCCATGAGCGCGGCCCGTCTGACGGGCTGGAAGATTGAGTGGATTTATCTGCTGTCCGATTTCCTGGTGCTGGCCCTGTCCATCAGCTACATCCCCCTGAAACGGATTGGCTACTCGGTGCTGACGGTGATCCTGTCCGGGCAGATCATCGGCCTGATCCAGCGGCTGCCCCTGCCCTCCCGGCGAACTTCCTCTTGACAAACCGGTCTACAATCTGTAAACTATACGTGAGATCTACATAGAGTAGACCAAAGGGAGGTATGTTTATGGGTACAGTAAATTTAGGTCCGGTGGAGTCCCGCTTTGCGGATCTGATCTGGGCGCGGGCTCCGGTGTCGTCCACCCAGCTGGTCCGTCTGGCCCAGGAGCAGCTGGAGTGGAAAAAATCCACCACCTATACCGTTCTCAGGCGGCTGTGTGACCGGGGGCTGTTCCAGAACCAGGGGGGACAGGTCACGGCCCGGATGAGCCGGGAGGAATTTTACGCCCGCCAGAGCGAACAGTTTGTGGAGGAGGCCTTTTCCGGCTCCCTGCCGGCCTTTCTGGCGGCGTTTACCACCCGGAAAAGGCTCTCGGAGGAGGAAATTGCCCAGCTCCAGCGGCTGATTGACCAGAGCAGGGGGTGAGGGCGTGTTTGCGGCGGTATACAACATGAGCCTGACGGCCAGCGTAATCATTGTCCTGGTGCTGTTTGTCCGGCTGCTTCTCCGGCGGGCCCCCCGGGCCTTCTCTTACGGGCTGTGGGCGGTGGTGCTGTTTCGCCTGCTGTGTCCGGTGTCCCTCTCGGCGGAATTTTCCGTGCTGGAGCTGGTGGACCTCCAGTCCGTGAGGGCGGCCAGCCCCATGACCAGCCGGATGGAGTACGTCCTGCCCCCGGCCCCAAAGGTTCCGCAGGCCGCGTTTCCGCCCCCGGCCAACGTATTTCTCCGGCCGGAAGCGGAGCCCCAGCCGGAACCGGAGCCGGTGGACCCTCTGGCGGTGATTTGGCTGGCGGGAGTGGGGACGGTGGCGCTGTACGGTCTGATTTCCCTGGGAAAGCTGCGGCGCAGGCTGGTGGGAGCGGTCCGGCTGGAGCAAAACATATGGCTGGCGGACCACATCCAGACGGCCTTTGTGCTGGGGGTGTTCCGGCCCAAAATTTATCTGCCCTCCTCTCTGCCGGAGGGGGAGCGGCGCTATGTTCTGCTCCATGAGCGGTATCACATCCGGCGGCTGGACCATATCGTCAAGCTGCTGGCCTTTCTGGCCCTGTGCTTACACTGGTTCAATCCCCTGGTGTGGCTGGCCTTTGTGCTGGCGGGGCGAGATATGGAAATGAGCTGCGACGAGGCGGTGGTGAAGGGGCTGAATGCGCAGGCCCGGGCGGATTACTCCGCAGCCCTGCTCCGGCTGGCCGCCGGACGGACCATCATTTCCGGCACGCCGCTGGCCTTCGGGGCGGGCGGCACAAAGGGGCGGGTGCGCAATGTGCTGCGGTGGCAAAGGCCAAAGGCGTGGGTACTGGCTTGCGCGGGAGTTCTGTGTATGGGGGTAACGGCCGCCTGCGGGGTAAATCCACGGGTTGTGATCCCCTGGGGCTGGGAGCCGGGGCCTGTGGCGGAGTGGGTAGTTGAGCATACCGGGCAGTACGGGACCATAGAGAGTTACGCGGTTCCCCGGGAAGAAGAAATCGAATACGTTACCACATCGAATCAGGGGGCCACGGCGAAGGTTTTAGGCGGAATGGCCGCGCATTTGGAAAAAAGGGCGGAGGTTCCGGATTTGGCTCCCAATGGGGTTCTGGAGGGCTGGAGCTTTGAGCGCTGGCATAAGCTGGATGTGGACGATGTTCTGCTGATTGGCGGAATGGGCCGGGATGACGACGGCTGGTACGCCCTGGAGCCGGGCGGACATATGGTCATTGCCCTGAAATATGACGACGACAGCTATGATATTCTCTACGACGAGCTGGTCGTTGACGTCCCGGAGTTCTTCGGGGCCAACGACAACTGGGAGGACGCCATCCGCGATTGGTATGAGACAAACTATACGGTACAGGAACCAGCCACGGACGAAGCCAGCGCCAGGGAGGCGCTGCAGCGGGTTCTGGACAGCATCCGGGAGGGCGCGCCCTTACAGCTGCGGGGTACAGGCGAGCAGGAGGCGCAAATCCTTTGGGAAAACGTCTGGGAGACCGGTCTGGCAGCGGAGTATGTCCTTCAGCTGAAGGAGTGTACCTGGAGCCCCAGCGTTCTTATGTCCATCTCCAGACAGAACACGCTCCATCCCGTCAGTCTGTCTCAGGGTGGGGACTGGACCATCACCGCGTATAGAAACATGAGCGCTGTCGTCCTGGAAACGGAGGGCCGCTCCTATGAATTTATAGCGAATGGAGTCTATCTTATCCTGGAAAATTGGAACATACAGCTGCAGTGGATTGCCGCAAGCAAAGAGGCCCTGGAAACTATTTTCGACCGTCTCCAGGAGGGCGCACCCGTAGAGCTTCGGAGGTATGCGGAAAACGTGGAGCGGGGGTGCTATGAGACCCTCTGCCCGGCGGAACGCAGCCGTGAGCTGAAGGAATGCGCGTGGGAAGCCCGTTCGCCGGTGTACGGCCTGTATCTTGATGACGCATTCCAGCTGTCCCAGGGGGAGGACTGGGCGGTCACGGCGTATGGGCATGGAAATTTTGTACAGATCAGGAGAGAAAACCAGTATTATTTGACGGAGGCGGAGGGGGTATACTCCCTTCTCCGGGAGTGGTTCGGACAACTGAAGGCCGGCGCATAAAGAAACCCGCCCGCTGTGGAGCGCACAGCGGGCGGGCGTTTTTTTGCGATCAAACCAAAACCAAGTTTTCTGCCCGGGCCGTATAATTCTGCTCCAGCATCGCCACATGGGAGAGAAAATCCGGGTCCTCAAAATACTTGGCATGGACCGTGCAGCGGCGCACGCAGGCCTGGCACTTGATGCACAGGCCCACCGCGTCCATGGTGCCCGGGTCAATGCTCCCCACCGGACAGGCCCGTGCGCAGGCCCCGCAGCGGGAGCATTTGCCCCAGTCGGTGAGGGGCTTTGCCTTCAAAAACCTGGCAGGGGTTTTGTCCTCCTTCAAAGGGGTGTAGTAGGGGCCGATTTCGCTGCGGTCCACCTCCAGCAGAGGCAGCGCCTCTCCGGCCAGCTTGTCCGCGACCTGCCCGGCGAAGGCCAGCATCTGCTCCTGGTCCGCCTCGTCGGGACGGCCGGCGCCCACCCGGTCGGAGAAGGCGTGCCGTCCGGCGAAGGCCGCGGCCCCGGCAATCTGGAAGCCGTTTTCCTCCAGCAGCAGAATCCACTCCCGCAGAGCTTCGTCATAGTTCCGGTTGCCAAACACGCATACGGGCACCGCCGGGGTATTTTCCCCGAACAGGCGGGCCTTGTAATCGGGCATGATTTTGTTGGGCAGACGGCCGGCGTACACAGGGGACGCGGCAATCACCAGGTCAGACGGGCCGAAGCGGAAGTCCTGCCGGCGGGCCTCCGGCTTGGTGAAATTGATGTACTCCGGCTCCAGGTTCAGCCGCCGGCCCAGCTCCCCGGCCACAATCCGGGCCGCTTTTTCCACGCCGCCGGTGGGACTGAAAAAGACCACACAGATTTTTTGGATATTCAAGAAAATCCCTCCTCTTGCAAAATATATTAGCCTCTCTTCAAATGATTGTCAATCGAGAAAAACTGTGATACACTAAATGCGACTATCCCGCCGTCTGGCTTACGGAGGTATTTGCATGAACGAAAAACAAATGCGGCAGATCACCGCGGATCTGGCCGAAGAGCTCAGCCGCCGGGACCTGCCCTTTCTCTCCGGCCGTCATGCCGCCAAAACCCTGCTGAAAAACAGCCAGTGGGAGGAGGGGCTGGCCCGTCTGCTGCCCATCCGCCAGCGTCTCACCTGCGCCCAGGTGCTGGAGCTGTGCCGCCCCATTCTGGACACCATCGCCCCCGAGCCCCCCGACGGGTGGCTGTCCTTCTGCTACCGGTATATCCGGGAGATCATGTACCCGGGCAGCGGCTTCGCCTCCGACGCGGCTCCGTTTTCCGGCGGGGCCAGGTTCTACCTTACAGTCCTGCAGGTCCTGCTGGACCAGGAGCGCCAGGAGTTGCCCGCCGACCCTCTGGTGGACTTTCGCTTTTTGAGCGAGGAGGAGTACGCCGGCTGTGACAGCGCCAAATCCTACCGCCGCTTCCTGGCCGCCTGGCGGGAGGAGTACCTGTATGAGCTGATGCGCCTGGGGCTGGAGGCGACCCCCTTCAAAACCCTGGGGCACATCGCCGGGGTCCACCACATCGCCCTGTCCGTGGCCCAGGGGCTTGCCAAGTCCGGCACGGAAATCGACCTGGCCCTCATTTCCGCCGCTGCCGCCGCCCACGATCTGGGCAAGTTCGGCTGCCGCCCCGGGGAGCGGGTGCCCTATCTCCACTACTACTACACCGACCAGTGGCTGCAAAAGCGGAAAATGGAGGACGTGAGCCACATCGCCTCCAATCACTCCACCTGGGATCTGGAGCTGGACACTCTGTCGGTGGAGGCGCTGTGTCTCATCTACGCCGACTTCCGGTGCAAGCAGGACCGGGACCCCCAGGGCAATGAAATTACAGTTCTGTACCCCCTGGACCAGTCCTTCCAGGTGATCCTGTCCAAGCTGGACAACGTGGACCAGGCCAAGCGCCGCCGGTATGAGTTCGTATATGGCAAGCTCCACGACTTTGAGGACTACATGGTCAGCCAGGGGGTGGACGTGACCCTGGCCGGGGACCACCGCCGCCCCGCCCCCCTGAAGGACCCCTCCCTCATGGGTCCCGACGAGACGGTGGACCGGCTGATCCTCCTGTCCGTAGAGCACAACCTGAAGCTGATGCACCAGCTGTCCAACGAGCGCAAGTTCGGCAACCTGATTGAGAGCGCCCGCTCCACCAAGAGCTGGCAGCAGCTCCGGGCCTATCTGAACATTTTCGGGGAGTACAACACCTATCTGTCCGTCTCACAGAAGACCCAGGCCCTGGCCTTTTTGTATGAGCTGCTCACCCACCGTGAGGGCGATATCCGCCGGCAGGCCGCCGCCCTCATCGGCCAGATCATCGCCCGGTTTCACCTGGTCTATCGGAAGGAACTGCCCGTGGACGCCCAGGCCGACCCGGCGGAGGAGGTCCCCTTCACCCTCTGGGAGCAGTATCTGGACAAAATCATCTACCCCGACCACCGGACCACCGCCCAGCAGCGGGGCCACATCGGCTACACCCTGAAGCTGGTGGTGGACTCCGCCCTGCAATACGGCCGGCCGGAGACCGCCCCCCGGTTTATCGGGGCCCTGCTGCGGTACTACCGCAAGCCCGAGGAGCGGGACCCGGATACGGCCTTTACCCTGCTGGACGCCATCTGCCACCTGCCCCCCCAGTATTACGACGAGGCCACCCGGGGAGAGCTGATTGAATTCGCTGCCTACTTCGCCCGGTCGGAGGAGCTGCGCCTACAGGTGGCCGCCCTGCTGTTCCTCCGGGAGGCGGAGCGCTCCCTGCCCCAGGACCACCCCCAGCTGCGGCGGATCGTGGAAATCGCCCGGCAAATCCCCCAGAACAGCCTGCCTCTGGTTTTTTTGCAGTACCGGATTTTGCGCCGGGCCCGGGAGGACGTGTCCCTCCACCGGCGGCAGCTCTACGAGCGGGACGTGACCGGCGAGGTCTTTTTGGACAACCTGAAAATCGCCACCCCCTGGATTGCCAAGGTAGTGGGCATCGAGCTGCTGCGGGACCAGGTGGAGCACGGCCTTATGGACCATATCCTGCACATCTCCACCCACTTTTCCAATCTGGTCAAAGTCTCTGAGCGGGTGGTGGTCCGTCACAACGCCGGCGACGCCCTGGTGCGGATTCTGCCCCGGCTGCGGCGGGAGCAGCGCAACGAGGTGGTGGTGGAGCTGGGCAAGGGCCTGGAGATGGGGCAGTATGAGATTTCCAAGTACATCCCCGAATATCTGGGCCAGGCCGCCCTGTACCTGCACCCCAGCGAGCTGGACGAGCAGGTGCTCTGGCTGAAAACGCTGCTGGGCTCCCCCAACCACAGCGCCGTGGCCGGCGCCCTGAACACCATCGCGGTGCTGCTGCAATACTACCCAACTTACCGGGGCCGGTTCACCGAGACCACCGCCCGGTACGAGCAGCGGCACCAGCAGCTGCTGGACCTGCTGCTCCAGGGGCTGGCCCACTACCGGGAGGCCGTGCGGCAGGAGGCCCTTCTGGTCATCGGCAAGCTGCTGTTTGAGAGCGGCCGCCTCAGCCCGGAGCAGAAGTCGGACCTGTTCTCCCTGTGCTACCGGAAGCTGCTCTTCCTCACCCAGCCCGACCCCCAGGAGGACGCCCTCACCGTATTTTACCGGGCCTCCGCCCTGGCCCACATCAACCGCTTTATCGCCCGGCACCGGCTGGAGCAGGGCCCCTTCTCCTTTACCTCCCCCAAAAAGATCGCCTTCTTCCCCGGCACCTTCGACCCCTTCACCCTGTCCCATAAGGGCATTGTCCACGCCATCCGGGATCTGGGCTTCGAGGTGTACCTGGCGGTGGACGAGTTCTCCTGGTCCAAAAAGGCCCAGCCCCATCTGATCCGGCGGCAGATTGTCAACCTGTCGGTGGCGGGGGACTTCCACGTCCACCTGTTCCCCGACGACATCCCGGTGAACATCGCCAACCCCGCCGACCTGAAGCGCCTGCGGGACCTGTTCCCCGGCCAGGAGGTCTATCTGGTGGTGGGCAGCGACGTGGTGGCCCACGCCTCCTCTTATCAGGCGCCCCCCCAGCCCTGGTCCATCCACTCCATGAACCACATCATCTTCCGCCGGGCCGGGGAGGCCCCTCTCCCCCCCCGGGACCAGCTGCATATCACCGGCGAGGTGATTCAGCTCCAGCTGCCTCCCCATCTGGAGGACATCAGCTCCACCCGCATCCGGGAGAACGTGGACTTGAACCGGGATATCTCCAATTTCATCGACCCGGTGATTCAGGACTTCATCTATCAGAACGGACTGTACCTCCGGGACAGCCAAAACAAACCCCTGCTGGGAGCGGGGGAGCTGTCCTTCCAGTGGCTGGACCGGATCGAGCCCCTGCTGGCCGCCCAGCTGACGGCGGGCCTGCCCGAACGGGACGCCATCCGCCAGGGAATGTGCCAGCAGGGGGACCGGCTGCTGCTGCTGCTGCGGCACACGGACCAGGATAAGCTGCTGGGCTTTGCCAGCTTCCGGTATCTGTCCACCGCCGACCTGTTCGGGGCCCTTCAGGACGAGGAGCTCTCCGACCGGGTGCGGCTGCGGGCCACCGGACGAACCCTGTTCCTTACCGCCGCGGCGGCGGACACCAGCGAGCCCTATACGGACTACATCCAGCTTCTTCTGGCGGAGGTGCTGGCCGCGGCCCTGGCGGATGAGTGCGTCTACGCCCTGTACGCCCCTTACGGCGGGCGGTTCCACCCGGATGTGCTCAAAGTCCTTCAGCGGCAGGGCTTTATCCGGCGGGAGGGAGACCGGGCCCTGCTGGAGGTGGATATGCGGGCCCCCACGGTGCTGCTGCAAAATCTGGAGACCACCATTCAGGAGCCCCTGAACCGGAACCACCGGGTTCTATCCGCCATCCGCCGGGGCCACGAGCGGCTGCAAACCACCCTCACCGCCCTGTATCCCGGCTCTCTGGTGCTCACCCTGTCCACGGATATTATCCACCACCGGCTGCTGCAAATGATTACCAATTTCAACCAGGTGCCCATCGTCCCCACCGCCCCCCGGCGGCTGGGCGAATATATGTGCGTCCCCTTCGGCAAGCTGCTCCGGGGAAAGACGGTCCCCAACACCGTCACCAAGACCCTGCACACCGACAAGGTGTACACCCCGGACCTGCGGGACAGCACCATCGAGGCCTTCCCCTACTACTCCCCCATTCCCAGCCAGATCCGGACCATAAAATCCTTCGGCCGGCCGGTGATTCTGGTGGATGACCTGATGCACCCGGGCATCCGGATCAAGGCCCTGGACCCGGTGTTCAAGGCGGAGGGCATCGACGTGCGGATTGTAATGGTGGGTCTGCTGTCCGGCCACGGGCGGGATCTGATGAACGCCCGGAAAATCCCGGTGGACAGCGTGTACTTCCTGCCCACCCTGCGGCAGTGGTTTGTGGAGTCCACCCTGTACCCCTTCATCGGCGGCAACACCGTGCGCCGCCCCACGTCGCCGGTGCCCGGGCTGCTGCCCGGCATCAACCACATTCTGCCCTACGCGGCCCCCACCTTCCAGGACGAGGGGAACCAGGAGGCCATTTTCCAGCTGTCCCGGTGCTGTCTGGAGTCCTCCCGGGACGTGATTTACACGCTGGAGCAGGAGTACCGGACGCTGTACGCCCGGAATTTGACGTTGAGCCGGCTGTCGGAGGCGGTGATTCTGCCCCTGTGCCCGGACAAGGGGACGTGTTTGCACTACGACCCGAATTTGTCCGCGTCGGTCTATCTGGACAACGATTTGGAGCAGCTTTTACGCACGCGGGGGTAGGCGCTGCGCCTGCGGGTTTCTCCCGGTTTTTAGATTTTATGACTAAAATGCGGAAAATTTTTCTATGAAACTGTTGCAATTTTTCCTGTGCATCAGTATAATATTTGGGAACAAACCTCCGGCCCTCCCTGCACCGGAGGCGGAATGGAAAGGAATGAAGTAAATTGGCACACAAATATCTCTATCTCTTCACCGAGGGAAGCGCCGATATGCGCGAGCTCTTGGGCGGTAAGGGAGCCAACCTGGCCGAAATGACCAACATCGGGATGCCCGTCCCCCAGGGCTTCACCATCAGTACCGAGGCCTGTACCCAGTATTATGAGGACGGCGAGAAGATCAACGACGAGATTCAGGCTCAAATCATGGAATATATCGACAAGCTGGAGGAGATCACCGGCAAAAAGTTCGGCGACCTGGAAAACCCCCTGCTGGTCTCCGTCCGCTCCGGCGCCCGGGCCTCCATGCCCGGCATGATGGACACCATCCTCAACCTGGGCCTCAACGAGCAGGTGGTGGAGGTCATCGCCAAGCAGTCCAATAACCCCCGCTGGGCCTGGGACTGCTACCGCCGCTTTATCCAGATGTACTCCGACGTGGTCATGGAGGTGGGCAAGAAGTATTTCGAGCAGCTCATCGACCAGATGAAGGAGAAAAAGGGCGTTACCCAGGATGTGGAGCTGGACGCCGGCGACCTGAAGGAGCTGGCCGGACAGTTCAAGGCCGAGTATAAGAGCAAGATCGGCGCGGACTTCCCCGCCGACCCCAAGGAGCAGCTGATGGGGGCCGTCAAGGCCGTGTTCCGTTCCTGGAACAACCCCCGGGCCATCTACTACCGCCGCATGAATGACATCCCCGGTTCCTGGGGCACCGCCGTCAATGTTCAGTCCATGGCCTTTGGCAACATGGGCGACGACTGCGGCACCGGCGTGGCCTTCACCCGCAACCCCGCCACCGGCGAGAAGAAGCTGATGGGCGAGTTTTTGACCAACGCCCAGGGCGAGGACGTGGTGGCCGGTGTGCGCACCCCCATGCCCATTCAGGAAATGGCGGAAAAATTCCCCGAAGCCTTTGCCCAGTTCACCGACGTATGCAGGAAGCTGGAGGACCACTACCGGGATATGCAGGACATGGAGTTCACCGTGGAGCACGGCAAGCTCTATATGCTCCAGACCCGCAATGGCAAGCGCACTGCCGCCGCTGCCCTGAAGATCGCCTGCGACCTGGTGGATGAAGGTATGATTGACGAGAAGAAGGCCGTGTCCATGATCGACCCCCGGAACCTGGACACCCTTCTGCACCCCCAGTTCGACCCCGCCGCCCTGAAGAATGCCACCCCCGTGGCTACCGCTCTGCCCGCCTCCCCCGGCGCGGCCTGCGGCAAGATCGTGTTCACTGCCGACGACGCCAAGGAATGGGCGGCCCGGGGCGAGAAGGTGTGCCTGGTCCGGCTGGAGACCTCCCCCGAGGACATTGAGGGCATGGTGGCCTCCCAGGGCATCCTGACCGTCCGGGGCGGCATGACCTCCCACGCCGCCGTGGTGGCCCGCGGTATGGGCACCTGCTGCGTGTCCGGCTGCGGCGCCATCAGCATGGACGAGGAGAACAAGAAGTTCGAGCTCAACGGCAAAACGTATCAGGAGGGGGACTGGATCTCCCTGGACGGCTCCACCGGCAACATCTACGGCGAGGCCATCCCCACCGTTCCCGCCTCCATCTCCGGCGAGTTCGGCCGCATTATGGCCTGGGCGGACAAGTACCGCCAGATGGGCGTACGCACCAACGCGGACAATCCCCGGGATACCGCCCAGGCGGTGAAGTTCGGCGCCGAGGGCATTGGCCTGTGCCGTACCGAGCATATGTTCTTCGAGGCTGACCGGATCCCCGCGATCCGGGAAATGATCTGCTCCGACACCGTGGAGCAGCGGGAAAAGGCTCTGGCCAAGCTGGAGCCCATGCAGCAGGGCGACTTTGAGGCCATGTACGAGGCCCTGGAGGGCCGGCCCATGACGGTCCGGTTCCTGGACCCCCCCCTGCACGAGTTCGTCCCCACCGAGGAGGAGGACATTCAGCAGATGGCCCGGGATATGGGCAAGTCCGTGGCGGAGATCAAGTCCGTCATTGCCAGCCTGCATGAGTTCAATCCCATGATGGGCCACCGGGGCTGCCGCCTGAGCGTCACCTTCCCGGAGATCGCCAAGATGCAGACCCGGGCCGTCATCAAGGCCGCCCTGGCCGTCCAGGCCCGCCATCCCGAGTGGACCATCGTCCCCGAGATCATGATTCCCCTGGTGGGTGAGCTGAAGGAGTTCTCCTATGTGAAGAGCATCATTACCGGCGTGGCCGACGAGATTATCAAGGCGTCCGGTACGGATTTGAAGTATCAGGTGGGCAACATGATTGAGATTCCCCGGGCGGCTATGACCGCCGACGACATTGCGCCTCACTCCGACTTCTTCTCCTTCGGCTCCAATGACCTGACCCAGCTGGTGTTCGGCTTCAGCCGGGACGACGCGGGCAAGTTCCTGGATGCCTACTATGAGAAGAAGATCTTCGAGAGCGATCCCTTCGCCCGTCTGGATCAGCACGGCGTAGGCCGTCTGATTTCCAACGCAGCCCGCTGGGGCCGGTCCACCAACCCCAACGTGCACCTGGGCATCTGCGGCGAGCACGGCGGCGACCCCTCCTCCGTCATGTTCTGCCACGACATCGGCCTGGACTATGTGTCCTGCTCCCCCTTCCGGGTGCCCATCGCCCGGCTGGCGGCGGCCCAGGCAGCTATAAAAAATCCCAGAGCGACCGAAAACAAGTAAAAAGTTCTGAAAACCTATTGAAATAGGCTAAAATCGGAGCATATCATCGAAAACTACGGATTTTAAGGGTGATATGCTCCGATTATTTTATATGTTCAAGTAGGGTTTACAGGCAGGTTCCAGAGATGGGCGGCACGATGGCACACTATTGACAAATTGATAACAGTTCAATATAATTTTTTTGAATCAACCTACAAATAAATAGGAGGAATTAAAGAATGAAAAGGTGTCTTTCGCTTGCATTGGCAAAGTAACCAAGCATTCAGAAACCGCACAAATATTTCAATGCTCAATTTCAAAAGGGCAGCTGGTATAGGGGAATAGTAATGGAGATTGCATGATTAATTGCACCATGTAATCACAATTATGGAGGCTCAAAAAACGGTCCGACATGATTTGGCGGCGGGCTGACTTCTCTCCCCAGGCGCCTGTATGCTAATTTGCGAAAAGCTCTTGACACCGCCAACTGTCGCCTGCCCAATAAAACAGCCGCCCCCGGAACACTCCGGGGGCGGCTGTTTTATGTCTGTGGTTACATACGCTCAAAATCAGAGGCCGGATGCTTGCACAGGGGGCAGATGAAATCCGCCGGCAGCGGGCCCTCATGGACATAGCCGCACACCTTGCACACCCAGCGCTCCCCGCTCTCGGCGGGCTTGGCCTGGGGCTTGGGCTTGATGTGGTTCTGGTAGTAGGTGTAGGTGGCGCTGGGGTCAGTGGAGAGCACGTCCCCGTCCAGCACGTCCGCTAAAAACAGGGTGTGGGTTCCCAGGTCCAGGGTGGACTCTGTGCGGCAGCTCAGATAGGCGTTGGTCCCCTCCGTGACGTAGAACAGCCCGTTCTCCCCCCGGACGGCGTTCTGGTAGCCGGCAAACTTGTCCGTATCCCGGCCGGAGGAGAAGCCGAAGTGCTGGAACACGGAGAAGGGGGCCCGCTGGGACAGAACGGACAGGGTGAACCGGCCGTCCCGGAGGATCATGTCGTGGGTGAAGTTGGATTTGTTCACCGCAATGGTCAGTCGGTTGGGGGTGGTGGTCACCTGGGCGGCGGTGTTGATAATGCAGCCGTTGTCCTTCGCCCCCTCCTGGGCGGTGAGGACGAACAGGCCGTAGCTCAGGGCGTACATGGCGTTGGGATTTTTCATCGTGTTACCTCTTTTCTTGATTTTATTTGTGGTAGGAGGACCCCTCCTGAATTTTAAAACCCCGGTAAATCTGCTCCAGCAGCATCACCCGGGCCAAGTGATGGGGGAAGGTCATGGGGGACATGGACAGCCGGTCCGCTGCCTCCGCCTTTAGGGAATCGTCCAGGCCGTAAGAGCCGCCGATCAGAAAGCACAGGTTTTCCGCCGTCACCAGTCGGGACAGCTCCTCACTGGACCGCTCCCGTCCCTCCACGCACAGGGCCACCCGCTTAAACCGGGGCGGAATCTTGGCCCGGATGGCCTGGGCCTCCCGGCTGAGCGCGGCCTGAATTTGGGCCGGAGAGGGATTTTTGGGCAGCTTTTCCTCCGGCAGCTCCGTCAAAGTGAGCTTGCAGTAGGGGGACAGGCGCTTTTGGTACTCCTGGGCTGCGTCGATGTAAAACCGCTCCTTTAGCTTGCCCACACATAAAATATGTATACTCAGCACAGCAAAATTTCCTCCAGCACCGCTACCCGTCCGTGCTCCAGCCGGAACACCGGCCCCCGCTCCTGTACCGGTGCCACCGACAGATGAACCGGGAAACCGGCCCCCTCCAGCGTCCGGGCAACAGTCTCCCGGGCCCGGGCGGGGGTGTTGTTCTCCTGGGACAGATGAGCCAGCACCACCGCCTGGGCTCCACCGCGGGCCGCCAGTTCTGCCAGCTCCGCCCCCGCCTCGTTGGACAGATGGCCGTATTTTCCCAAAATCCGCTCCTGGAGATAGTAGGGATAGGGGCCGCTCCTTACCCATTCTACGTCGTGGTTGGCCTCGGCAATCAGCAGGTCAATCCCCCAGGCCGCGGCCAGCACCGGCTGGCTGAGACAGCCCAGGTCGGTACACAGCACAAAGCGCATCCCATCTCCGGCGACCCGGTATCCCACGCTGCCGGGGGCGTCGTGGGAGGTGGGGAAAAAATCAATGTGCAGACCGCCCACCTGCCGGGGCCGGTCCAGAATGGAGAGGCTCAGCTCCGGTACACGGCTGCCCACGTCCAGGGCCGTCCCATGGGTGGCCCAGATGGGACAGCGCAGCTTTTTGGACAGGACCCGCAGGCCGGACACGTGGTCGGAATGGCCGTGGGTAATGAAAACAGCGGACAACTCCTCCGGGCGCAGGCCCAGCTCCCCCAGGGAGCGGGTGATGCGCCGGGCGGAGACGCCCGCGTCGATTAAAATATGAGTTTGGCCGCAGGACGCCAACAGGCAGTTGCCCTTGGAGCCGCTGGCCAGGGTGCATACGTCCATGAATCCCCCTACACATCCACCGGACCGGCCTGGAGCACTTCGATTTCCTGGCAGAACAGGTGGATGATGTTATCCTCGTAGTCAAAAATGTGAAAGGTGCGCTCCGCGCCCAGCTCCGGGTCCTCGTTGACCTCGATGGCGAAGCCAGCCACCTGAAAGTCCCCATAGACAGAGAAGGCGCTGATATTCCGGCACAGCAAAACCACCTGGAGGCTTCCATCCTGAGACGCCAGGGTCAGCTCCAGGTTATGTACCTCCAGCCAGTTGTCGTAGTCGTATTCGGTGTACATCCGGAACCCGTTGAGCAGGTCCAGGGTACTCCAGCTGGAGAATGAAGGGGCTTGTTGGAGAAGCTTGTCCAGATTTTGAATCTTTTTGTATTGCTGGGAAAAGCGGGGGGAAGCTGCGTTCATTGTCAAAACACCCTCTCTGTTTTGAAAATCAACCCGCCTGACTGGTTACCTCGTCGTCGGGGAGATAGACCACCTGAATATCCGCCCCCACGGCGGACAGCTTTTCCACGATCGATTCATAGCCGCGCTCGATGTGATGAATGCCGTCGATGACGGTGACCCCCTCGGCGGCCAGACCGGCCACGATCATGGCAGCCCCCGCCCGCAGGTCGCAGGCGTGGACCGGTGCGCCGGTTAAGCGGCGCACCCCCTCGATGACGGCCACCTTGCCGTCCACCTGGATCTGAGCCCCCATGCGGCGGAATTCGTCCACATAGCGATACCGGCTGTCCCAAACCCCCTCGGTGAGCACGCTGGTCCCCTGGGCCAGACACAGCACCGCGGCGATCTGGGGCTGCATATCGGTGGGAAAGCCCGGGTAGGGCATGGTCTTGACATTGGTGCGGTGGATGGGCCCCGTGCGGCGGACCAGGACGGCGTCGTCCAGCTCCTCCACGCTGACCCCCATCTCCAGCAGCTTGTTGGTGATGCACTCCAGGTGCTTGGGGATGACGTTCTGGATGAGCACCTCGCCTCCGGCGGCGGCCACGGCGGCCATATAGGTCCCCGCCTCGATCTGGTCGGGAATGATGGAGTAGGAGCCGCCCCGCAGGCAGTCCACCCCCCGGATTTTGATGACGTCCGTGCCCGCCCCCATGATGTTGGCCCCCATGGAGTTCAAAAAGTTGGCCAAATCTACAATATGGGGCTCCTTGGCGGCGTTTTCAATGACGGTCATACCGTTGGCCAGCACCGCCGCCAGCATGATGTTCATGGTGGCCCCCACGGAGACCATATCCAGATAGACCTGTCCTCCGGCCAGCCGGCCCTGGGGAATCTGCGCTTTGATGATGCCGTTGACCACTTCGATTTGGGCTCCCATGGAGACAAAGCCCTTAATGTGCTGGTCAATGGGGCGGCCGCCCAGGTCGCAGCCCCCGGGCATGGGGACCTCCGCCCAGCCGAAGCGGCCCAGCAGAGCACCCACCAGGTAGTAGCTGGCGCGGATTTTCCGGGCCAGGCCGTGGGCGATTTTCCGGTTGCGGATGCCGGAGCAGTTGATTTCTACGGTAGTGCGGTTGACGGTGCGCACCTGCGCGCCTAAGTCCTGAAGAATCTGTAAAATCAGTGTCACGTCGCTGATCTGGGGAATATTTTCGATACGGCAGGGCCCGTTGACCAAAAGCGCGGCGGGAATGATGGCAACGGCGGCGTTCTTTGCGCCGCTGATCTGGATGGTACCGCGCAGGGGAACTCCGCCCCGAACCTGATACTTTGTCAAAATAGCACCCTCTCCAAACAATTTAAGATGGGATTTTCAGATATATACAGCGCAAAACACGCCATAAGTAACGCAGTCATAGGGCGGCTGCTCACGCAGCGCACAATCAAACAGAATTATTATAGCACTATTATATCCAAATAGCAACGAAAATTGCAGGAGTCCGGGAATTTCGTACAAAGCGATAAAAGCCCCGGAAAAAAGCGGCGGGAATTTCCACGTTTAGCTCTGCTCCTGATGCTCCAGCAGAGCGGCGATCAGCTGGTTGGACACCAGGAAGCCCCCCGGGGTCAGCCGCCAGCGGCCCAGGGCGGTTTTTTCCGCCCAGCCCCGGCTCTGATACTGCTCCAGCTGGCGCTCCAGGGGCTCGAATTCCCGGAAAAAGCTCCGGCGGTACTCCCATTCCTCAATGCCCGCCGCGGTGCGCAGCCGGAGCATCAGATATTCCGCCGCACGCTCCTCCAGGGAGACGGCCTGCTCCTGCTCCACGGCGGGGGAACCGGCCTGGACGGAGGCGAGATAGCCCTCCAGGTCCCGGGGGCAGGCGTACCGGCGGCCCCCGAAGTCGGAGTGGGCCCCGGGGCCGAAGCCAAGATAGGGCCGGGTGAGCCAATAGCGCAGATTGTGCCGGGACTCAAAGCCATTTTGCGCAAAATTGGAGATTTCATACTGGCGGAACCCTGCATTTTCCAAAAAATCCACCGTCCACAGATACAGGTCCGCCTGGGCGTCGTCGTCGGGGAGAACCTCCCCCGCCTCTGCCCGCCGGGCCAGGGGGGTGTTTTCCTCCACCTTCAGCCCGTAGCAGGACAGGTGCTGCGGCCCCAGGTCCACCGCCCGGGCCAGGGTGACGCGCCAGCTGTCCATGGTCTGGCCGGGCAGGCCGTAGATCAGGTCCAGGGAGATATTTTTGAACTTGGCCTTTTGGGCGGCCGCCACGGCCTGGACGGTCTGTTCCGCCGTGTGGGGCCGGCCCACCGCCCGCAGCTCCCCGTCCAGGGCGGACTGCATCCCGAGAGAAAGGCGGTTGAAGCCCCCGGAGCGCAGCTTGGCAAGCATCTTGGGGGAGACGCTGTCCGGGTTGGCTTCCAGGGTGATTTCCGCGTCCCGGTCCACCTTATAATATTTTTTCACAGCAGCCAGCAGGGCCAGCAGGCGCTTTTCCCCCAACAGGCTGGGGGTGCCGCCGCCCAAATAAACGGTGTCCACCGGGCAGCGGGCGGCGGGGGCCGCCTGCTTCAGGTGGGCCAGCAGGGCCTTCTGATAGCTGTCCATCCGGACCTCCTGGCCGGACAGGGAGTAGAAGTCGCAGTAATCGCATTTGGAGCGGCAGAAGGGGATGTGAAGATAAAGGCCCAGCTTGTCTCCCATAGATGGACACCTCATTTTTGGTTTCGTATGCTTCTATTATAATACAAAAGCAATGCTTTGAAAAGTGGAAGCTTTGGTTTTTTAAAAATGTAAAATATGCTTGACACAAAATGTAAAGCATGCTATACTCGAATTGTAAAGTGAGCTGTACATTCGGAGAGGAGGAATGGCATGACCAATCGAATCACCCAGCTGCGCAAGGAGCGCAAGCTGTCCCAGGCGGAGCTGGCCGACGCGGTGGAGGTCACCCGGCAGACTATTATCTCCCTGGAGAGCGGGCGGTATAACGCATCCCTGCTGCTGGCCTATAAGATTGCGCGGTATTTTGAGCTGACGATTGAAGAGGTATTCTTGTTTGAGGAGGAAGAAACATGAAAAAACGCAAACCAAAGGTTTGGGACGGATGTAATTTGAAGGAGGAGTTTCTGTGAAAAAACAGTTAAAAAAAGCGTTTCCTTATGTGATGCTACTGACCGCCTGGGCGGTGATATTCGCCGCCGTCCTCCTGGGGGAGCGCATTCCAGAGCAGCTCAGCCTCGCCTTGTCCACCGTGGGGGGCGTGCTTCTGGGCTTCAGCGTGGTGGGGATTGCCCTGAGCCGCATCCATCTGTCCCCGGAGAGCCAGAAGGAGTATGAGCGGAGCGAAACCGACGAGCGCAACATTGCCATCCGGGAAAAGGCGGCGATGTCCTCCTGGTATTGGACTTTGTATCTGCTGTGGGCGGTGTTTTTCGTGATACAGATTTTTGTGGGGGGTCTGTGGGCTGTGGCTGTGTCAGTCGTGGTTGTACTCCACTGCACATTTTATATGATAAATATTTACCGCTGGACCAAAAAAATGTGATTTTAGGAGGTATTCTGATATGCTGTTCAAGATTTTGCTCACCGACAAAAGTGACTTTGAAAAATCCCTGAAGAACCGCCGCCTTGCGGCCATCGGCCTGCTGTGCGTGGGACTCACCGGCTTTGCCTGCTACTTCCTGCTGGTGCCGGACAGCCCTCTGTCCCAGTACGCCCAGGGGTTCTACCTGGGAGCCGCCAGCGGCATCACGGCGGGGGCGCTGATTCTGCTGGCCCAGACCCAGCACCTGATTACCCACCCGGCGGCCCGGAAAAAGGCACAGATTCAGGAGACCGACGAGCGGACCGTCTACATTATCCGGACTGCCTTTCAGGCGGCGGGGTGCATCACCTATTTCGTCGCCGTGGCGGCATTGTTTGTGGTCCTGCCCCTGAGTATGGCGGCCTTCAAAGCCCTGTTTTCCATGATTGTGCTCTATTCCGTCTCCTTCGCGGCCTCCAAATGGCTGCTTTCCCGGAAGGTATGACGGTCCGGCGGCTGGAACTGCCCGTCACGCCGGAGCTGGCGGGCATCCGGGTGGACACCCTCCTGCGCAAGCACCTGCACCTGTCCGGCACGGTCATCCGGCGGATCAAGTGGCTGGAGGACGGGATTTTGCTGGACGGCCAGCGGGTAAACACCCGGTTTGTCCCCCGGGCGGGCCAGACCCTCTCGGTGCGGCTGTCCGACCCGGAGCGGACAGCCGGCATCCCGCCGGTGCCGGGGGAGCTGGACATTGTCTATGAGGATATGGATCTTGTGGTGATAAACAAAGCCCCTGGTGTACCAGTACACCAGGGGCCGGGGCATTATGACGATACAGTGGGTAATTTTTTGCTCTATCATTACGACCAGGAGGGGGAATGTGCGGATTTTCACCCCGTCCACCGGCTGGACCGGGGGACCTCCGGCCTGCTGGTGGCGGCCAAGCACCCCCACGCCCAGGAGGGGCTGAAAAATCAGCTCCACACCGGGGCATTCCGGCGGACCTATCTGGCGGTCTGCGAGGGGAGACTCCGGCCTCCCGAGGGAAAAATCGACCTGCCTCTGGGGCCGAAACCGGGCTCACTCATTGAGCAGATGGTCCGTCCGGACGGAAAGTCCGCCGTAACCCGCTATAAAACCCTGGAGGCGGGGGAGGGATTTTCCCTGCTGAAATTGGAGCTGGAGACCGGCCGCACTCACCAGATCCGGGTCCATCTGGCCCATTTGGGCCACCCTCTGCTGGGTGATTTTCTCTATGGCCGGGAGTGCCGGACGCCGGGCCGTCCGGCGCTGCACTCCGCCCATCTGAGCCTGCTGCACCCGCTCACGGGAGCGCGGCTGGAGCTGGACGCGCCCCTGCCGGCGGACCTGCGGGCGCTGCTCACAGGGTCATGCCTGGGGGAAACGCCTCCCGGCGCATGAGGCTCCACATCTTGTCAATGTAGGCCAGGGTGTAAAAATTCTCGTAGTAGTGGTAGTAAAAGGCGCCCCGGAGGGTCATTTGGTACACGCCGTTTTGTTCGGTGACCAGTCCCAGCGCCTTGGCCGCCTTCAGCTCCAGGCCGTACATTTTTTCCAGGGGAACCCCGAAAAACGCCTCAAAATCCCGGGCGTTTACCTGGGTGCTGTAGGCGGTCCAGAACAGGTAGTACACCATTCGCTGGCGGCGGGTAAACCGGAGGGTCAGGGCGGTGGGGAGCCTGCCCTCTCCAATCCGCCTGCAGTATTCCTCTGTCGAGAAGGTGTTGATTTTGAACTGATCTCCCAGAAGGGTAGTGGCGGAGCAGCCGAAGCCCAGAAAATTGTCCCGGGTCATGGAGGAGTAGTGGGCCTGGGGCTGGCTGGAGAAGGTCCAGATGGAGCTGCGGGCGCAGCCCCGGTCCGTACAGTAGCGGGTAATGCCGTCCAGCAGGGCGCGTTTTTCCTTTTTGGGCATGGGCGGGATTTGGCTGGAGGTAAAGGTAAAGTCGATGAAGGGGTAGATGGCCACATGGTTGGCCCCGCTTTGAAAGGCGGCGTCCAGATCCGCCTTTAAATCCTCCAGGGTCTGCCCCGGCAGGGCGAAGATGAAGTCCATGGATACCGTCTCAAAGGGCACCGCGGAGAGCGCCTTTGCCAGCTCTGCCGCATTTACGGGGCTGCGGCCCAAAATGCTCTGATACTTGTTCTGGAAGGACTGGATTCCAATACTGATTTTGGTCACGCCGGCAGCTTTCAGAGTTTCCAGCACAGGAACGGTCACATTGTCCGGATGGAGCTCCACGCCGACGCCCTGGGTGATGGTAAAATGCTGGTTCAAGGCGGCGATGATCTCCCCCAGACGGTGGGCCGCCAGGGCCGGGGTGCCCCCGCCGAAGTAGAGGCTGGTGGCCTCCTTGCGGCCGGGGTACTGGCCGCCCACCCGGTGGATCTCCTCCAGAAGCGCGTCGATGTAGCGGCTGCATTTCTCCGGCGCGTAGAGCTCCTTGCAGTAGGGGCAGAAGGCGCACAGCTGCCGGCAGAAGGGAATATGGACATAGAGGCCCAGCCCCCCGCATTCCGCGAAGGGCAGGACCTCATCGTATTCGTTTTGAAAGACAAAGGGCCTGGTGGAGCGGGTCAGCCACATACGAGTCAATTCCGTAATCATATGTACCTCAAATATGTCCGCAGCATCTCGGCGATAATCCGGAGGTTCCCCCGGAACAGCAGGGTATATTCCGCCACAAAGAAGTAGCCGCACTGCTGGCACAGTCCGGGGACCTCAATGCACCGCCCGCAGGTGCTCAGCTTGCCGTTTTCCATCACCACGCACTGGTGGCAGGGGGTGGGAAAGCGGTTTTCAATCAAATAGGGAAAGGCGCTTTTCAGATTGAACACCGGCGTGCCCTCCTTCATCATCTGTGCGATGGTCCGGCAGCAGGCCGCCTTTTCCTCCCGGGACAGGGCCAGCTCCCTGGTATCCGGATAGGGGGTGTGGAAGTTGAAGGACACCGCACGGACATTTTTCGTATCCCGGGCGGTGGTGCAGACCGCACGGATGGCGTCCTTGTTGATCTGGTTGACCGCCATGTACAGGCAGATGTTGTCGGAGGAGGCGTTCCGGATGTTGTTGAGAATGGCGTCGTAGGTGTCTCCCCGGATGGCGTTGTGGCGCTCCCGGTCCCCGTCCAGACTGAGCAGAATCAGGTCCGCCTGGGGCAGATCCAGGGGATAGGTGCCGTTGGTGACCACGTTGACAATCAGAAAGCCCATCTCCCTGGCCTGGGCCACCAGGTCCCGCAGGGTCTTTTGGCCGTCCTGCCACAAAAAGGTTTCCCCGCCGCAGAAAAACAGGATGCGCACCCCCATCTGGTAGAGCTGGCGCATTTCGTCCAAAATCTGCGGATAGGGATGGATCACAGCGGTGAGGTTGTTGACGGAACAGTGCCTGCAATGCAGATTGCATTTGTCGGTGAGGATAATCGTTCCCAGAATGGGGTCCTTTCGGCCCAGAAGAATGGTCCGCACACCGAAGCGGGCGAAGTGGAGAAATGAGGAAAATTTCATAAAACCTCCTCTCAGGCTGCTGTGTGGAAACAGGGGGTGTTCTCGTGTCATCGGTATTGCCGCTTCCTATTTTCTATGATTCTGCCGCAAAAGTCAAGGACTTTCCGGATGTTCCCGCCCTGGGCTCCTTTTCTGCGGCAGAACATGAAGCAAATGTTAATTTTTCGGATTTCACTGGACAGCCTGCCGGTTTGGAGGTATGATATAGTTGTTTTAATTTGCGATTTTATTCCCGCAGGAGGTATCTCATGCGCCATAAAATGTTTGGCGGCATTCATCCCGCCGCCCGAAAGGAAAGTACCCGCCGCAAAGCCCTGGCCCGGATGGAGAAGGAGCCGGAGTGGGTGATTCTGCCCCTGGACCAGGGCGGGGGCGGCACGGCCAAGGCTCTGGTCCGCCCCGGGGACCGGGTTCTGGTGGGCCAGCCGGTAGCCCGGGAGGAGGGGGACGGGGTCCCCATCCACGCCAGTGTCTCCGGCCGGGTGGCGGCGGTGGAGGACCAGCCCCACCCCTGGGGAGGCCAGTACCCCGCCGTGGTGCTGCAAAACGATGGCCGCAGCACCTTATACGACGCGCTCCCCGGCCCCCTGGCCCTGGACACGGTCACCCGGGCGGAGCTCATTGAGCGGGTCCGGGAGTCCGGCATTGTGGACATGGGGGGCAGCGGCCAGCCCATGTGGAACCGGCTGGAGGGCGCTGTGGGCCGGGCCGACACCCTGATCATTGATGCGATGGAGTGCGAGCCCTATCTGTCCGCCGACCACCGGCTGATGCTGGACAAGGGCCGGGCAGTGATGCAGACCGTCCGGGCCCTTACCCGCACCCTGGGGCCGGAACGGGCGGTAATGGTGATCTCCGGCGACAAGCTCAACGCGGTGGAGGCGATGGAGCGCCGTCTGGCCATGCAGGAAAAGGGCCGGGTGGAGCTGCGGACCATGGCCGCCCGCTACCCGCTGGACAGTGAAAAGCAGATTGTGCAGGCGGTCACCGGCCGGGAGGTCCCACCGGGAGGGGAGCCGGCGGATGTGAACTGCCTGGTGGTGAATGTGGCCACCGTTTACGCCATTGGCCAGTGTCTGCTCAAGGGCCTGCCCCTGGTGCGCCGGGCGGTGACTGTGTCCGGGGGCGCGGTGTCCCGGCCCCGGAATTTGTGGGTGCCCATTGGCACGCCCTTTCACGATTTGCTGAAGGCCTGCGACGGCCTGAAGGAGCCCGCCGCCCAGACCCTGATGGGTGGGCCGCTCCGGGGGATTCCCCAGGGGGATTTGAATGCTCCGGTGTTGAAAACCACCGACGCGCTGGTGTGTCTGGCGGAGTGGGAGCTGCCCAAGCCTGTGCCGGAGACGGTCTGCATCCGCTGCGGCAAATGCGTGGCCTCCTGCCCCATGCACCTTACCCCGGTGCTGCTCTACCAGGCCGCCCGGAAGAAGGACTGGAACCGCCTGCCTGCCCTGCATCCCCAGGACTGCATCCAGTGCGGCTGCTGCACCGCCGTGTGCCCCGCCCGGATCCCGCTGTCCCTGCTGGTGCGCACACTGCAAAAGCATCTGCCGGAGGGAGGGGAGAGCGCATGAATCAAACGGTACGCGTTCCTCGCCGGGTAGACCCCATGCTGCGGCTGGGAGGGAGCACCCGGGGCATGATGGCGGACGTTTTGGTGGCCCTTACCCCAAACCTTTTGATGTCCGTGTTCCTGTTTGGCTTCCGGGTGCTGGTTCTGACGGCAGTCTCTGTGGCGGCCTGTGTGGGGGCGGAGTTCCTCTGCCGCCGGTTTATGGGCAAGGAACAGACCGTCGGGGACCTGTCCGCCTGCGTTACCGGCGTACTGCTGGCCATGTGCCTGCCCAGTACCGCCCCCTGCTGGGCTCCGGTGATTGGCGGCGTGTTCGCCATTGTGGTCGTCAAGCAGTTTTACGGCGGGCTGGGCCGCAACTTCATGAACCCCGCCCTCACCGGGCGGATGCTGCTGTGCGCCTTTCCCATGATGATGACCAACTGGGCCCCGGCGCTCCAGGGCCTGTCCATCCAGGAGACGGCGGACGCGGTGAGCACCGCCACCCCCCTGTCCTACCTTCAGCTGGGGCTGCTGCCCCCCCTGGACCACGGACAGATGCTGCTGGGCCAGCATGGGGGCAGCTTTGGCGAGGTGTCCGTCTTTATGATCCTCCTGGGGGGCGGCTACTTAATGATGCGCCGGGTGATCTCCCCCCGCATTCCGCTGAGCTTTGTGGGGACCGTGGCCCTTTTGACCTTCCTGTTCCCGGCGGCGGAGGTCTCCCGGGTGGATTGGATGACCGCCCAGCTGTGCAGCGGCGGTCTGATGCTGGGGGCCTTCTTTATGGCTGCCGACTGCGCCACCTCCCCGGTCACACCCCGGGGCCAGTCCATGTTTGGCGCAGGCTGCGGTATTTTGACGGTGCTGCTGCGGTACTTCGGCTCCTACCCCGACGGGGTGGGCTGGGCCATTCTGACCATGAACTGCATGGTGTGGCTGCTGGACAAGGGGGGACTCCCCCGGCGGTTCGGTACCCGGCGGATGGACGGCCTGCGCCTGAGCCTGGAGCGGACCCTGGGCAGCCTTTCTGAAATCAAACTGGTCCGGCCCAGCCGCCGGCGGGAGGAGGGGGAGCTGCCCGGAGAGTCCATTGTGGGCCAGCTGGGTCCCTGGGTCAAATCCGCCCTGGCTCTGGGCGGGACGGTTCTGGTGATGGGAATGCTGAGCTTTGCCGTCCACCGGTTCACTGACCTGCCCATCGCCCAGCAGGCGGACCGGGAGCAGCAGGCCCTGCTGGCCCAGGTGATGCCCCAGGCTACCCTGGGTGCGGAAACGCCCTACCGGGACCCCCGGGCGGTGAGCATCGGGGCCGGCTATCGGGAAACGGAGCTGATGGGCTACTATGTGGAGGTTCAGACCAGCGGCTTTGGCGGCATGATTACCATGGTGGTAGGGGTGGACCTGAACGGTGAGGTCACCGGCGTGGCGGTGCTGGACCACAAGGAGACCGCCAGCACCGGGGCCCGGGCCCTGGAGGGGGCCTTCCTGGACCAGTTCACCGGCCGCTCGGGCACCCTGCGCATCACCGGAAACGGCAACACCATTCAGGCAGTGTCCGGGGCGACCATGACCTCCCGGGCCATCACTGCCGGCGTCAACCGGGCGCTGGCCGTGGTGGCGGACCTGGAGATGAGCGACCCGGAGAAGGACGACCTGAACTACACGGACGGAGAGGCGTAAGGGGGAATTGTTGTGACGTCTGTACATCTGGCGGGAGTGGCCGTGGTGGCCCTGCTCTCGGAAAATTTCATCCTGGTCAACTGTCTGGGCATTGGGACCCACACCCGGGCCTTTGAGGACGCGGCCCAGGCCCGGCGCACCGGACTGGCCCTTACCATGGGGATGGTGCTGACCACCCTGCTGTGCTGGCTGGCGGACAACCTGGTGCTGATCCCCCTGGGCTGGACCTGGCTGCGCACGCTGCTGTTTACCCTGCTGTCCCTGCTGAGCCTGTGCCTGATTCAGCACGGGCTGCGGCTGTTTATCCCGGAGCTGTACCGGCGGTTGAAGGATATTCTTCCCGGAATCGCCGCCAACTGCGCAGTATTGGGGGCGGCCTTTCTGGTGTCCCAGCGGAGCTACACGCTGGGGGCGGCTTTGCTGTACGCCCTGTTCGGGGGCGTGGGAGCCACGGTGGTGCTGATGAGCTATGCGGGCCTGCGGGAGGACGTGGGCTTTGAGAGCTGTCCCAGGGCCTTTCGGGGAGCTCCAATCTCCCTGATTACGGCGGGGCTGATGGCCCTGGCCCTGGTGGGCTTTTACGGGCTGCAAATCGCGTAGCGTTTATAAGATGAATCATGCAAGCACCCGCAAAATTTCAAATTTTGCGGGTGCTTTTTTATGCTTTTTTCCGGTTCTGCTTCCGGTACTCCAAGGGACTGAGGCCCTCCACCCGGCGGAAGCACTGGGAGAAGTAGCTCAGGGAAGAAAACCCTAAAATCTGGGCAATGAGGGACAGGGTGTGGTCGGTCTCCCGCAGGAGAAACCGGCTTTCCTCAATGCGGCGGGAAATCAAATAGTTGATGGGGGAGGTGCCGAATTCCCGGCGGAAGGTGTGGGCCAGGTAATATTTGTTCAGGTGGGCCAGCTGCGCCAGCTGGTCCAGGGTCAGATTTTCCTTAAAATGGTTGTCGATGTACCGCCGGACCAAATCGCACTCCCGGCTGGACCGGGGGCCCGCCGACTCGTCGCTGAAGGACAGGTCCCGCCGCCGGGACAGGCGCAGCAAAATCACCTCCAGCAGATGGTGGCACACCATTTCATGGCCGGGCTCCCCCTCCTGGACCTCCAGAAGCATCAGGTTGAGACAGTTGAGGATCTCCTTCCAGCCGGTGTGGAGGTGGAGCATGGCATAGCCGTCTGCGCTGGTCATGGCCTCCAGCCCGTCCACCCCCAGTACGATATACTTCAGGGGCGTTTTCATCTGGCTCAGCTCCGTGTGGGGAACGTTGGTGTTGACGATCAGCAGGTCCTGCACCGAGATGGGGAACTGCTCGTTTTGGGTGCGGAACTGGCCGTGGCCGTCGAGGATGAAGAAGAGCTCGGCGCAGCCGTGGGTGTGGAGACTGGAGCTCCAGGCGCTGGAATACTGATCCTGGGAGATGTAGAGCAGCCGGGGGGCCCCCCGGCCGGACGGAGCTTGCTCCGTCCGGGTTAAGCTGTATTGATGCCCATTCAAGCGATTGCCTCCCTTCCAGCGCAATTTTGTACAAGACAACGAATGGGAAAATATTGCCTTTATTATACCATTTCCTTTTTCTTTGTGCAACTGTGCAAAATTATCCCGGGAATATTGGAGAAGAAATTGTAAATATTTTCAAATCGTGGAACACAGACTGGGAAAAAACGCTCAGGATTCTGGAATAAATTTGTTGTCTGTCCGGCGATTTGCTATATTATGAGAAAGCAATATCTATAAAGAAGTGCGCAAGAAAGGAGTTGTTTTCCAGGGGAACAAACCGGTATACTTATACCATCGAAGCCGGAGCGTCCGGCAAACCGCGCTACCGAACAATTTTGAGGAGGTTACTGAAACGATGAACACAAAAAAGATTCTCAGCCTGATCCTGGCCGGCGCCATGTGTCTGGCCCTGCTGGCCGGCTGCGGCGGCGGCAACACGTCCACCCCCAGCCAGCCCAGCAGCACCCCCGCCGCCTCTACCCCGAGCACCACCCCCAGCGATTCCGGCAAGCAGTATGACGGCGTGACCCTGACCATGTGGTCCATGTGGTCCTCCGGCGAGCCCCAGGCCAACGTGATCGAAGAGGCCGCCGCCGCGTTCCAGGAGCAGACCGGCGCTGTTGTCAACATCGAGTTCAAGGGCCGCGACGTGAACAAGGTCCTGACCGCTTCCCTGGAGGCGAAGGAAAACATTGACATCATCGAGGACGACTATCAGCGTATCGCCAATACTTATCCCAACATCCTGGACCTGACCGACATGGCCAAGGCCGTCAACTACGACAGCTTCAGCTATGCCTGCCTGAACAACCAGGTCATTGAGTGGGTAGGCCACTTGAACTCCATCGTGGAGCAGCCCCAGATCGGCGGCTTCTTCTACGACAAAGCGGCTTTCGCTGCGGCCGGCGTGACCACTGTGCCCGCTACTTGGGCCGAATTCCTGGATGCCTGCCAGAAAATCAAGGACTCCGGTGTTGCCCCCATCGCACAGGACTCTGCTTACTGCGACTTCGCTTTCTATCATCAGCTGACCCGCCATCTGGGCGAGGACAAGATCGCTGAGTTGGACATCAACGGCGGCTGGAGCGGCACCAAGGCGGAGCAGGCCGCTCAGGACATTATCGACCTGATTGGCAAGGGCTACTTTGTGGACGGGGCTCCCGATGAATTCCCCGCCAGCGAGAATAAGATTGGTTTCGGCCAGGCTGCTATGATCGTCTGCGGCAACTATGTCACCGCCGAGGTGGACACTCAGACCGGCACACAGGTGGATTGGGGCTTCTTCAACTACCCCGCCGTGGACGGCGGCGCGGACAATGCCTCTGTTTATGGCGGCGCCAACTCCCTGGCCATCACCAGCTACAGCGAGAACGCCCAGGCGGCCTTTGATTTCATCATCTTCCTGACCACCGGCGAGTTTGACCAGAAGATGGCTACCGAGGCCAAGCAGATTCCCGCCGATATCCGCAACAAGGCTTATCCCAGCCTGGAGGGCTCTGTGGAGGCTCTGCTGGCTACTGAGAAGCCCATGACTTGGTGTGCCGGTTTCCATGCTAACACCGACTTGAAGGATGCCATCAAGTCCCTGTGTGTGGAGCTGTTCGAGGGCAAGTACGCCACCGGCGCGGACTTCTGCAAGGCTCTGGATGCCCTGTACTAATCCATAACTCTATCGCTTTATCGCTTAACATTGTCCATGTGAGCAGGCGGCGCCCCTGCGGCGCCGTCTGCCTTTTTATACCCAAAATAGGAAGGAGAGCGAAAAATCATGCGAAAAAACAAGGCAATGATCTTCTGGTTCTGCCTGCCCGCGCTGCTTTCCCTGATGCTGATGTTCGTCTACCCTGTGTGCCGCACTGTGTTAATGAGCTTCTTCCAGGTGGAGAGTGTCACGGCCACCATGGCGGACTGGAGCTTTTATGGCCTGGGCAACTACTCCAAGATTTTCGGCAGCACCAGTTTCATCACCTCCATGCGGAATATGCTGCTGATCTGGCTGGTGGGCGGCGTGCTCACCCTGGCGCTGGCCATGCTGATGGCCGTGATCGTTACCAGCGGCATCCGGGGCAAAAAGTTTTTCCGGGCCGCCATTTATATGCCCAATATTATCAGCGCCGTGGCCCTGGCCACCATGTGGATCCAGTACATTTTCAACTACGATTACGGTATGCTCAATGAGATCGTCCAGTTTTTCGGGGGCGACAAGGTCAAATGGCTGGGCACCGACCTGAAGTTTTGGGCCATGACCGGGTCCTTCATCTTCGGCAGCGTGGGCTACTATATGCTCATTTACATCAGCGGCATTGAGGGGATCCCAAGGGACCTGTATGAAGCCGCCACCATCGACGGCGCCAGCAAGACCCACCAGTTCACCCACATCACCCTCCCCCTGCTCAAGGGCGTGATTAAGACCTCCCTCACCTTCTGGAGCATCAATGCCACCACCTTCTATCTCTGGTCCAAGATGTTCTCCCCCATCGACACCGAGTCCTCCACCATCGTGCCGGTTATCTATCTGTACGATATTGTCTTTGGCGGAAAGGGCATTACCACCCGCGACGCCGGCGCAGGAGCCGCGGTAGGCGTGGTGCTTACGCTGATTATCATTGCCATCTACCTGATTACCGAGCGGCTCTTCAGGGGCAATGATCTGGAATATTAAGAAAGGAGGGTGCAGTATGAAAAAGATTAACTGGAAAAAGGAGGCCCGGCTTCTGCCCGGCTATCTGGTGGTCGGCGTATGGGTGCTCTTTACCGCCGTAATGCTCTCCTGGATTATCGGGGCCAGCCTGTCCACCTCCCGGGAAATTTTCTCCGGCCAGATTTTTAAGTTTGAAAGCGGTTTCCATTTTGAAAACTATGCCACCGCCTGGAAGGCGCAGAACGTGTCGGTATTCTTCGCCAACTCCCTGCTCTACTCCGTGGTCTCCTGCGTGGGGGTGCTGGCCATCTCCGCCCCCGCCGCCTATGTCCTCTCCCGCTGGGAGTTCACCGGCGGCAAGGCTTTGCGCATTGGCCTGGTCATCGCCATGAGCGTGCCCGTTATCATGGTCATCATGCCCATCTACTCCCTGTCCGTGCAGTGGGGCATCAAGGGCCGGGTGCTGCTGATGCTGCTGTATATCATGCTGCGGGTGCCCTATACCACCATCTATCTGCTGGACTTCTTCTCTACCCTGTCCCGCACCTATGAGGAGGCGGCCTATCTGGACGGGTGCAGCGCCCCCAAGACCTTCCTGAAGATTATGCTCCCCCTGGTCCAGCCCGCCATCATCACCGTGACCATCTTTAACTTCATGTCCGTGTGGAACGAGTTCTTTATGGCCCTGATCTTTACCTCCAGCGAGTCGATGGCCCCTGTGGGCGTGGGCCTGCTGAATATCATCAACTCCATGAAGTACACCGGCCAGTACGGCGGAATGTTCGCCGCGGTTATTATCGTGTTCCTGCCCACCTTCCTGCTGTATATCTTCATGTCGGAGAAAATCATCGCCGGCGTGACAGGCGGCGGTGTGAAGGGCTGACCGGCAGCGTAAGGAGGATTTTATGAACAATGCACACAAGACAGGCCGGGTGACCATCCCCACGGATGTGGATGTGGTCCCTGAGACTCTGGAGCTTCTGAAGCGCTGGGGTGCGGACGCCATCCGGGACTGCGACGGCACCGACTACCCCGAGGAGCTGAAGGCCGTAGACGCGAAGGTCTACTCCACCTACTACACCACCCGGAAGGATAACGCCTGGGCCAAGGCCAACCCCGACGAGGTGCAGCAATGCTATATTATGACGGGCTTTCATACCGCTTCCGGCGGCCCCCTGTCCATCCCCCTGATGCGGGGGATCTCCCCGGAGCTGCTGGAGGTCAACACCCGGGACGACATCAAGCGCTGGTGGGAGGTGATGGACCGCACCGCCGGCCAGCCTTTGGACGCCGCGGCCTGGCGGTATGAGGACGGCTGTGTGGTCATCGACGCCCCGGAGGCCTTCCACGATTACACCGTCAGCTTCCTGGCCTATCTCATCTGGGACCCGGTCCATATGTACAACGCCGTCACCAACGGCTGGAAGGATTTTGAGCATCAGATTACCTTTGATGTTCGCCAGCCCAAAACCCGGAAGTTCACCATGGAGCGCCTGCGGAAGTTCATCACCGGCCACCCCTATGTGAACGTCATCCGATACACCACCTTCTTCCACCAGTTCACCCTGATTTTCGACGAGCTGAAGCGGGAGAAATATGTGGATTGGTTCGGCTACTCCGCCTCCGTCTCCCCCTACATCCTGGAGCAGTTCGAGAAGGAAGCGGGCTACAAATTCCGGCCGGAGTTCATCATCGACCAGGGGTACTACAACAACCAGTACCGGGTGCCCTCCAAAGAGTTTAAGGACTTTATGGCCTTCCAGCGCCGGGAGGTGGCCGCGCTGGCCAAGGAGATGGTGGATATCACCCACGAGCTGGGCAAGGAGGCCATGATGTTCCTGGGGGACCACTTCATCGGCACCGAGCCCTATCTGGAGGAGTTCAAGACCATCGGCCTGGACGCGGTGGTTGGTTCCGTGGGCAACGGGGCCACCCTGCGGCTGATTTCGGACATCCCCGGGGTGAAGTACACCGAGGGGCGCTTCCTGCCCTACTTTTTCCCCGACACCTTCCACGAGGGGGGCGACCCCGTCCGGGAGGCCAAGGAGAACTGGGTCACCGCCCGCCGGGCCATTTTGAGAAAGCCCATCGACCGGATCGGCTACGGCGGCTATCTGAAGCTGGCCTGCCAGTTTCCCGAATTTATCGACTATGTGGAATCCGTGTGCGGCGAGTTCCGGGAGCTGTATGAGAACATCAAGGGGACCACTCCCTACTGCGTGAAAACTGTGGCGGTGCTGAACAGCTGGGGCAAGGCCCGCTCCTGGGGCTGCCACATGGTCCATCACGCCCTGTACCAGAAGCAGAACTACTCCTACGCTGGGGTCATCGAGGCCCTGTCCGGCGCACCCTACGACGTGAAATTCATCAGCTTTGACCAGGTCAAGGAGGACCCCCATGTCCTGGATGACGTTGACGTGCTCATCAACGTAGGCGACGGCGACACCGCCCACACCGGCGGAGCCGTCTGGGAGGACCCGGCTGTCTCCGCGGCCATCAAGGGGTTCGTCTACAATGGCGGCGGCTTCATCGGCGTGGGCGAGCCCTCCGGCCACCAGTACCAGGGCCGTTATCTCCAGCTGGCCGGGGTTCTGGGGGTGGAAAAGGAGACCGGCTGCACCCTGGGATACGACAAGTACAACTGGGAGGAGCACCCGGACCACTTCATCCTGGAGGGCTGCGGCGAGGTGGACTTCGGCGAGGGCAAAAAGAGTATCTACGCCCTGGAGGGCGCCCAGGTGCTGGTCCAGCGGGACAAGGAGGTCCAGATGGCGGCCAACGAGTTCGGCCGGGGCCGTGGGGTGTACCTCTCCGGCCTGCCCTACAGCTTTGCGAACAGCCGCCTGCTCCACCGGGCCGTCCTCTGGTCCGCCCACAGCGAGGATCAGCTGAATCTGTGGCTGTCCTCCAACTGCAATGTGGATGTCCACGCCTATGTGGCGAACGGCAAGTTCTGCGTGGTCAACAACACCTATGAGCCCCAGTCCACCACCGTCTACCGGGGCGACGGCTCCAGCTTCCCCCTGGATTTGGCCGCCAACGAAATCCGCTGGTACGAGATCTGAGAAAAAGGAGTAACGATCATGCAGCAATTCCCTCTCTCCGGCGTCATATCCCGGGAATTCCTCCAGAAAGAGCTGGCGTTCTGCCGGGAAAAAATTGCGGCCCTGCTGCCCCGGTTTCAGAACTGCTTTCCCGCCGCCAACACCGAGGGGCTGATTTACCCCGCGGAGCAGGAGAATTTTGAGTGGACCACCTCTTTTTTTGCCGGGATGCTCTGGCTGCTCTATGAGCACACCGGGGACCCCGCCTATCTGCCGGTGCTGGAACAGCACCTGGACAGCTTTTATCACCGGGTGGAGGACCCCGGTTATCTGGACACCCACGACCTGGGCTTCCTCTACTCCCTGTCCTGCTATCCGGCGGTCCTTCTGCGCAAGGACCGCCGGGCGGAGGAGTGCTTTCTCAAGGCGGCGCAGGCCCTGCGCCGCCGGTACTTCCCCCAGGCGGGCATCATTCAGGCCTGGAGCGACCTGGACGACCCCCAGAACCGGGGCCGCATGATTATCGACTGCCTGCTCAACCTGCCCCTGCTGTATCAGGCCGCCCGGCTCACCGGCGACCGCAGCTATTGGGAGATGGCTTACAGCCACGCCCGACAGGCCCAAAAGTATCTGGTCCGTCCGGACCGGACCACCTACCACACCTTTTATATGGACGTGGACACCGGGGCTCCCCGGTTCGGCCGCACCGCCCAGGGCTACAGCGACGATTCCTGCTGGGCCCGGGGCCAGGGCTGGGGCGTGTACGGCTTTGCGTTGAGCTTCCGCCACACCGGGGACCGCTCCTTCCTGGACACCGCCTGCCAGCTGCTGGACTACTACCTGGAGCGGCTGCCGGAGGACGGCGTGTGTTACTGGGACCTGTGCTTCACCCAGGGGGAGGAGCCCCGGGACAGCTCCGCCGCCGCCATTGTCTGCTGCGGCATTGCCGAGCTGCTCCAGCACCTGCCCTTGACCTACCCCCGGCGGGAGGTCTATGAGGCCGCCCTGGCCCGGACCGTCCTGGCCCTGTCCGAGCGCTACACCACCCGGGCGCTGCCCCGGGCCGAGGGCCTGCTGCTCCACGGGGTCTATTCCAAGCCCGACAACCGGGGCGTGGACGAGTGTATGATCTGGGGCGATTATTACTATCTGGAAACCCTGTTCCGGCTGCTTTACGGCAGCTGCGGCTACTGGTACTGAGGCCATGGAACGTTTTGTGCTGCCCATCGGTCAAAACCCCCTCCAAACCCGAGCTGACGTGGAGCGGGCCCTCCACCAGCTTTTGGAGCCGGTGAAGGGCCGCTTCACAGAGGGAAACGCCGGTCTGCATTTGGGGGACTTCGCCGCCCACTACGGGGAGGCCTCCGCCCATATGGAGGCATTTTCCCGGATGCTGTGGGGTCTGGCCCCACTGTGGAGCCAGGGGGGCGGGGAGGAATATCTGCCCCTGTTCCGCCGGGGGCTTGTCTGCGGCACCGACCCGGACCATCCGGTCTATTGGGGGGCCGTGGCGGACTACGACCAAAAAATCGTGGAGATGGCCGCCATCGCCCTGACCCTGCTGCTGTGCGGGGAACGGCTGAAGCTGTCCCGCACAGAGGCCCAAAACCTCCACCGCTGGCTGTCCGGGGTGGAGGGCCGCGCCCTGCCGCAAAATAACTGGCTCTTTTTCCGGGTGCTGGTCCAGGCCGCCTTCCGGCGCATGGGCTGGCCCTGGAACCGGGAACAGCTGGAGGCGGATCTGTCCCGTCTGGAGGACTGGGTTCTGGGGGAGGGCTGGTACTGCGATGGCCAGCCCTCTCAAATCGACTACTACATCCCCTTCGGGATGCACTACTACGGCCTGATTTACGCCCGCTTTATGGACCAGAAGGATCCCGTGTCCTGCCGGCGCTTCCGGGAGCGCGCCGCCCGGTTCGCCCCGGATTTTCTCTACTGGTTCGAGGACGGCGGGCGGGCGGTCCCCTTTGGCCGGAGCCTGACGTATCGTTTTGGCCAGTGCGCCTTTTTCTCTGCCCTGGCCTTCGCCGAGGTGGAGGCCCTGCCCTGGGGCGTGATGAAATCCAGGGTGCTGGGAAATCTGCGGGACTGGTTCACGCAGCCCATCTTTTCCCCGGAGGGCCTGCTTACCGTGGGGTACGGCTACCCCAACCTGTGCATGAGTGAAAACTACAACGCCCCCGGCTCCCCCTACTGGGCCCTGAAGGCATTTCTGTGCCTGGCCCTGCCGGAGAGCCACCCCTTCTGGCAAGCGGAGGAGCAAATCCCGGTGCTGGAGCCCCTGCATCCTCTGCCTCAGGCCCGGATGCTGCTGGCCCGGTCGGAAGCGCAGGTGCAGCTTTTCCCGGCGGGCCAATCCTGTGTGTGCCAGCTGGGGCAGGTGGGGCCGAAATACGAAAAACTGGTCTACTCCAGCCGCTTCGGCTTCTCCGTCTCCCGGGGGGACAGTCTGGAGGAGGGGGCCTTTGACAGCTGCCTTGCAGTCAGCGAGGCCGGTGAGGACCGCTGGCGGACCCAACGGGGGTTTGACGCCTGGGAGGTTGCGGCGGATCACACCTGGAGGCGGTACTCCCCTATGCGGGGGGTGCAGATTGAGGTTACGGTGACCCCTGCCTTCCCCAGCCACCGCCGGGAGTATTGCATTACCACAGACCGGCCGATTGACGTGGTGGACGGCGGCTTTGCCGTCCCGGCGGGGGAGGAGACGGTCCGGTGGGAGGCCTGCGGGGTAACCGTCCGCTGCCCCTGGGGGGTGAGCGCCATCCGCTGCGAGGAGGGGGGCGGCGAACCTCTGGCAGCTGTCCCCTGGCCCAACACCAATCTGCTCCATCCCCTCACCCGCATCCCTTCCATCCACTGGCGGCTGGAGCCGGGGGAGCACCGTCTGGTCACCTGGGTGACGGGGGATGTCTGGGAGCGCTGAATCAAGAGGAGGAATCCGCGGCGCCCAGACGGGAATGCTTTCAATTCACTCACAAACATTATATTTCAGGAGGTTTTAGTATGGATATCCGTTATTCCGTCCATCCCAAGGACGTAAAGCGCTACACCACCCAGGAGCTTCGGGATGAATTTTTGATTGAAAACCTGGATCAGCCCGATCAGGTGGTGGCCGTTTACAGCCACGTGGACCGGATGGTCACCCTGGGCTGTATGCCCGTCAGCGAGTCCGTGTCCATCGACAAGGGCATCGACGTGTGGGCCAACTTTGGCACCCGGTATTTCCTGGAGCGCCGGGAGATCGGTATGTTCAACATCGGCGGCACCGGGACCGTCACCGTAGACGGCACGGTCTATGAGCTGGGCTATCAGGACTGCCTCTATATCACCATGGGGGCCAAGGAGGTCCGGTTTGCCAGCGCGGACAGCGCCAAGCCCGCCAAGTTCTACATGGTCTCCGCCCCCGCCCACCGCAGCTATGAGACCAAGCTGCTGAAACTCGCCGATGCGGCCAAAAAACCTCTGGGGGATGGGGCTGCCTCCAACAAGCGGGTCATCAACCAGTTCATCCACCCCGAGGTGCTGAAAACCTGCCAGCTGTCCATGGGACTGACAGTGCTGGAGCAGGGCAGCGTGTGGAACACCATGCCCGCCCACACCCATGAGCGCCGCATGGAGGTCTATATGTATTTCGAGATCCCGGAGAATCAGGTGGTGTTCCACATGATGGGACAGGGCCAGGAGACCCGCCATATCGTGATGCAGAATGAGCAGGCAGTGATCTCCCCCTCCTGGTCCATCCACTCCGGAGTGGGCACCGGCAGCTACGCCTTTATCTGGGCCATGGGCGGCGAAAATCAGGCCTTTGACGATATGGACGGTATTCCCACGCCGGAGCTGCGGTGAGGTGGACCATGGATCTGAATCAACTGTTTTCCCTGAAAGGGAAAACAGCCCTGGTCACCGGCGGAGCCTATGGCATCGGCTTTGCTATTGCCGAGGCCCTGGCCGGCGCAGGGGCAAAAATCGCCTTTAACTGCCGCACCCAGGCCAATCTGGACAAGGCCCTGGCCGGCTATGCCGCCAAGGGGATTGACGCCCGGGGCTACATCGCCGACGTGACCGACGAGGAGCAGGTGTCGGAGCTGGTTTCCAGAATTGAGGCCGAGCTGGGCAGCGTGGATATTTTGGTGAACAACGCGGGCATCATCAAGCGCATCCCCATGACGGAGATGTCCGCCGGAGAGTTCCGGCAGGTGGTGGATATCGACCTGATCGGCCCCTTTATCTGCGCCAAGGCCGTCATTCCCGGAATGCTGAAAAAGGGACACGGCAAAATTATAAATATCTGCTCCATGATGTCTGAGCTGGGCCGGGAGACCGTCTCCGCCTATGCCGCCGCCAAGGGCGGGCTGAAAATGCTCACCCGGAACATCTGCGCTGAGTACGGCGAGGCCAACATCCAGTGCAACGGCATCGGCCCGGGCTACATCGCCACTCCTCAGACTGCCCCCCTCCGGGAGCGCCAGCCCGACGGCAGCCGCCACCCCTTCGACCAGTTTATCCTCTCCAAGACCCCGGCGGGCCGCTGGGGAGATCCGGAGGACCTGATGGGGCCTGCGGTGTTCCTGGCCTCCGACGCGTCCAACTTTGTCAATGGACATATTTTATATGTGGACGGCGGCATTCTGGCCTATATCGGCAAGCAGCCCTGATAAAAGGACCAAACGCCCGGAAATCCTTAGTTTTACGATGATAAGGAAGTATTTATAATAACTTATCATCAACGCTGACAAACAGGAGTGCAAACAAGAGCAGAGAACATATCACTTTCATTAGTGGTAGGTTC
>Ga0073907_1000900_pt1 | contig 42633 bp, 50 predicted proteins | sample GluameincwithD2O_FD_65483 | JGI IMG/M metagenome (GOLD analysis project Ga0073907, IMG submission 65483) | Mouse cecum microbial communities from Vienna, Austria - Glucosamine amended microcosms incubated with D2O | ecosystem: Host-associated > Mammals > Digestive system > Large intestine >... | reverse complement strand
TGGAAATTTTTTGATAAAAATATAAAAAATGTAAGCCCCCCTGAAAAGTGGAGGTGAAGAAAAATAAGGGAACTCTGGAAACGCAGTGATTTCAAGGGCTGTGAGTTTCCGAGAGTACTCCTTTTATAAATGGAGGTGACTAAATTGGCTGATGAAGTGAAGGATCTGAGAAAACTTGTGATCAAAGCGTTCCATATGAGTGAGATAGAATGGGGCGAGCACAATGATATAAAGGTAGACGGCAGGATGACTGTCAGCAAGGAGATGCTTGACGGGCTGGCGGCGGAAGAAGAATATATTGAGAAGATAGATCTTCAGATCATAAAGCCGGGAGACCATGACAGGTGGACGAACACGATCATGGATATCATACCGATCTCTACAAAGGTGCTTGGCAAGATAGGAGACGGGATCACACACACGGTTACAGGCGTGTACGTAATGCTTACGGGGGTAGATGTGAACGGGAAGCAGTGCCATGAATTCGGCTCTTCGGAAGGCAATCTGAAGGAGCAGCTGTATCTGAACCGTGCGGGCACTCCCGGGGATGATGACTATATCATTTCCTTTGACGTGACCCTTACTGCGGGAATGGGACAGGAACGGCCGGGACCGACAGCGGCACACCGCGCCTGCGACAAGTTCATCCAGAGTTATCGGGAGAAGCTGAAGAAGTTCCGCGGTGAGAAATGTACGGAGAGGCATGAATATCATGATATTGTACGTCCCGGCAAGAAGAGAGTGCTGATCATCAAGCAGGTAGCCGGACAAGGCGCGATGTACGATACACACTTTTTTGCGGATGAGCCGTCCGGAGTAGAAGGAGGGCGCTCGATCATAGATATGGGCAATATGCCGATCCTGGTAACGCCGAATGAATATCGGGACGGTATTATTCGTTCTATGCAGTAAGGAGGTAGAGGAATATGGGAATAGGGCCATCAACCAAAGAGACTTCATTACATCACTTTAGAGATCCTCTTCTTGACGTTGTATCGAATGATACGGATCTGGATCTGATGGGGATTCTTCTGGTGGGAACGCCAGACGACAACAAAGACAAGATGCTTGTGGGAACCCGTTCGGCTGTCTGGGCGGAAGCGATGCGCGCCGACGGTGTGATCATCTCTTCGGACGGTTGGGGAAACAGCGACGTGGATTTCACAAATACATGTGAGCAGCTTGGGATCAGAGGGATCCCGGTGACCGGACTGAATTTCAGCGGTACGGTAGCGCAGTTCGTGGTCGTGAATGAATACCTGGACGGGATCGTAGACATTAATAAGAGCGCGGACGGGACGGAGACCAATGTAGTGGGGGAAAATAACATGGTCGCGCTTGACTGCAGGAAGGCAATGGCGCTTTTGAAGCTGAAGATGCGTCAGAAAGACCAGCAGAAGTAGATGCTGATAAGTAAGGATATGATAATAATAATGCAAAAGAAAAGGCACGACCTGTATGTCGTGCCCTTTCTTTTTGGTATGTCATTGAGAGGTTTTCCTCGTTGCATTGCAGTTTTGTCTTATATACAAAGCTGGGGAATGCTTCTCATAACGAGAACGTATATATTAATTGGAGTTCACTGCTGCAAGAAACGTTCTTGGGGGAAACGATCGGCAGCTGTGTAACTGCAAATACAACCATAACGGTGTATAAATTTATAATATATACTTGATACATATCCACCTTTTTTATATTGTTAAGCGGTCATGTATTTAAGTTGACTATAATATATCACCTTTATTTTTGAGTGTCAATACTCTTACAAATGAAAATAAATTTTTATACAAAATAACAATTATTTATTATGAGAATACAAGATTTTTATGCAAGTTGATAATAATATAAAAGCACCGTACTATGCCTACGGTGCCATGTATTACTTGTTGAGCGGCGGCGCGACAGAGCCGTAGCCGATCTCCGGATGTTTGTCAAGCATCCACTGCCTGAAGCTGTCGGGATCGCCTTCTATAAAGGAAGATTTATCGATCATGACACCTTCATTGTTTACTTCTGTTGACAATTTGAAATAAGATTTGGCTTCTTCGAATTTTTTGATTTCTGTCCATTCAACTTTATTATTGATTTTCCCATTGATATATAGGGAAATATTTTTCTCGCCAACGATTACCTTGCATGTCCAGTTCTGGCCGTTAAAATAAGTCTGCCGTGTAACACGGAAGGTTTTGTCGGCGTGCATCCAGTTGAAAAACACACCCCTATATACAGCTACAAATGTAAGAAAGGCGCCGATCGTCTGCCATCTTGCAGGAGCATCTGCTTTGTCAAAATAGATCCAGCCAAAAACTCCCGCAACAAAGATGAGACAGTATACATAAAAAATAGGTAACCTCCAGAACTTGGGAGTTGCCCATTTATCATAACGTCTTCGGTCCATTACGTATTCGTTTACAAACATATTGATTTCTCCGTTTTGATGTTGATTCTGAAAATTGTATAAATGGCTATCCCTTCGGACAGCCATTTATACGGTTAAATATGAACTTAAGCTATTCCAGCCTTTTTGTCTTTGTTAGCTGCGCTGATCAATGTGTAAGATGTCCACAGAAGAACTACACAGATCAGGTTGATCAACCAGAACATCGGAAGGTTCGTAACGAGCTTCCATGCGATGAATACACCGATACATCCGCCGACAGCATTACCGATCGTATGAGATACATCGTATCTGTGTGTTTTGATGAACTCGATGGAGCAAGCCGGCATCAGGCAGGCACAGGAACCCATAAATACTGGGAAGCAAGCCGTTCCGTCAACGCCAAGTAAAAGACAAGTAGCCATACAAGGTGCATACAGGCCAAATCCGATATCCATTAAAGCGCCCCATAAGATATTCAGTCCGGCAGCAACGATCAGTTTCCAACCTGTTAAGCCTGTAGCAGTACCTACAGCTCCGAAAGGACCAACGCCTGTGTTTTTGCAAAGCATGATGAGTGCAAGAGGAATCATAATAAAGCCAAGGGCATATCTGATCTTGTTCCGAGGCCATTTTGTTACGATTGTTGCGAATCCGAAAGAACCTACGGCTGCGCATATGTACATGATCCACAGGAACATAGGGTCACAGTCTACGGAAGCCGTAAAAATGAATGCCTCGAAAATAACTGGGAAAGTATCTCCGATATTCAAGGTTCCTGGAATATCAATGTCATCCATCTGGTTGAATAATTTGTACATAAAGGTTGATGGAGCATAAGAGCCGCATCCGAGGGTATCAAGGAAGTTTGCTATGATACCTACTGTGAAACCGGCTGCCCATTGCTTACCGTTGGCGCTTTTAAGTGCATCCATACGATTCTTTGCGATATCGACGATAAGACCGATACCTGTTCCTGCAGCCAGAACACCGAATAAAATTTGAAGTGCTAATAACATGTTGTTTCCTCCAATCTTTAGATATATGATTACTATAACTCCTTCAGAGACGACACCCCGATTTATCATCTCCGCTATAATAAATCTATCATTATAATATGAAAAAGTCAATGAATGTTGTGCACTTTTAATAAAAAAGATTGTGTGACAGTGCATTTTGGGGGAAAGGACTGAAATATTTATCCGGTACACTTGACATTTTGATAAAAATCTATCACTATATTATTAAATGATTATAAATATAAAACAAACGATGAATGAGAGGTAGGAAGAAAACCAATGGCAAAGTTTTGTTCAAGATGTGGTAAGGAGCTTCAGGAAGGAATGAAGTTTTGTTCGGGGTGCGGCGCCCCTGTGGAAGGAAACGCTCCGGGGGGAATGCCGGGGAGCAATGCTCCGGGAGGGATGCCTGGAGGAATGCCGGGAAGTAATATGTCAGGAGGGATACCAGGAGGAATGCCGGGAAGTAATATGTCAGGAGGGATGCCTGGAGGAATGCCGGGCGGCAATATGGCGACGGCGGCGCCGAAGAAGCTGAACCCGGTTCTCCTGATTGCGGCAGGTGTGGTCGTACTCGCGGTAGTGCTCTTTGCGGCGGTGAAGATCTTTGCGGGCGGAAGCGGTTATATGAAGCCGATCAAATATCTGGAAAAGGGCTTTAACAAGCGGGATATCAAGACGATCCAGAAAGCATTCGCGGACAGCGGCGAGATCTCGCCGGATATCTTTGAGGGATTTGAAGAGCTGGGAGATATTATTGATTATGAGATCAAGCTTGAGGTTGTGGATAAAGAGAAGATTGCCAAAAGAGAGATTGAAGATGTCCTGATCGAAGATTTTTATGTAAATGAGATCTATGCAAAGAATGCTTCGGCGATGTATATTCTTGAGGTTGAGATGACACTCGAGATGGGCGAGTACAGTGAAGACAATACGGAGGAGATCCCGGTGGCGAAGATCAACGGGAAATGGGTGATCCCTGAAAGTTTTGGATACATTTTCTAGTCGGTTTTAGAGTGCGACGGTTGAAAGTGTGTACGGAATATGCGGCAAAGGCGCAATCTTGAAGAAAGTGCTTTTGCCGCATTTGTTCTTGGAAACAGCAGACTTAAGAGGAAAGAGAAGATGTATTGTACAAAATGCGGAACAGAAAATACAGAGGACGCGAAGTTCTGTAAGAACTGCGGACAACCCATGGTGAGGATGAAGATCCCGGCAGAAACGAACGCGGGGAATGCAGCCGGTAAAACGAGGAAGAAAAAAGGGCGGACGATATTTCTCATAGTAAGCGCTGTGATCGTGATGATAAGCATCGCCGTGATGCTTCTGCTTGCGCTGGCAGACGTCAGGAAAGAGAAGCGGTATGAAGAGAATCTGGAATCCGGGCAGAAGTTTCTGGAGGAAGAGGATTATGAGAAGGCGGCGGCTTGCTTCGACGAAGCGATCGCGATAGACCCGAAAAAGGTGGAGCCATACCGCTACGCTGCTCAGGCATATATCGGAATGGAAGAATTTGAGCGTGCAGAAGAGATCTACGAAGACGCCATGGAACGGATCACAGCGGAATATGAAGAGAAACAGGAGCTTTTAGCAGGCAGTGAGGATATATATAAAGAAGCCATCGTTTACTATGGCGACAAGGGAGACGGCGAGAAGGCGCAGGTGATCGCAAAAGAGATCTGTGATATGACAGAAGACGAGGATGAGAAGACAGAAGTAGAAGAACTGATGATGCGGTATGGGATGTACAGGAAATATTACGATCTGCTAGAACGGTATCAAGAAGACTACGGAGCGGTGGAGAAGATATCCGCCGAGTATATGTATTACCTGAAAGGGCTCTGTCTTGCCAGTCTGATTGATTTTGATAAGGACGGGCAGGAGGAATTACTGCTGGCATATGCAGATCCGTCTACGGTAGATCCGTCTGTCAGATATATGCTGCCCCGGTATGTGATAGAAGTATGGAGATATAAAGACTCCGAGATCGAGAAAGTATTCGAGGGTTCTGGATTCGGCGGGGACGGCGGGACGAGCGTCCTGCATCTGACGCAGAATGAAGAGAGATATTATATCATCGAAGGAAGCGAGGATGACTTCCAATTTAACGAGATCTGGGGGCTTGAAGGAGACCGATTCACCGTTGTGAAGGAAATAAACGCAGAAAGCTTCAGTGATAACGGGCCGTATACCATCGACGGGAATCTGGTATCGTATGAGGAATTCGAGGCGGAGAGCTTGCGGTGGAGAGAGAATTGTGTGCTATATGGATTCTCGCGCGGAGAGGAAGAGCAGGACAGAAGTGTGGAAGCGTTAGAAGAGACGATGATGCAGCTGCGGGAAAAACTTAAGACGGACAGCAGAGAATCCGGGGAGGAAGAATCTGGCAGACAGGATGCCTCTGGGGTTTCGCCCCAGATGTACAGGGATATCTATGGACCGATCTTACAGAATACGGCTGCAGAGTTCAGGGAATATAATAGGTATTACTGCTATGACATTGATAAAGACGGAGTGAAAGAACTGTTGGTTCAGGAAGGGACCTGCGAGGCGGATTATCAGTATCAGGCGTATACGATACATGGGCAGAAGAGCGTATATCTGGGAGTGATCGGCGGCGGGCATTCCGGTTTCCTGAAGGATGAGAACGGGGGACGGGATAAATATATCCAGAGGCTTGAGGTTCATATGGGATATGAGATGCGTACCCGGATCCGTATCACGAATGGAAGGATAGAGGAAGAGGTGATCTCTTCCGGAGAACTAGGTCCTGAGGACGACATATATTCCGGAGCGGAGCCGATCGAGTATGTCGAATTGACAGACTTGTCCCTTTTAAAATGACGGCGGAGGGGAATTATGAACGGAAGAATATTAACAGTTATTGATACAAAGAGCCGCCTGACGGAGATCTGCCTGGATACTTACGGCAAGGAACAATTGCAGGCGGGGAGAAATAGAGAACAATGTGATATCGTTATCCCGGATGATATTGTGTCGAAGGTTCACGGGACGTTCCTGATACAAGGAGAGCGTACTTATTATATGGATCGGGACAGCAGCAACGGGACTTTCATCGGCTATGCGGGACAGAAGAGGCTTCTTGCAGCCAGAGACGGTTATGTGGAGATCTTTGATAAGACGGTCCTTCGGATCGGGAATATCCATGCGCCTGACCGGATGGTCCTGCTCCTTTTTCACATTATGCCGGAGGGAGAGGTGTGGAAGCAAAAGAATCTGAACGAGGACGTGATACGTATCGGGCGTTCGCCGGAGAACCAGATCGTACTTAAGCATCCGGGCATATCGGAGAATCACTGCATGATCCGCAGGGAGAATGGCAGCTTTGTCCTATATGATAACCGGAGCGCCAGCGGAACGATGCTGAATGGACGCAATATCTCGGCGCCGGCGGCGCTGAAGGATAAAGACTTGGTGCAGATCCTGGATTATCAGTTGTTCTTCTCCGGCGAGTGTATTTATTATAAATCGAGTATCAAAGGTATCTCCCTGAGAGTCAGTGAGGTGAACAAATACGTAGGCAGCGGGAAGAAGAAAAAGCAGATCCTAAAGGATGTGAACTGCGAGATCCAAGCAAATGAGTTTGTTGCGATCATAGGAGGATCCGGTGCGGGTAAGACGACGCTTATGAATGCGATCAGCGGATTTGAGCCGGATTTTGAAGGAAAGATATACTGTAACGGGATCGATCTTGTGGAGCAGTTCCAGAACCTTAAGAATATTATCGGTTTTGTCCCGCAGCAGGATATTATATATGAGAATCTGACGCTTCGCAGGATGCTGTACTATACGGCAAAGATGAAGATGCCGAAGGATACGAAGAAGGAAGAGATCCGGCAGCGGATCGAGGAAGTTCTTGGGATGGTAGATCTGAAAGAACACCAGGATACTTATATACGCAAGTTATCGGGAGGGCAGAAGAAGAGGGCGAGTATTGCGGTGGAACTTCTGGCAGACCCGAAGCTGTTCTTTCTGGATGAGCCGACATCCGGACTGGATCCCGGAACCGAGAAGAATCTGATGCAGACGCTGAGTTCCCTGGCAAAAGAGCAGAACAAGACGATCATCATGGTAACACACACGACCCAGAACCTGCATCTGTGCGATAAGGTGATCTTCATGGGACCAGGAGGAAGACTTTGCTTCTGCGGCAATGTGGATGTGGCGAAAGCATTCTACGAGACGGATGATCTGGTAAATATCTACAATATGATCGCGGAGGCGCCGTGGCTCTGGGAGAAGCGATTTGCGGAGTTTGGCAAAGTGCATAAGGGGACGGAGACAGAGACGAAGAAGGCAGAATTAGGGAAGGTAAGGAAAGAACCTGCACTGCGGCAGTTCCTGATCCTCCTGAGGCGTTACGCAGAGCTGATGAAGAACGACAAGCAGAGAGTTGCCGTACTGCTCCTGCAGCCGCTCCTGATCGCCCTTCTGCTTAATGTGGTTGCGGATAAGAATATATTTAAGATCTATGAGAGTACGAAGTCCATGCTCTTTGCACTGAGCTGCTCGGGGATCTGGATCGGGCTGTTTAATTCTATCCAGGAGATCTGTAAGGAACGTGTGATCCTGAAGCGAGAATATATGGCGAATCTGAAGCTGCCGGGGTATATTCTGTCGAAATCCGTCCTGCAGGCGGCTCTGGGATTCGTTCAGGCGTCTATCCTGACATTCGTATTCCTGGGGCTTGTCGGGAAAGATAAGAAAGGGATCTTTCTGGATCATTTCTCGCCGGAGATCTTATTTACGGTGTGGTTAACGATCCTTGCTTCTATTGCGATGGGGTTCGTGATATCATCTATGGTAAAGAGCGGAGATAAGGCGATGGCGGCGGCTCCGTTCGTGCTGATCGTCCAGCTTCTGTTCAGCGGGATATTATTTACCCTGAAAGGGGCGGGAGAGTGGATCTCCTACTGTACGGTAAGCCGGTGGTCGGTGGAGGCGCTTGGGAGTATCGCGAAACTGAACAGGCTGGAATTAAAGCTGCAAGAAGATTTCCCGATGCTTGAGCATGAAGCGGAGAGCTTCTTTAAAGCGACGAAGCTCCATGTGGCGCAGTCTTGGATGGTACTGGCGGCAATGACGGCGCTGTTCGTGATCATCAGTATCCTGTCTCTTAGGAATGTTTCAAAGGATCGCAGATAGGAGGGAGCAAAGAGAAGATGGTTGCAGATACATACACGATACTGGAGAAGTTAGGCGAGGGAAGTGGAGGTATCGTATACAAGGCGTATCATAAGAGGCTTCAAAAGGAAGTCGTGATCAAGAAGCTTCGGAAAAAAAGCGCCGATATGCAGATGAACCGTCAGGAAGCAGATATCCTGAAGAATCTGAACCACATGTATCTGCCGCAGGTACTGGACTTTCTGACCGAAGGAAACGATCTGTATACGGTCATGAGTTATATACCGGGCAGGTCTGTGAAGGAGCTTCTTGAGGAAGGGTATGTATTCCGGCAGAATCAATTGATCCGGTGGGGGATGCAGCTGTGCAGCGCCCTGAATTATCTGCACAGCCAGAAACCCTCTGTGATACACGGAGATATCAAGCCGGCGAATATCATGCTGACGCCGGAAGGGAATATCTGCCTGATCGATTTTAATATTTCTTTCTTCCTGGACGACACGACCGTACTGGGATATACGGACGGATATACTTCGCCGGAACAGTATATCATAGCGCTGGACCGGGAGTCGGTCTACAGTCTGCCGAAGTATTCGGCAATTGATGAGAAGAGTGATATCTACAGTGTGGGAGCGACGTTCTATCATCTGGTGACAGGAAAGAAGATCAAGAACCACAGAGAGCTCCCTGATGCCGGGCTTCTTGCGGAGCGGACCAGCGAGGCGTTTGCCAAAGTACTGCTTAAGGCGCTTGAGATCGATCCGGCGGACCGTTATCAGAGTGCATATGAGATGTTCCGGGCTTTTCAGGGCGTAACGAAGAAGGATGCAAGATATCAGACGCTGCTTAAGAGACAGCGCGCCGCGCGGCTGGGATTGGTTGCTTTGCTGGCAGGCTCTATCATATTGGGAGGCTATGGGATTCATACTCTGAAGACCGAGAGAGTCGGCAGGTACAATGAACTGGTGGAACAGCAGAAAGATTTCCGTATAGAACGGGAATATGAGAAGGAAGAAGAGAAGTATAAGGAAGCGGCGAAGTTACTGCCTTCGGCGGTGGAAAGTTATTATCAGAATGCGTATTCTCTGTATGAACAGAAGGAATATGAAGCGTGCATCGGATTCATCGAGTATGATATACTGGAAAATGAAAAGATCGACCTGCTGGATGAGCGGATGGCAGATGTCTTCTATCTAAAAGCGGACAGCCATTTTGCATTGGAGGAGTACAGAGAAGCTGTGGAAGCTTATGAGCTGATCTGGCAGTACGGAGGAGCCGAGGGGATATATTATCGGGATTACGCGATCGCCCTTGCGTATGACGGCGAAGCTTCGGAAGCGCGGGATGTGCTGGAGAAGGCGATCGAACTGGGGCTTGCCGAGGATTCGGTGTATTATGCGAAGGGCGAGATCGAGAAATCTATGGAAGAGACGGATCTGGCGGCGGAGGAGTTCAGGCAATGCATCAGCCTTACGGCGGATGACGCCCTTAAGGCAAGAGCGTATACGATGCTTAGCAGGCTCTACGAAGAACAGGGAGACCGAGGGAAAGAGCGGGACATCCTTCTTGAAGCAAGGGAAGCGCTTCAGATCGGGGAGCAGATGCTGATCCTGGAGCGGCTGATACAGGCAGATATTGACATGGCAGAGGGGGCGGACGGGACGGCATACCGGGAAGAAGCGATCGGTCTTCTGAAAGAAGTCATAAGCCAGGGGTGGGATACCTACGCTACCTATGATAATCTGGTGATCCTGTATGACAAGCAGGGGGAACTGGGTCTGGTGGGAGAAATCCTGGATCAGATGGAAGAGGAATTCGGGAAAGATTATAATATCTGCAAGCGCAGGGCGTTTTGTGAAGTGGATCTGCAGAATGAGAAGGAGAATTCCTTGCGGGACTATACGATGTTCGCACAGTACTACGACGAGGCGCTTCGTCTGTATGAAGACCAATTAGAAGGAAATGATACGGATGCGGAGATGGGGCTGCTTAAGCAGGTCTATCAACAGGTAAAGACAGGGGGATGGCTGTGATGGAGATCACGATGGGATGGATACTGGTTGGGATGAGCGCTGCGGGCATCGTAGCCAGCCTTGCAGGACTGCTTGCAGCGGGGAAAGTATTTGCAAAACAAAGAGAACGGCTGTTGGAAAAGATTGAGACGGAATAGGAGGGGGATGGATGAAGAAGATATTGAAATATATCATTGCGGTTATCATGCTGGCATCTGTAGGGATCGGGAGCATGACACTGGTATCGGCAGGGGCGGTCAGGCTGTCTGCCTTTCATATGATCAAACTGGGAACCATAGAGAAAGAAGAGGGAGGGATCTTATCGGAGCTATTTGACACATTCTTTTCATATATCAGGGACTATGCGTATATTCTGCTGGTACTGATGGGAGTGATCGTGCTTGTGGCTGTCCTTACGGCGGCGCTTCCTGTGAAGGCTGCATACATCGTGTCCATAGCAGGACAGATCGTGATCAATATCTCTGCCGGTATCCTCTATGTCCAGTTGAGGCGGCGCATAACGGCGGTACAGAGTATGATCGAAGGGGCGAAAGGATTCTTCGGAATAGGGGGAATGTCGGAGATCGGCAGGATAGAGATACATAATCTGCCGGTGGTCCTTTGGACCGCGCTGTATCTCCTTGCGCTGCTCCTTGCGGTCGCGGGCATTGCCGCGAAGGAGAAGAAGGCTGTGCAGATGCCGCCGAAGGATATCATGCCTGAGAATATCCGGATGGGAGGAAATGCTTATCTGGATAAGATCCAGGAACTAGAGGCAAACCGGAAGAGACAAGTGCAGGCGCCGCCGGCGGGAAGAGAAGAAGCGTTCCGGGCAGCGCCTGAGAAAGAGCCTTCGCCGCAGGTTATGGCGAAGGGACAGCTGGAGCAGGGACTCGGAGGCGCGCTGCGCGGCGAGAGCGGGATATATGCGTCGCAGGTATATCCTATGAAGGAGCGGGTTCCGGTATATTTTGGCAGAGACAGCCAGAAGAGGCTCATGATCATGGAACAAAAGAATATGCAGGAAGTGGAAGCAGAAGTGTATTATGTGGCGGAATATCAGGAGTATTGTGTGAAACCGATGCGGAAACTCGCCGTATTTCTTGAGAGCGGTCAGCCTCTCGGAGCGGGCAGGGAATACCGTCTCCCGAGGGGGATGAAGATCTGTATGGTTGGCAAAGAAGAGGTATTTACGTTGGCATAGCGGCGGCGCGAAGAGACGCCAAAAGGAGGTAAAGACATGGGAGATAATGAAGCTACAGTATTTGTGAATTATGATAAGCTGGGTTCTGATACGGAGTTGGAACAGACATATATGGAGCTTGGGAAGGCGTATTATGAGGGGAGATTCGAAGATCCCCTTCCGGAATTGCTTCCGCTGTTTGATAAGATCACCAGGCTTAAAAATGAGAGGGGCGCGATAGATCTCTTCTGCCCGGAGTGCGGAAACCGGCTGAAGCCGGGCGCTATATTCTGTGGGAAATGCGGATATAAGATAAAATAATGCTTGCAGATCGACTTGTTGTTCATTGGTTTATGTGAAATGGAGGCTTCTATGGAACAGAAAAGAATAAGTAGAAAACAATGGCTGTATATCACGATATTTATATTGATCTGTATGATCGGACATATGAATCCAACAGCTTTTTCCTATGACGGAACGCTGACAAGACAAATGGTAGCAGATTATAAGACGCAATATGATCTGGGGATGACGAAACGGCATGAGTCTGGGGTGGAGCGTATTTATATGTTTTACTTTGGATTTAAAAAAGTATCTGTTCAAACGGAAAAAGAATTTATCGGATATGATATTGAGGTAAAGAAGATAGCGCCCTTTTTATATCAATGGGAACGTAACTGGGGGGATTGTGCTTTCAGAGTCACCATAGGAGAAAGGAAATATTATTTTACAATCGTTTCGACATAACAAATGTTTACAGATCGATAAGGACGGGAAAATACAATAAAGTAGCAGCAGATATTTCTGATTGTACGAAAAAAAATACAATATTTGAAAGAAAAGGCTTGAAAAATCTTTCTCTGTCGGATATACTGAAAAAGCTGTGACATGATAGCGTCGAAGCGAGAGGTTGCTGCCCGTAAGTGGCAGGTTTTCCGTGGAGCGAATGTCAAGTTAAGAAACTGGCGACAAGTCACTGTAACACTGTAATCGTTGGCACACATGTGCCGCATGTAAGCAGTTAGAAGAAAAAACTGCGAAATGCACATAACGGCGTGTGAGGTTCTCACGACACACACGGAAGAGTGTACAGTCACCGCTTGTCGTACTGAAGTTAGAAGTACGAAAAGGAGGCGACTTTTTTTATGGCAAGTCAAGTAATGAGAATCACTTTGAAAGCGTATGATCATCAGATGGTAGATGCATCCGCTAAAAAAATCATCGAAACTGTTAAGAAGAATGGATCAAAGGTGAGCGGACCGGTACCGCTTCCGACTAAGAAGGAAGTTGTTACGATCTTGAGAGCTGTTCACAAGTACAAAGATTCCAGAGAACAGTTCGAGCAGAGGACTCATAAGAGACTGATCGATATCATTGCACCGACCCAGAAGACGGTCGACGCATTGTCAAGGCTTGAGATGCCGGCAGGCGTATACATTGATATCAAGATGAAAAGCAAGTAAAAACAGTATTCCTAACATTTAGGATGAGCGCGCAGCGCGCTCCGCTGTAAATCACAGGAGGTAATTATAATGAAGAAAGCTATTTTAGCAACAAAAGTCGGAATGACCCAGATCTTCAATGAAGACGGGACATTGACACCAGTAACGGTTCTTCAGGCAGGTCCTTGTGTAGTTACACAGATCAAGACGATGGAGAATGACGGTTACGAGGCGGTTCAGGTAGGTTATGTGGATAAGAAAGACAGGATCGTCAACAAAGACAAGAGCGGTAAGAAAGAAGTCGTACACCGCCACGGTGTGACGAAGGCAGAGCAGGGACACTTCGCAAAGGCGGGCGTGACCGGCAAGAGATTTGTAAGAGAGTTCAAGTTTGATAATGCAAGTGAGTACCAGCTGGGACAGGAGATCAAGGCTGACATCTTCGCGGCAGGCGACAAGATCGACGCGACTGCGATCTCAAAAGGTAAAGGCTTCCAGGGTGCGATCAAGAGACATAATCAGCATAGAGGACCTATGACACACGGTTCTAAGTTCCATCGCCATGCAGGTTCCAATGGAGCGGCATCCGATCCGAGCAAGGTATTCAAAGGAAAGAAGATGCCAGGACAGATGGGTAACAAGAGGATCACGATTCAGAATCTTGAGGTTGTGCGCGTAGATGCAGAGAACAACCTGCTTCTGATCAAGGGTTCTGTGCCGGGACCGAAGAAATCTTTAGTAACTATTAAAGAAGCAGTAAAAGCTAACTAAGCTTTGACGAAGGAAGGAGGACACTAGAGATGGCAAGCGTATCAGTTTATAATATTGAAGGCAAAGAAGTTGGTACGATCGACTTAAGCGATGCGGTATTTGGTGTGGAAGTGAATGAGCATCTTGTACACATGGCAGTTGTGAGCCAGCTTGCAAATAAACGCCAGGGAACACAGAAAGCAAAGACGCGTTCCGAAGTTTCCGGCGGTGGCAGAAAACCATGGAGACAGAAAGGGACCGGTCATGCAAGACAGGGATCCACAAGGGCTCCGCAGTGGACAGGCGGCGGTGTAGTATTCGCACCGGTACCGAGAGATTATTCATTCAAGATGAATAAGAAAGAGAAGAGGGCGGCTCTTAAGTCGGCTTTATCTTCCAGAGTAGAAGAGAAGAAATTCATCGTGGTTGACGAGATCAAATTTGACGAGATCAAGACGAAGAATTTTGTGAATATCCTGAAGAACTTAGATGTATCCAAAGCATTAGTTGTATTAGAAGACGGAAATACGAACGCAGAGATCTCCGCAAGAAATATCCCGGATGTTAAGACTGCAAAGACTAATACGATCAATGTGTATGACATCTTAAAATACAACACAGTGATCGCGACGAAAGCTGCTGTTGCTAACATCGAGGAGGTGTACGCATAATGGCTGATATTAAATATTATGATGTAATCCTTAAACCTGTCGTAACAGAGAAGAGCATGGGGATGATGGCAGATAAGAAGTATACATTTCTTGTTCATCCGGACGCTACCAAGACACAGGTGAAAGAAGCTGTTGAGAAGATGTTCAGCGGCACGAAGGTAGAGAGTGTTAACACGATGAACTGCGAAGGAAAGAAGAGAAGAGTCCGTGGGACGATGCAGTTCGGCAAGACAGCCAATACGAAGAAAGCGATCGTAAAGCTGACAGAAGACAGTGCAGATATCGAGATCTTTGAAGGGCTGTAGGAGAAGAAAACGCACAATTCCGTGATAACAATAATTAGGATAGTTGAAAGGAGAAGTAACCATGGGAATTAAAACATACCGCCCATATACGCCTTCCAGAAGACAGATGACTGGTTCTGATTTCTCAGAGATCACAAAGAAGACGCCAGAGAAGTCTTTGTTAGCTTCTAAGAGCAGACAGGCAGGACGTAATAACCAGGGAAAGATCACAGTTAGACACCGCGGAGGCGGCGCTAAGAGAAAATATAGAATTATCGACTTCAAGAGAAGAAAAGATGGTGTTCACGCAACTGTTATCGGGATCGAGTACGATCCGAACAGATCAGCGAACATCGCATTGATCTGCTATGAAGACGGCGAGAAAGCTTATATTCTTGCACCAGAAGGATTGAAAGACGGAATGAAGGTCATGAACGGACCGGAAGCCGAAGTAAGAGTCGGCAATTGTCTTCCGCTTTCTGAGATTCCGGTAGGTACTCAGATCCACAATATCGAGCTTCATCCGGGAAGAGGCGGACAGTTGGTTCGTTCCGCAGGGAACAGCGCTCAGCTGATGGCTAAGGAAGGAAAGTACGCTACTTTAAGACTTCCGTCCGGTGAGATGAGAATGGTTCCGATCCAGTGCCGCGCATCCGTAGGAGTCGTAGGCAACGGAGACCACAACCTGATCAATATCGGTAAAGCAGGACGTAAGCGCCACATGGGATTCAGGCCTACAGTACGCGGTTCTGTTATGAACCCGAACGATCATCCGCACGGCGGTGGTGAAGGTAAGACTGGAATCGGACGTCCGGGTCCATGTACACCTTGGGGCAAGCCAGCGCTTGGTCTGAAGACGAGAAAGAAAAACAAGTCTTCTAACAAGATGATCGTAAGAAGAAGAGACGGCAGAGCAATCAAATAATTTTCATGGAGGAGGTTATAACCTATGGCACGTTCAGTTAAAAAAGGCCCATTCGCAGACGCAAGCCTGCTCAAGAAGATAGATGCAATGAACGCTTCCGGCGACAAGTCTGTAATTAAGACATGGTCCCGCCGTTCAACGATCTTCCCGAGCATGATCGGACATACGATTGCCGTTCATGACGGAAGAAAACATGTACCTGTATATGTAACAGAGGATATGGTCGGACATAAGCTCGGTGAGTTTGTTGCGACAAGAACATACAGAGGACATGGAAAAGACGAAAAGAAATCAAGAGTTAGATAATTATACTGTGAAAGGAGGGTTCATCCATGGCAAAAGGACATAGATCCCAAATCAAGAGAGAAAGAAATGCGAATAAAGATACGAGACCTTCTGCTAAGTTATCTTATGCGAGAGTTTCTGTCCAGAAAGCATGTTATGTATTAGATGCCATCAGAGGCAAGGATGTAACAACAGCGCTTGGTATTTTAACTTACAATCCAAGATATGCTTCCAGTTTAATAAAGAAACTGCTGGAGTCAGCAATTGCGAACGCAGAGAACAACAACGGTATGAATGCTGAGAACCTTTACGTTGCAGAGGCTTATGCAAATAAAGGACCAACAATGAAGAGAATCAGACCGAGGGCACAGGGAAGGGCTTACAGGATCGAGAAGAGAATGAGCCATATCACACTGGTGCTTGATGAAAGATAAGGAGGGGCAATCATGGGACAGAAAGTTAATCCTCATGGCTTGAGAGTCGGTATTATCAAAGACTGGGATTCTAAGTGGTATGCAGAGAAGGACTTCGCAGATTACTTAGTAGAAGACCATGAAATCAGAAAATATCTTAAGAAAAGATTATACAGCGCCGGTGTTTCTAAGATCGAGATCGAGAGAGCATCCGACCGTGTAAAGATCATCATTTACACTGCTAAGCCTGGTGTCGTGATCGGTAAGGGCGGCGCAGAGATCGAGAAAGTAAAAGGTGAGCTTAGACAGTTTACAGATAAGAAGTTAGTCGTTGATATCAAAGAGATCAAGAGACCGGATAAGGATGCACAGCTTGTTGCAGAGAATATCGCATTACAGCTTGAGAACCGTATCTCCTTCAGACGTGCTATGAAGTCTTGTATGTCAAGAACGATGAAGGCTGGCGCGCTTGGTGTTAAGACTTCCGTATCAGGACGTCTCGGCGGTGCAGATATGGCGCGTACGGAGTTCTACAGCGAGGGAACGATCCCTCTTCAGACACTGAGAGCAGACATTGACTACGGATTCGCTGAAGCAGACACAACTTATGGAAAAGTCGGTGTTAAGGTGTGGGTATATAAAGGCGAAGTTCTTCCGGAAAAAGCAGCAAAGGAAGGAGAGAGATAAATCATGTTAATGCCAAAGAGAGTAAAACGTCGTAAACAATTCCGTGGTTCTATGAAGGGAAAAGCTCTTCGCGGAAATAAGATTACACATGGTGAATATGGTATCATAGCAACAGAACCATGTTGGATCAAGTCCAATCAGATCGAGGCTGCCCGTGTTGCCATGACTCGTTATATTAAGCGTGGCGGTAAAGTTTGGATCAAGATATTCCCGGATAAACCTGTAACTACGAAACCAGCTGAGACTCGTATGGGTTCTGGTAAAGGAACCTTAGAATACTGGGTAGCAGTTGTTAAGCCAGGCCGCGTTATGTTCGAGATCGCCGGCGTATCAGAGGAAGTCGCAAGAGAGGCTCTCCGTCTGGCTACACACAAGCTGCCATGTAAATGTAAAGTAGTTTCTCGCGCAGACTTAGAAGGCGGTGATAACAGTGAAAATTAATGCATTTGTAGAAGATTTAAAGACAAAATCAGCTGCAGAGCTGAACGAAGAATTAGTAGCTGCTAAAAAGGAACTCTTTAACCTGAGATTCCAGAACGCAACGAATCAGTTAGATAATACAAGCAGAATCAAGGAAGTCAGAAGAAACATCGCAAGGATTCAGACTGTGATGGCACAAAAAGGTTAGGCATAAAAAACTTAGTGAGGTATTGTCGAACTTAGTTTTTTAGCCGTTCTCTGAACAGAGTGAAGAGAACATCCTTAGACGATAGAAAGGAGACAGACCGTGGAAAGAAATCTTAGGAAAACCCGTGTGGGTAAGGTTGTCAGCAACAAGATGGATAAGACGATAGTTGTTGCGGTAGAAGATCATGTAAAACATCCACTTTACAAAAAGATCGTAAAGAGAACTTATAAATTAAAAGCACACGATGAAGCAAACGAATGCAACATCGGTGATACCGTTAAAGTTATGGAGACAAGGCCTCTTTCAAAGGATAAGAGATGGAGACTTGTTGAAGTCATGGAAAAAGTAAAATAGTATAAGGAGGGAAACCTGCATGATACAGCAAGAAAGCAGACTGAGAGTGGCAGATAATACAGGTGCGAAAGAGTTACTGTGTATCCGCGTACTTGGCGGTTCAACGAGAAGATATGCAAGTATCGGCGATATTATTATTGCGACCGTTAAAGATGCAACACCAGGCGGCGTTGTTAAAAAAGGCGATGTAGTGAAGGCTGTAGTTGTACGTACTGTGAAGAGTACACGCCGCAAAGATGGTTCATATATCCGTTTTGACGAGAATGCAGCCGTAATTATAAAAGAAGATAAGACACCAAGAGGAACCCGTATTTTTGGACCAGTAGCGAGAGAGCTTCGTGACAAGCAGTTCATGAGGATCGTTTCCCTGGCTCCGGAAGTACTTTAAGGAGGTGCAGATCAGATGTCAATGTTAAAGATTAAGAAGGGCGACACTGTCAAGGTTATCGCTGGTAAGGATAAAGACAAAGAAGGCAAGGTTATCGCTGTAAACCAGAAGGATGGCAAGGTTGTTGTTGAGGGTGTCAATATGCTGACAAAGCATACAAAGCCAAGTGCTGCGAATCAGAATGGCGGCATCATCCATCAGGAAGGACCGATCGATGCTTCCAATGTTATGTATATGCATAAGGGAAAAGCAACAAGAGTAGGTTTCAAGATGGACGGAGACAAGAAAGTTCGTTATGCAAAATCAACAGGAGATGTGATTGATTAATCTGAGGAAGGAGGGCCAGTGCTTTGAGTAGACTGAAAGAACAATACAAGAACGAGATCGTTGACGCGATGATCAAGAAGTTCGGTTATAAGAATACCATGGAAGTGCCGAAGCTTGACAAGATTGTGATCAATATGGGTGTCGGCGAGGCAAAAGATAATGCAAAATTATTAGATTCAGCGATTGCTGACCTTGAGAAGATCACAGGACAGAAGGCTGTGGTCTGCAAGGCTAAGAAGTCAGTTGCTAACTTCAAGTTAAGAGAAGGCATGTCAATCGGATGTAAGGTTACTTTAAGAGGAGAGAAGATGTATGAGTTCGCGGATCGTCTGATCAACCTTGCATTACCTCGTGTACGTGACTTCAGAGGCGTGAATCCTAACGCGTTTGACGGAAGAGGTAACTATGCTCTTGGTATCAAAGAGCAGTTGATCTTCCCTGAGATCGAGTATGATAAGATCGACAAGGTAAGAGGAATGGACGTTATCTTTGTCACAACAGCTAAAACAGATGAAGAGGCACGTGAATTGCTTCGGCAGTTCAACATGCCGTTTACAAAGTAAGGAGGTAGATTATGGCTAAGACAGCAATGAAAATCAAGCAGCAGCGCAAGCAGAAATTCTCAACCAGAGAATACAACCGCTGCAGAATCTGTGGACGTCCACATGCATATTTGAGAAAATATGGAATCTGCCGTGTCTGCTTCCGTGAGCTGGCATACAAGGGACAGATTCCAGGCGTGAAGAAAGCAAGTTGGTAGGCATTTCTTTCTTAGCAAATCCAAGCGCAAAGCGCGCCGGATGAGCTTAGAAAGAAAGCCGTTCTCTGAGCCCAAAGGGCGAAGAGAACTTCATTACGAAGCATAATGAATCATTACCCTTCAACGTAGGGAACATTCATTACGAATCGAGTGGATCATCCCGTTAACGCAGGGAACATTCATTAAAACCCGCAGTGGAGTTCTACCCGCCAAAGGACAAAGGGAACTTCATTTAAGAAGAGGAGGAATTAATAAGTCATGACTATGAGCGATCCAATTGCAGATATGCTTACAAGAATCCGTAATGCAAATACTGCGAAACATGATACTGTAGATGTACCATCTTCCAAGATGAAACTTGCAATTGCAAATATCTTACTGGATGAAGGCTACATTGAGAACTACGAAATCGTAGAAGACGGAGTATTCAAGACAATCCACATCGTACTGAAATACGGCGCGGACAAGAACGAGAAAGTTATCACAGGCCTTAAGAGAATTTCCAAGCCAGGTCTTCGTGTATATGCAGGAAGCGCTGATGTACCAAGAGTATTCGGCGGACTTGGTACGGCGATCATCTCTACCAATAAGGGCGTGATCACAGACAAAGAAGCAAGAAAGCTCGGCGTAGGCGGAGAAGTTCTTTGTTATATATGGTAGGCGCTGAACATTTAGTGGATCCAAGCGCAAAGCGCGCCGGATAAGCTTAGTGAGAAGGCCGTTCTCTGAACCCGGAGGGTGAAGAGAACTTCATTACTGAAAACAGAGCAGGCATGAGCATCTGCTCCGAAAATCTAAGTTAAGGAGGATATAGGTATGTCACGTATAGGAAGACTGCCGATCACGGTTCCGGCAGGTGTAACTGTTGAGATCAGTGAGAATAATAAAGTGACTGTAAAGGGTCCGAAGGGAACGCTTGAGAGAGAGCTCCCGGCAGAGATGGAGATTAAATTAGACTGCGACACGATCGTTGTAACAAGACCAAACGATCTGAAGAGAATGAAATCTCTCCACGGTCTTACAAGAACATTGATCAACAATATGGTTGTAGGTGTTACGAACGGATATGAGAAAGTCCTGGAGGTAAACGGTGTTGGTTATAGGGCGGCTAAGTCCGGCAACAAGCTTACACTGAGCCTTGGATATTCTCACCCGGTTGAGATGATAGATCCTGAAGGCGTTGAGACAACGGTAGAGGGACAGAACAAGATTGTTGTTAAAGGTATTGATAAAGAAAAAGTTGGCCAATACGCAGCTGAGATCAGAGACAAGAGAAGACCTGAGCCATATAAGGGCAAGGGTATCAAGTATGCTGATGAAGTGATCAGACGTAAAGTTGGTAAGACTGGTAAGAAATAAGAAAGGAGAGTGTGAAAATGGTTAGCAAAAAATCAAGAAGTGAAGTACGCGTTAAGAAGCACAAAAGAATCCGTAACCGTTTGAGTGGCACACCTGAGTGCCCGCGTCTGGCTGTGTTCAGAAGCAATAATCATATGTATGCTCAGATTATTGACGATACGGTTGGAAATACTCTGGTTTCCGCTTCCACTCTTCAGAAAGATGTGAAAGCAAACCTTAAGAAGACCAACAACGTTGAAGCGGCAGCATGTTTAGGAAAAGCGATCGCAGAGAAGGCGATCGAGAAGGGTATTAAGGATGTTGTCTTTGATAGAGGCGGCTTTATATACCATGGTAAGGTTCAGGCATTAGCAGACGCAGCTAGAGAAGCTGGGTTGAATTTCTAGGAGGAGGAGCACACATGAAACAAGAACGTATTGATGCTGGTTCATTAGAATTAAACGAAAAAGTAGTGTCAATTAAGCGTGTAACCAAAGTTGTTAAAGGTGGCCGTAACATGAGATTCACAGCTTTAGTAGTTGTTGGCGATGGAAATGGCCATGTTGGTGCAGGCTTGGGAAAAGCTACTGAGATTCCGGAAGCGATCCGCAAAGGAAAAGAGGACGCGGCGAAGAATCTCATTACCGTAGCGCTGGATGCAAATGAGAGTATTACACATGATTTTACCGGTAAGTTCGGCGGAGCTTCCGTGCTGCTTAAGAAGGCTCCGGAAGGTACCGGTGTGATCGCCGGCGGACCGGCGCGTGCCGTGATCGAGATGGCTGGGATCAAGAATATCCGTACAAAGTCTCTTGGTTCTAATAATAAGCAGAACGTAGTTCTTGCCACGATCGCCGGACTGCGTCAGATTAAGACTCCGGAAGAGGTAGCTAAGCTTCGCGGTAAATCTGTTGAAGAGATCTTGGGCTAAGGAGGTAGATTCAGATGGCAAATTTAAAAATCACATTAGTAAAATCTACGATCGGCGCCGTACCAAAACATAAGAAAACGGTGGAAGCACTGGGCTTGAAGAAACTCAACAAGACAGTTGAACTGCCGGACAATGCGGCGACCAGAGGTATGGTAAAGCAGGTGCAGCACCTGGTAAAAGTAGAAGAGGCATAGTTAAAAATATTCGGATAAGGAGGTGTCACAATGGATTTATCAAACTTAAGACCTGCTGACGGAGCAAAGCAGAGTGATAATTTCAGAAGAGGACGTGGACACGGTTCTGGAAATGGTAAGACAGCCGGTAAGGGACACAAGGGTCAGAAGGCTCGTTCAGGAGCAACAAGACCAGGTTTCGAAGGTGGCCAGATGCCATTATATAGAAGAATACCAAAGAGAGGATTCACGAACAGGAATTCTAAGACGATCATCGGTATTAATGTCAGCGCTCTTGAAGTGTTCGATAACGATGCGGTTGTTTCTGTAGAGACATTGATCGAGCAGGGGATCGTTAAGAACCCAAGAGACGGCGTGAAGATCCTGGGTAACGGTGAGCTGACAAAGAAACTGACCGTTCAGGTCAATGCATTCAGCAAGGGCGCTGTAGAGAAGATTGAGGCCGTAGGTGGAAAAGCAGAGGTGATCTAATGTTAGAAACATTTCGAAAGGCATTCCAGATTAAAGATATTCGAAAGAAGATCGGATATACTTTTTTGATGTTGATCGTAATAAGAATTGGTTCCCAGCTGCCGACACCCGGCGTAAATTCTAATTATATCAAAGAATTTTTTGCACAGAACACTGGTGAAGCGTTTAATTTGTTTAACGCTTTCACCGGTGGGTCTTTTGAGCAGATGTCTATATTTGCACTGAGTATAACGCCATATATCACATCTTCCATTATTATGCAGCTTCTTACGATCGCGATCCCTAAACTAGAAGAGATGCAGAAAGAGGGAGAAGACGGAAGAAAGAAGATTGCGGCAATTACACGTTATCTCACAGTAGGCCTTTCACTATTTGAATCGACTGCTATGGCGGTAGGATTCGGACGTCAGGGACTTCTGGTGGATTTTAATTTTGTAAATGCGGCGATCGTAGTCCTGACACTCACTGCAGGAAGCGCATTCCTGATGTGGATCGGCGAGCGTATCACGGAAAAAGGCGTGGGAAACGGAATCTCAATCGTGTTGGTGATCAATATCGTATCACGTATTCCAAGCGATATGACATCATTGTTTGAGCAGTTCGTTAAGGATAAACCGATCGCTTCCGCAGGCCTTGCCGTATTTGTGATCCTGGCGATCATCCTTCTTCTGGTTGTATTCGTAGTGGTTTTACAGGGCGGAGAGCGGAGGATCGCTGTGTCCTATTCTCAGAAGATGGCAGGACGAAAGATGTATGGAGGCCGTACCACAAACATTCCTCTGAAGGTAAATACTGCAGGAGTTATACCGATCATCTTTTCATCATCTCTGATGCAGTTTCCGATTGTGATCGCGTCGTTCCTGGGAAAAGATAATGGGAAGGGTATCGGCGCCGAGATTCTGAGAGGGCTGAACCAAGGGAACTGGTGTAACCCTGAGCAGATCCAATATACATGGGGATTACTTGTATATATTGTTCTGACCGTATTCTTCGCTTATTTCTACACTTCTATTACTTTTAATCCGTTAGAGATTGCGAACAATATGAAGAAGAACGGTGGATTTATACCAGGAATCCGTCCTGGCAGGCCGACAGTCGAGTATCTGACGAAGATCTTGAACCGTATCATTTTTATCGGGGCATGCGGGCTTATCGTAATTCAGGTCATTCCGATCCTGTTTAACGGATGGCTTGGAGCGAGGGTATCCTTCGGCGGTACTTCTCTTATCATTATTGTCAGTGTTATTCTGGAGACGATGAAGCAGATGGAATCACAGATGCTGGTACGTAATTATAAAGGATTTTTGAATAATTAACAGTTTAAACTCGCGGAAATATTTTCGCGGGTTAAACTGCTATAAAGAGGAGGAATCTTATATGAAGATCATTATGTTAGGCGCCCCGGGTGCGGGCAAAGGAACTCAGGCGAAAAAGATAGCCGCAAAATACAATATTCCTCATATCTCAACCGGCGATATCTTCAGGGCGAATATTAAGAATGGGACAGAGCTTGGCAATAAAGCGAAGACATATATGGATCAGGGGCTTCTTGTGCCGGATGAATTGGTTGTAGACCTGGTAGTAGACCGCGTAAGACAGGAAGACTGCGTGAATGGATATGTTCTGGATGGTTTCCCGAGGACGATCCCGCAGGCGGAGGCGTTGGATAAAGCGTTGGCTGCGATCGGAGAGAAGATGGATCATGCCATTGATGTGAATGTTCCTGATGAGAATATCGTTCACCGTATGTCCGGACGGCGCGCATGCGTAGGATGCGGCGCTACATATCATCTGGAATATGCGCCGACGAAAGAAGAAGGGATCTGCGATGCCTGCGGAAAGGAACTGATCCTTAGAGATGATGACAAACCGGAGACCGTAAAGAAGCGTCTTGGCGTATATCATGAGCAGACGCAGCCTTTGATCGACTATTATACAAATGCAGGGATTCTGAAGACCGTTGACGGAACGATAGATATCAATGATGTTTTCCAGGCGATCGTGGATATCTTAGGAGAGTAAAAAGATGGCGATCACGATCAAATCGGCGAGAGAGATTGAATTAATGAAAGAAGCCGGGCGTATATTAGAGATTGTCCATGATGAATTGGGGAAGGCGCTGCATCCGGGAATGAGTACGCTGGATATCGACCGGATAGGCGAAGAAGTGATCAGAAGTTACGGATGCATCCCGTCCTTCCTCAATTATAACGGGTATCCGGCGTCGATCTGTGTGTCCGTGAATGACGAAGTCGTTCATGGGATACCGGATAAACGCCGGATCCTGAAAGAGGGAGATATTGTCAGCCTGGATGCAGGCGTGATCTATAAAGGATATCACTCCGACGCCGCGAGGACTCATGGCATCGGTAAGATCAGTAAGGAAGCAGAGACGCTGATAAAAGTCACAAGAGAATGTTTCTTTGAAGGTATAAAATACGCAAAAGAAGGCAATCATCTATTTGATATTTCAGCAGCAATTGACAGTCACGCTGTCAGACATGGGTATGGAGTAGTCCGTGACTTGTGCGGGCATGGAATCGGCACTGCATTGCATGAGCCGCCTCAGATACCGAATTACAAGGTGGACAGAAAAGGCGTGAAACTAAAGGCGGGGATGACGCTTGCCATCGAACCTATGATCAATATGGGAACCTGGGAAGTTGACTGGCTGGAGGATGAGTGGACTGTCGTGAGCCGTGATCACAGTCTTTCCGCACATTATGAGAATACGGTGCTGGTTACAAAAGGGGAACCGGTACTGCTGACCCTGACGAAATGATTTATATTTCTATTAGAAAAAGGTGCGGTTATGGACAGATATGTGACAGGAATGCTTGCAAGATCGAAAGCAGGCCACGATACGGGAAAGATTTATGTAATAATAGATGTTGATGAAACATATGTATATTTAGCGGATGGCAGTATTAGAACACTGGATCGCCTCAAGAAAAAGAAGAAGAAGCATATCCAGATCATATGCAGAGAGAATGATGTCACCGCAGCAGACGATGCAGCGATCAGAAAGATTATTAAGGAGAAAGGATATAACTATGTCAAAAGCTGATGTAATTGAAATTGAAGGAACAGTAGTAGAGAAGTTGCCAAATGCGATGTTCCAGGTAGAACTGGAGAACGGGCACCAAGTGCTTGCCCATATCAGCGGGAAGCTGAGAATGAATTTTATCAAGATCCTGCCAGGGGATAAGGTGACACTGGAATTATCACCGTATGACTTGTCTAAGGGAAGGATCATCTGGAGAGATAAATAAGTCTCTGTGGAAGGTACGGATATCTGCTGACTTTTATATTAAAAAAAGACGCATGGTTTGAAATTTACTGTTCCATGCGTCTTTACGCTGTTATTTTGATATTAAATTATATTTTTGATCATGCTAACTGCATGACTTCGGCTTCAATCTCCTTTAATTCGTCCATTGATAATGCAGGAACATAACGTGCAATCTTTTCAAGAGAAAGTTCTCCGTCTTTGATCATTCTTTCGGCTGACTTTCTTTCCGTTTCTTTTTCAATGTCTTTCGTATATGTCCGCATAATCTGCTCGTCATCAAATAAACTCATCATAATCGTTACTACCTCCACTTCCTTGCTGCTTAGATACTGTTTTAAGATGTTCCTGTCCTTGCAAATACGGATTGTTTCTGTAACCGCTTGTTTCGTCATTCCATGTTCTTTTATCTGTTCGTTAAAAACTTTGCAAAAAACAATGTATTCATTGATTATATTGTCCTTATCGCTCTCATATATGACGTTGGCTTTTATCTCTATATCAATATCTGCACCGTCAAAAAACTCTTGCGATAAAGATATTGTATCGGGTTTTCTGCCCTTGTTACCTGTGTATATCACATATAATTCAGGTTTTGGCATTTTAACTTTCTTACTTTTATATAGGCTCTGGCTAGTTCGTTCAAAATACTCATGGTAACTTTGTGCTAAATACAGCAGTATTCTGATTAAAATATTTACCGTCCAACTGGATTGCGCCTCTAACAACAAAAGCAACCTGCTGTTACCTACCATTATGCCCAAATCATTATAGAGATTATCTGTCAGAACATTGTCTATCGTTACAATATCCAGTGTGTTCTTTGTCGCATCTGCATCTTCTGGGTGTAATGTTTTATACAGTTTCAACAAATTCTTTTTATCTTGGAAAAGGTCTAAAAACACACTGTTTTTTGCGGTACGCTTTGCCTTAACTTCCTGCATCTGTTTTGTATCGTCCGACACCTTACCACCCCGATTTCTATAAATCTGAGACACAAGATACGATGCTCCTACTCCTGTTACACTTCAATTATACAAAAAAAAGCCTGTTTTTACAATAAAATTCACATTAAAATTCTTCCTTTCACACTAGATAAGCCACTGTATTTCTTTCGCAAAACAGTCATACCATGTTCCTGCGGGTGCTTTGAGGATAATTGCCACCGTGATATATCGGTACACGTTTTCCATGGAAGATATGACTTTACAATGTATCTGACCGAGAAAGAATTTAGAAAGCTTTCGTATATTGCATTGCATAAAAATATTAATATAGGAAAAAATAAAAGATAAGGGCTTTTTTAAAAAAATAGCAGAGCCAGATAAGCTGGTCGAAGTACAAAAAGATGATTCTTATTTAGAATAAGAGAAAAGTATGAAAAAGATGTTGTAGGATTACATAAAGGGGCGGAAGTATCTAACCAAATCGAATCTCACTGCATATATTTGGATAGAAAGAGGTTGTGTTTTGTAATTGGTCTGCTATAATAAAATTACGTATTTTTGAGAAGGAGAAGTGGTGATCTGTAGTAAGCGTGTGATCGGCACCTTGAGAATGAGGAACTTTTCCTGTAAAGCGAAATAATAAGACAGAAAATACTAAAAATGCCTATTGACTTTGCTTGAATATTGGTGATATAATGTATAAGCGTGTTTTCTGGGCACTTTCTAGCGCCGTGCGTTGGTAAACCGCGGCATGAACGGCGTGAAAGCGGGAATCTGCGCAAGGAGACCTAAGGCAGAGCAATGGATGAAAGGAGGATCTCACATGAAGGTTAGATCATCAGTAAAACCAATTTGCGAAAAATGCAAAGTTATTAAAAGAAAAGGAAGCGTTCGCATTATCTGCGAGAACCCAAAGCATAAACAAAGACAAGGATGATTCTTGTTTGTGCGAATTGATTTAGGCGGCTGATAGGCGACACACCAGGAGGTGTGTAGACTATTTAATATACAAGGAGCACCTGTAGCCGGTGAACATCCTTCGTATATTGCTTCTAATGCCGGCTCGTCATTACCGGAAATATTTGCCGGTGGCCGGAAAGGGCATGATACCGAACATGCCTGGACGAAAGTCCCTATTAAAGACAGTATGTAGACTTGAAGCAGGTTGGTTCTTAATAACTGGATCAGGCAGGCTTCGCAGCAAAATTTTTAATCTTATGAAAATTGGAGGAAATTCACATGGCACGTATTGCAGGTGTAGATTTACCAAGAGACAAACGCGTTGAGATCGGACTGACTTATATCTATGGGATCGGCAGGCCGAGCGCAACACGTATCTTATCAGAGGCAGGAGTTGATCCTGATATCCGCTGCAGAGATCTTACGGATGAAGATGTTAAGAAGATCAGCGCAGTGATCGATGAGACACAGATGGTAGAAGGTGATCTTAGAAGAGAGATCGCTCTGAACATCAAGAGATTACAGGAGATCGGATGCTACAGAGGTATCCGTCACAGAAAAGGACTTCCGGTCCGCGGTCAGAAGACTAAGACCAATGCAAGAACAAGGAAGGGTCCGAAGAGAACAGTTGCTAATAAGAAGAAATAAGCATTTAGCGACGGAAGGCTGTTAAGGGCAGCATGAAAAAGGAAGCAAAATAATAAGATAAAAAAAGGAAAGCGTAGGTTAGTTTTATTATGGCAAAGAAAGTTACAAAGAAAGTGACAAAAAAGCGTGTCAAGAAAAACGTTGAACGCGGACAAGCACATATCCAGTCATCTTTTAATAACACGATCGTTACATTGACAGATGCACAGGGTAACGCTCTTTCATGGGCAAGTGCAGGCGGTCTGGGATTTAGAGGTTCAAGGAAATCTACCCCTTATGCAGCACAGATGGCAGCTGAGACTGCTGCAAAGGCAGCATTAGTACATGGCCTGAAATCTGTAGACGTTATGGTAAAGGGACCAGGTTCAGGAAGAGAAGCAGCGATCCGTGCCCTTCAGGCATGCGGAATTGATGTAACAAGTATCAAGGACGTTACTCCGGTACCACACAACGGATGCCGCCCACCAAAGCGCAGAAGAGTGTAGCTGACGAAGGAAGAAGAACATCCACAGCATGCAGCAGAAAATATAGGAGGAAAATATATCATGGCAGTGAATAGAGTTCCGGTCCTTAAAAGATGCAGATCCCTTGGGATGGATCCGGTATATTTGGGGATTGATAAGAAGTCTAACAGACAGTTAAAGAGATCCAATAGAAAAATGAGCGAGTATGGTCTCCAGTTGCGTGAGAAGCAGAAAGCGAAATTCATCTACGGCGTATTAGAGAAACCTTTCAGAAACTACTTTGAGAAGGCTCAGCGTATGAGCGGTATGACAGGTGAGAACCTGATGAGGCTGCTTGAGTCCAGACTGGATAACGTAGTATTCCGTCTTGGGCTTGCAAGAACAAGACGCGAGGCTAGACAGATCGTAGACCATAAGCATGTTCTTGTTAACGGCAAGCAGATCAACATCCCGTCCTATCTTCTTAAGGCAGGGGATGTAGTTGAGATCAAAGAAAAACACAAAAGCTCTCCAAGATACAAAGAGATTGCGGAGGTGACAGGAGGACGTCTGGTTCCGGAGTGGTTAGATGCCGACCTTGAGAACCTGAAAGGAACAGTAAAAGAGCTTCCAAGACGTGAAGCGATCGATGTTCCTGTAGATGAGATGTTGATCGTCGAGCTGTATTCCAAATAATAACCCGTAACACCACAGGAGGTGGACTTAGTGTTTGATTTTAATAAACCCAATATTGAAATAACTGAGATTTCAGAAGATAAGAAGTATGGCAGGTTTGTTGTAGAACCTCTGGAAAGAGGTTATGGTACGACATTAGGAAATTCTCTGAGAAGGATCATGCTTTCCTCTTTGCCTGGGGCTGCGATCAGCCAGGTGAAGATCGACGGTGTTCTTCACGAGTTCAGTTCTATTCCGGGTGTTAAGGAAGATGTTACCGAGATTATCATGAACTTGAAGTCCTTAGCTATCAAGAACACATCTGAGACAGATGAACCAAAGACGGCATATATCGAATTCGAAGGAGAAGGCGTTGTTACGGCAGCGGATATCCAGGTGGATCAGGATATAGAGATCATGAATCCGGAGACGGTTATCGCTACATTGAACGGCGGGGCGGATAGTAAGCTTTATATGGAGCTTACTATTACAAAGGGCAGAGGCTATATCAGTTCTGACAAGAATAAGAACGACGAATTGCCGATCGCGGTGATTCCGATCGATTCTATCTATACCCCGGTAGAACGCGTGAACCTTACGGTTGAAAATACACGTGTTGGACAGATTACAGATTTTGACAAATTAACATTAGACGTATATACCAACGGTACATTACTTCCGGATGAGGCAGTCAGCCTTGCCGCAAAGGTATTGAGCGAGCATCTGAAGCTCTTTATCGATCTGTCGGAGGTGGCGCAGGCTGCTGAAGTTATGATCGAGAAGGAAGACGATGAGAAAGAGAAAGTCCTTGAGATGAGTATTGATGAACTGGAATTGTCAGTTCGTTCTTACAATTGTCTGAAGAGGGCGGGGATCAATACGGTTGAAGAACTGACGAACAGAACTCCGGAAGATATGATGAAAGTGCGGAATCTTGGACGTAAGTCATTAGAGGAAGTACTTGCAAAATTAGACGAACTAGGCTTAGGGTTAAGCAGAGGCGAAGAGTAAGTATCTAGTAGAATAATTTCCGTCAGTAAGACCAAAGCGCATGGCGGAGCATTTGGCTAGTAAGCCCGAAGAAGCATAACCAAGTGTTTCATAAGGACGCTTTCGGAGAGTACGCCGTACTTGTCTTGGTGAGCCGGCTGAAGGGTTCCCGGAAGAGGTCCGTAAGATGGAGGATTAGAGAAATGGCAAAGTATAGAAAACTCGGCAGGACATCCAGCCAGAGAAAAGCATTGTTGAGAAATCAGGTAACAGCGCTGATCAATCATGGCAAGATCGTTACCACAGAGGCTAAGGCAAAGGAGATCCGCAAGATTGCAGAGGGTCTTATTGCAATGGCAGTGAAAGAGAGAGACAACTACGAAGAAGTTACGGTGAAGGCTAAAGTTGCACGTAAGGACAAAGACGGCAAGAGAGTGAAAGAAGTCGTAGACGGCAAGAAAGTTACCGTATATGATGAAGTAGATAAGACGATCAAGAAGGATAAGCCAAGCAGGCTTCACGCACGCCGTCAGATGCTGAAGGTGCTGTATCCTGTAAAAGAGGTACCGACAGCAAGAGCCGGAAGAAAGAAGAATACCAAGGATGTGGATCTCGTTGCAAAGTTATTCGATGAGATCGCGCCAAAATACGAGAACCGTCACGGCGGATATACCAGGATCGTTAAGATCGGACAGCGTAAAGGCGATGCAGCGATGGAAGTTATGATCGAGCTCGTATAGGCCAGATACGCTCTGGGATATTAGAGACTTAGGAATTGCAGAATGTGATATGTGAACGCACTCCGGGAAACCGGGGTGCTTTTTTGTTCGAAAGATTTTCAAGAATTTATCCTCAACTTTGTGTTAAAAAAATATCTATTTCGTTAAATAAACTACTTATGTCAGAAATAATTACAAATTGTAGTAGAGATGTTATAATAAATCATCTGCGTATCAGTGGAAATATGTAAGAAAAAGAGAGGATTAGTCATGAGTAGACTAGAGATCGCTTCGCCGAAGAGGGCTAAGATTGTCATGGAAGGGCTCTATAAGGATCTGGAGCGAAGAATTGAGTCCAGTCCTCCGGGACTTTGTCCGGTGGATATGGCGCGTGCATTCCTGGAGTTATGCCACGCACAGACTTGCGGGAAGTGTGTTCCCTGCCGCATCGGCCTGGGACAGCTGAATCATTTTATCAAAGATGTACTTGATGGAAAAGCAACGATGGAGACGTTGGATATCATGGAACAGACGGCGTTGTCGATCATGGAATCCGCGGATTGTGCGATCGGCTATGAGGCGGCGAATATGGTGTATAAAGGGCTGATCGGTTATCGTGACGATTACGAAGAACACATCAGGAACGGAAGATGTACTTGCAGTTATAATCAGCCGGTGCCGTGCGTTTCTTTATGTCCCGCTCATGTGGATATTCCGGGATATATCGCGCTGGTGGGAGAAGGAAGGTATGCGGATGCGATCCGTCTGATCCGAAAGGATAATCCGTTCCCAACTACCTGCGGATTCATATGTGAGCATCCGTGTGAAGCAAGGTGCAGGCGTAATATGGTGGATGATTCGATCAATATCCGCGGCCTTAAGCGAGTTGCGGCAGATTATGCAGGCGAGGTGGCGCCGCCGGCGTGCGCGCCTTCGACCGGAAAGAGAGTCGCAGTCTTAGGCGGGGGACCCGGTGGCTTAAGCGCGGCTTATTACCTGCAGCTTATGGGGCATCAGACGACCGTATATGAGATGCTTCCGGAGCTTGGAGGTATGCTGCGTTATGGAATCCCGAATTATCGGCTGCCGAAAGACCGCCTTGATGAAGATGTCAACAGCATCTTAAAGACAGGCGTTGAAGTGAAGCACGGATTGAAGATCGGGCAGGATATCACGATACAGGAGTTAAGGGCGCAGTATGACGCCGTATTGATCACGATCGGAGCAAGTACGGATAAGAAACTGGGGCTTGAAGGAGAGGATGCCGAAGGCGTACTCTCAGCGGTTCAATTCCTCAGAAATGTAGGAAAAAATGAGATCATGGATCTGACAGGCAAAGAAGTCGCGGTCATCGGCGGCGGCAATGTCTCCATGGACGCGGTACGTACGGCGAAGCGTCTGGGAGCGAAGAAGGTAAGTATCGTATATAGAAGAAGAGTTGCGGATATGACCGCCCTTCCGGGAGAGATAGAAGGAGCTGTCGCAGAAGGGATTGAACTGCAGACACTGAAAGCGCCGTCTTCGATCACCGTAGACGATCAGAACCACATCAGGGGAATCTATGTGAAGCCGCAGATGGTCAGCGCGATCAAGGACGGAAGAGCCAGCATCAAGCCGACTGGAGAAGAGGATATATACATACCATGCGATATACTTATCGTGGCGATCGGACAGAATATTGAAACACGGCATTTCGAAGAAGCAGGAATTCCGGTAGAACGAGGTAAGATCATTACCAAGAGTACGGGAACATTCGAGGATATGCCCGGCGTATTTGCAGGAGGAGACTGTGCAAGCGGGCCGGCGTCCGTGATCAAGGCGATCGCGGCAGCGAAGGTTGTGGCGGCGAACATCGACGAATACCTGGGATTCCATCATGAGATCTCCTGTGACGTAGAGATTCCGGAGGCGAATCTGGGCGACCGGACTCCATGCGGAAGAGTGAACCTTACAGAGCGGGAAGCAAGTGAGAGAGTCTGTGATTTTGAAGGTGTGGAGAACTGCATGACCGAGAGAGAGGCGAAGCAGGAGGCAGGAAGGTGCCTGCGCTGCGATCATTTCGGCTATGGCATATTCAAAGGAGGCAGAGAGAAGTTATGGTAAATCTTAAAATAGATGGAAAAGCAATATCAGTAGAAGAGAATACTACCATTATGGAGGCTGCCGCCCAGAACGGGATCCCGATCCCCAAGTTGTGTTATCTGAAGGGGATCAATGAGATCGCGGCATGCCGTGTGTGTGTAGTCGAATTGGAAGGCAAAGAAAAGCTGATCACATCTTGTAATAACGTGGCTGAAGAGGGCATGGTCATCTATACGAACAGCCCTAAAGTACGCCGTCACAGGAGGACGACGGTAGAACTGATCCTTTCCCAGCATGACTGCCAGTGTGTAAGCTGTGCAAGGAGCGGAAACTGCAGCCTTCAGAAGGTTGCGAATGACTTGAACATCCTTGACATTCCGTTTAAGGCACAGCTGGAGAGACAGCCATGGGATAAGAAGTTTCCGCTTATACGTGATTCTTCCAAATGTATCAAATGTATGCGCTGCGTGCAGGTATGTGAAAAAGTCCAGGGACTCGGCGTCTGGGATGTGGAAGGAACCGGCTCACGTACGACGGTCAATGTATCCGGCCATAAGAGCATCAAAGAAGCAGATTGTGCATTGTGCGGACAATGTATCACGCACTGCCCGGTAGGCGCCCTTAGAGAGCGTGACGACACAGAGAAGGTATGGAATGCCATCGAAGATAAGAATAAGACGGTAGTGGTGCAGGTGGCTCCTGCCGTGCGCGCCGCCTGGGGTGAAGAATTGGGGCTTAAGCCGGAAGAAGCGACCGTGGGCAAGATCTTAGACGCATGTAAGCGGATGGGCGTGGATTATGTATTTGACACGACATTTTCCGCGGACCTTACGATCATGGAGGAAGGTACAGAATTCCTGAAGCGTTTTACAGAAGGAGAGCTGAAAGAACGCCCGATGTTCACATCATGCTGTCCGGGATGGATCCGTTTTATCAAATCACAGTTCCCGCATCTGGTAAAGCAGCTGTCGACGGCAAAATCGCCGCAGCAGATGTTCGGCGCCGTGATGAAGACGTATTTCGCCGAGAAGATAGGAGTAGCTCCGGAGCAGATCTATACGGTGTCTGTTATGCCGTGTGTTGCGAAGAAAGGCGAGCGGGAGATGGAGCTGTTCTACGGCGAGTATGCAGGGCATGATACCGACGCTGTGCTGACGACGAGAGAACTGGTGAAGATGATCCGTTCCGCGCATATCAGCCCGAAGACGCTTGAGGACCGCGAAAGCGACCGCCCGATGCAGCAGGGATCCGGCGCAGGAGTGATCTTCGGCGTGACAGGCGGAGTGATGGAAGCGGCGCTTCGTTCCGCGTATTATCTGCTTAAGAAGGAGAATCCGCCGGTCGACGCGTTCAAGGCGGTGAGAAGCCCCTCCTTCCAGGCAAATGAAGGTGTTATGGAAGCAGAATTCGCCATCGATGATGTAACGGTGAAGACGGCGGTGGTAAGCGGACTTGGCAATACAAGAAGACTACTGCAGAAGATAGAGCGGGGCGAGGTACATTATGACTTCGTAGAGGTCATGGCATGTCCCGGAGGATGTGTCGGCGGCGGCGGGCAGCCGATCCATGACGGGAAAGAGCTGGCGTTTTGCCGCGGCGGTAACCTTTATGATCTGGATGATAACGCGGATATCCGGTTCTCCCATGAGAATAAGGATGTACTTGCAATGTATGAAGAATACTTTGAAGCGCCAATGTCCCATAAGGCGCATATGCTGCTTCATACGGAACATAGCGCGAAGTAGGCGTTTTAAGTATTTATACGGAGATGCGGCACGGAGTTATTAAGGTGTCCGCTTAGTAAAGAGGCTGTTGAAAAATGTAGAACAGCCTCTTTACTAATGTAATTATACATTAGTAAAGAATATGATCTTATAAATGGGGAGATAATATATCCTGCGGTCAATGGGCAGAAGAAATTGCAGGAATCGAAGGAAAAAGAGGGAAAAAACATAATTTTGGAAGAAATGGGAGAAAAGAAACCCTTCTTGCGGTTACAGGAATGTCGAAATGCCTTGACAAATGTATGCAAGAAGGGTATTTTATAGTATAGATATAATTGCGTGTCGTATGAGCAGAGAAAAGGAGCACAGGATGGAACGAAATTGGCAGCATAGCATAAATGGTATTATCGGAAAGATCATCACAATCATACAGTTGGGGGTGTCCATTTGGTTTATCAGCAGTCTGTGGACCAGCGGGATGGTGCCGATGAAATTCATGATGATGATCATTGTGGCTGCCCTGGTGATGTTCTTGATCACATTCGGGCTGCAATTCGTAAGAAGTAATGGCGCGAATCTTGCAGGTATGATCCTAAGCGTCCTGTTCCTGGCGGTTTTTGCATTCGGGACAGCGGCGTTCCTTACGGCGAACAGCACACTGGAGAACGTGGGAGGAGCCACCTATAAGACCGATAATATGCTCGTAGTCGTTCGCTCAGACGATCCGGCAGAGACGATCACAGATGCGAAAGATTACCTTTTCGGCAGGCTGACAACCGTAGACCAGGAGAATACGGAGAAGATGCTGAATGAGATACGTGAGAATGTGGGGCAGGAAATATCAGTCCTTCAATATGAGACGATCCAGGAAGAGGCGCAGGCTCTTCTAAACGGAGAGATCGAGGCCGCAGTATATAACGAAGCATACGCGGGGGTGATCGAAGAGACCATCGAAGGATATTCTGATCAGATAAAGATTCTGCATAATTACGGGATCAAGACGAAGATTGAAGTGGAAGAACGAAGTGTAGAGAAGCCCTTCAATGTCTATATCAGCGGTATCGACGTCTCAGGACCGATCACGACAAGCAGCCGAAGCGACGTGAACATCATCATGACGGTGAATCCGGAGACGAAGAAGATCCTGTTGACGACGACGCCAAGAGATTATTATGTAGAGATACCGGAGGTATCGGGCGGTCAGAAGGATAAGCTTACGCACGCCGGGATCTACGGTGTAGACCGCTCTATGGCGACCCTGGAGAATCTTTACGGCATCGACGTTACCTATTATGCCAGAGTGAATTTTACATCCCTGATCAAGATCGTAGATGCGCTTGGCGGCGTGGATGTGAACTCTGAATATGCGTTTAAAGCGGGCGGATACAGTTTTTCCAAGGGAATGAACCACATGGACGGTAAGAAAGCCCTTGCCTTCTCAAGAGAACGTCACAGCTTCTCAGACGGAGATAACCAGAGAGGAAAGAACCAGGAGGCAGTGCTGTCGGCGATCATACAGAAAGCGGCGTCGCCTGCGATCCTGACAAGTGCGAACCAGATACTTGGCAACATCGGCGATTCTGTGGAGACGAATATGACGCATGATGAGATGGCGCAGCTCATCAATATGCAGCTGTCCGAAGGAGGTTCATGGGAGGTCGAATCTCAGGCGGCAAGCGGAAAGGGAGATAACCAGTCATGTTTCTCATCAGGTTCTCAGCAGTTATATGTCATGTGGCCGGATGAAGCAGTTGTAGGAGAGCTGTCAAGAAAGATGAAACAGGTGTTAGGAGAGAATTAGAAAAGAGATATTATAGAAGAAAATATATTTGAAGAGTTCGTTACCGGTATGATCCGATGAGGACTCTTTAGAGGAAAGAGAGTATGACAGATGATGATAGTAGATCCGAATCGGGCAATCGCAGCAGTTGTAATTGTAATAATAATAGGTTTTGCAATTTTTTGCATCAGAAACAGAAAAATATGGAAAAGCAGGCTGGTAAAGAGATATGAATAAGCATGAATGGGAATTAACCTGGGTTCATAAAGCGCTTCTGGTTGCTTTTCTGGACGGGATCATTGTATTATTTTCCTATCTGATGGCGCTGTTGACGCGGTTTGATTTTAAATTTTCTGAGATTCCGACGAATTACATCGAGGGATACCTGTGGTCCATGCCTTTCTGGGTAGCGGCGACCATCGTGGTCTTCTATGTATGCAGGCTCTATCATAGTGTGTGGAGCCTTGCGAGTATATCAGAGCTTCAGATGAGCGTGGTATCATATATAATGCTGCTTGTGGTGTATGCAGCCGGAGCTATATTCATGCATCTAAAGATGCCGAGATCTTATTACTTCATGGGATACATCATAAGCTTTGGGCTGACGACGGCGCTGCGGTTCTCGTACCGTATCCTCCGTTTTTATCTGGGGAAGAGTGAGACAGACGCAGATGCGACTGACCGGATTATGATCATAGGCGGCGGCGCGGCAGGGCAGGTTCTGATAAAGGAGCTGACGAACGGAAAGAAATTTCACACAAAGGTGTGTTGTGTGATCGATGATAATCCGAATAAACTGGGAAGAGTGTTAGAAGGCATTCCTATCGTCGGAAACCGCAACGATATCCTGGAGATGGTTAAGAGATATAGGATCAACCATATTATCTATGCGATCCCTGCAACGACTGGCAAGAACCGTAAAGAGATCCTGAATATCTGCAAGGAGTCAGACTGTAAGCTGCAGACAGTTCCAAGCGTGGCACAGCTGATCAACGGAGAGGTGAATGTGACCCGGATCCGTGATGTGGAGATCACGGACTTACTTGGCAGGGCGCAGGTCAAGGTTAATAATAACGAGATCCTGACGGCGATCAGAGATCAGGTTGTGCTGGTCACAGGAGGCGGAGGTTCCATTGGAAGCGAGCTGTGCAGACAGATCGCCAAGGCAGGACCGAAGCGCCTGATCATATTTGATATCTATGAGAATAATGCCTATGAGATACAGCAGGAACTCAAGCGCGCATACAAGAGTCTGGATATTGTGGTACTGATCGGTTCCGTGCGCAACAATAGCCGGATCAATTGGGTCATGGACACATATAAGCCGGATATTGTATATCATGCGGCTGCTCATAAGCATGTTCCGTTGATGGAAGAAAGCCCGAATGAAGCGATCAAGAATAATGTGATCGGTACTTATAAGACTGCAAAGGCAGCGGCAAGGATCGGCGTCCGCAAATTTGTATTTATCTCCACGGATAAGGCGGTGAATCCTACGAATATCATGGGTGCGTCCAAGCGTCTGTGCGAGATGGTGATCCAGATGATGGACCGCAAGTGTGACTCGACAGATTTTGTTGCGGTTCGTTTTGGAAATGTATTAGGAAGCAACGGAAGTGTGATCCCGCTCTTTAAGAAACAGATCGCGGAGGGCGGTCCGGTCACTGTGACGGATAAAGATATCATCCGCTACTTCATGACGATACCGGAAGCGGTGTCTCTGGTACTGCAGGCGTCATATTACGCCAAGGGCGGAGAGATCTTCATCCTGGATATGGGCGAACCTGTCCGTATCGACGATATGGCGCGGAATCTGATCCGGTTGTCAGGATATACGCCGGATGTGGATATTCCGATCGTATATACGGGGCTTAGGCCCGGAGAGAAGCTCTATGAGGAATTGCTCATGAGCGAAGAAGGTATGCAGGATACGGAGAATGAATTGATCCATATCGGACATCCGATCGATATGGATGACGAATGGTTTGAGAAGAAGTTGGAGCTCCTAGATGACCTGAGCAGCCATGAGGCGGATGAGATCAAGAAGACTGTGGCTGAGATCGTGCCTACGTACCAGTATAAAGGGAAGTAGCTCTAGAAAGTTCTGGATACTATGAGCGGTATTTCCAGTACTGTCCGCCGCAAAATAGCTTGACAAATGCGGGCAAATAGGCTATTTTATGATAGACAGGTTAGTTATATTATCATTTATAGAAAAATTCTTTGATTTCCAAATCGTCGCTTCGCCGCGTTTGGAAATTTAAGTTGTCATAAATTTTAAAAATCCGCCTGAATGAAGACGGAATGGCGAAGCTTACACTTTTTGAAGTGTTTATGATTGTTGAATGAATGTTGACTTAGCAAAACAGCACTCCCAAATCTTGACGAATCGTTGAGATTTGGGAGTGCTGTTTTGCTAAGTTTTTATTATGCACTAGCCGAAGACAGCTATGATGTATTAGTAAATATACCGATATAAAGGACTAAAATAAGATTAGTAAATGAGGGAGATTAAATATGTGGTACGTTATACAAGTGCGTACAGGATCAGAAGAGAATATACAGGTTCAGTGTCAGAGGAATATCCAGGGAGACATATTGGAGGGATGCTTTATTCCCTATTATGAAGAAAAAAGAAGTATCCAGGGAGAATGGAAGACGCAGCGAAAAGTGCTGTTTCCTGGATATGTGTTTCTGGATTCTGATAAACTTACGCGGCTTTATATGGATCTAAAGCAGGTGTCTGGGCTTACGAAGCTTCTTAAGACTGGGGACGAGGTGATACCGCTGTCGAAAGAGGAGGTAGGATTTCTACAAAGCTTCGGCGGAGCGGAGCAGGTTGTGGTGATGTCGGAAGGTGTTATAGAGAATTCGAAAGTGAGAGTAATATCCGGGCCTCTGGTTGGGAAAGAAGGATTCATTAAACGGATAGACCGGCATAAAAGAAAAGCATTTCTGGAGATGGAGATGTTTGGGAGAGTACAGAAGGTGCAGGTTGGGTTGGAGATAATATCAAAAATATAACCTGTAAAATAAATTGGAGACGGAAGGTATTTAGTATGAAACGAAGGAATGATCGGGTTACAGAGAACAGCGGAAAAGGAATGCTCATGTTTAAATTTCTGAGCGGTTCCTACATTATAATGAGAGCTTTGGCAAAGGTGAAGACAGAAACCGCACAGATCGAGAAAGAGAATCCATATTTGGAGAAATCCGAGCTGCACCCCTCGCCGTGTAAATTACCGGATTATGAGAGAAAAATAAAACCATTATTAGACCATATATTATCCCTTGCAGGGCTGCTCATCCTGTCTCCGCTTTTTCTGTTTCTTTCCATCGCAATATTCTTAGATGATCCAGGACCGATATTATTTACACAGAAACGGGTGGGAAAGGATAAGAAGTTCTTTTATCTGCATAAATTCCGCAGTATGAAGATGAGTACGCCTCACGATATTCCAACACATCAGTTGGAGAATCCGGAACAATATATAACAAGGATAGGGAAGTTTTTAAGAAAGAGTTCTTTAGATGAATTACCACAGATATGGGATATATTCCGAGGAAGAATGAGTATCATTGGTCCAAGGCCAGCATTGTGGAATCAAGAGGATCTGATAGAAGAACGGGACAGATATCAGGCTAACAGCGTATTGCCAGGCTTGACCGGGTGGGCGCAGATCAATGGAAGAGATGAACTTGAGATACCGGATAAGGCAAAATTAGACGGAGAATATGTTAAGCAGTTACGGCAGGGCGGGATGAACGCTCTGTTTTTTGATGTGAAGTGTTTGTGGGGAACGGTCAGATCCGTTGTAGAGGGGGATGGCGTTGTGGAAGGCGGGACTGGAGAATTAAGCAGGAGAAACAGGATATGAGAAAAGTTTTAATAACCGGAGTAAATAGTTACATAGGAACATCCTTCGAAAAGTGGATGGCAAAAATGCATCCGGAAGAATTCGAGATAGATACCATCGACATGATAGACGATAGATGGAAAGATAAAGATTTCTCTGGATATAATGCCGTCTTTCATGTGGCGGGGCTCGCACATGCAGATGTAGGAGATATTACAGAAGAACAGAAGGTGCTTTATTATAAAGTAAACAGGGATCTGGCGGCGGAGACAGCGAAAAAAGCCAAAAGAGATGGTGTGGGTCAATTTGTTTTTATGAGTAGTATGATTGTATATGGAGACAGTGCTCCTGTTGGAAAAAGAAAGGTTATCAAGAAGAATACAAAGCCTCATCCATCAAACTTTTACGGAGATAGTAAATGGCAGGCGGATCGGAAGATCAGAGAGTTAGAAGACGCCGGATTTCATGTAGCCATATTAAGACCGCCGATGATATATGGAAGAGGGAGCAAAGGAAATTATCCTGTAATGGCAAAACTGGCAAAATGGATGCCCTTATTTCCAAAGATAGAGAATGAGCGAAGCATGCTGCATGTGGATAATCTGTGTGAATTTCTTTTTCTTTTGATAAAGAGCGGGGCGGGAGGCGTGTATTTCCCCCAAAATTCAGAATATGTGAAGACTTATGAGATCGTGAGAGAGATTGCAAAGTGTGCAGGACACAAAATCTGGATTACCAGGTTGGTCAATCCATTTGTATGGATTGCCGGAAAAGTGCCTGGAAAAATGTCTGTAATGGTTAATAAGGCATTCGGGAACTTGGTGTATGAAAAGAGCATGAGTATGTGCTTTGATGAGAAGTATCAGGTGAGAAATTTAAAAGAATCGGTCAGAGTTACAGAAGGAAAAAGGTTGTGATGGGAAAGAGGAGAATCTTGGTTATTAGTCAGTACTTTTACCCAGAACAATTCCGCATTAATGATATATGTAAAGAGTGGGTAAAAAGAGGAAATGAGGTGACGGTGATTACCGGGATACCGAATTACCCACAGGGGAAATTTTATAAAGGATATGGATTGTTTAAAAAGAGAAAAGAAATATATGCAGGAGTACATGTTATAAGGCTTCCGCTGATACCCAGGGGAAATGGCAGCTTCATGCTGATATGCAATTATTTTTCGTTTGTCATATCTGGATTATTGTGGAGTATGTTTACCAGAGTTAAGGCAGATCAGGTCTTTATCTTTGAAGTGTCACCGATGACGCAGGCATTGCCCGGAATATGGTATGCGCGAAGAAAGAAGATTCCATGTTCTATATATGTGCAGGATCTTTGGCCGGAGAATGTTGAAGTAGTTACTGGGATTCGAAATAAGCAGATCATAGGCATGATAGATAGAATGGCGGATTATATCTACCGGAATTGTAAATATATTTTTGCAACATCACCAAGTTTTGTCAGTAGATTAGAAGAGAGAAAAAGTGTATATCGAAAGAATACAAGCAAAGTGGTGTATTGGCCTCAATATGCAGAGGACTTTTATAAACCTGTAGTGAAGAAGAAATTGACAGATATGCCGCAGGAAGAATGTTTTAAAGTGATTTTTACCGGAAATATCGGATATGCGCAGGGGTTGGATATTCTTCCGAAAGCAGCGGCTATATTAAGGGAACGGGAGATTTCCTGTAAGTTTTATATTGTCGGGAACGGAAGATATCAGGGAGAGTTTGAAAAGGATATCGATAAGAATGATGTGGGGAATATGTTTTGTATGTTGGGAAGAAAGAAGCCGGAAGATATCCCTGCATATTTGGCAAATTGTGACGCGGCATTTTTGTCATTTGCAAATCATTCACTATTTCGAATGACGATTCCGGCAAAGCTTCAATCTTATCTGGCATGTGGTATTCCAGTAATAGCGGCAGCGGCAGGAGA
>Ga0073907_1000849_pt1 | contig 44592 bp, 45 predicted proteins | sample GluameincwithD2O_FD_65483 | JGI IMG/M metagenome (GOLD analysis project Ga0073907, IMG submission 65483) | Mouse cecum microbial communities from Vienna, Austria - Glucosamine amended microcosms incubated with D2O | ecosystem: Host-associated > Mammals > Digestive system > Large intestine >... | reverse complement strand
GACCTCCATCTCCACCAGCTCCAGCAGCTCCTCGTCGTCCACCTGGTCGCACTTGTTCAGGAACACCACGATGGCGGGCACGCCCACCTGGCGGGCCAGCAGGATGTGCTCCTTGGTCTGAGCCATGGGGCCGTCGGTGCCGGCGATGACCAGGATCGCGCCGTCCATCTGGGCAGCGCCGGTGATCATGTTCTTGATATAGTCGGCGTGGCCGGGGCAGTCAACGTGGGCATAGTGGCGGGCGTCGGTCTCATACTCCACGTGGGCGGTGTTGATGGTGATGCCGCGCTCCTTCTCCTCAGGAGCCTTGTCGATGCTGGCATAGTCCTCGAACTGGGCCTTGCCCTGCATAGACAGATACTTGGTGATGGCGGCGGTCAGAGTGGTCTTGCCGTGGTCCACGTGGCCGATGGTGCCGATGTTGACATGGGGCTTGTTGCGCTCAAATTTTGCCTTAGCCATTGGAATTTCCTCCTTATGAATCCTTCATTTCTTATTAAGATCGGGTTTGTGCATTATCAAAGCCTATTGTAGCTTATTTTTCACACAATTTCAACCCCGAATTTCCAGTCTTTGCTGGGAAAATGCTTATTCCTCGCTGCGGCCCCGCTGGGCAATGATCTTCTCGGCAATATTCTTGGGAATCTCCACATAGCTGTGGGGCTCCATAGAATACTGGCCGCGGCCCTGGGTGCGGGAGCGCAGGTCGGTGGCGTAGCCGAACATCTCGGACAGGGGCACCAGCGCGTCGATCTGCTGGGCGCCGGGCCGGGCCTCCATGCCCTGGATCTGTCCCCGGCGGCTGTTCAGATCGCCGATCACGTCGCCCATATAGTCCTCAGGGACGATAACGGAAACCTTCATGATGGGCTCCAGCAGACAGGCGTTAGCCTTCCGGCAGGCCTCCTTGAAGGCCATGGAACCGGCAATCTTAAAGGCCATCTCCGAAGAGTCCACTTCATGGTAGGAGCCGAAGGTCAGGTGGACCTTCACGTCCACCACCGGGTAGCCGGCCAGTACGCCGGCCTGCATGGCTCCCTGAATGCCCTGGTCGATGGCGGGGATATACTCCTTGGGAATCACGCCGCCGGTGATCTCGTTGAGGAACTCATAGCCCTTGCCGGACTCGTTGGGCTCCACGGTGATGCGGCAGTGGCCGTACTGGCCCTTACCGCCGGACTGGCGGGCGTACTTGGTGTCCTGCTCCACCGACTTCTTGATGGTTTCTTTATAGGCCACCTGGGGCGCGCCCACGTTGGCCTCCACCTTGTACTCGCGGAGCAGGCGGTCCACGATGATTTCCAGGTGGAGCTCGCCCATGCCGGCGATGATGGTCTGGCCGGTCTCCTCATCAGTGTAGGTCTTGAAGGTGGGGTCCTCCTCGGCCAGCTTCACCAGAGCCAGGCCCATCTTCTCCTGGCCGGCCTTGGTCTTGGGCTCGATGGCCACCCGGATGACGGGTTCGGGGAACTCCATGGACTCCAGGATAATGGGGTGCTTTTCATCACACAGCGTATCGCCGGTGGTGGAGTTCTTCAGGCCGATGACGGCGGCGATATCGCCGGAGTAGACCTGCTCAATGTCCTCCCGGTGGTTGGCGTGCATCTGAAGGATGCGGCCGATACGCTCCCGCTGGTTCTTGGTGCTGTTGAGCACGGAGGTGCCGGTGGACAGCACGCCGGAGTACACCCGGATGAAGGACAGACGGCCCACATAGGGGTCGGTGGCAATCTTGAAGGCCAGGGCGGAGAAGGGGGCGGAGTCGTCGGCGGGACGCTCATCCTCTTCCTCGGTCTCCGGGTTTACGCCCTTGATGGCGGGGATATCCAGGGGGGAGGGCATGAAGTCCACGATGGCGTCCAGCAGCTTCTGTACGCCCTTGTTGCGGTAAGAGGTGCCGCAGACCACGGGGACGACCAGGTTGTCGATGGTGCCCTTACGCAGCGCCTTGCGGAGCATCTCGGAGGGGACAGGCTGATCCTCCAGGGCCAGCATCATAATCTCCTCGTCAATATCGGCGCAGGCGTCCACCAGCTTGGTGCGGTACTCCTGAGCCAGCTCCATCATGTCGGCGGGAATCTCCTCCACCCGCATATCCTTGCCCATCTCGTCATAGTAAACGTCGGCCTTCATCTCCACCAGGTCAACGATGCCCTTAAAGGTATCCTCAGCGCCGATGGGCAGCTGAATGGGCACGGCGTTGGCCTTCAGGCGGTCATGGATCATATTCAGCACGTTGAAGAAGTCCGCGCCCATGATGTCCATCTTATTGACGTAAATCATCCGGGGGACCCGGTAGTGATCCGCCTGCCGCCACACGGTCTCGGACTGGGGCTCCACGCCGCCCTTGGCGCACATGACGGTTACAGAGCCGTCCAGCACCCGCAGGGAGCGCTCCACCTCCACGGTGAAGTCCACGTGGCCGGGGGTGTCAATGATGTTGATGCGGTGGGAATCGAACTGGTTGCCGGAGCCCTGCCAGAAGCAGGTGGTGGCAGCGGAGGTGATGGTAATACCGCGCTCCTGCTCCTGGGCCATCCAGTCCATGGTGGCGGTGCCCTCATGGGTCTCGCCAATCTTGTAGTTCACACCTGTGTAGTACAGGATGCGCTCGGTAGTGGTGGTCTTACCGGCGTCGATGTGCGCCATAATACCGATATTTCTGGTCTTTTCCAGAGAAACTTTTCTTGGCATACTCTGTCTCCTTCTAAAATTACCAGCGGTAGTGGGCGAACGCCTTGTTGGACTCGGCCATCTTGTGGGTGTCCTCGCGCTTCTTAACGGCGGAACCCAGGTTGTTTGCCGCGTCCATAATCTCGCCGGCCAGCCGCTCCTTCATGGTCTTTTCGCCGCGGTTGCGGGCGTAAGTGGTCAGCCAGCGCAGGCCCAGGGTCTGCCGCCGCTCGGGCCGGACCTCAATGGGCACCTGGTAGGTGGCGCCGCCCACGCGGCGGGCCTTGACCTCCAGGGAAGGCATAATGTTTTCCAGGGCCTGGGTGTAGACCTCCATAGGCTCCTTGCCGGTCTTGTCTTTGATGATGTCAAAGGCGCCGTAGACCACCTTCTGGGCCACACCCTTCTTGCCATCCAGCATGATGCTGTTGGTAAGCTTGGTAACCAGGACAGAGTTGTAAAGCGGATCAGGCAGAACCTCCCGCTTGGGTACATTTCCTCTTCTGGGCACTTTGCTTCCCTCCTTCTTATAAAATGAGAAATCATAGGTACTCAAAGCGGCGGAGCGCTTTGTGTAATGCCTGTCCGAGATTTACCCAAATTATGAATAAACGTCGGGCAAGGCGGTACCTTGCGCGAAACGCACAATGCAGTTTTTGTGAAGCAGGTCGCCCTTACTTCTTGCCGGCCTTGGGCCGCTTGGCGCCGTACTTGGAACGGGCCTGCATCCGGCCGGAAACACCCTGGGTGTCCAGAGTGCCGCGGATGATGTGGTAACGCACGCCGGGCAGATCCTTGACACGGCCGCCGCGGATCATAACCACGGAGTGCTCCTGCAGGTTGTGGCCAACGCCGGGGATGTAGGCGGTGACCTCATAGCCGTTGGTCAGCTTCACACGGGCGATCTTACGCAGCGCGGAGTTCGGCTTCTTGGGGGTGGAAGTACGAACGGCGGTGCACACACCTCTCTTCTGAGGGGACGGCAGATCGGTCTCGCGGCTTTTCAGGGTGTTCAGACCATGCTGCAGGGCGGGGGAAGTGGACTTGTCGGTCACCTTCTCGCGGCCTTTCCGGACCAGCTGATTAAATGTAGGCATGGGTTTCCTCCTTTCTCAATGTTCGCTCCCGCGCAGGCGGGACGATATTTATTTTAACAGAAAAAACCAGGTTTATTCTGTCAAAACCAAAAAAACGGGGATTTTTTACACCAGAGCCGCGATAGCGGCCCCCACGGCGATGCCGCAGGCCTCGCCCAGCGCCCGCATGGAGCTTGCCTGCTCCAAGGGGACCTGCTGGCGCACCGCCTGCTGCACCAAAGGCTGAAGCAGACGGGGGTCGGCGTCCAGGGCCATAAAGACCCGCTTGGCCCGGCCGCTGTTCAGCGCCCGCTTGACCTGCTTGGCCCCCACAACTTTTTCGCAGCGGCTCAAATCTTCCAGCATTCCGGTGCCCTCCTCTCCCACAAAACCGTGGGTTTTCATCGGGTAAAAGGGCGCAATGCCCCTACCACCGCAAGTTCAGATTATAACAGGCCGCTCCCTCTGCGTCAAGGAAAATTTTTATCAAATTTACCGAAAAAGAAAGCGGGAAACCGCACGTTTAGCACAGTTTCCCGCACAGAGCTCTACGCTTCTCCATCCAGCACCAGCGTCTCCAGCCCCTCCCAGTCCAAACTCCGTTCCTCGATCTCCTGCCAGGAGGAAATCCGCCGTTCCAGCTCCTCCCAGGTCACATACCAGAAGTTATAGGTAATCAGCAGATGGGCGGGCAGAATATCCTCAATAATCTCCCGAATCTCCTCAAACCCCTTGGGAATGCCCGGCACCATGGGGAAGGTCACCACAACCTCGTTGGGAACTCCGTTCTCCTGGACCAGCGCGTGCACACCGCAGCCGGCGATGGTATCGTTGAGGGCCTCCAGGGTAAAGCTGTCCCCGCCAATGCGCAGCAGGGCGGCCAGCGCCGCCCGCAGCCGCTCGGTGGTGGGAGCCACCGGCCGGCGGCGGAAGAGGCCCGCCACCTGCTCCAGCCCCCAGTCCCCGGCGGTTGCCAGACACATCTCCCGCTCCAGCTCCTCCAGCCGGGCCTCCACGCCGTCCAGGGCCTCCCCCTGGGCATGAAGCTCCCCCATCTGAAAGGTCCCGTTTTTCCGATAAATACCCAAAGGCTCCAGCAGCGCCCAAATATATCCCGCGTAGCTCATGCCAGCTCCTCCACCTTCAGTGTGGACAGCACCGGCAGCTGCTCCCGGGTCACGGGGATATCGGCGCCGGGAACGGTGATCTGATAGTTCTCCACGCCGGGGCACCCATAAACCAGCGCCCCCAGCTGAGCCAGCAGCACCCCCTGCCCCAGCCGTTTTCCGGTGAACCAGCCCCGCAGCCGCTCCTCCACCTGCTCCAGCGTCTCCTGCTTCTGTCCGCTCCGGGCCTTCACCTTCACCGTCACATTCACCGGCAGCAGCGTGGGTGCCCGCACCTGAACGTCCACCGCAATCTCCCGCCTGCTCTGGAAATACGCCTGCAGCTCCTCCAGCAGCGCCTGATCAGGCGCGCCCTCCAGGGTGGCCGCGATCACGTCTACCGTCCCCTTCCCCCGGCTCCGGGGAATCACCGCCGCCGCCGCCACCTGCTCAAAGGACAGGGCCCCCTGCTCGTAAAAGGCCGCGTTGGCCCCGTTGGGCAGGCGCTGGAAGGTATCCATCACCCGCTCCCGCAGCTCCTCATCGGTCTCCGTGTCCCCGCCTCCGGCGAATGCCTCCGGATTGGTACAGCTGCGCACCCCCACCGGAGCCACCGCCATGGATACGATGGCCCCGGCCAGAATATTCCCCTGGCTCCCTGGCTCCAGGGCCCGCACGGGCACGTCCACATAGCTCGCCCCCGCCGCCAGAACGGCCTCCCGGGTGGTCTCAAACCGCACCAGTCCCGCCGTCATGCACACCGTCCCCTGTCCCACCGTCCGGTCCACGCCGGTGCCCTGTCCCGCGAAAAACCGCACCACCCCCTGGGCACAGGCCGCCTGCTTGCGCTCCAGTCCCCGCAGCTGGGCGTGGCGCTCCAGATACGCCCCCTCCGCCGTCTGGGGAAAGCATTGCCGCACCGTCCACTCCCCCTGGACCAGCAGGCTGTATACCTGGGCCGCCACGGCGTACAGCCGCGCCGCCAAGTCGCAGCCCCCTTGGATCTCCAGGCCGGTACGCCGGGCAAAGCTGTCCAGCATCTCCTGAAAAATTTCCTCTGTCGTTTTCATCCGCGCCCCCCTGCTCCAATCCTCGTCTCCACCTGAAGCCGCTCTCCCTGCCACTTCAGGTAAACCCGCAGCATCATGCCGCCATCCGTTCCGTCGGCCAGCTCCACCTGTTCCACCTGTAAATCCCGCTCCTGAGCCAAGGCCTGGCTCACATACTGGGCGGCCAGCTCCCGGCGCTCTGAGGGCCGCTCCCGTCCCAGCGTATGCAGGCGGCTCCCCAGCTCCGGCAGGAACGGCATTCCGCCCCGCCGGGCGGTCAGCCGGAACAGGACCCGCTCCAGCACCTCCTGGGCCCCTTCCAGCCTCTCAAAGCCCCCCGCCCCGTCGGGCACATAGTCTCCATCCCGAATCAAAAGCTCCATTTCGCACCTCTCCCGTCTACATCAGCTCCCGGATCAGCTCCCGAATCAACTCCTTCAGCTCCTTGCCGTCCACGTATATGGTCCCCTTCAGCTCCAGACCATATTTGCCCAGCTTCACTCTGGCCCGCCCTCCAGACAGCAGCACCTCTCCGGCCTCCAGCTCTTCCTCCGGCTCCTCCTGGATCCGGCCCACCACGCAGGGGGCCTCCTGCTCCGTCCCCATATGGAGCACCGCCACCTGCTCGTCCTTTGCGGGCTTCCAGTAGTACCCCCCGGGGGAATACACCGGCAGCCACCGCCGCTCTCCGCCCAGGTACACCCCCGCCGGATCCCCCTCCAAGGTCACCCGTCCGCTGTCCGCCCCGGCGGTATAGGACCGTTTCTGGGCGGTCCGTCCTGTCGTCCACATTTTCTGTCATCTCCCTACAGCAAAATATCCGGCGGAGCCAGCTCCAGCCGGCTCCACGCCCCGGAGCCGTCCGTCCCCACCGTCACCCGCGCCGTCCGGTAGCGGCCATTGCGCCGCCAGCCCGTGCGCTCCACCTGCACCAGGTCGCCCGGCCGCGCGAAAAAGGGGATGGGCACGTCAATTTCCAGCCGCAGCAGCTCCGCGCTGGACCGCTCGATCTGAAACTGTCCGTTGTAGCGCATAGCCTTGAAATTGCTCTTCCCCGGCATAGTCAGAATCCGCCGGCATCTGCCGTCGGCCAGCCTGGGGTTGTTCACCCGCTGCGTCCAGTGCCGGTAGCGGTCCCGGACCACAATTTCAGACAGCACCCCATACCGCCGGTCCCGGCACAGCATCCGGGTCACCGGCGTGCTGTCGCCGATGAAAAGCGCCTCCCCGTCCCGCCAGGGGGCGATCACAAGCTTCCCCTGTTGGTCAAACCGGGGTGCGATTCCCCCATAATACCGGCAAAACTCCTCCAGCACCGACCACTCGCTGCTGCCTGTGGCCACGGAGAACCGCTCCACCGGCGGCATAGCCGCCGTCTCCCCGACGGCAATACCGTAGGGAACCGCGTGGTCCCGGAGAATGTCCGCCAGCGTGGCGGTCTCATAGTCCTGCCCCAAAGCCTCATTATCCAGCAGCAGGGCGGCCATCCCCCGGCCGGACAGCTCCAGCAGAGCGCCGTCCGCGGTTAAGGAGGCTTCACACTCATCCACCACCCCCTCAAACAGCACGCCCTTCTCGTCCGTAGCCTGAAACCGCACCCAGGCGCTGGGCTCCGGGTCGTTGTCCGGGTCCCAGGGGCAGCGCATCCAAAAGCTGTCGCAGGGGGACCCGGTGGTATACTCCAGCTCCCAGGCCAGGGGGGCCGGCAGCTGCCAGCCCTCCCCGGACCGGGTATAAACAAAGGCGGTCAACGGATTCTCACCTCATCTCCCACCTGGATCTGATTGGGATTTTTCATCCCCGGGTTCAGCCCGACCAGGGACTGCATGGACAGCCCATACTTCTGGGCAATTCCCCAAAGCGTTTCCCCCTTCACAACCTGATGCACCTGCGCAGCGGTGCCGGCAGCCGCCGTTTTCCGCTCCTGCAAGGGCCGGGCTTCGCCGCTGTAGTAGCTCATATCCTCCCAAAAGGCGAAGGAATACCGCACATACCAGGGCCTGGGCTCCTGCTCCAGCCGCAGCTCCACAAAATAGGCGCTGGCGCTCTGCCACAGGGGATGGATCAGCATCCCCGGTCCCTTGTCATAAAACACGTTGGCCAGCGCCCCGAACTGGGCGTAGGCGTCCTCCCCGCAGAACTCCCCCTCTCCCCGCATCACCCGGCGGGTCCGGCCCAGATCCTGCAAAAAGTAATACCCGAAGGGAATTTTATTCACCGCCATCTTTCGCTCATAGTCGATGGAATACACCCTGGGGTTGTGGGGCCAGCTGTAGTCTTTATAGCGCATCGGAGCCAAAAGCATCCCGCATCCCTCCTCACTCTAAAACAACGAAAATCCGCCGTCATATCGGCGCGCGTCCCGGCGGAAGGCCCGGTCCACCCGCTGGACCGCATCCAGCCCCTGAACCGTTTCCTCCTCCCGCCGGGTCCCCAGTCCCCTGCTCTGTGCCAGGGGCCAGGTCCAACCCGGCTCCTCCGGCGCGTCCCGCCTCCGGCTGTTCTGCGCTGCCAGCCCGCTCTTTTGCAGCTGCGCCAGCAGCGCAGACCCCCCTTCGGCAGCCCCTCCGCGCCGGTCCGGGTCCTCCAACTCTTCCTCCGGCCAGAATGCCGCTTCCCACGCCCTCTCCCACGCTGTATCCGCCGGGGGGTCCTGGTCCCCCGCCGGATGGAAGAGGCGGCGCCAAAGCGCCCCCTGTCCGTTCTCTTCCAACTCCCAATGATGCACCTGAAGCATCGCATCTATGTCAACGCGCCGGGAACCGGTCTCCCCGGCGGCCTCTCTCCCCAAAGCCGCCGGCGGTCCCTCCTCCTCCAGCGCGGAAATCGCTCCATAGGCCGGGACCCGCTTTTTCTCCGGCCAGTCCCAGTTCTCCCCTTCTTCCCAGTCCTCCAGCAGCGCCAGGCTCTCAGCCAGATAATCCGTCACCGTCCCCGCCTCCTCTCTTCATCCGCTCAAACCTCTCCCAGTCAAAGTGCGGGTTGCTCTCCCGCACCCTCTCTCCCACCGGGGCCCCGCAGCCGGGGCACCGGTTCTCCTCCGCCCGCTCCCGGCAGGCGGGACACAGCCGGTCCAGCTCCTCCTCCTGGTCCAGCAACTCCTGGGCCAGACACCACAGATAGTCCCGGTCCAGCATCGACCGGGCCCGCGCCTCCGTAGGCAGAGCCCGGAACCGCTTCAGCACCCGCCACCGCAGCCGCTCCTGGGGGTGGTCTCTCAGTTTTTTTTTACCTTCTCCAGCTCCTCCTCCGGAATGCCGGGGGAGGGGTTCGCTTTTTTATTGAAGGCCCACCACCGGCTGCTCAACGCCGCGATTTCCCCCACGGTCAGCCGGGACAGCACCCCCTGTCCCCCCGCAAACACAGGCGCGCCCTCCCGCTCCAGCGCCCGGGCCAGCAGGCAGGCGTTGGCGCACAGGGCCCGCTCGCTCTCTCCCTGGGCCAGTCCGTCCGCCTCCCGCCGGGCCTGGAGGACCTCCAGCGCGGACAGCAGCCGCAGGCTCCTCCCGTCCTCCAGCTCCAGCCGGTCCGCCCGGGCCAAAATACACTCCTCCATGGAATTACACCTCCGTCTCCAGCCGCTTGGCGGCCACAATGCCCACCTTTTCCAGCACCATGTTGCCCAGGGTGCCGGTCTCGCTGATGCTGCTCCACTGGCAGTCGGAATAGATAATCTTCCGGTCCGGCTTGCAGATCACCAGTGAAAACCCATCCAGGCTGTAGAAGTCGATGCCGTCCCGGATGGCCTCATCGGTGGCGTACAGCCGTGTCAGCTCCAGGGCGTGGGTGGTCTGCCCCGCCACGGTGGCCACTGGCTCCGCCTCCCCGAAGGCCTCCACCGTAGTGCTTGTCTTCACCGCCCGGGCGGAGTAGCTCTGCACCACGGCCACCTTTACGCCGTCCACCTCCAGATAGATGTCGCTGCTGGTCGGAAATCCCGCAATCGCCATAAAAATCCCCCCTTACAATCAGATGGTAATGTGGGCCGTCAGCCAGATCTGATTCAGGCCGTGGGCCACGGTAAAGGAGAAGTCCACCAGACACACCGAAGGCCGCTCCGGATCCACGCTCACCCTTACGCCGTCGTAACCGGTGATAATCTCCCGGCTGAGCTTGTTCTCCAGCGTCAGAATCACCTGAGACCGGATGGCGCCCCGGCTCTGCTCAGTGTTTTTGCTCCGCTGGAAGCGGCTGCGCAGGGCTCCCCGCACCGCCGGAATCACATCGTCCACAATCAAAATGGTGGACAGCTCCCGCCAGGTCAAATCCTCTTCCTGGCCGGTTTTGGTCCGGGTCGTCACGCCCCGCACCACCGAGATGGCCCCCCCCACGCTCTCCACAGGGGTCACGCCCCCCTGAACCAGCAGGTCGATCTCGTTGTCGTTGTAGTCCTCACTCACCCCATACAGCCCGTACAGGGCCGCGCCGCTCAGGGGCAGGGCCGGGTCGCTCTCCGCCGCAATGGCCCCGGCTACGGCCGCCGCCAGCCGCACCCCGTCCAGGGCCTCTCCCGCCCCATCCGTACTTCCGGGGGCCACCAGCACCATCCGCTCGCTGTTCAGCTCCCTGGCCCGGGCGATCAACTGGGCCACCGTCTCCCCCGCGCCGCCCCCTGCCACGGCGATCCGCTCCCGCCGGGCCTGGCTGGAGCGCTCCACACTGGTGCGCAGAACGGTATGGACCTCCGCCTGGGTGCTGCCGCACACCAGCACCGCCAGATTCTCCACCTTCTCCAGGGCCTCAAACCCGCCGGCATATCCGGCCCCGTCCGCAATGGGCACAGCCGCCACGCTGCCCGCCCCGTTGCGCAGGATAATCCGAATCAGCTCGGTCATCTCTCCCGTACCGAACAGCGCCGCCGCCTGCTCAAAGCTGGTCACCACCTGCACCTTTCCCATCTCCTGGGCCGTCTCGCACACCGCCGCCAGGCCCACGGCCTTCCGTCCCCCGCCGCCGTTGACCACCGTAGAGGAGCTGTAGGCGGAATACACCCCCGGCCTCTCATGAACTGTCATTTTCATACCTTCACCTCACCTCGAATTTCAAAATCCAAAAACGCCCCGCCGGGCTGGGTCACCGCATACAGATAGGCGGAGCAAACCGCCTCCACCTTCCGGCGCAGCAGCCGGCCGCTTTGGTCGTACCCGGTCTCCCCGCAGGACAGCTCCGCCAGCTTCATCCCCACAGGCCCCCCTTCCTGAAAGGCCTCCATCAGCCGGTCGAAGGCCTCCTGAATCACCCCTTCGCCGTCCAGTGCCTCCGCGTACAGGTCCAGCCCGAAGGTCAGCCGGCTTTTCCGGCCATAGAGCTCCTCCCACTCCCGGGTCTCCTCATTCCAACGCTCGCCCAAATAATCCCGGTAGCCGGAGGGGCCCGCCTGGCACTGGCGCAGGGAGACGCACACCACCGCGCCCTCCAGGGCCTCCCGCTCCCTCCGGGGCCAGGCCACCACCGTTGCAAGGCCATGCCCCTCCAAAAAGGCGCACATACTCTCCCGAATCTTCTCCAAGCCCATGCTCATTCCTTCCCCTCCCTTCCCGGTCTCTCCGGCCGGAGCACCGCCTGCCAGTGGGAAACTGCCGTTCCAATCCAAATGGGGTGAGCGGACTGGATGGAAAACGTCCCCAGGGCGCACTCCACCCGTCCCCCTTTCCCGGCCTCCAAAGCGAGCCCCGGCTCCCCCAGATAGAGGAACCGGTCCTCCCGCCGGCCTCCCAGGGGGGTGGGCAGCAGCTGGGGGCCGTTTTTGTCCAATACAGGCTGAAGCAGCGCCCAGCCTGTGCTCCCCTCTCCCTCCCGCCGGTCAAACACCGTCACGGGGGTTCCGTACTGCCGCAAAATCTCCATCCACTCCCGCTGCCAAAAGCCCTGCTTCATCCCCGCACCCCCTGGAAGCAGAAGCTGTCCCGCCGGTAGGGGGCCAGCAGCGCCCAGGCCCGCTCCCGCAGGTCCTTCCCGCCGCCGGCCTGTCTCCGGATGGTCAATTCTCCCGCCGTAAAGGAGGACACACTCCCGCCGTTCTGTCCGGTCTCCAGGCCGTCCAGAGCCAGCCACGCCGCCGCCAGCGCAAAGGCCGGCCCGCAGTCCTCAGGGGCAATTCCCGGCTTCAGCCAGCGCTCCGCCTCCTGCCGGGCCGTCTGGCAGAGGGGGAGCAGCACCTCCCGGTCCGCTCCCTCCCCGGCCATCCGCCCGGCCAGCGCCAGAATCTCCTGGGTCAGCATCCCTTACGCCTTCCCTTTCAGCTCCAGCGCCCGGGAGGCGTCGGAAAACAGCTTGGCAAAGCCGCTGATGCTGGTGATCGCCGCCCGCTCCAGCTGCCGGTCAATGAGCTTGTCATACTCCACGCTCACCTCTCCGCCCTGGACCATCTCCAGCGCGAACCGCCGGTCCAGTCCGATTATGGTGTCGTCGGGCACTGCGCCGCTGCGCAGCAGGGTAGCCCCCATGGGGGTGGCCAGCTGGCCGGTCCCCTGAAAATTCAGCCCTGTCAGGGGGTTCTGGAACTCCGGAAGCTTCAGCAGCTTCACCATCATGGGCCCGCTCACCAGCATGGTGTTCAGGGTATAGGGGTCAAACTTGGCCCAAAAGCTTACCAGGTCGTCATAGGTCAGGGCGTCCGCCGCCCCGGTCTGGGTCACCTCCGCGGCGTTCTCGTTGCCGTCTCCCAGCAGCAGCACCTCCACCGCGTCCTCCAGATGCATCCGGCTGATGTGGGCCCCCATCTGCCGCAGGGCCACGCTGAACAGGTCCAGCTTCTGGTAGCGCACCGCCTCATAGGAGGCCACCAGCATTCTCCCCCGCTTGCGCAGCCGCACCAGATTATCCCGCACCCGAATGGTGGTGCTGGGAATCTGGGCCCCCTCCTCCACCTGATGCAGCTGCTTTTCCGTCCCGCCGGACTCGGTGGTAATGGAGCGGTAGTCCATCCCGTCAAACTGGGTCACGGCGGCGGTAATCTGGGGGATCAGATCCCCTTCCTCAATGCCCTGCCGCACCGCCCGGGCCACATACTCGGGGAACAGCACCGCCGAGTCAGAGGTCCTGAAAAACTTCTCCACCGGGTCGGACACAGGGCCCTTCACCCGGATGTCAAAGCGCTTCAGCTGCCGCTGAAAGGCGTCCAGCCCCTCCAGGGGGGTGCCCCGGTACTGTTCCGAGGGGTCCTGCCCCTCCAGCACCTGGCTGAAGGAACGCCCCGCCTGCTGATACATTCCCTTTTCCAGCTTCAAATTGTCAAACCGATACGCCATATCCCTCACACTCCTTCCCAAATATCACAGCAAAATCACAAGCTGTCCGGCGGCCGCATCCACACCAATCACCGTGCAGGTCACGCCGGTCTCCGCCGTTTTCACGCCGCCCGCACCGTCGGCGGCCAGCACCGCCGGTCCCGCCGCCGGAGCATCCCCGGAATAGGGCAGGGTCAGAAACCCCTTCACCTGCACCCCGGCGCAGCCGCACTCGCAGGACAGCGCCGCGCCGCAGAACCCGTCGCCGGCGGCGCAGGCGGCCACCGTGCTGTCGCCGCTCATTTTGACCACCTGTCCGGCCTTTACGGTCTCGCCGGCGTAAAAAGTGGCCACAACCTCACCGATTCCCCCAAAGGAAACTTTTTTCATAAAAATCCTCCTCAAACCTCAAATCAAAAACGCCTTGTCCCCGTCCCCCGGTACGCTCCGGGTCTCCCCGTACTCCAGCTGGGTGTTCAGGGGATAATGCTGCCCGGCAGCCTTCTCATAGCCTCGCCGCATGGCCAGCAGTTCCTCCTCCCCCAGTTTCTGTACAATGGTGCGCAGGGTGCCCGCGTCCATGCTCTTGTCCGCCAGCGCCCCCAGGCAGATCACGTCCCTGCGCAGGTCCTCCAGATATTTCCGGCCCAGCCGTTCCAGGTCGGAGACGCCGCAGCCGCCCTTGCCAAAGCTCTTGTGCATCACCCCGGCCTCCGGCTGGGAGGGCACCGCCACAAAGGAGAATTCATAGGCGTCGGCGGCGTCCAGCAGGTCCGCATAGCAAAGCCGCCCGTCATACTCCTGGCCCTTCTCGTGGGGACACTGGGCGATGTCCTGGCCGCAGATGGAGCACACCGCCCGCTTCACCGCGCAGCCCACGCTCACCTCCCGCTTGATGCCCCCTTCAATCTCGGCGATCAGCTCCTGGCTGCCCGGGGTGCGCAGCATATAGGCGTACCCCTTCAGATAGCAGCAGGGGTCTCCCGCCGCGGTCAAAACGCCATCCTCCAGAACCAGCTGAGTCCGGTAAATCCGGGCGGCCTGGCCTTTGGCGGACCAGTTGTGGTCAAAAATCCCGCTCTTGCCCACAAACAGGGGGGCCAGCTCCTCCAGAGTCTCCCGGGGGAATCGCTCCCCGTCCCGGTCCACCTGGTTGTCGCACAGGCGCACCCCGAAGGTATACACCTCCTCCGCCGCCAGCGTACGCTGGCTCATCTGGTTAATCAGGGCCAGTTCCTCCAGAGAAGGCTGTCCCGATGTGCCCGCCAGGGGCGATTTCCGAATGTTCATCCTTGTGTTCCTCCCTCCAACTGTTTGGCCTGGGCCCGGTACAGCCGGGCCTTGGCCTCTTCCACAATATCCTGCAAATTGATGTCCTCCCAGTCCACGTTCACCCGGCTGTCATAGCCGTGCAGCCGCAGCCACAGCTCGCAGATCCGCTCCGCCACCGGCTCCAGTGCCCTTCGGATGGCGGTAATCTCACTGGTCATCAAATCCGCCTGCTGGGCGCTCATCCGCTCGGTGGACGACCAGGACAGCCCCAGCAGAAAGGGCGGAATGCCCGTCCGGGCAATCAGCTGCTCCAAAATCTGCCGCACCGGGGTCTCGCTGTCCAAGATCTGGTTGTCCGCCCCAATCACCTTGATATCCACATCCCCCACGGCCACAAAGTCCCGTACGGCCCCCTGCCGTCCGGCCTGCATGGCAGCGCTCCATTCCTGGGCAATCTGCTGGCATCGCTCCTGGGCAAAGCCCCGCTCGTCCTCTCCCGGCCGGCAAATTACCGCAAAGCGCACATTTCCCATCCGCTCCCAGTTCATGCCGGTGGCCTGGTAGATTTTCAGCAGAATTTCCGTCAAAAAGGGCATGGACCGCAGCAGGGACACCCCATAGGGATGCTCTGCCTCAGGCTGAAAGGGGGTAAAGAGCAGCAGCTCCTGCCAGGGCAGCCTCTCCGGCTGTCCCCCGTTCCCCCGGGCGCAAAGGGCAAAGTCCAGGGGGGTGTCCCCCTCCTGAATCACCACCTGTTCCGGCGGTGCGCACAAAATCGCCCGGATGTCCCGTCCGTCCGGGGTGAGCACAATCTCGCCCACCCCCCGGCCGCAGGTGAGCATACTGTCCAAATACCCGTCCAGGAAGGACTGGATGCCCCGCTGGCCCCGGCCGGTGTCCACCCGCCGCAGAAATTCCTCCAGCTCTCCCTGGGCCCGGGCCTCCCGGCACTGCACCTTCACGCCGCCGCACAGCCGCACCAGCTTCAGCAGAGCCGCGTCCACAATGGGCACCGCCTCCCGGATGGCCCGGTACAGCTGCAGCTCCCCCTCGTTCAATGGGGCATATCCGTCCAGCATCCGGAAGGGGTGCCGCCCGCTCTCCCGCAGCTGCACCGCCTCCCCCTGGCTGTGCGCCTGGGGCTTCCGGTATTTCTCCAACCATCTGAATTTCAAAATCTGCTCCTTTCTACGCTCCCGGCGAAAAACGCCCCCTCCCGCCCGGCCACGGTGGCGGCGAAGTAGCGCATCTCGTCCATGGCGTGGTCGTCGGCCTTGCAGACCCGGTCCTGTCCGTCCTCCCCCTGGGCCCAGCGGTACAGCCCCATCTCCCGCAGGGTATCCCCGCACCCCCGGCAAATTACCAGCTTCCCGCTTTTCAGCAGCTGGGCGGTAAGCCGGATGCCGGAGATCACGTCGTTGGCCGCCTTTTGCACCCGCCACCCCCGCCGCCGCAGCTCCAGCATAAAGCTGGCCGCCGACGGGTCCACAATCACCGCCTGAATGGCCCGTCCCCCGGCCAGCCGTTCCAGGTCCCCCGCATACTCCTGATCCGTTTTCTGCCGCCGGTGGACCTTGGAGTCGTAATAAAATTCCGCCGTCCGGTACCACACGCCGCCCTTCAGTCCCCACAGTCCCATGGAGGTTGGGTTCACCGTCCCGTAATCACAGGAGATATACCACCGCTCCACCCCCTCCTCCGGCGCGTCCTGAAGCATACTGTCGTCGAAGAAGTCATAGACTAGCCCTTGGGCAGTTGTCCACTCCCCCAGCACAAACCGCCGGTAGAAGGCCCCCTCAAACATCCGCTCATACCGCTCCCGCACCTCCGGGGAGAGTCCCGGGTTGTCCTCCATGGTAAAGTGCAGGTGCAGGGCGTTGCGCTCCTTGGCCTTCTGAATCCACTCCCGGTAAAACCAGTGTCCCGGGGATTCCGGATTGCAGGAGAACCACAGCCGGCTCCCCGGCACAGAGCACCGGGCGCAGGCCTGCTCCACAAAGGACCGGGGCATCAGCGCCGCCTCATCCAGCAGGCACCCGGCCAGGGTCATCCCCTGAATCAAGGCGGCGGACCCCTCATCCTTGCCGCCGAACAGATAAAAGGTGTTCTTCCGCCCGCCCCCTGCCAGAGTAAACAGGTTTTTGCTTCTCTGTTCCTCCCATACAAAGCCCAGCTTCTCCAGCAGGGGGGCCAGTTCCTGGACCAAATTCCGCCGGACGGATACAATGGTCTTGCCGCACAGGGCAAAACTTTTCTGGTGAAAGCCGCTCATCGCCCAGTAGAGGAAGGACAGCCCCGTACACAGGGTCTTGCCCGAGCGCACCGCCCCGTCGCACAGGATCACGTCGTACCCTGCGTCCGGGGACCCGGGCGTCCACCATTTCAGCACCCGCCACTGTTTTCGGGAAAAGTACAAGCTATGTTTCCTCCTCCGCCACCTGGAAGAAGGCCGCCGCCGGGTCGTGCCGGTCCTCTCCGGGCAGCCGCTCCAGCAGCTGCCGGGCCACCTCCAGCCGGTCAATAAACTTCAGCTCCACCACCCCGTTGGCGCTGCGCTTAAACTCCTTCAGGGCGGTCAAGTCCAGCCCGTCAATCCGCTGGGTCTCCTCCTCCTGGAGGTAAGCCAGCTTCACCGCGTCGTTCACGGGGGCCTGCATCAGCCTTACAATCTGCCGCAGCAGCCTCTCCCGCCGCTGCCGTTCTTTCTCATTCACTTGAAAACCACTCCTCACCCCTGGCAGAAACGGCGGAAAAGTTGTACGTTTGCGTACACCTAAGAAAAAAATTTTTTTGGAAAATTTTCAATCCCTCCTTACGTGTATATCCCCGCCCCGCTCTCCACATCCTGAGTATGCACATAAAAAACTGGTCTTTTTGGAGGGACTTTCTATGAAACGCACCTTATCCCTGGCACTGATTCTCGCCCTTTCCATTCCGGCGGCCTGGGCCGCTCCGGAGCCCCTTTCGTCCGTGGACCTGGTCTCCGCCTCCGCTGTACTCATGGAGAAGGAGACGGGCCAGATTCTCTACGAAAAGGAACCCCACCAGCCCATGGAGCCGGCCAGCGTCACCAAGATTATGACCCTTCTGCTCATTATGGAAGCCCTGGACTCCGGCCAGATCACCCGGGAGGACCCGGTCGCCATCTCTTCCGCCGCCGCCGGCATGGGGGGATCTCAGGTCTATTTGGAGGAAGGGGAGCAAATGAGCGCCGGCGAATTGATTAAATGTATCACCGTAGTCTCCGGCAACGACGCCGCGGTGGCCATGGCGGAGCATCTGGCGGGCAGCGAAACCGCCTTCGTCGCCCGGATGAACCAGCGGGCCCAGGAGCTGGGCATGGCGGACACCACCTTTCTCAACTGCACCGGCCTGCCCGCCCATGGCCACCTCACCAGCGCCCACGACATCGCCCTGATGGCCCGGGAGCTGATTTTAAAGCACCCGGACATCCGGGAGTACACCACCATCTGGATGGACTCCATCCGAAACGGAGAGTTCGGCCTGACCAATACCAACCGGCTGATCCGCTTCTACAACGGAGCCACCGGCCTGAAAACCGGCTATACTGACACCGCCCAATACTGTATGGCGGCCACCGCCGAGCGGGACGGCATGGAGCTCATCGCCGTGGTCATGAAGGCCCCCACCTCCCCCCAGCGGTTTGACGACGCCAAAACCCTGCTGGACCAGGGCTTCGCCTCCTACAGTCTCACCAGCGTGTACCCCGACGCCCCTCTGGCGGCCATCCCTGTTCTGCTGGGGGACTGCCCCCAGATTCAGCCCCAGCTGGAGCGGGACTGCCGCCTGCTTGTGCGCCGGGGAGAGGAGGGGGCCGTCACCACCCAAATCGCTCTGCCCCAGGACCTGGAGGCCCCGGTGGAGCAGGGGCAGCGCCTGGGGGAATTCACCGTCTACGTCAACGGTGAGCTGCGGGACACCATCCCCATTGTCTCCGCCCAGGCCGCCAACCGCCTCACGGTGCCGGGAATTTTTTCCCATCTTCTCCGGAGCCTGTTTATGGCGGGCTGAAAAAGGGCCCAAAAAAGTTCGGACAAAAGCCCAAAAGCTCTTGTCCGAATTACATATTGCTAACTGCGGGACAGCAGTTGCTTTTTATTTCCTTTTTACTTGACTGAACTGCATCTGTGTTGTATAATTTATCTAAATATATTCGGTCTGCCTCCCGGCCGTTTATGTTGATTTGCCTATTTTGTGCAAAACTGTTCAGAAACGAGGTGTTTTGATTGGAAAAAAATGACTCAACTCTGTCGTCCTACGATCTCTTTCTGGAATTGGAGGCTTTCAGTGAAGGGCGAAGCTGCCACGCGTGGCGCTGCTTCGGCTCTCACCCCGTCCGGCAAGACGGCGTGGACGGCTACCTGTTCCGGGTCTGGGCGCCAAACGCCAAAAAGCTGTGTGTCTTTGGCTCCTTTAACGACTGGAATCCGGAATCCCATCCCCTGAAGCGCCTGGAGGGCGGCATCTGGGAGGGCTTCATCCCCGGACTCCAGCGCTATGATTCGTACCAGTATGCCGTCTACCACGAGGACGGCGGCTACACCGGCAAGGTGGACCCCTACAGCTTCCATTGCGAAACCCGTCCCAACGTATCCTCCAAGATCTATGATCTGGCGGGCTACGAGTGGGGTGACGCAGGCTGGCTGGACTACCGGGCCAAAACGCCCCTCTATCGCCGCCCCATGAATATCTACGAGTGCCATCTGGGCTCCTGGCGGCGCACCGGCGAGGGAGAGTTCCTCAGCTACCGGGACATCGCCTCCTATCTGGTCCCCTACGTGAAGGAGATGGGCTTCACCCATGTGGAGCTGCTCCCGGTAACGGAGCACCCCCTGGACGCCTCCTGGGGCTACCAGTGTACCGGCTACTTCGCCGCCACCAGCCGCTTCGGCATCCCCCACGACCTGAAGTACCTCATTGACCAGCTGCATCAGGCGGGCATCGGGGTCATTCTGGACTGGGTTCCCGCCCACTTCCCCCGGGACGCCTTCGGCCTTTACAACTTCGACGGCACCCCCACCTACGAGTATTCCGACCCCCGGAAGGGCGAGCACGCGGACTGGGGCACCAACGTCTTTGACCTGGGCCGGAACGAGGTGCGCTCCTTCCTGTTCTCGTCGGCCATGTTCTGGCTGGAGGAATACCACGTGGACGGCCTGCGGGTGGACGCGGTGTCCTCCATGCTCTATTTGGACTACGGCCGCCAGGATGGGGAGTGGATGCCCAACATCCACGGCGGAAAAGAAAATCTGGAGGCCATTGAGTTCTTCCAGAAGCTGAACACCATCATCTTCGGGGCCCACCCGGATGTGCTGATGGTGGCGGAGGAATCCACCGCCTGGCCCAAGGTGACCAAGCCCGTGGACGAGGGCGGCCTTGGCTTCAACTTCAAGTGGAATATGGGCTGGATGAATGACGTCTGCCACTATATCAAGCTGGACCCCTATTTCCGCCAGTTCAACCACCGGGACATTACCTTCTCCCTGGTCTACGCCTTCTCAGAGAACTATATCCTCCCCCTGTCCCACGACGAGGTAGTCCACATGAAGGGCTCCTTCTTCGGCAAAATGCCCGGGGACAACCCCCAGAAATTCGCCGGCGTCCGGGTGTTCTACACCTATATGCTCACCCACCCGGGCAAAAAGCTCACCTTCATGGGGGCGGAGCTGGGCCAGTGGAACGAGTGGCACTATGAATATTCCCTGGACTGGCACCTGCTGCAATACGCCCCCCACCGGCTTACCCAGGACTTCTTCAAGGCGGCCAACGCCTTCTATCTGGAAAATCCCCCTCTCTGGGATCAGGACGACTCCTGGAACGGCTTCCAGTGGCTGTGCGCCGACGACGAGAAGGCCAATACCGTGGCCTTCCTGCGCTGGGACCGGAGGGGCGAGGCCCTGGTGGTGCTGTGCAACTTCTCCCCCGTCCACCGGGAGGGCTATCGGGTTGGCGTCCCCTTCCACGGAACCTGGACCCCCGTGTTCAACACCGACGCGTCCCAGTTCGGCGGGGAGGGGTTGGGAGATACCAAGCCCATCGACTCTGAGCGCATCCCCTGCCATGAGCAGAAGCAATCCATGGTGATCGACCTGCCCCCCATGTCCGCCATGGTTTACCAGTGCACCCTCCGCTTCCCGGAGGAGACCCCGGCGGAGGACAAGGAGACCGTCAAGCCCGCAAAGATCTCCAAGTCCACCAAAACTGCAAAGTCCGCGAAACCCGCGAAAAAGAGCAGAACCAAAAAACAGTAGAGGTGAATTGAAATGAAAAAGGAATGTGTGGCCATGCTGCTGGCCGGCGGTCAGGGCAGCCGGCTGTACGCGCTGACCAGTAACGTGGCCAAGCCTGCGGTCCCCTTCGGCGGCAAATACCGCATCATCGACTTCCCCCTGTCCAACTGCATCAATTCCGGCATTGACACAGTGGGCATCTTGACCCAGTACCGTCCCCTGGAGCTGAACAGCTATGTGGGCTCCGGCCAGCCCTGGGACCTGGACCGCTCCGACGGCGGCGTACACATTCTGCCCCCCTACCAGCGGGAGGGGGAGCAGGGCACCTGGTACAAGGGCACGGCCAATGCCATCTACCAGAACATCGGCTTCCTGGACCTGTATGATCCGGAATATGTAGTGGTCCTTTCCGGCGACCACATCTACAAGATGGACTACGCGGATATGCTGGCCTTCCACAAGAAGTGCGGCGCGGCCTGTACGATCTCCGTGCTGGAGGTCACCATGGAGGAGGCCAAGCGCTTTGGCATCATGAACGTGGACGAGAACGACCAGGTCTATGAGTTCGAGGAGAAGCCCCCCCAGCCCAAGAGCAATCTGGCCTCTATGGGCATCTACATCTTCACTTGGTCCAAGCTGCGCCAGCAGCTGATTGACGACGAGGCGGACCCCAATTCCTCCAACGACTTTGGCAAGAACATCATCCCCAATATGCTGGACGCCGGTGAAAAGCTGATGGCCTACCGGTTCCACGGCTACTGGAAGGACGTGGGCACCATCAGTTCCCTGTGGGACGCCAACATGGATATGCTGGCCCCCCGGGGCAGCGGCATCGACCTGTACGACACCAGCTGGCCCATCTATGCCCGCACCCCCATCCGTCCGCCCCACATCACCGGGGAACACGCGGTCATCTCCCACTCCTCGGTCACCAGCGGCTGCCGGGTGGACGGCCGGGTGGAGAACTCGGTGCTCTTCCACTCCGTCACGGTGGAGGAGGGCGCCCAGGTGGATTACTCCATCATCATGCCCGGCGCTGTAGTCAAGGCGGGAGCGAAGGTCTCCTATGCCATCGTCGCGGAGAACGTGGTGGTGGAAGCCGGGGCCCAGATTGGCGCGCCCCCGGACGGCAGTCCCGAATGGGGCATCGCCGTGGTCGCCGCGGACTTGACCGTAGGCGGCGGCGCGGTGGTCTCCCCCAACGCCATGGTCCGCGAAAACGTGAAAGGAGGTGAGCGGGTATGAAAGACCTGCACGGAATCTTGTTCGCCTACCGCTCCCATTCTAATTTAGGTGAACTGACCCGTCCCCGCAACACCTGCTCCCTGCCCTTCGGCGGGCGCTACCGCCTGATTGACTTCATGCTCTCCAACTATGTCAACGCCGGCATCACCGACGTGGGCCTCATTGTCCACCAGAGCTATCAGTCCCTGCTGGACCACGTGGGCTCCGGCAAGGATTGGGACCTGAGCCGCAAGCACGGCGGCCTGCGGATTCTGCCCCCCTTCGGCTATGCGGAGAAGAACTACGGCGAGTACCGGGGCAACATGGAGGCCCTCACCGGCGTACAGTCCTATCTGAAGAACATCCGGCAGGACTACGTGATTCTGGCCTGGGGCGACATCGCCATCAACCTGGACGTGTCCGCTCTGTTCCAGCAGCATCTGGACAGCGGCGCGGACATCACCGTGGTGTGCACTCCCCAGCATTGCAGATCCCCCCGCAGCTGTGAGTATGTCACCCTGGACGGGGAGGGCAGAGTAAACGATCTGGCCATCCACCCCACCATCGTCAACCAGGAGCTGGAGTCCCTGGAAATTTACGTCATGTCCAAGCGCCTTCTGCTGGACATGGTGGAATACTGCTCCGCCCACAACATCTACAACTTCAGCCGCGGCGTACTCCAGCCCCGGATCAGCACCCTGAACATCCGGCCCTATGTCCATCAGGGCCACGTGGCCCGCTTCGGCTCGGTCACCGACTATTTCGACCAGTCCGTCAAGCTGATTGACGCAGGGGTCCAGGCGGACCTGTTCAACCCCGCCCGGCCCATCCGCACCAAGGACCAGTCCACCCCCGCCACCTACTACGGCCCCAACGGCGTGTCCCTGCACTCCCTGGTGGCCGACGGCTGCTACATTGAGGGCAAGGTGGAAAATTCCGTTCTGGGCCGGGGCGTAGTGGTGGAGGCCGGCGCCACCGTCAGCAACAGTGTGCTCATGCAGGGCACCGTCGTCCGGGCGGGCGCCTCCCTGTCCTACGTCATCGCGGACAAGGACGTGCAGATTAACCAGGACCGTTCCCTGATGGGCCACGTCACCTATCCCCTTGCCATCGCCAAGGGCTCCATTGTTTAAAATAGAAGCGAGGATTGAAGTACCATGAAAATTCTCTTTGCCTCTTCGGAGGTCGCCCCCTTTATCAAAACCGGCGGACTGGCCGACGTAGCCGGCTCTCTGCCCCCGGCCCTGGCGGCTGCGGGGCACGAGGTCAAGGTCATCCTCCCTCTTTACGAGGGCATCGGTGAAAACTGGCGCACCCAAATGACCTTTTTGAAGTATTTCAACGTCACTCTGGCCTGGCGGCAGGTCTACTGCGGCATCTTTGAGATTGTTCAGAACGACGTGACCTACTGGTTTGTAGATAACGAGTATTACTTCAAGCGCTGGCAGCTCTACGGCCACTTCGACGACTGCGAGCGGTACGCCTACTTCTCCCGTGCGGTGCTGGAAACCTGCGGCCACTTGGATTTCTCTCCGGACATCATCCACTGCAACGACTGGCAGACCGCTCTGGTGCCCATCTATCTGCTGGAGGAGCGCAGCCGTACGCCCCAACTGGCAAACGCCAAGTCCGTGTACACCATACATAACATCGAGTACCAGGGCCGGTACGGCTCTCAGGTGCTGGAGGATGTCATCGGCCTGAACCCCGGTTACCTGGCCGAGGGTATGCTGGGCTACTACAAGGACGTAAACCTGATGAAGGGCGCCATTATGGCCTCCAACTTCGTTACCACCGTCTCCCCCACCTACGCCCAGGAGCTGCGCATCCCCTTCTACGCCCACGGGCTGCACGGGGTCATCAGCGATCAGGGCGGCAAGGTAGAGGGCATTCTCAACGGCATCGACGCCCAGCTCTACGACCCGGCCACCCTCACGGGCATCGAGTCCAACTTCACCGTCAAGACCGTCACCCAGGGCAAGGCCAAATGCAAAGCCGCGCTCCAGCGGGCGGTTGGTCTCAACGAGGACCCCAACGTCCCCATCATCGGCTGCATCTCCCGTCTGGTGGGGCACAAGGGCTTCTCTCTGGTCACCGACGCGCTACACCGCATCATGGAGATGAACGTACAGGTAGTGGTCCTGGGCACCGGCGACTGGCAGTATGAGGCCGCTTTCCGGGACGCGCAGAATCAGTATCCCGGCCGCTTCTCCGCCCAGCTGGCCTATTCCGCCCCCCTGTCCAACATGATCTATGCCGGCGCGGACCTGTTCCTCATGCCGTCCATCTCCGAGCCCTGCGGCCTGAGCCAAATGATCGCCATGCGCTTTGGCACCATTCCCATCGTCCGGGAGACCGGCGGCCTGAAGGACACCGTGTTCCCCTACAACAAGTTCACCGGCGAGGGCCGGGGCTTCACCTTCGCGGACATCAACGCCAACGATATGCTCTGGGTAATCCGCGAGGCGGTGGACCTGTACTTCAACGATAAGGACGCCTGGAAGAAGCTCCAGCAGTCGGGCATGACCGCCGACTTCACCTGGAACAATTCCGCCAAGCAGTATCTGGACATCTATCAGCGGATCTGCGGCTGAATCTTTCTTCTTGACAAACCATTCTTCGGATGGTAAAATTGCACCAATGATACCAAGAAGGTATCCCGTCCCCCAGCAGGGGGCAGGATACCTTCTTTTTGTTTTTCGGAGGTCCTATGACATTGAAAGAATTTTTCGCCCAGCACCCCAAAGCCGCCGCCGCCTTCTCCGGCGGCACGGACTCCGCCTTTCTTCTCTGGGCCGCCAGGGAATATGGCTGCCAGGTTCAGGCCTACTACGTGAAAACCGCCTTTCAGCCCGCCTTCGAGCTGGAGGACGCCCAAGCCCTGGCCCAAGCCCTTTCAATCCCCCTTACGGTTCTGGAGCTGGACATTTTCTCCTGTCCGGAAGCCGTTGCCAACGGCCCCGACCGCTGCTATTTCTGCAAGCGCACCCTGTTCACCCAGCTCTGGAGCCGGGCCCGCCGGGACGGCCACACCCTCCTGCTGGACGGCACCAACGCCTCCGACGACGCGGGAGACCGTCCGGGTATGCGGGCCCTCCGGGAACTGGAGGTCCGCTCCCCCCTGCGGGAGTGCGGTGTCACCAAGGACCAGGTCCGCCGCCTGTCCCGAGAGGCGGGGCTGTTTACCTGGGACAAGCCCGCCTACGCCTGTCTGGCCACCCGGGTCCCCACCGGAACGGCTGTCACGCCGGAGGCATTACAGAGAGTAGAAAATGCAGAAAATATACTGTTCAAAATGGGTTTTTCCGACTTTCGCATCCGTCTGCTGGGGAAAAACGCTCTGCTTCAGCTCCCGGAGTCCCAGATGGACCGGCTGCTCCCCAGGCGGGCGGAGATTTTGGAGAGGCTGAAGCCCTGCTTCTCGAAGCTGTACTTGGATTTGGAGGCGCGTCATGGACAATAAACAGGACATTTTAGCACTTTTGCGCCAGGTAGCCGGCGGAACCGCCACCCCGGAGCAGGCCCTGGCCCGGCTCAAGCAGGAGCCCTTCCAGGACCTGGGCTACGCCAAGGTGGACTATCACCGGAGCATACGCCAGGGTGCTGCGGAGGTGGTCTACGGCGCGGGCAAAACGCCGGAGCAGATTACGGGAATCCTCCGGGCCATGGGGGAGCGGGGCTGCAAAAATATCCTGGTTACCCGCATCGAGCCGAATACGGCGGATTATATTTCCGCTCAATTATCCATAGAGTATCACAAAATTGCCAGAATCGGCGTGGCCTATCCGGGGGAGCGCCCCCGGCGGGGCAGCATCGTAGTGGCCACCGGGGGCACCAGCGACATCCCCGTGGCGGAGGAGGCCGCTCTCACCGCCGAGGTTTTGGGCAACCAGGTCACCCGGCTGTACGACGTGGGGGTGGCCGGCCTGCACCGGCTGCTGTCCAACCTGGAGCCCATCATGAGCGCCCGGTGCATCGTGGCCGTAGCGGGGATGGAGGGGGCCCTGGCCTCCGTAATCGGCGGGCTGGCGGACTGCCCGGTCATCGCCGTCCCCACCAGTGTGGGCTATGGGGCCAGCTTCGGGGGGCTGTCCGCCCTGCTGGCTATGCTCAACTCCTGCGCCTCCGGGTGCAGCGTGGTAAACATCGACAACGGCTTCGGGGCCGGGTATCTGGCCAGCCGCATCAACCAGATGGAGGGAATTGTATGAAAACGCTTTATTTGGAGTGCGCCATGGGGGCGGCGGGGGATATGCTGCTGGCCGCCCTCTATGAGCTCCTGGAGGACAAGGAAACATTTCTGCGCACCATGAACAGCCTGCTCCCCCAGGTGGAGCTGACCCCCCAGATCCGGACCTCCTGCGGCATCTCCGGCATTCATATGCGGGTGGACGTCCACGGCCAGGAGGAACACGAACACGAGCATCATCATGAGCACCGCCACACCTCCCCGGGACACATTGCCGGCCTGATTGACGGCTTCCCTCTGCCGGAGGCAGTCAAGGCCCACGCCCGGGGGGTCTACGACGCCATCGCCCAAGCGGAATCACAGGTCCACGGGATCCCGGTGGAGGAAATTCATTTCCATGAGGTAGGGGCCCTGGACGCCATCGCCGACGTGACTGGGGTCTGCTACGCCCTCCATCTCCTCCAGCCGGACCAAATTCAGGCCTCCCCCGTCCATGTGGGCAGCGGGACGGTCCGGTGCGCCCACGGGGTCATGCCCGTACCTGCACCGGCCACGGCGGCGCTGCTGGCGGGAATTCCAATCTATGGCGGCAGCGTCCAGGGGGAGCTGTGCACCCCCACCGGGGCGGCACTGCTGGCCCGCTTTGCCCAAACCTTCGGCCCCTTGCCTGCGCTGTCCCTGGAAAAAACCGGCTGCGGGCTGGGAACCAAAGAATTCGACCGCCCCAACTGCGTCCGTGCCTTCTGGGGGGAGACCGCCGAGGGGCCCAGGGGCGAACTTACGGAACTGGTGTGCAATCTGGACGATATGACCCCCGAAGCCCTGTCCTTTGCCGCCTCCCGGCTGCTGGAGCTGGGTGCCCTGGACGTATACACCCTCCCGGGCACCATGAAGAAGGGCAGGCCCGGCCACGTGCTGACGGTGCTGTGCGCCCCGGAGCGGGAGCAGGCTATGGCCCGGCACATCCTGGAGCAGACCACCACCAACGGGGTGCGGGTGCACCGGTGCGCCAAGTATTTTCTCACCCCCGGCCAGGAGCAGGCCCAGACCCCCTGGGGCCCCGTCCGCGTCAAGACAGCCCAGGGCTATGGGATTACCCACCGCAAGCCGGAATTTGAGGACGCGGCGGCGCTGGCCCGAACCCATCACATTCCCATTCAAAGGATTATGGAGGCATTATGAAAAAATTCATCGCTTTTTGCCTGATTTTTGTGCTGCTTTTGACCGGCTGCCAGCAGAATCGTTCCGGCCCCGTAACCCCGGAGCCCGCACAGGCCGGGGGGCATGTGGTCGTGGCGCTGGACCCGGCCTCCGAGCCCGCCGCCGGCTTCGACCCGGCGTTCGGCTGGGGGGCGGGGGAGCACGTCCACGAGCCCCTGATTCAAAGCACCCTCACCGTCACCAACTCGGACCTGACCATCGGCTATGACCTGGCCACGGAGATGGAGGTCTCGGAGGACGGCCTTCTGTGGACCGTCCAGATTCGGGAGGACGTAACTTTTACCGACGGGGAGCCCCTGACCGCCTCCGACGTGGCCTTTACCTACAACACTGTCCGGGACGCCGCCTCCGTCAATGATCTGACCATGATGGACTACGCCGAAGCCCAGGGGAATACGGTGCTCTTTCACATGAAGCGCCCCTTCTCCATCTGGCCCTACACCATGGCCACGGTGGGCATCCTCCCGGAGCACGCCTACGACCCGGCAACCTATGGCGCAAACCCCATCGGCTCAGGCCGGTATATGCTCAAGCAGTGGGACCGGGGCCAGCAGATTATTTTGCAGAACAATCCGGACTACTACGGCCAGCAGCCCCAAATGGACCGGGTGACCATCCTCTTTCTGGAGGAGGACGCGGCTTTCCTGGCGGTCCAGGCGGGGCAGGTAGATTTGGCCTACACCTCCGCCGCCTATTCCCAGCAGTCCCCCGCCGGCTACTCCCTTCTGCCGGTCAAGACGGTGGACAACCTGGGGATCAGCCTGCCCACCGCCGGAAACATCGGCGCGTCCCACCGCGCCATCAGCCTGGGGCTGGACCGGCAGGCCATCCTTGACCACGTCCTTGACGGCTACGGCACGCCCGCCTATAGCGTATGCGACAATATGCCGTGGAACTCCCCCACAGCGGGGAAGGTGGTCTTTGACCGGGACCAGGCCAACGCCCTTCTGGATGAGACGGGATTTCTTCCCGGCCCGGACGGGATTCGGGAGAGATGGAGCTTTGGAAGAATGGAGCTGACCATCCACTATCCCGCCGGAGACACGCTCCGTCAAGCTGTGGCTGCGGAGCTGTGCAGCCAGCTGAAGGAGCTTGGCATCGCGGCCCAGAGCAAGGGGACAGACTGGCAAACCATCTATCAGCAGACGCATACCGCCGCCGCCGTCTGGGGCTTTGGCTCCCACACGCCCATGGAGCTGTACAATCTTTACCACTCCGGAGGCCTGTACGGATACTCCAGCGCCTATCTGGACGCTCTGATGGATTATGCGCTGGCCTGTACGGACCTGGAATCCTCCTACGCCCTTTGGCAAACGGTTCAGGAGGAGGTTGCCGATCATGGCTTCCTCTGGCTGGTCAACATCGACCACCTCTATTGGGTCCGGGACGGCCTCCAGGTGGCCCAGCAAAAAATTCACCCCCACGGTCACGGCTGGTCCATCGTCAACAACGTGGACCAGTGGAGCTGGTCATGAGACACCGGCTGAAATTCGCTGCGGGGAAGCTGGCACGGATGGCCCTGCTTCTGCTGGGCGTGAGCCTGACCGCCTTTCTGCTGCTGTCCGCCTCCCCCCTGGACCCCTTGCAGGCCAATCTGGGGCAAAGTGCCCTGAACGCCCTGTCCCCGGAGCAGATCGCCAAGCTCCAGGAATACTGGGGGGTCAACACCCCTCTGCCCCAGCGCTATCTGTCCTGGCTGCTGGATTTCCTCCGGGGAAACTGGGGGACCTCCCTGCTCTACCGCCAGCCGGTGGCTCAGGTCATCGCCCAGCGGCTGGCGGGCTCTCTGGGGGTGCTCCTGTTTGCCTGGGTCCTGTCTGGCGTGCTGGGGTTTGCTCTGGGCAGCGTGGCCGGGGCCTTTCGGGGCCGCTGGCCCGACCGGCTTGTGCGGGGAGGCTGTTTTGTTCTGTCCGGCACCCCCTCCTTCTGGCTGGCCATCCTCCTGCTAATGCTCTTTTCCGTCCGGCTGGGGTGGCTGCCCATCGGCCTGTCGGTGCCCATCGGGACGGAGCCGGCCCAGGCCGGCGCACTGGACCGGCTGCGCCACGCGGTCCTGCCGGCCCTCACCCTCTCCCTCACCGGCATCCCCCACATCGCCCTGCACACCCGGGAGAAGATGCTCGACGTGCTGGAGTCGGACTATGTGCTCTTCGCCCGGGCCCGGGGGGAGTCTCCCCGGACCATCGTCCTGCGCCACGGCCTGCGCAACGCCGCCCTTCCGGGGCTCACCCTGCAATTCGCCTCCATTGGGGAGATCATCGGCGGCTCTGTTCTGGTGGAGCAGGTGTTTTCCTACCCTGGTCTGGGCCAGGCGGCGGTCACCGCCGGTCTGGGCGGAGACCTGCCTCTGCTGCTGGGGGTCACGGTGGTCACCGCCGCCCTGGTGTACGCGGGCAGTCTCACCGCCGATCTGCTCTACGGGGTCATCGACCCGAAGATCCGAAGGGGGGCGGCAAAAGGCCAATGAAATCCTGGAACCGCCGCCAAAAGGCCCTTCTCCTCAGCGCCGCCGGGCTGGCCCTGCTGGCCGCCGTCCTGCTGGCGGGAGCGGCTCTGGAGGCCGCCGCCCTGAAAACAGATTTTTCCCGCAAAAACCTGCCCCCCTGCCCCGCCTTTCTCTTCGGCACCGACTGGATGGGCCGGGATATGCTGGCCCGGACCCTGGCGGGGCTCTCCCTCAGCCTGCGCATCGGCCTGCTCACCGCCGCTGTCAGCGCGGGGGTGGCCCTGCTGCTGGGCACCCTGGCCGCCTGGAACCGGGTTCTGGACAGCATCGTCTCCTGGGTGATCGACCTGATGCTCGGCATCCCCCACATCCTGCTTGTCATCCTCATTTCCCTGGCCTTCGGCCGGGGGTTCTGGGGGGTGACGGCGGGCATCGCCCTCAGCCACTGGCCCTCTCTGGCCCGGCTGTTCCGGGGGGAGGTCCTCCAGCTGCGCCAGGCCCCCTACGTTCAGGCCGCCCAAAAGCTGGGCACGGGCCGCTGGGCCCTGTTCCGGCGGCACCTGCTGCCCCATCTGCTGCCCCAATTTCTCACCGGGCTGGTCCTCCAGTTCCCCCACGCCATCCTCCACGAGGCCAGCGTCACCTTTCTGGGCTTCGGCCTGCCGCCGGAGCAGCCCGCCGTGGGGATCATCCTGTCGGAGAGTATGCGCCATCTCACCACCGGCCAGTGGTGGCTGTCCCTCTTCCCGGGGCTGGCCCTGGTGTTGACCGTCACTCTCTTTGCCGCCCTGGGAGAAGTTCTGCGCCGGCTGTCCGACCCGGCCAGTGTACATGAATAGGAGGAACCGCCTGTGCCGCCCATTTTGGAAATCCGGGATTTGAATATCTCCTTCACCCAATATGCCGCCGGGCTGGGCCGCCGCCGTCTGGAGGCAGTCCGGGGGCTGTCCCTTCGCCTGGAGGCCGGGGAGGTGGCCGCCGTAGTGGGGGCCAGCGGCGCGGGAAAGAGCCTGCTTGCCCACGCTATCCTGGACATTCTGCCCTACAACAGTCAAAAAACCGGAGAAATTCTCTACCGGGGGGAGCCGCTGTCCCCCCGGCGGGCCCAGGCCCTCCGGGGCCGGGAGATTGTTCTGGTGCCCCAGGGGGTCACCTACCTGGACCCCTTGATGAAGGTGGGCCCCCAGGCGGGGGAGGGCCGCGCCGCCCTGGCCCGGTACGGCCTGGGGCCGGAGGTTGAAAACCTGTATCCCTTCGAGCTGTCCGGGGGTATGGCCCGGCGGGTGCTCCTGGCAGCCGCCGCCGGGACCTCCCCCAAGCTTGTGGTGGCCGACGAGCCCACCCCGGGACTGGACGCCCAGGCCGCCCGGCGGGTGCTGGGCCACTTTCAGGAGCTGGCCGCCCAGGGGGCCGGGGTGCTGTTCATCACCCACGAGCTTGACCTGGCCATGACCATCGCCAACCAGCTGATCGTCCTCCAGGACGGAAAAATCGCGCCCCCCTCCCGGGCCCAGGCCCTGTGGGACGCGCTGCCCCAAAACCGGTTCGCCCCCATCCCGGAGCCCCGCCCCGCCGGGGAGGTTTTGGAGGTCCGGGACCTGGCCTTCGCCTACCCCCGCCGGCGGGTGCTGTCCGGCCTCAGCTTCACCCTCCGGGCCGGGGAGCGGTTGGGCCTGTTCGCCCCTAGCGGCCGGGGAAAAACCACCCTGTGCCGCCTGCTGGCGGGCTATGAGCGCCCGGACGGGGGCGAAATCCGCTGGGCGGGCCGCCCCCTGGGGGACTGGAGGGGTCCAAGTCCGGTGCAGCTGCTCTGGCAGCACCCGGAGCAGGCGGTGGACCCCCGCCTGCCTCTGGGTGAGACCCTCCGGGAAGGGGGCCCCCTGGACGAAGCTCTGCTGGCCGCTCTGGACATCTCCCCCTCCTGGCTGGCGCGCTACCCGGCGGAGCTGTCCGGCGGCGAGCTCCAGCGGCTGTGCATCGCCCGGGCTCTGGCCGTCCGGCCCCGGATTCTCCTGTGTGACGAGACCACCTCCATGCTGGACCCTCTCAGCCAGGCCCGGATCTGGTCCTTTTTGACCGCCTGGGCCCGGGATCACCAGCTGGGCCTGCTGATTGTCAGCCACAACCGGAATCTTCTAAAGCGGCTGTGCCCCCGGATTCTGGAGCTGTAAACCAAAAACGCATGGGGCTTCCCATGCGTTTTTCTTGCATTATCCGGATTTTTCTGCTATAATCGACGTGAAAACAAAAAATGCGGCAGCTTGCCGGTGCGCCAACACCCGCAAAGCCTGCATAGGTGCTCAATCCACCTACACAACGGCCATTTTGGCCGCACCGCATGGTCCCATTATACGCTTTTTTCACCTTTCCCGCAAGGGGGAAGGTGGGTGTCGGGCCCATGTTTTGTCGTTGCGCTTGCTTCAAGCGCTGTGTAGGCTTTGCACTGCACAGCGTTTTTGTTTTCCCAGGCGGCCGGGGAGACGGAAACGCCTCCCCGGACCGCCCTGGAGTCAGAAGCGGAAAGGGGGGAGATTCAATGGAAGTGTTTATCATGCTTGCGGCGGTTCTCATCGCCGTGGTTCTGGTGGCCGGCTATCTGCTCGCCTGGAACAAAAGCCAGGGCGAACGTCAGGCCAAGGCGGAGGAGCAGCGCCGGCGCAACGGCGGGCAGGCCGTTCTGGAGTGGAGCGGCCCCAAGGCCCAGGGGGCTCCCGACCAGGAATTCGGGGAGCTGCTGGTCGAGATTCCGAAAAAATCCGGCAAGGGCAGCGCCCGCTTTTACCGGACGGGCCTTGTCCTGGAGGACAAGCGCCTGCCCTACGACAATCTGCGGGATGTGGCCTTTGCGGAGCGGACTCCGGCGCTGATTCAAACGCCGAAAACAGCCGCGGTGATGTGGCTGTACCCCAAAAAAGGGATGGGCCGCCCCATCTCCATCTTCAGCCTGCACTATGAATTCCAGGACCCCGCCATGCGGGATATCCAGGCCGGACTGGGGTTCGGACAAAAGTAACGTATTGCAGCAAAAGGCCGCAGTCCTTTCAAGACTGCGGCCTTTCGTGCTTTCTAATCCAGCCGGAAGTAGTCCGGGGACACATAGCCCGTAGACACGCCGGCGCTGTCCGAGTAGAACAGAATCACATACCAGCCGCTGGCGTCCACCGCCTGTACAATGGCCTGCTGGCCGTTTTTCAAGCTGCCGATGGCCGGGTAGCTGGAGCCCGGTCCGGAGCGGACGTTCAGACCCAGTTCTGCGTTCATCACCGTCCCCGTCAGGGAGGCCGGTTCACAGTACACCAGACAGCTGGCGGTCAGTTGGCCGCACCGGGCGGTCACAGTGACCGCCGTCTGTCCCCGCTGGGTGGACAGGTTGGCAAGCAGTCCTTTTTCCGTCACCAGCAGGGCCTGGGGATCGCTGGCGGTCCACTCCACCGGTCCGGAGGCCCCCTCCGGGGCCAGCAGGGCCTCCAGCTGGAAGCTCTCCCCGGAACGCAGGGTGAGCTCAGACCGGTTCAGGGTCAGGGCCTCCGGGGCAATCCCTGGCGTCGTGGGGTCAGTGGGATTCGTTGGCTCTGTGGGCCCGGTGGGGGAGAGGGTCATGGCCTGATACAGCAGGGAGGCCATCTCCGCCCGGGTCAGGTCGTCCTTGGGCCGCAGGCTGTTCCCGGTCAGCATCCCCTGGTCCGCCAGGGTGGCCGCGAAGGGAGCCGCCCAGCTGGACAGCTGATCCCGGTCCTGGAACTGGTCCAGGGCGGACAGGGGGCCGTCGCCGCACTCCGTCCCCAGCAGGGTCAGGGCCCGGCGGAGGATCGTGAAGGTCTGCTCCCGGGTGATCTGGCTCTTGGGGCCGAACTCCGTGTCGGAGATGCCGGAGATAATGCCATTGGTGTGGCCCCAGGCCACGGCCCTGGCGTAGTAGTCCATTGCGTTCACGTCCTGGAAGGGGGTGGCCGCCGGGGTCTCCGGCTGTCCCGCCGCCCGGTAGAGCATCAGCATGAAGTCCCCCCGGCGGATGGTGTGCTCCGCGCCGAACTCCGTGTCGGAGATACCGGAGACGATGCCCTGCTGATAGCAGAATTCCACCGCCTCATAGGCCCAGTGGCCCGGAGGCACGTCGCTGTGGACGTTGCTCAGGGAAACGGGAATGCGCACCGTCTGGTGGAGCACCTGGGCCACCACGGCCCCGCTGGCTCCGGAGCTGTCCGAGGCGGTAAACAGGCCCTCCGGAGTGATGGTCCCCACGTCCCCCTCCACGCTCCAGGTGAGGGAGTTCAGGTCCCGCATGGCCGTCCGGCCCCAGTAGGTTCCGGTGGCGGCCAGCTGCACACTGTCCCCGGGCTCCAGGTTCAGGGCGCTCAAAGCCGTGCCGGACCCGGACCGGGTGACGGTCAAATTGCTCAGCCCGCTCACCACATGGACCTGGGCGGTGCCCTGAAGGCCGGTGCCGGAGGTAATGGTAATGGTGTCGGTACCGGCGGACTGTCCGGCGGTGTAATGGCCGTTTTCAATCTGGCCCAGGCCGCTGGAGCTGAAGGTAATATCTCCCAGACTGGCGTTGACGGTGTTGCCGAACTCATCCACCGCCACCACCTGGCCCAGATCCACCCCGGTGCCCACCAGGACCGCCGGCCCGTCGTTTTTCAGGGCCAGGCGCTGGGGGGTGCGGCTGGCGGTTTTGGTCACCAGCAGCAGGAAGGTGGCGCAGGCCCGGGCCTTGCCGTCGGAGGGCTTGTTTACCAGGGCCGTCCCGTCGGCCCCGGGCAGCAGCACGCTCATGGTGGTGGAGCCGCCGCCGTCCAGGTTCACCGCCCAGACACAGCCCTGGTCCCGCATCTCCCCGGCCAGATTGGCTTCGCTTACGCCGTTGGAGTAGCCGCTCTGGCGGCCGTCCGCCGCGTAGAGCAGCAGGGTGCCGTCGGACTTCATCCCCAGGGCGGTCCGGGGCTGGCGGCCGTCCTTGATATAGGTCCAGTTGGAGGAGTCCTGAATGGCTCCGTCCCGGACCAGAATATCGCCGCAGCCGCTGGCCCATTGGGCGCTGGTCAGCCGCTCGTCGTCGCAGGAGGTGGTCAGGGTCACCGTATCCCCCACCTGGAAGCTCTCATACACCCAGCCCAGGTCGGACTCCTCCCCTGCGGTGAGCACATACATATTTTTGCCGATCTCCACATCCTGGTTCCCGGTAAAGGTCTCCACCACCTCCAGGGTCAGGGTGCTGTTGACGGTAAGCTTGGAGCTGAGCTCCTCCCCGGTGAAGGGGTCGTACTGGGGGACCACCCGCAGCTTGACAAACCAGCCCTCCGCCCCCTTGGTGTGGGTGGACACGGTGGAAAACCCTTCATTGAACAGATACAGCCCGCCGCCGGCGTTCCGGCGCTTGTTGAAATGGGACAGGGAGGTCTGCGTATTGTCCCGCAGGTTGGTCAGGGTGATCCCCACGGTGGCCCGGCCAATGAGCTCCATCCGCCCGTTGGACACCGCCAGGATGGACTCCTGCTCCGGGCTGCACAGATACACCCCATCCTCAATGGCGATGCCCAGGGGGACGCCATAGGGGGAGAAAAAGTCGCTGTTGATGCCCCCCAGCACCTGATAGCCCATCTCCTGGGCCCGGGTGACCGCCTTGTTGATGGTGGCGGCTCCGTTGGTGGTGCCGGCGCTCTGGAGGAAGATAACCTCCACAGGGCTGCCGGGGGCGCGCTCCAGGGCGAAGCTCTCCACCCGGCTGCCGGTATCCGACTCGTATACGGTATTGATGTAGTCCAAACCGTCGGCCAGGGTGCGCCGGGTTTTGATCTTGGGGGTGCCGGTGCTGGCAAAGACGGTGGGCAGGACCAGGGCCAGAGCCAGCAGCAGGGCCAGACCCCGGCGGGACAGGGAATACAATTTTTTCATGGGAACTCCTTACAATCTCAATGCAAAATACGGACAGCCAGCCAAAGGCCCTGCCTCTGGCTGGCTGAGGGATTTTGTGGGGAAATTCAGCGGTTTTTGAAGCCGGTCATCTTCTCCTTGTTGACGAAGGCGGTCATGGCGTCCTTCTGGTCCTCGGTGGAGAAGCACAGGGCGAAGGCCTCCGCCTCAAAGGCGGTGCCGGTGGCCATATCGGTCTGGAGGCCCCGGCGGATGGCGGCCTTGGACTCCCGGACGGCCACCTGGGCGTTGGCGGCGATGGCCTGGGCCAGCTCCATAGCCTTGTCCATCAGCTCCTCAGGGGGATATACGTGGCTGACAAGACCCATCTCCTGGGCCTGGGCGGCAGAAATGGTCTTGGCGGTCAAAATCAGTTCCATGGCGTTGGAGGCGCCCACAATGCGGGCCAGCCGCTGAGTGCCGCCGAAGCCGGGGGTAATGCCCAGCCCCACCTCGGGCTGGCCGAACTTGGCCTTCTCGCTGGCCACCCGGATGTCGCAGGACATGGCCAGCTCACAGCCGCCGCCCAGGGCGAAGCCGTTGACAGCGGCAATCACGGGCTTGGGGAAATTTTCCAGCTTTAAGAATACCCCGTTTCCATACAGGCCAAACTTCTTGGCCTCCATAGGGGACAGGTCCTTCATCTGGGCGATATCGGCCCCGGCCACGAAGGAGCGGCCCGCGCCGGTTAGAATCAGCACCAGAAGGTCCTCCTGGGCCGCGGCCTGGTCCAGGGCGGCGTCCAGGTCCCGCAGGACCTGCTCATTGAGGGCGTTGAGGGCCTCGGGGCGGTTCATGGTGAGAACGCCGATGGAGCCCTTGGTCTCCAGGGTCACGAAAGACATATGCAATTCCTCCTCAGAAAATTCAATGTAAAATGGTCACTTGCCTGTATTATACATGATTACAGAGAAAAAGACAAGGGTGAATAACCAGGTTTGTCCCCCTCATACAGTAGAGGCGGGGGACAACAGCCGCCCCCGGAAAGGAGGGAGCGTTTTGCATCAAAAACAACTGTCCGCAGGAGGGAGCGCCCTGTTTTTAACCGGGCTGGGGGCCGTCTCCCATGTGCTGGCCTTCTGCTACCGGGTGGCCCTGTCCCGGATGGTGGGCGCGGAGGTGATGGGCCTGTACCAGCTGGTGATGCCCGTCTACTCCGTTCTGCTCTCCCTGACGGCGGTGGGGCTGACCGCCGCCGTGTCCAACCTGACCCCCCAGTATCTGGCCTTTCACAACCCCGCCGGGGTGCGCCAGACGGTTTCCACCTGCCTGCGGGCCTTTTTTCTGCTGCTGCTCCCCATCGGCCTCGTTGTCATTCTGGGGTATGACCCCATCTCCGTGTACATTCTGGGGGACGCCCGCACCCAGCTGGGGTTAGTCCTGCTGATTCCCTGTGCGGCCCTGACGGGGGTGGAAAACATCCACAAGCACTTCTTCTATGGCGGGGGCTATGTCCGCCCCCCGGCAGTGGTGGAGCTGCTGGAGCAGTTCATCCGGGCCGCCGCTGTACTGGGTCTGCTGTGGCTGTTTCTGCCCCAATATCCGGAGCGGACCGTGGGACTGATTGTACTGGGGATGGTCTTATGTGAGGTTTTCTCCGCCGTCACCCTGGCTCTTTTGTTCCGCCGGAGGCTGGACCAGGGCGGCGGGCCCGGGGAATCCAAAGGGGTGCTGCGCCGGCGGATCGCCGCCATCGCCCTGCCGGTGGGACTGACCTCCCTGCTGGGCAACCTGATGGGGGCCGCCAACGCCACGCTGATCCCCCGCAAACTGGTGGAGGGGGGCATGGACCGCAGCGCCGCCATCTCAGAGCTGGGGGTGGTTTGCGGCATGACCCTGCCCATGCTGGCCCTGCCCACGGTGTTTCTGGGGGCCCTGTCTCTGGTGATCGTCCCCCGGCTGTCCCGGGCCGCCGCCCTGGGCCAGTTTGCAGAAGTCCGGCGGCTGTCCTCCAGGGCCCTCTCCACGGTCTCCCTGCTTCTTCTGCCCGCCATGACCTTCCTTGTGGTTCTGGGCGGGGACATCGGAACGCTGCTGTTCCGGCAAAACGTGGGGGAATGGCTCTTCCCTCTGGCCGCAGCCACTGCCCTGAGCGGCTACCAGTCCACCCTCTGTTCCATCCTCAACGGCGCGGGGCGGCAGGGCTGGGTGGCGGGCGTAACCATTTTGTGCGACGGGGTGCAGCTGCTGTGCACCCTGGCGCTCATTCCCCGGATTGGCATGGGGGGCTTTGTGGCGGGGGCGGCGCTCTCCGCCCTGCTGGGGGCGGGGCTCACCCTCTGGCTGGCGGGCCGGGCTATTGGCTTAAAACCCCGAATTTTTCAGTGGCTCACCGCTCCGGCGCTGGCCTCGCTGCTCATGGGCCTGAACTGCAACCTGCTGTTCCGGTATTTAAAAGATCAGGGGCTCTCCCCGCTGCCCGCGGGGATTGCCTGCCTGATCTTCGGACTGCTTCTCTATGGAGCCGCTCTCCAGGCTCAGGGAGTCTGGGAGAAGCGGTAGCGGGTAACGGTGCAAAGCTTCTGCCCCGCCGGAAGGAAGGGATTGGAGAATCCGTAGTGGTGCATTCCGTCGGGGAAGAGCTGTGTCTCCAGGCACACGGCGCTGCGCAGGCCCAGCTCCATCCCCCCCTTGCCCGTCCGGGCCCCCAGCATATTGGAGGTGTACACCTGCATTCCGGGCAGATCTGTCTCTACCGTCAGGACAATTCCCGTCTCCGGACAGCACAGCCGGGCGGCGGGGGAGCCGGCCAGCACGAAATTGTGGTCATACTCGAAGGTCTCTCCGATGGTTTTTTCTTTCCGGAAGTCGAAGGGGGTGCCCTCCACCTCCAGCAGCCGCCCGGTGGGCATACAGTCCGCCGTTCCCTCCGCGTAGCGCTCCGCGCAGATCTGGAGGGTGTGGCCGGAAACGGTCCCCCGTCCGGCCAGATTGAAGTAGCTGTGGTTGGTCAGGTTCACCGGCGTATCCCGGTCGGCCTGGGCGTCATACTGGATTTGCAGGGTATTGTCCTCCCACAGCGTGAACCGTACCTGGATCTCCAGCGCGCCGGGGTAACCCTCCTCCCCATCGGGTGAGGTCCGGGAAAATACCAGCCCGTCCCCTTCGATTTTTCCCTGCCACAGCTGCTTGTCAAAGCCGCAGACGCCGCCGTGGAGGTGGTTTGCCCCGTCGTTTTTGGCCAGCCGGTACTCCTGGCCGTTCAGGAAAAAGGTCCCGCCGGCAATCCGGTTGGCAAACCGGCCGATGGTGGCACCCAGATAGCCGTCATTGGCCTCATACTCCTCCAAGGTGTCGTAGCCCAGAACCACGTCCACCGGATTGCCGTCCCGGTCGGGGACGCACAGGGACTGGATGGTGGCGCCGTAGTCCAGAATCACAGCGCAGGCCCCGCTGGAGGTGCGCATTTGGTAGGCGGTGACCGGAGTCCCCCGCCGGGTGTGTCCAAACAGTGCGGATGTGATGCTCATAACCAAAAACCTCCCGATTTTTAAGATGCTTTCTTTTTGGACGGCTTCAGCCGGGCCGCCACGTCCTCTTTTAACAGGGTGTACAGCACCGACGCGGTGGGCACGCTGAGCAGCACCCCCGGCAGGCCGAACAGTCCGCCCCCCAGGGTGACGGCGGTGAGCACCCAGATGCCAGGCAGGCCGATGGAGGTGCCCACCACCCGGGGATAAATGACATTGCCCTCAATCTGCTGCAAGATTCCCAAAAATACCAGGAAAATAATGGCCCGCACCGGGGAGACCATCACCAGCAGGAAGGCGGACAGCCCCGCCCCCACATAGGCGCCCACCACGGGCACCAGGGCAGAGGTGCCCACAATAACCCCAATCAGGGGGGCGTAGTCCGCCTGGATGAAGAGCATCCCCAGGGCGCACAGGGCCCCCAAAATGCAGGCCTCCAGCAGCTGGCCGGACACAAAGCTGGTAAAGGTCCGGGCGGTGAGCTGGACCACCCGGGTAACCGGGCCCACATACCGCTCCGGGGCGTAGGCCCGCAGCAGCCGGGCGCACTGGGCGGACAGCCTCTCCCGGCCGGCCAGCATATAGATGGAAAATACGATGGACAGGGTCAGGGTCACCACCACGGAGATCACGCTGCTTGTGATGGCCATCACCTGGGACAGCGTGTCCGTCAGGGCGGTCATGGCCTTATCCAGAACCGTACGCAGGTGGCTGCTCAGACCGGTGAAGTCGAAAGCCTCCTGGTCGAAGTAGGCCAGCAGATCGTTGACCAGATGCTGGAGGTTGGCGATATACCCCCCCAACCCCTCCGCGAACAGGGCGATGCTCTGGGCCACCTGGGGCAGCACCAGGGCGAACAGCACGCAGACGGCCGCAATCAGGGCCAGATAGGCGGTGGTCACCGCCAGGGGCCGGCTGAGCTTCGCGGCGGACTTTCGGGGCAGGATGTTCTGGTAGAACCGGTCGAAAAACAGGCAGGGCCGGCCCAGAACGAAGGCGATGGCGAAGCCCAGATAAAAGGGCTTCAGGGCCGCGAGAATCTGGCCCAGAAAGCCCCACAGCACATCGAATTTCAGCAGGGCCAGCACCAGAAAGACCGCATAGGTGATAATCAGCAAAATGGCATTCAGCAGACTTTTGTTCATAAAAGCTCCCTCATTTTCTGGAGATAAATATGGCGGCACAGGGGCAGGGCCGCGCAGCAGGACAGGCCCTCCGCCAAAGGAAAGGCCAGCCACACCCACTCCGGGGCGAAGCAAACAAAGCAGTAGGCCATGGGCAGCAGCAGCACCAGCTGCCGCAGTACGGCGGTCATCAGGGCCAGCCGGCTCCTGCCCAGGGACTGGAACGCGGCGCAGCTGACAAAACAGCCCGCGGCGAAGGGGAAGTTCAGCCCCGCGATGCGCAGGGCTGCCAGGCCCAGGGTCATGCCGGCCCCCTCCGCCCGGAAGCCGTATTGCAGCAGGGGCGGCGCAATGAGAAACAGCAGCAGGCTCCCCGCCGCCGCCACGCCGCAGGCCATTTTCAGCCCGAAAACCAGCCCGTCCCGGACCCGCTGCCGGTTCCGGGCCCCGTAGTTGTAGCTCAGAATGGACACCAGGGCGTTGTTGATGCCGTTCACCGGCATAATCACAAAGGTCTGGACCTTGAAATAGACCCCCATAGCCCACACCGCCTCGGTGGCCCACAGATTCAGAATCTGGTTCATCCCCAGGGTCATCACGCTGTTCAGCCCCTGCATCAGAGCGGCGGGGGCGGCAATGGCTAAAATCTCCCTCAAAACTTCGGTCCGGATCTGGAAGTGCTTTAACGTAATGGGCAGCTGCTCCCCCAGCCGGGAAATGAGAAACACGCCCACCAGCCCGCCGGCAATCTGCCCGATCACCGTGGCAATGGCCGCACCCCGCACCCCCATACCGAAGCCGAAAATCAGCACCGGGTCCAGAATCAGGTTGACCACCGCACCGGAGCCCTGGACGATCATAAAGCCCTTGGGGTTGCCGGTACACTGTAAAATCCGCTCACAGAAGAATTGCAGGCACTGGCCGAAGAACATACCGCAGCAGATGGTCAGATACTCCCGGCCCAGAGCGGCCACCACCGGATCACTGGTGGACATACGGAAGAACGCTCCCGCTCCCAGCAGGCCGAAGGCCAGGAAAATCAAGGCGTTGACGGCGTAGAGGAACAGCCCGTGGTGGACCACGGTGACGGCGGCGGCCTTGTCCCCCTGGCCCAGCCGCTTGGACAGGGTGGCGTTAAACCCCACCCCCAGGCCCACGCAGCAGGCAATCATCAAAAGCTGCACCGGGTAGGCGTAGGACAGGGCCAGAAATTCCTGATCCCCCACCTGGGCCACGCAGACGCTGTCCACCATGTTGTACAGGGCTGAAATCAGCATGGAGCACATGATGGGCAGGGACATGGTGACGACGACCCGCTTGATGGGCAGCGTGCCCATAATATTATCCGCCATAGAGCAGCTCCGAGGAAATCTCCGCCAGGGAGTGGACCCCGCACATCGCCATCGCGTCCGCCAGCTCGCCCTTGATCTTCTGGGTGAGCAGGGCCACGCCCTCCTCCTGCGCGCCGTAGACGGCGGTAACATAAGGCCGGGCTACAATCGCCGCATCCGCCCCCATAGCCAGGGCCCTGCACACATCCAGACCGGAGCGCAGGCCGCCGTCCACCAGAATCATCATCCGGCCCTTCACCGTCCGGGCGATGGCGGGCAGGACCTGGGCGGTGGCGGGGGTTCCGTCCAGCACCCGGCCGCCGTGGTTGGAGACCACGATGCCCGCCGCCCCGGCCTCCAGGGCCTTTTGCGCCCCCCGGACGGTCATAATGCCCTTGAGAATAAAGGGAACCTTGGCGTATTCAATAATTTCCCGCAGCTCCGCCACGGTCTTGCTTCCGGCGGGGGGATTGAGACCCTTCAAAAAGGGCAGGCCCGCCGCGTCGATGTCCATAGCAAAGGCCTTGGCTCCGCAGGCCTTGGCCGCGTCCAGCTTGGCGAACACCGTCTCCCGGTCCCAGGGCTTCACCGTGGGGATGCCCCGGCCACCGGCGGTCCCGATGGCCCGGGCGGCGGCTTCAAAGACGGCGGGGTCGGTGCCGTCGCCGGTGAAGGCGGCGATGCCGGCCTTCTGGCAGGCGGGGACCAGAATATTGTTATAAGCCAAATCATCGTACTTGTCCCCGTAGTGGAGCTTGACCGCCCCCACGGGCCCGGCGAACACGGGCAGGTCATATGTTTCTCCGAAAAAGTCGAAGGAAGTATCCACAGGGCCGTTGGCGCAGACGGTGTCCATATTGAGGAAAACCTTCTGCCAGGCCTCATAGTTGCGCTGGGCCACGGTGCCGGTGCCCTTGGCGCCGGGGCCGGGCATGGCCGCGCCGCAGGCCTTGCCGTTGCAGACAGGGCAGGCTTTACAGTAGGGACCGCTGCACGTCCGGGCGGCGGCTAAAACTTCTTGATATGTCATAAAATTATCCCCTTTCTTTTTCTAAATTGTAGCTTGAAATTGGAAATCCGTCAAGGGGATTGCACTGTAAGGCCGTCCCTGCAGAAAAACCGCAAGGAGGAGGCGCTCCTGCCAAAATCGGTTTACATAATAAAATTCGCGGCTGTGGGTATTATTCTTCAAAACCCCACAGCCGCGGTTATCATTTTTTGTCGAAATTGTCGGAGAGATACCCTCAGCGGTCGCTGGAATTGCGGTTCTCTTCCGGATCCCAACACACGTCGTATCCGAAAATCATGTCGTCGATGTCCTGATCTTCCCGCAGACTGCTCCAGATGGGGTTTTTCTCAAATTTCTTTTTCATTGTCATGGTCTCTCCCTCCTTCTTTTTAAGAACTAAAGTCCAAAACGGACACGAAAAACCACCGTTTGCAGCACTGAACGGCTACAGGCGGTGGTGAAACGGCACATTTTTGGGAAATTGTTTTCAATCGACCCATCGCCGGTCAAACCGGCGCACCCTCACGCATCATCGGGCGCGGAATGGCCGCACCGCCTGTTGTTCTGCTTGAATTGCTGAAACAAAAAGAGAAATCGTACCATTTCCGCTCACCTCTTTCTATGAGTTCAATCATGGGATTTTTCAATTCATAAATAGCCTCGCTGGACTTTTCATTATTGTAAACTCTTCCTTTTGTTTTGTCAAGGGCTTTTTGAAAAAAATTTCGAAAACCCCTTGACAGTTTTCCCGCCGTTGTGATAAGATACTGGAAATTTTATATGGATGGATAGAGGCGCGGCGCTTATGCGTAAGAGAACCCCCAGCCAGGCAGCATGGGTTCTCTGAGAGGAAGCGCTGCCGAAGGTCCGGCCGGGTGCCTGCCCGTCCGCGCCTGGGCCGCACGGAGAAGATCCTGCGGACTGTCACAATCACTTGTGGAGCGCTATCCAGACGGTCCTCCCGCACCGCGCGGGGGGCCGTCCGGTTTTGTCATGGCTGCGCTTCGTGTGCCATGATTTTTATTTGCGCAGAAAAATTTGGAGGGAAGTTTTATGAGAAAAACAAACCGCCGGCTGATCAAAGGAGCGGCCATTCTCCTGCTCCTGCTCAGTCTGGTCACAACTGCCTTTGCCGCCGGGGAGGACCCCACAGAGCTGAGCGGCACCAAGTACGTGGAATGTCCCGACTGCGCCACCCTGGGGGTAGTCCTGTCCGAAGAGGGGGAGGCCGTCCCCTGCGAAACCTGCGCCGACAGCGGATTCGTGGGCTACATCACATCCTCCAGCGGCTTTTTCAACACGCCGCTGTCCCTGCTGCCCCCGGTAATTGCCATCGGGCTGGCCCTGCTCACCAAGGAGGTCTACTCCTCCCTGTTCATCGGCATTCTGATGGGCGGACTGCTCTACTCCAATTTCTCCTTTGAGGGAACAGTTCTCCACGTGTTCCAGGACGGCGTGGTCAGCGTCCTGTCCGACGGCTACAACGTGGGCATTCTGATTTTCCTGGTTATTTTGGGCTCTATGGTGTGCCTGATGAACAAGGCCGGCGGGTCCGCCGCCTTTGGCCGCTGGGCCGCCAACAACATCAAAAGCCGGGCTGGGGCGCAGCTGGCCTGCGTGCTGCTGGGCGTGCTGATTTTCATTGACGACTACTTCAACTGCCTCACCGTGGGCAGCGTCATGCGCCCCATCACCGACAAGCAGAACATCTCCCGGGTGAAGCTGGCCTATCTCATTGACGCCACCGCCGCCCCCATCTGCATTATCGCCCCCATCAGCTCCTGGGCGGCGGCCGTGTCCGGCTTTGTGGAGGACGGCAGCGGCCTGGCCCTGTTCATCCGGGCCATCCCCTACAACTTCTACGCCCTGCTGACCATCGTGATGATGATTGGCCTGGTTATTTTAAAGGTGGACTACGGCCCCATGGCCGCGTATGAGCACAACGCCGAGACCACCGGCGACCTGTTCTCCGGCGCAAACCCCTACGCCGGGGCGGAGGACGACGCGCC
>Ga0073907_1000838_pt1 | contig 44888 bp, 42 predicted proteins | sample GluameincwithD2O_FD_65483 | JGI IMG/M metagenome (GOLD analysis project Ga0073907, IMG submission 65483) | Mouse cecum microbial communities from Vienna, Austria - Glucosamine amended microcosms incubated with D2O | ecosystem: Host-associated > Mammals > Digestive system > Large intestine >... | reverse complement strand
CCGTCCACGCCGAAATTTTTCGCCACGTTGGGGTGAATCTGGCCCATTACGCCCACCTGATTGGTGCCGCTCCAAATTGTGGCAAAGCGGCCGGGATGGTAAGAGACGTCGGAGGGGGCCCCCAGGGAGCCCTCGAAGTGGATGTCCTCGGCCCGGATACCGTTCAGAATGGCCTCTACAGTTCCCTTCAAATCGTAGAAGTCGAAGCCCTCGCCGTAAGCCCCCAGGGTGAGTATCTTGGCCTCGCTGGCCAGACCGTCCTCCCCGCCGGGGAGATAGATCCGGCCCAGCTCGTAGAGGCGCACGTCCCTGTTCCGGTAGTTGTAATTCCGGGCCAGGATGTCCAGCATGGAGGGCAGGGTGGTGGTGCGCATGATGGAGGTATCCTCCCCCAGAGGATTCATGATCTTGAAAAACTCCTGTTTGGCATGGGCCTCCGGCCAGCCGATCTTGTCGTACCAGGTGGGGGAGATGAAGGAGTAGGTGATGATCTCGTCGTAGCCGCAGGACCGGCACACCGCCCCCAGCTTCTGCTCCAGCCGCTGCTCGGCGGAGTAGCCCCCCAGGGTGGTCTGGCCCCGCATGAGGGTGGTGGGGATGTTGTTGTAGCCGTAGAACCGGGCCACCTCCTCGGCCAGGTCGGCCATCTCCTTCACGTCTCCCCGCCAGGAGGGCACCTTCACCACGCCCCGCTCCTTTGTGGTCTCAAAGCCCAGCTTCTGGAGGATGGTGTACATCACATTTTCCGACACATCGGTGCCCAGCAGGGCGTTGATCTTGTCCGGCTCCACCTTCAGCAGGGTGGGCTGGGGGACATAATTGAGGATGTCGATGACCCCGTCCAGCACCTCGCCGGCCCCCAGCAGCTCCACCAGCTCACAGGCCCGGTTGACGGCGGGGAGGGTGTTGAGGATGTCCAGCCCCTTCTCAAACTTGGCGGAGGCCTCGGTGCGCATCCCCAGGGCCAGAGCGGTCTTGCGGATGGTGGTGCCGTCGAAGTTGGCTGACTCAAAGACCACGTCCACCGTGTCGGCCACAATCTCAGAGTTCAGCCCGCCCATAATGCCCGCCAGACCCACGGCCCGGGTGTCGTCGGCGATGACCAGCATACTGGAGGTGAGCTTGCGCACGTTTCCGTCCAGGGTGGTCAGCTCCTCCCCGTCCTGGGCCCGGCGGACCACGATCTTCCCGCCCTTCACATAGCGGTAATCGAAGGCGTGCATGGGCTGGCCGTACTCCAGCATGACGTAGTTGGTGATATCCACGATGTTGTTGATGGGCCGGACCCCCATAGCCCGCAGCCGCTCCCGCATCCACTTGGGGGAGGGGCCGATCTTCACGTTGCGCACCATCCGGGCGGTGTACCGGGGGCACAGCTCGGGGTCAGGGGTCTCCACGTCCAGCAGCTCGGGGAGGACGCCCTCGCCGCCCCCCTTGACCTCCGGCTGGTGGAAGCGGCAGGGCCTGTCGAAGGTGGCCGCCGCCTCCCGGGCCAGACCGATCACACTGAGGCAGTCGGGCCGGTTGGGGGTGATCTCAAACTCGACGACGTGGTCGTCCAGACCGGTGACGGTCTTGATGTCGTCCCCGGGCTTGCAGTTCTCCTGGAGGACGAAGATGCCGTCGGGGATGCAGTTGGGGAACTCCTTCTGCTCCGCCCGGAGGTCGGCCAGGGTACAAATAGTGTTCGTCTTTGTGTTGTAAGCCACCAGATCCCACTTGTGGAGATTCTGACAGTCGGTTACCAGAGTAGTGGCACAGGGTCCGTCATCCTCCGTGCGGATGAGTGTGCATTCCCATTTGCCCTCTCCAGAGGGAGAGACATTTGCCACCCCTGCACACTCCACCGAACCGAACATCTTGTCTCCAGGCTTGATATCCGCCGGGATGGAGGGCTTGTCCGGGTCGATGGGGTGGTAGTCGTTGAGGAGGGCGGCGGCGGTAATCACCCCATAGGGGAAGTCCCGCTCGTCCAGCCCCAGCTCCTTCAGGGAGCACAGCATCCCGTTGGACAGCACCCCCCGCAGCTTGCCCTTTTCGATCTTCTTGCCCCCAGGCAGGGTGGACTTGTGCAGGGCCACGGGCACCAGGTCGCCCTCGTGGATGTTCCAGGCCCCGGTCACGATCTGAACGGGCTCGTCCTTGCCCACGTCCAGCTGACACACCCACATGTGGTCGCTGTTCTCGTGGCGTTCCATGGACAGGATGCGGCCCACCACCACGTTGGAAATTTCCTCCCCCATGTCGTGGGTCAGTTCCACCTTGGAGCCGGATAATGTCATCGCCTCGGCGAACTCCCGGTCGCCGGCGTTTATCTCAACAAACTCGTTGAGCCATTTTCTGGATAAATTCATATTCAAAACTCCTCTTGGTATCAGGTTTTGTTTGTAGGGGCGGATATTATCCGCCCGTGTGCTGACAGTCCGATTTTTGCGGGCGGATGATATCCGCCCCTACGGTGCGTGTAGGGCGGGACCACTGGGCCCGCCGTTCTTCGTAACGCGGCGCGCCGGGGTCGTCGCGCCCTCCATCAAAACTGCTCCAAAAATCTCACATCGTTCTCAAAGATCAGCCGCAGGTCGGCGATTTTGAACCGGCGCATGGCGGTGCGCTCCAAACCCATGCCGAAGGCCCAGCCCGACCACTCCTCGGGGTCGATGTTGGCCATGCGCAGCACATTGGGGTGGATCATCCCCGCGCCCAGCAGCTCGATCCAGCCCTCACCCTTGCAGGTGGGGCAGCCCGCGCCGCCGCACTTGTGGCACTGCACGTCCATCTCGCAGGAGGGCTCGGTGAAGGGGAAGTGGTGGGGGCGGAACCGGGTGACGGTCCCCTTGCCGAAGAGCTCCTCGGCCAGCAGGTTGAGGGTGCCCTTCAGGTCGGCCATGGTGACGTTCTTGTCGATGACCATCCCCTCCACCTGGTGGAACATGGGGGAGTGGGTGGCGTCCACCTCGTCCTTGCGGTAGACCCGGCCGGGGGCGATGATGCGGATGGGCAGGGGCATGGAGTCCATAGCCCGCACCTGCATGGGGGAGGTCTGGGAGCGGAGCATCACCCGGCTGTCCTGATCGAAGTAAAAGGTGTCGGACCAATCCCTGGAGGGGTGGCCCTCCTCGGCGTTGAGCCGGTCGAAGTTCAGCTCGGCCAGTTCCACCTCGGGGCCGTCCAGCACGGTGAAGCCCATACCCACAAAGATGTCCTTGATCTCGTCCAGGGCGATATACATGGGGTGTTTGTGGCCCTGTTTGACGGCCTTGCCGGGCACGGTGACGTCGATGGCCTCGGCCTTGAGCCGCTCCTCCAGGGCGGCGGCGGCCAGCTTCTGGGCGGTGAGCTCAATGGTCTCCTCCAGGACGGCCCGGACCTCGTTGGCCAGGGCGCCCATGGCGGGCCGCTCCTCGGCGGACAGCTTTCCCATCTGCTTGAGGACAGCGGTGAGCTCTCCCTTTTTGCCCAGGTACTTCACCCGCAGCCCGTCCAGGGCAGCGGAGTCCGCCGCGCCGGTGATAGCCTCCAGCGCCTCGCGCTCAATTTTTGCTAACTGTTCTTTCATCATCAAAACTCCTTCAAACTTTTGTGGAAGAAAATCACTCAGGGAGGATCTGACACAGGGGGGTATCCATATCCACGGTGTACCGGTGCATATTGTACAGCCCCTGGGAGGTGTCGGCCGTCCCCGGCCTGGTGGTCACGGTGACGGAGAAGTTTTTGTGGATAAACTCGCTGGCCCAGGGGTCGGTTTTGCCCAGAGGGTAGGCGAAGTAGAGGGGCGGAGCCCCCAGATTTTCCACAATCCGGTCGATGCTGATCTGAATGTCGCACAGCACCCGGAGCCCGTACTCCTCCATGGACTCGTTGGGCCCCCGGGTGATGCCGCCGAACTCGCTGCCGTGAACGGCGTGGGTGTGGGAGCCGAACTCCACCAGCCCGGACTGGTCCATCTCCCGGCACTTGTCCCAGTTCAGGTAATAGAGCTCCTGGTCGTCGATGTGGCTGGTAATCAGGGCGATGACGGCCTTGGCCTGGAATTCCTTCAGCAGGGGGAAGGCCAGCCAGAAGTTGCTGTCATAGCCGTCGTCAAAGGTGAGCATAACCGCCCGTTCAGGCAGGGGCTCTCCCGCCGCCAGCTCCCGGGGCAGGACGGTGGTGTAGCCGTGGTCGGCCAGCCACTGCAGGTCCTCCCGAAACCGGCCGTTGGTCACCGTCCACTCGTTGCAGGGCTGATCGTCCAGCACAAAGAGGTGGTACATCAGGATATACAGCGTCTGGTTGGGCCCGGGGTCCGGTTCTGATTCCGAGCCTGGCTCCGGCTCCTGCGCCGGAGGCGGTTCCGGCTCGGGGTCGGGCTGGGGGTCCGGTACTGGCCCAGGGTCAGGTTCCGGCTCTGGCTCAGGCTCCGGCTCCGGAGCCTGGGGCGGGGCGGGGTCGCTGGCCGGGCTGCCGGAAGGGCTGCCGGGGGTGGACAGGTCCACCCCGCTTCCTCCGGCGGAGGAAGCGGATAACCCCCCGTCGCTCCGCTGGCAGGCGGAGATCAGAGAGAGACAGAGCAGAAGTGATATCAAAGCTGTTATACGGGATAACTTCATTTCAAAGCCTCATTTCTTCAGGAAGCTGCGCCGAATGGCCGAGACGGACCTGGGAGCCCAAACGGGGCAAACAAAAAGCCCTCCGTCCCGGCTCTGGGGACGAAAGGCAACCCTTCCGCGGTACCACCCGCATTCGCGCGGGACTTGCCATCCCGGCGCGCACTCAAATCTCCCATAACGGCGGAGGTGCCGTCCCCCTCTCAGGGGCCGCTCCCGGGCGAACCAAGCGGGGAATCCCTCCGGGGCGGCTTTCAGCCGGCGGCCGCCCCTCTCTGATGAGTCTATCCCGCTATTTTCCCGTTCTTCACATTTGAACATAGGTATTTATATCACAAAAATTCTTGTAATGCAAGAGGAAAAGGGGTATAATTCCAGGAAAGTAATTTTTTTATTTTCCTACCAAATAAATAGGAAAATAATATAGACAAAATTAGTACGCTATGGTACAATAGGCCGAACAACAGATAAAGGGAGGTTTTCCTATGCTGGAGCTACAGCATATCAGCTACGATGTGGAGCAGGACGGCGACAACAAGGGCATCCTGCGGGACATCAATCTCACCATACACGAGCGCTTTGTGGCCATCACCGGCCCCAACGGGGGCGGCAAGTCCACCCTGGCCAAGGTAATCGCCGGCATCCTGACGCCCACTCAGGGCCGGGTTCTGCTGGACGGGGAGGACATCACCCAGATGTCCATTACCGACCGGGCCCGGCGGGGCATCAGCTTTGCCTTTCAGCAGCCGGTCCGGTTCAAGGGCCTTACGGTGAAGGACCTGATTACCCTGGCCAGCGGCAAGGACATCGGGGTGCCCGAGGCCTGTAGCTACCTGTCGGAGGTAGGTCTGTGCGCCAAGGACTACATCGACCGGGAGGTGGACGCCTCTCTGTCGGGCGGCGAGCTCAAGCGCATTGAAATCGCCATGATTATGGCCAGGGGCACCAGGCTGTCCGTCTTTGACGAGCCGGAGGCGGGCATCGACCTGTGGTCCTTCACCAACCTGATCCAGGTCTTCGAGCATCTCCACGAAAAGATCAACGGCTCCATTCTCATCATCTCCCACCAGGAGCGGATCCTGAACATCGCGGACCGCATTGTGGTTCTGGCGGACGGCCAGGTGGTCAATGACGGCCCCCGGAAGGACATTCTGCCCACCCTGCTGGGGGGCGCCCCCGGCGTGTGCGGCGCCCTGGCCGACAAGGTGCGGTAATCAAGAGCGGTGCGTAGGGCGCGACGACTCGGCGCGCCGTTCGCTGACACAACGGCGGGCCCAGTGGTCCCGCCCTACAGATACAATTCCCAAGGAGGAGTAAACATGGACGCAATCCAAAAGAGCTTACTGGAGCAGGTGGCCGGGCTCCACGAGGTCCCGGAGGGGGCCTATAACATCCGTGCCAACGGCCAGAAGGCGGGCCGGAACACCACCGCCAACATCGACATTGTCACCAAGACGGACAAGGACGGCATCGACATCATCATCAAGCCGGGGACCAGGAACGAGTCGGTCCACATCCCGGTGGTGCTGAGCATGAGCGGCCTGAAGGACATGGTGTACAACGACTTTTTCATCGGCGAGGACAGCGACGTGACCATCATCGCCGGCTGCGGCATCCACAACTGCGGGGTGCAGGCCTCGGAGCACTCGGGCATCCACACCTTCCACGTGGGGAAAAACGCCCGTGTGCGCTATGTGGAGAAGCACTACGCCGAGGGGGACGGCTCCGGCGAAAACATCATGAACCCCACCACGGTTGTAGAGCTGGACGAGGGGGGCTACATGGAGATGGAGACCACCCAGATCAAGGGGGTGGACTCCACGGTCCGCACCACCACCGCCAGACTGGGTCCCCGCTCCACCCTGATTATCAAGGAGAAGGTGATGACCCACGGTAAGCAGCTGGCCAAGTCGGACTTTACCGTGGACCTGGACGGCGAGGGCTGCCACACCAACGTGATCTCCCGCTCGGTGGCCCGGGGCCAGTCCCGGCAGGTCTTCCTGGCCCGGATCAACGGCAACGCCGCCTGTTATGGCCATTCCGAGTGCGACGCCATCATCATGGACGAGGGGGTGGTGTCCGCCATCCCGGAGGTCACCGCCAACTGCCTGGACGCCCAGCTGGTCCACGAGGCGGCCATCGGCAAGATCGCCGGCGAGCAGCTCACCAAGCTCATGACCCTGGGCCTCACCGAGAAGGAGGCCGAGGAGCAGATCGTCAACGGATTTTTGAAATGATGTAGGGCGGGACGACCCCGGCCCGCCGCCTTTTGTGCCTGTGCCAGGGTGACAGCCGGCGCGCCTGTAGGGGGCGGCCTCCGTGCCGCCCTGCCGGTATGCCGCGGTTGGCGGGACCGGCTTCGTGGATGAACCCGGCTCCACCGTGTAGGGCAAGGGCTCTGCCCTTGCCTAATCAGGTTACCGCCTCTGTAACAGAGGCAAGGGCAGAGCCCTTGCCCTACATTACGTTCATTTTGCGTTGTTCCGGAAAGGAGGGCCAGCATGTTACCCTTAGCCACCGCCGCCCAAATGAAAGAGGTCATGCACCAGCCCGATTCCCGGCTCCCTCGCCGCCCCCGGAACGCCCACAAGGGGGACTTTGGAAAAATTTTCATCCTGGCCGGGAGCGAAGGCTATACCGGCGCGCCCGTCCTGGCGGCCCGCGCCGCCCTGCGCACCGGGGCGGGGCTGGTGTACTTAGGGGTGCCCCGGGATATCTACCCCATCATCGCCGCCAAGTGCGACGAAGCCATGCCCTTTCCCCTGCCGGAGGACTACAGTGCCATTCTGGAGAAGGCCAGGGGCTGTGATGTGGCCCTGATCGGCCCCGGGCTGGGCCGGGTGGCTGAGACGGAGGAGCTTGTCCTGTCCCTGCTGTCCGACTTGGACATCCCCGTGGTCCTGGATGCCGATGGCATAAATGCCCTGGCGGGGCATATAGATGTACTGGACAGGCGGGCGGCCCTCACGGTCCTCACCCCTCACGAGGGGGAATTTTCCCGGCTGACGGGGTGCGCCCTGCCCATCAAGGACCGGCTGTCCGCCGCCCGGGATTTTGCCCGGGACCACGGCTGTATCCTGGTGCTCAAGGGGGCGGGCACCGTCACCGCCGCCCCGGACGGCTCCGCCTGGATCAACGCCACCGGAAACCCCGGCATGGCCAAGGGGGGCTCGGGAGACGTGCTGGCCGGGATGACCGCCGCCCTTCTGGGCCAGAAGCATCTGCGGGGGGAGCGGGACAACACCGCTGAGCTGGCGGCGGCGGCCGTCTGCTTCCACGGCCTGGCCGGCGACCTGTGCGCCCGAAACTTGGGGGAGTACGCCATGCTGCCCTCCGACCTGATCGAGGCCCTGCCCCAGGTGCTGCGGGAACGGACGGAGGAATCGTAGGGCGCGACGACCCCGGCGCGCCGCGTTATGCGGTGTGTTATTCGGAACCGTAGGGGCGGATATTATCCGCCCGCCGTTCCGCCAGGCGGGTCGCGCCATTTTTAAGACATAGATTTATCTCGGCGGGCCGAGTCGTCCCGCCCTACATCCAAAAAATGAAACCTATGGAGGTAACACCGTGCGCAAAAGTCTGCTTTGCGTACTAATGACAGCCCTCCTGCTGACCGGCTGCGGCCAGGCGGGGGTAAGCGAAGCGGAGCAGCTGGCTCTTGCCATCCGGGGGGAGTACCTGGCTGTGGACGGCTGTACCGCCCGGGCGGCGGTCACGGCGGACTACGGCCAGCGGGTGTACCGGTATGAGCTGGCGGCGGCGGTAAACGGGGAGGAGACGGTCCTCACCCTCTCCGCGCCGGAGACGGTTGCGGGTCTCACCGCCCGGCTGACGGGGGAGGAGAACTTGCTGGAGTACGACGGCGTGGCGGTGGAGACGGGCCCGCTGGATGACAACGGCCTCACCCCGGTCTCCTCGGTCCCCGCCCTGCTGGAGGCGGTCCGGTCGGGCTACATCACCGCCTGCGCCCTGGAGGAGGAGGGGACCCTGCTCCGGGTGGACTGCGGCGACCCCGCCGGCAGCCCGGGCACGGGCACTGAGACCGCCCTGTGGTTCGACACCTCCACCCACGCCCTGGTCCGGGGAGAAATCTCGGTGGACGGCTTTCGGGTAATTCTGTGCGAATTTTCCGATTTTACCGCCGGGTAAATCTGTAGGGGCGGATAGCATCCGCCCGCGTGTAGGGCGCGACGACCTCGGCGCGCTGTTTGAATATTCGATTTCCAAACAAAAGAGGGATACCCATGACAGACAGAAGAACAACCCGCACCTGGGCGGAGATCGACCTGGACGCCCTGGCCCACAACTACCGTCTCCTGCGGGGCCTGGCCCCGCAGGCCAAATTCCTGGGCCTGGTGAAGGCCAACGCCTACGGCCACGGGGCGGTGCCCGTGGCAAAGAAGCTGGAGGCGCTGGGGGCCGACATGCTGGCGGTGGCCTGTCTGGACGAGGCCATCGAGCTGCGGCAGGCGGGCATTGTCATCCCCATCCTGTGTCTGGGCCAGACCCCGCCGGAGCTGGCCCCCGAGCTGCTGGAGTTTGACATTACCCAGACGGTGGGCGACCTGGAGACGGGAGCGGCCCTGTCCGCCGCCGCCGTGGCCGCCGGCAAGACGCTGACCATCCACGTGAAGGTGGACACCGGCATGGGCCGGCTGGGCTTTGTGTATTATGAAGACGATGACGAAGCGGCGCTGGAACGCGCCGGCAAGGAAATCGAATCCCTGTGCGCCCTGCCCGGCCTGGAGCCGGAGGGCATTTTTACCCACTTCGCCAACGCCGACGGAAGTGAGGCATATACCAAGAACCAGTGTGCCCGCATTTATGATGTGTTCGGTGAGCTTTGGGAGCGGGGGCTCCATCAATTTAAGATTTACCATTGCGCGGCAAGCGCCGCTGTGTTAAACTATAGCTGGACGAAAGTGTACATGAACATGATCCGTCCCGGCATTGCCCTGTACGGCTATGTCCCTGACCCCTCGGTGAAGGACCCAGGCTTAAAGCCTGTGATGACGGTAAAAAGCCGGATTGCCGCCGTCCGGGACCTGCCTGCCGGGGCGAAAATCAGCTACGGCTGCACCGCCACCCTGGAGCGGGACTCCCAAATCGCCGTCCTGCCCATGGGCTACGGCGACGGCTATCCCCGGGTGTTGTCCAATCAGATGGACATGCTGATTCGCGGCATTCCCTGCCCCATTGTAGGCCGCATCTGTATGGACATGTGCATGGTGGATGTGACCGGCCTGGAGGACGTACAGCCCGGCGAGGCGGCAGTTGTCTACGGGCCGAAGCTGACGCAGCGGGCGGCAAAGCTGGCGGGCACCATCCCCTACGAATTATTGTGCCAGCTCACCCCCCGGATTCCCCGCCTCTATTTCGAGGCCGGGGGAGAGATTCGGTAAGAAATCCGCTGAAAAGCCCATGGACGGGCAGTCTGTCGGCCTGTCCCCCGCCGTGACCGCCCGGCCCCTGCGCACATAGGATGGGATGGAGCACAGGGGAGGTGTTCCCCCTGGGGTTGCGGGGAGCGGCGGGCTGTGGAGTGGGCCGGGGCCGGCGTGGTCATCTGACGGCTCAAATTCTTTTTTCCAGAGAGGTATAATGCCCGCCGCCCCGTGGGAGAATCATAGTACAGCGTTACATAAGACCGGTCTCGGCTGTAACGCAGTGCTATCTTCCAGCGGAGTGTGAGTGTACTTGGATAACAGCGTAAAACGAGGCGACATCTTCTACGCCGATTTAAGCCCCGTGGTGGGCAGCGAGCAGGGGGGCGTGCGCCCTGTCCTGATTGTGCAGAACGACACCGGCAACCGGCACAGCCCCACCGTGATTGCGGCGGCCATCACCTCTCAGACGGGGAAGGCCCGGCTGCCGACCCACATCTCGGTGGCGCCGCTCAGCTGCGGCCTGCCCAAGGAGTCGGTGATTCTGCTGGAGCAGGTGCGCACCCTGGATAAGCGCCGCCTGCGGGAGAAGATGGGCCGCCTGGACGACGGGGTCATGAAGCAGGTGGACGCGGCCATAGCGGTGAGCTTCGGCCTCCACCCGGAGACGATGGTATAAAACTGCAGGGGGCGGCCTCCGCGCCGCCCCGCCTTTGCCCGTAGGAATCGGGGCGGCCCCCGGGCCGCCCCCTGCATAAAAAGGAGCGTACATATGAAAAAGGCAAACAAGACCGTCCGCCTGGGCGCAATCGCCCTGTCCGCTGTGCTGCTTGGAACGGGAGCGTCCCTGGCCGCCGGAGATCAGAGCGACCCTCTGGTAACCCTGAGCTATCTGAACCAGACGGCCATCCCCCAGATTGTCAAGCAGGTGGAGGACAAAACCGCCCTGAGGCAGAAGGAGCTGGAGGCCGCCCTGGCGGACCAGATCGAACTGTACAAGCGGCAGGCCGTCCAGGGCGGGACGGTCTCGGGCGGCTCGGCCTCCTACACCCTGGTGTCCATGTCCGGCGGACAGGTCATGTCCCTGGAGGTGGGCTGCGAGGTACTGCTGCGGGTGGGTTCGGTGTCGGTCCAGGCGGACAGCTCCCCCGCCCTCATCGACCTGTCCGCGGGGGGGACGGTGAACGCCGGTCCCCTGACCAAAAATCACCTGTACATGTCCACCATTGCGGGCCGCACTCTTACCGCCTCGGGGGAGGTAAAGCTGCTGGTCCGGGGGAGCTACTCGGTAACGTAGAGCAGAAAAACACCCGTCCGGTTCACCGGACGGGTGTCTTTTTACAGAAACAGGGCCAAAACGGAGGTCATAATCCCGCAGACGCAGATGGCGATGGAGCTCATAGCCCCCTGGACCTGGCCGATCTCCATGGCCCGGGCGGTGCCCAGGGCGTGGCTGCATGCCCCGATGGCCAGCCCCTCGGCCACCGGCTGGGTGACATGGAACACCCTGGCGAAGAGTGGGGCCAGCACGGCTCCGATCAGGCCGGTGATAATCACGGCTGCAGCGGCGATACCGCCCACGCCGCCCTGGCTCTCGGCCACGCCGATGGCGATGGCGGTGGTGACGCTCTTGGGCAGGAGGGAGGCGGTAAGGGTCTCCTCCACCTGGAACAGCCGGCACAGCAGCAGCACGCTGCCCACGCTGGTGAGGCTGCCCGCCAGGCAGCCGGCCAATACGGGGAGGAAATTTTCCCGCAGAATATCCCGCTGGTTATAGATATTCAGGGCCAGCACGGCGGTGACGGGGCCCAGCATGAGCTTGATGAAGTCGCCCCCCAGGGCGTAGCTCTCATAGGGGATCCGGAGGAGGGACAGGGCCGCGATAATCAGGGCGGCGGCGACCAGCAGGGGGTTGCAGAGGAGCAGCCCCGTCTTTTTTTGCAGCCAGCAGCCGGCGCACCAGGCGGCGGCGGAGAGGAAGAGCCCCAGAAAGGGGGAGGAGAGCAGGGTGTCAGCCACGGCGGCCCGCCCCCTTTCCCCGCCGGATGAGCAGCTGCACCGTCCAGGCGGTGACGAAATAGACCACCGGCGTGGTCAGGACCACCACCAGCGCGAAGGGGAGCAGCTGGCGGAGGATGGCCGGGGCGTGTTCCACCACCTCCACGCAGGAGGGCAGGAAAAAGAAGGCCATGTTTGCGATGAGGAAGGCGCTGAATTTCTGGATGTGCTGAGGCTTCAGCACCCCGGTGAACAGCAGCAGTCCCAGGAGCAGTAAAGCGATTACGCTTGCCGGGAAGGCCACCGGGATGAGGGCGGCGAGGCCCTCGGAAAGCAGGCAGAGGCCAAAGATGATGGCCGCCTGTGCCATGATGTTCAAGCAATCACCTCTCCCGTTTTTCCGACCGCCCCACCAGGTAGTCCAGGGAGACGTCATAGAAGTCGGCAATACGGACAAAAATAGATACCTGCGGTTCCCGTGTGCCATATTCATAATCCTGATAGGTGCGTGGAGAAACGCCAATCTCTTTTGCAAGTGCGCTTTGGGAAATTCCTCTGCTTTTGCGTATCTGAATCAATCGCTCAGAAAAAACGGACAAATTCTCATCTCCTACTTGACAACGTCAAAATTAACGTATATTATAAAAGTACGTTAAATCTGACGTAGTTTTGTTTTGGAGGAATCACAATGGACGACTTGACCCTCTGCCTGTACGAGTTTTTACTGGAGCGGCGTATGGGGTACCTGTGGAAGGATGAAGAATACAGGGCGTGTAATTTAAAGGTAAGATTACAGGAAGAAAGGATGGAGTCCCACCTGAACGAAGAACAGCGGAAGGAGCTGGACCTGCTTCTGGATCACATCGCGGAACGAAGTAGCTTGGAAAAGTCCCACCTGTTCCAGACGGCGCTGGGTCTGGCCCGGGAGCTGAGACTGCGCGTGTAGGGCAAGGGCTCTGCCCTTGCCTGACCCCTGTCTTGCCTGGTCCCTGCTTACCTGATCCCCGTCTTGCCTGATCCCGCCGCAGCGTCAAAGGCTCCTTTTGAAAGGAGCTGTCAGCCGCAGGCTGACTGAGGATTGCGTTCGCGAAGCGAACATACGGAGTAAACGGGATTTCTGGGCGCTGGTATACTTCGTACATTTCACCTGCGGCGAAATACAATCCTCCGTCACGGCTTCGCCGTGCCACCTCCTTTCAAAAGGAGGCTTTTCCGCCTGCGGGCGGGGGGCGCTTCTGTCACTCCCAGACAGCGGTAGCGAAGTAGTCCTCGGGGGTTTCGGCCCGGCGGATGAGGCGGACGGAGCCGTCCTCCTGAAGGAGGAGCTCGGCGGAGCGCAGCCTGCCGTTGTACTGGTAGCCCATAGCGTGGCCGTGGGCGCCGGTGTCGTGGATGACCAGCAGGTCACCGATTTGAATCTTGGGCAGCATCCGGTCGATGGCGAACTTGTCGCAGTTCTCGCACAGGGAGCCGGTAACGTCGTATTCATGCTCGGCGGGGGCGTCCTCCTTTCCCATCACGGTGATGTGGTGGTAGGCGCCGTAGATAGCGGGGCGCATCAGGTTGGCGGCGCAGGCGTCCACGCCGATATAGTCCTTGTAGATGTGCTTTTCGTGGAGCACCCGGGTGACCAGGTGACCGTAGGGGGCCAGGAGGAAGCGGCCCAGCTCGGTGCACAGGGAGACGTCCCCCATCCCGGCGGGGACAAGAATCTCCTCATAGGCCCTCCGCACGCCCTCGCCGATTAGGCCGATGTCGTTGGCGGACTGTTCGGGCCGGTAGGGCACCCCCACGCCGCCGGACAGGTTGATAAAGGTGATGTGGACCCCTGTCTCCTCCTTCAGCTCGGCGGCGGTGCGGAACAGGATGGCGGCCAGGGTGGGATAGTAGTCGTTGGAGATGGTGTTGGAGGCCAGAAAGGCGTGGATGCCGAACTCCTCGGCCCCCAGCTCCTTCAGCCGGCGGAAGGCCTGGCAGAGCTGGGCCCGGGTCATGCCGTACTTGGCGTCGCCGGGGTTGTCCATCACCTGAAAGCCCTCCTTGCTCTCCCCCAGGGTAAAGGTGCCCCCGGGGTTATACCGACAGGAGATTTTCTTTGGGATATAACCAATAGTATCCCGCAAAAAATCCACATGGGTGATGTCGTCCAGATTGATGGTGGCCCCCAGCTTGGCGGCCAGGGCAAATTCCTCGGCGGGGGTGTCGTTGGAGGAGAACATGATCTCCCCACCGGAGAAGCCGCACCGCTGGGCCATCATCAGCTCGGTGAGGGAGGAGCAGTCCACGCCGCAGCCCTCCTCCCGCAGCAGCTTGAGAATCTGGGGGTTGGGGGTGGCCTTAACGGCGAAGTACTCCTTAAAGCCGGGATTCCAGGCGAAGGCCCGGTGCAGGTCCCGGACATTTTCCCGAATCCCCCTCTCGTCGTAGATATGGAAGGGGGTGGGGTAGTCCTTAACAATCTCCTGAAGCTGTTCCAGGGTGACAAAGGGCTTTTTCATGGGCGGTCAGCTCCTTTTTTAGTCTATGAGGCAACAGACAGTTTATCGAATTACGGCGGATTTGTCAATAAAATTCCTTGACAATACCCGCCCCAAAATGCGATACTAATAGCCGAAAACAGGAAAGTGAGGGAACAAGCCATGGCCTATACCAAAGAGGACGTCATCCGCATTGTCCGCGAGGAGAAAATAGAGTTTATCCGGATGCAGTTTACCGATATATTCGGCCAGATGAAAAACGTGGCCATCACCGCCTCCCAGGTCGAGAAGGCGGTCAACAACCAGATCATGTTCGACGGCTCCTCCATCGAGGGCTTTACCCGCATCCACGAGTCGGACCAGTGCCTCTACCCCGACCTGAACAGCTTTGTAGTGCTGCCGCCCCAGGTAGCCGGGGGAAGGGTGGCCCGGATGTTCTGCGACGTATACAACACCGACGGCACCCCCTTTGTGGGCGATCCCCGGGGCGTGCTGCGCCGTGCGCTGCGCCGGGCCCAGTCCATGGGCTTTGACGAGTTCAACATCGGCCCCGAGCTGGAGTTTTTCCTCTTTGAGACCGACGAGGACGGCCGGGCCACCACCCGCACCAAGGACGAGGCGGCCTATTTCGACCTGGGCCCTCTGGACCACGGCGAGGCCACCCGCCGGGAGATCTGCCTGAACCTGGAGAAGATGGGCTTTGAGATCGAGGCCAGCCACCACGAATGTGCCGTGGCCCAGCACGAGATCGACTTCAAATACACCGGCGCCCTGGAGGGGGCGGACAAGATCATGACCTTCAAGCTCACCGCCAAGAGCATCGCCCAGCGCAACGGCCTCCACGCCACCTTCATGCCCAAGCCCATCTACGACATCGCGGGCAACGGAATGCATCTGAACATGTCCCTGTTCAAGGACGGCAAAAATGTATTCTACGACCCCAGCGGGGAGCGGGGCCTGTCCAGGACGGCCTACTCCTTCATCGCCGGTCTGCTGGACCACGTCCAGGGCTTTACAGCGGTGACCAACCCTCTGGTCAACTCCTACAAGCGGCTGGGCGCGGGCCATGAGGCCCCCCGGTATCGGGCCTGGTCGGCCTCCAACCGCTCGGCGCTGATCCGCATCCCCGCGGCCCGGGGCCAGGCCACCCGGGTAGAGCTGCGCTCCCCCGACCCCTCCTGCAACCCCTATCTGGCGGTGGCGGTCTGTCTGGCGGCCGGCCTGGACGGCATCGCCCGGGGCCTGACCCCGCCCCCGGAGATCACGGGCGACATCTACGCCATGGACGGCGCGGCCCGGGAGGCCAACGGCATCCACTGTCTGCCCGACACCCTGAAGGACGCCCTGGAGGAGCTGGAGAAGGACGCTCTGATTCTGGACGTACTGGGCCAGCACGTGGCGGGCCACTACATCAAGGGCAAGACCAAGGAGTGGGACGAGTACCAGACCCGGGTGTCCAGCTGGGAGCTGGAGAAATACCTGGTTATCTATTGAGAAGCTGTGTGGGGGCGGCTGATAGCAGCCCCTGCACGCCCGGCTCCCCGCTTTTCATGGAGGGAACGGGGCGTAGGGCGGGACGACCCGGCCCGCCGCCGCTCATGGCGTTTTTTAGAAACAACGGCGCGCCGGGGTCGTTGCGCCCTGCATCATGTAAAGACCGGGGACATATGTGTGCCCCGGTCTTTCTATAGGCGTTTGCGCATAGTCTGACACCGAAAGGGGGCGTCTGGAATGCGCTTTACAAAAATGGAGGGTCTGGGCAACGACTATATCTACCTCAACTGTCTGGAGGAGACCCCGGAGGACCTGCCAGCCTTGGCGGTCCGGCTGTCCGACCGCCACTTCGGCGTGGGGGCGGACGGCCTGATCTGCATCAAGCCGGGCCGGGGCGGCGACTTCGCTATGGAGATGTACAACGCCGACGGAAGCCAGGGGGCCATGTGCGGCAACGGCATCCGCTGTGTAGGCAAATACGTCTGGGACAGGGGGCTGACCCGCAAGGAGTGCCTGACCATCGACACGGCCGCCGGCCCCCGGCGGCTGGAGCTCCATGTCCTGGGGGGAGCGGTGGAGTCGGTGACGGTGGACATGGGGCCGGTGGAGACGGGCCGGCCCGTGCGGCTGGAGGCGGCGGGGGAGAACTTTTCGGTGGTCCCGGCGGACGCGGGCAACCCCCACGGGGTGATCTTCTGCCCGGACCCGGAGGGGATCAATCTGGCGCGCCTGGGCCCGCTTCTGGAGGTCCACCCCGCCCTGGGGGAGGGGCGGAACATCGAGTTTGCCGCCTGCCCTGACCGGGGGCACATTGTGCTGCGGGTGTGGGAGCGGGGGAGCGGCATCACCCTGGCCTGCGGCACGGGGGCCTGCGCGGTCTTCGCCGCCGCGCTGAAGGAGAACCGGTGCGGGCCGGGGGTGGAGGCCCGTCTCCCCGGGGGTGTCCTCACCCTGGAGAGGCGGGGGGAGAACATCTTTATGACGGGTCCCGCCCGCACGGTGTTCGAGGGGGAAATCCTGTAGGGGGCGGCCTCCGTACCGCCCCATTCCCCCGATTCAGCAAAAAACTATCCTTGACAACCGTGGGGGATACCTTTATTATATAAGAATCGTGTCCAAAGGGGGGCGCCGCCTTGGAAATAATCACCAGCCGGAACAACCGGCTGATTAAGCACATCCGCAAGCTGACGTCGGACCGGGAATACCGCCGGAGCAGTGGGCTTTTCTTTGGAGAGGGGCCCAAGCTGCTGGCGGAGGCGCTGAAGGCGGGGACTGTCGTCGAAGGGGTTGTGACCGCCCGGGGGGTGGACCTGCCGGGACTTGACGGCCTGTGGCGGGCGGAGGTGCCGGCGGACCTTCTGGACAGCCTGTGTGACACCAGGAGCCCCCAGGGGGTGCTGTTTCTGGCCAGGATGCCCGTCCTCACCCCGCCGGAGCGGCTGACGGGGGACCGCTGGCTGATTCTGGACGGTCTCCAGGACCCGGGCAATGTGGGAACCATCTGGCGCACCGCCGACGCGCTGGGGGCGGACGGTCTGGTTTTGGTGAACCACTGCGCCGACCCCTTCTCCCCCAAGACGGTGCGGGCCACCATGGGGGCCTGCTTCCGCCTGCCGGTGTACGAGCTGGAGGCGGAGGACTTGCCCGGGCTGCTGTCGCGGTCGGGCCTGCCTCTGTACGCCGCCGCCCTGCGGGCGGACACCCGGGATATAAAGGGGGCGCGGCTGAGCCGCTGCGCCGTGGCGATTGGCAGCGAGGGCCGGGGGGTCTCCCCGGAGCTGCTGGATATAAGCGAGCAGACCGTCAAAATACCCATGCGGGCGCGGTGCGAGTCGCTGAACGCGGCGGTAGCGGCGGCGGTAATCCTGTGGGAGATGGCCCGGCAGTCAGGCGGCGGGCCGGCCTGACCCGGTCCGCCGGTACACCAGAATAATAAACAGGAAGGACAGGGCCATCATCCCCCCGAAGAGGGCGTAGGAGGCCACATAGCTCCCCGTCCGGTCGGCCAGCCAGCCGGGCACGGGGCCGAAGGCCACAATGCCAAGGGCGTACAGGCTCTGGCTCCACTTCAGCCCTCTGGCGAAGCCCTTGTCCCCCAGGAAGTCCCGGGCCCAGATGGAGAAGGACACATTGCTCAGGGGGAGCCCCAGGCCGAAGGCGGTCACGGCGGCGAAGGCGATGAGCCGGCTGCCGCCGGGGGCCATGCACAGCAGGACATAGGACAGCAGGGACAGCCCGTAGAGCAGATAGCTGGCCAGCCGGCCGCCCAGACGGTCGGCCAGCTCCCCGTAGAGCATCTTTCCGGCCATGAGGGCCAGCCCCACGCAGGAGACCAGGGCGGCCACCGTGCCGGGGTCAAAGCCCTCGGTGCGGTAGAGCACCCCCACGTTGCTGATGCCGATGCCGGTGGGGGCCCCGGTGAGGAATACCGCCGTGAGGAAGAGCCCCCAGTACAGGGGAGACATCCCCTGTGGTGCGGGGTGGACGGCGGGCTCAGGGGGTGCGGACTGGTCCGCGGCCTGACAGTAAGGATGCAGCCCCAGCTGGGCAGGGGTGTCCCGGACCAGGAGCACCACCAGCAGGGTCAGCGCCAGCACAAGGGCGGCCTCTGTCCAGAAGGCATGCCGCAGCCCCTGGTTCTGGAGGATCCAGGTGAGGGGGGCGGGGATGAGGATGGTGGCCAGGCCGCTGCCCGCCGAGGCCAGCCCCAGGGCGAAGGCGTTCCGGTCCCGGAACCAGCTGTTAATCAGCAGGGACAGGGGGATCATCCCGCCCCAGCTGTAGGCCAGCCCGGTGATGGCGGCGGCGGCCAGGTAGGCGGGCAGCGAGGCGGCGGCCCCGAAGAGGAACCTGGACAGGGCCAGCAGCAGCATCGCGCCGGTGCAGGCGCGGCGGATGCCCAGGCGAAGGCACACCCCGCCCGCCGTGAGCATACCCAGCACGATAAACAGGCTGCGTGTGGTGATAATCCAGGCGGCCTGGGTGTTGGTAAAGCCATTTTGGGCGATAATATAGGGCTGATAGACCGAGTAGACGTTGCTCCCCAGCCCCATGACGGAGAACAGCATGATAGCGCCCCCCAGGCAGACCAGCCAGGGGCGGACGGATTGGTTTGTGCGCACAAAAATCTCTCCTCTCAGGTTTCGGTATAACCATACCCTGAACAGAGGGATTTGTAAAGGATAATTTTACCGGAGAGGGGGCCGCGGGATGGCGGAGCTGAAATACTGGCTGTGGCTGACCACCCGGAGGGGGCTGGGTCCGGCGGGAGCGCTGGCGGTGCTGGACCACTTCAGCACGCCGGAGCGGGCCTTCTACGGGGAGCGGGAGGACTTCGAGTCCCTGCCTCTGACCCCCTTCGCCCGGGACGCCCTGCTGGACAAGAGCCTGGACCAGGCCGACCGGATCCTGGGGGACTGCGACCGGCTGGGCCTGCGGCTCATGACCCTTCAGGATGCCGGCTATCCCCAGCGGCTGCGGCAGCTGGCGGTCCCACCGGCGGTGCTGTATGTCAAAGGGAAGCTCTTCCGCTTTGACGAGGAGGCGGCCATCGGCGTGGTGGGGATGCGGAAATCCAGCCAGGTGAGCCAGGTCCGGGCCGAGCGCTTCGGCATGGAGCTGGCCGCCAACGGGGCGCTGGTGGTGTCCGGCATGGCGGAGGGCATCGACTGCTGTGCCGTCCGCGGGGCGCTGAAGGGCGGCGGTCCTGTGGTGTCGGTGGTGGCCGGCGGGGTGGACGTAAAATTTCCCTATGAAAACCGATACCTCTATGACGACGTGGCCGCCGCCGGGGCGCTCATCTCGGAGTATCCCCCGGGCACGCCCCACAAGGGGGAGCATTTCCCGGTGCGCAACCGGATCCTGAGCGGGCTGTGCCTGGGGGTGCTGGCGGTGGAGTGCAAGCCCGTCGGGGGCACCATGCTCACCGTCAACCACGCCCTGGAGCAGGGGCGGGAGGTGTACGCCGTCCCCGTGGGGCTGAATGAGGAGTGCGCCCGGGGCACCAACCAGCTTATCCGGGACTTCAAGGCCAAGCTGGTGGAGAACGCGGAGGATATCCTGCGGGACTATGTGGACCGCTTCCCCGCCAAGCTGTCCAGGCTGGCGCCGCTGCCCCAGTCGGTAGTGAGCGCCCGGCTGTCCGGGGACAAGCCCGACAGGGCGGCCGCCCCCGCGCCGAAGGCGCCTGAGCCCTCCGGCCGGGAGCTGGTGCCCAAGGGACAGCAGAAGTCCCGCTTCACCGACGACGAGCTGGCCATCCTGGCCGCGTCGGCGAAGGCCCCTGTCTCGGCCGACGAGCTGGTGGAGCGGACCCAGATTCCCGCCAAGCGTGTGCTGTCCGCCCTGACCATGCTCCAGGTCCAGGGGGCGGTGGAGGAGCGCCCGGGCCGGCGGTTTATAGCGGCGGTGGAGCTGGAGAGCTGAGCCTGCGCCCTACCATGTGATGTGGGCTATAGACAGGGGCCTTGAGCCCTCTGTAGGGCGGGACGACTCGGCCCGCCGAATGGGATAGACTGACGGGAACGGTGCGCCGGGGTCGTTGCGCCCTGCGCAGAGCGGCTGCCCCTTCCCAAATTCGTAATCAATCTCTGGAGGTAAATCCAAAGTGGCAAATAAAACAGATTTAGTCATAGTAGAGTCCCCGTCCAAGGCCAAGACCATCGGCAAATACCTGGGTCCGGGGTACGAGGTCAAGGCGTCCATGGGCCATGTGCGGGACCTGCCCAAGAGCAAGCTGAGCGTAGACATCGAGGGCGGCTTCATCCCGGACTACCAGCCCATCAAGGGCAAGGAGGACGTCATCAGCGACCTGAAGAAGGCGGCCAAGCGGTCGGGCAAGGTCTATCTGGCCACCGACCCTGACCGGGAGGGGGAGGCCATCTCCTGGCATCTGAAGGAGCTGCTGAACATCCCGGACGACAAGACCTACCGTGTGACCTTCAACGAGATCACCAAAAAGGTGGTCAACCAGTCCATCGCGGCCCCCCGGGCCATCGACCAGAACCTGGTGGACGCCCAGCAGGCCCGGCGGATTCTGGACCGGATCGTGGGCTACCAGCTCTCGCCGCTGCTGTGGAAGAAGATCCGCCGGGGTCTGTCGGCCGGCCGTGTGCAGTCTGTGGCCACCCGGCTGGTGGTGGAGCGGGAGCTGGAGATTCGCGCCTTTGTTCCCCAGGAGTACTGGTCCATCGAGGCGGACCTGGAGCGGGTAGCCCCCAATCTGGGTGCCTTCAAGGCCCAGTTCCACGGCCGGGAGAAGAAGCTGGAGCTCCACAGCCAGGAGGAGGCCCAGGCGGTGATGGACGCCGTGTCGGCGGGGACCTGGTCGGTGGCGAAGGTAAAACGGCAGGAGAAGAACCGCCAGCCGGCCCCTCCCTTCACCACCTCTACCCTCCAGCAGGAGGCGTCCCGCAAGCTGAACATGTCCCCCGCCCGGACCATGGCGGTGGCCCAGCAGCTCTACGAGGGCGTGGATATCGCCGGCCAGGGCGCGGTGGGTCTGATTACCTATATGCGTACCGACTCCCTGCGCCTGTCTGACGAGGCGGTGTCCGCCGCCCGGGGCTTCATCGCCCAGCGGTACGGGGCCCCCTACTGTCCCGCCCAGCCCCGGAAGTTCAAGACCAAGGGCAACGCCCAGGACGCCCACGAGGCCATCCGTCCCTCCGACGTGACCCTGGTCCCCGAGGACATCAGGAAGGACCTGAGCGCCGAGCAGTTCAAGCTGTACAAGCTGATCTGGTCCCGGTTTCTGGCCTGCCAGATGGCCAACGCGGTCTATGACAGCCTGTCCATCGACGCGGCCAACTCCGGCTATATTTTCCGGGCCAGCCACTCCTCCCTGAAGTTCTCCGGCTTCACCGCGGTCTACGAGGAGGGGAAGGACGACGAGGAGGAGGAGAAGACCTCCCCTCTGCCCGACCTGAAGGAGGGGGAGCCCCTCACTCACAAAAAGCTGACCCCCGGCCAGCACTTCACCCAGCCCCCGGCCCGGTACTCCGAGGCCAGCCTCATCCGGGCGCTGGAGGAGCAGGGCATTGGCCGGCCCTCCACCTATGCTCCCACCATCTCCACCATCATGAACCGGGAGTATGTGGTGAAGGAGGGGGGCAAGGCTCTGCGGCCCACTCCCCTGGGGGAGGTGGTCACCGGCCTGATGAAGGACAAGTTCCACGACATTGTGGACTACGACTTCACCGCCCAGATGGAGCAGCGGCTGGACAAGGTGGAGGAGGGCGCGGCCAACTGGAAGGCCCTCCTGGCGGACTTCTACAAGGACTTCGACGCCGAGCTGAAGAAGGCGGAGCAGGACCTGGACGGGGAGCGGATCAAGGTGCCCGACGAGGTGTCGGAGGAGATCTGTCCCCAGTGCGGCCGGAATCTGGTGATAAAATCCGGCCGGTTTGGCCGTTTTCTGGCCTGTCCCGGCTGGCCGGAGTGCGACTTCACCATGCCCCTGGTGGTAGAGATGCCCGGGAAGTGCCCCATCTGCGGGGGCCGGCTGCTGAAGCGGACGGGGAAGAGCAAGAAGACGGGCAAGCAGTACACCTACTACTGCTGCGAGCGGCTGAACAGCAAGGACGAGGCCCACAGGTGCGAGTTTATGACCTGGGACGTGCCGGTGAAGGACAACTGCCCGGTCTGCGGCCAGACCATGTTTAAGAAGGCGGGCCGTGGGGCGAAGAAGCCCTACTGCATCAACGAGAACTGCACCAACTTCACCCCGGAGGACAAGCGGGGCGGCTGGAAGAAGAAGGAGCCCGCCCCCGCCGAGGGGGAGGCCGCCCAGGCGGAGGAGCAGCCAAAGAAGACCGCCGCCGCGAAGAAGGCGGCCACAAAAAAATCCACCACGAAAAAGTCCGCGGCGGAGAAGAAGACGGCCGCGAAGAAAACCACGGCCAAAAAGACTACAGCCGCCAAAAAGGCGGAGTGAGCCCACACGCCTGTCTCATAAATATGGAAATGCCGGCCGGTACGTCCTGTAGGGCAGGGGTTCTACCCCTGCCTATCCCCGTAAGGGGATAAAACCTGATCGGAATAAGGCAAGGGCAGAACCCTTGCCCTACATGCGGCAGCTTTCCTAAATTTATGAGACAAGCGTGAGTAATCCCATCATTTCCTTTGACATGAGCGGGTATTTATTGTATAATATTGCTATACTAATACAAGGAGGACTGAAAAATGGGACAGACAGACAAGCAGTTCAATGGCTTTCTGAGAGTCATTATCCGGGATTTGAAGGATTCTATCGCTGAGCCTGACCCAGATAAGAAGCAAAAAATGCTGGAAGCCCTTCTAAGCGATTTGCAGACCACACTAGAGGATTAAAGCTGTGGGGCGGCGGCCAGCCGTCCCGCTCATTTTTCTGAAAGAGGAGCAGCCATGAACAAAGTAATTGTCATCGGCGCCGGACTGGCGGGGAGCGAGGCGGCGTGGCAGCTGGCCCGCCGGGGGATCCCGGTGGAGCTGCGGGAGATGAAGCCGGCGAAGCTGACCCCCGCCCACCACACGGAGTATTTTGGGGAGCTGGTGTGCTCCAACTCTCTGCGTTCCGACCAGATGGAGAACGCGGTAGGTCTGTTGAAGGAGGAGCTGCGCCGGTGCGGCTCGCTAATCATGACCTGTGCCGACGCCCACCGGGTGGAGGCGGGCGGGGCCCTGGCGGTAGACCGCCATGCCTTTGCCGCGGCCATTACTGAAGCCATAAAAAACCACCCCAACATCACCGTAGTGGAGGGAGAGGTCAGGTCAATCCCGGCGGAGGGAAACGTCATCATCGCCACCGGCCCGCTGACCAGCGAGGCCCTGTCGGAGGAGATCGCCAGGCTGTTTCCCGGCAGCGAGTACCTGAACTTCTTCGACGCGGCCGCCCCGCTGGTGACCTTCGACAGCATCGACATGGACAGCGCCTGGTTTGCCTCCCGGTACGACCGGGGCACGCCCGACTACATCAACTGCCCCCTCACCCGGGAGGAGTACGACGCCTTCTGGACCGAGCTGACCCGGGCCCAGGAGGCGGAGGTCCACGGCTTTGAGGATGCGGGGGTATTTGAGGGCTGTATGCCGGTGGAGGTGATGGCCCGCCGGGGCCATGACACCCTGTGCTACGGTCCGCTGAAGCCGGTGGGGCTGCGGGACCCGAAGACGGGCAAGGAGCCCTTTGCCGTGGTCCAGCTCCGGAAGGACAACGCCCAGGGGTCCATCTACAACATGGTGGGCTTTCAGACCCACCTGCGCTTCCCGGAGCAGAAGCGGGTTTTTTCCATGATCCCGGCTCTGAGGAACGCGGAATATGTCCGCTACGGAGTGATGCACCGGAACACCTTTCTGGACTCCCCACGGCTGCTGGACCGGTACTACCGGGTGCGGGGACAGGAGCGGCTGATGTTCGCGGGGCAGATCACGGGGGTAGAGGGCTATGTGGAGTCCACCGCCTCCGGGTGTCTGGCGGCTTTGGAGCTGGCCCGCCGGCTGGAGGGGAAATCCCCTGCCAATTTCCCCCGGGAGACCGCTATGGGCGCATTGGCTCTTTACATCAGTGACCAAAGTGTGGTAAACTTTCAACCGATGAACATCAACTTTGGCCTGATCCCGCAGCTGGGCTATCGGGTGAAAGGCAAGCGGAACAAGAACGCCGAGATTTCCCGCCGGGCGCTGGAGGCCCTGGACAAGCTGGAACTATAGTGCCGCCCATTCCCGCAGCCCCAGTTTGAGTCCGTGGGCAAAGGAGGCTTTGGGCGCGGACCTACACATCTGCCGCAGAACAGAAAGAAGGAAGACTATGAAGATCATCGTAGACGCCATGGGCGGGGACAACGCGCCCCAGGCCCCGGTCATGGGGGCGATCCAGGCCGGTAAGGAGTATGGGGTAGAGATTATCCTGGTAGGCCGGAGCGAGGAAATATTAAAGGTTCTGTCGGACAACGGCATCAGCGATCTGCCGGCGGGGGTGGAGGTAGCCTACGCCAGCGAGGTGGTAGAGATGTGTGACGATCCGGCCACAGCGTTTCGGAAGAAGAAGGACTCCTCTCTCACGGTGGGGCTGACCCTTCTCAAGGAGGGTGCGGGGGATGCCTTTGTCTCGGCGGGCTCCACGGGGGCGCTGCTGTCGGGGGCCACCCTGGTGACCAAGCGGATCAAGGGCATCCGCCGGGCGGCTCTGGCCCCTGTGGTGCCCACGGGGAACGGGGGCGCGGTGCTCATCGACTGCGGGGCCAACGCCGAGTGCCCCCCGGAGTACTTACTCCAGTTCGCCTATATGGGCTCCTACTACGCCGAGAAGGTGCTGGGCCGGCCCAACCCCAAGGTGGGCCTGCTGAACATCGGGGCGGAGCCCTCCAAGGGCACCGCGCTTCAGACCACGGTGCATCCCATGCTGGAGGCGGCGGGGGAGGCGGGCCGGATCAACTTCGTGGGCAACGTAGAGGCCCGGGAGGCGGTAGAGGGGGCGGTGGACGTCATCGTCTCCGACGGCTATTCGGGAAATATCTTCCTCAAGACCATGGAGGGCACGGGTCTGTTTCTGGCCCGTGAGATCAAGAAGATGTTCAAGAAGAATCTGAAGACCAAGCTGTCCGCCCTGCTGGTGGCGGACGGCCTGAAGGAATTTAAAAAGCTGATGGATTCCAGTGAGGTAGGGGGCACCGCGCTGCTGGGCATCTCCAAGCCTGTCATCAAGGCCCACGGCTCCTCCGACGCCTACGCCATCCAGAACGCAGTCCGCCAGGCCAAACAGTACATCTCCTCGGGAATCATCGGGAACATTGAGGAAAACATCGACCTCATGCGCCTGGACGCCCCCGCCGCGTCGGCGGAGTAAGGGCACGCCCATGAGGGCCGGCAGCCCGCGAAGATCCCCGGCAGCCCCTGCGGAAATCCTGAATACAGATAAAAACAGCGCCTGGAAACGGTTCCGGGCGCTGTTTTTTGCTGTTTTCCCCGGAGCGGCGGCAGCACATCAGAAAAGAAAGGGGCGTCAACATGGAAGAACGGATTTTAAAGGCGGAGCAGCTGGAGGCATACATCGGGCATCTGCGTCAGGAGGAGCGTGCCCGGGGCACCATTGAGAAGTACCTGCGGGACCTGCGGGCCTTTTTCAGCTGGATGGGGGGACGGCCGGTGGACCGGGGGGCGGCGGCGGAATGGAAGGCCCTTCTCCTGGAGCGGGGGGACAGCCCGTCCACCGTCAACGTAAAGCTGTCGGCCCTCAACGGCTTTTTTAAATTCATGGGCTGGGAGGAGAACCGGGTAAAATTTCTGCGCATCCAGCGCCGGGCTTTCCGGGACCAGGGCCGGGAGCTGACCAGGCCGGAGTACGTCCGGCTGCTGGCGGCGGCCCGGGCGGAGGGCCGGGACCGGCTGGAGCTGCTGATGGAGGCCATCTGTTCCACCGGGATACGGGTGAGCGAGGTGCGCTTTCTCACGGTGGAGGCGGTCCGGCGGAGCCGGGCGGAGGTGTGTCTGAAGGGAAAAATCCGCACCATACTGATCCCGGGCAAGCTGGCCAGCAAGCTGCTGAAGTACGCCCGGAAGAAAAAAATCGCCTCGGGCGAGATATTTCTCACCAGAAGCGGGCGAAGTCTCTCCCGCCGGCAGATCTGGCGGGAGATGAAGGGGGTGTGCGTCCGGGCGGGGGTGGAGGCCGGCAAGGTGTTTCCCCACAATCTGCGCCATCTGTTCGCCACCAGCTTCTACCAGGCGAGCCGGGATATTGTGAAGCTGGCCGACGTGCTGGGCCACAGCTCCATCGAGACTACCCGCATCTACCTGATGACCAGCGGAGCGGAGCACGCCCGATATCTGGACCGCCTGGGGCTTGTGACATAGCCCGCTGGTAAAAAAATTGAGTACAGAATCATCATTCTGTATCCTTTTCATTTGCGCGTTTCAAACATTTTTACTGGGTAAATATGGCAAAAACGGGACTGAATTAAAAATCCCTATATTTTTGCGCAAAGATTCCAGGGCTGTAAAAATTAAGCTGCAGCCCTCGACTTTATATGCAAAAAATTGGTCTTATTCTGCGAAAAATTGGTTGCACCGCACAGCCGCTTTGTGCTATAATAAGAACAACCCGCAGGAAGAAGAGCGTAGTGTATGCAGAATGATGATTACGTCTCACACCCCTGTCCACAGAATGATGATTCCGTGCCACCGATCTTTTTCAGGGAGGCTTTTTCGCCGGTTAGGGCGGGAAATCCCGCAGTGCGGTACGGGCTTGAGAAGGGAAAGCCGCTGAAAGAGCGGCTTTTCTGTCAGGCGGATAAAGAGTTGTGGAGGCGAAGCTGAGATGAGCTTACAGGAGTTATTTCGGGGACTGTTCAGGCGGACTGAGGTGGAGCTGGAAGAACCGGCGGCTTCCGAGCCGGAGCGGACGGAGATCAAGCTGCCCGACTTTCACCGGGGCGCGCCCATAGAGGTCATGACCCAGGGCGGCACGGTTTTGTTTACCGGGCGTCCCACCGCCTTCGACGCCACCCAGCTGCTGCTGGAGCGAATTCCCGGAGAGATGAGCTTTCCCACCCTGGAGGAGGGTCTGGAGGTCCGGCTGCGGGGCTACAGCCGGGCGATGGAGCCGCTGAATTTCTGCGGCAGGGTAGAGCAGTCGGGCACGGTGTCCTGCAAGGTGAACCAACTGCAGTACATACCCTACCAGAACAGCCGGGGCAGCCAGCGCCAGCCCGTAAAGGTAAACGCCCAGCTCTATGCCGTGGAGGACACCCGGCTGGACCGGCCCCAGCCCTGTCAGTTGGTCAACATCAGCACAGGCGGGGCCTGTGTCACCTGTGCCTGCCGCTACCCGGAGGGGAAGGCGGTGCGTCTGCGGATGGAGATGGTGCGGGGCGAGGGATACATGTCCTTTGTGGGCCAGGTGGTGCGCGCCCAGGAGCGGGAGGAGGGCGGCTATGAATACGGCATTTTGTTCGCCCAGCTGCGCAGGTCGCAGATCAACAGCCTGCTGAAAGACATTGCGGAGTATCAAAAGGAGACCGAAAGACTGCTGCTGGACTGACAGATACGTATATAGACTGGAAGGAGCGGAGCGAGTATGATAAAGCGCGGTATATTACGGCGAGCGGCCTGTGTAATGGCGGCGGTGTGGCTGCTGTGGACGGTCTGCCCGGCCCTTGCGGTGGAGGGCGGCCCGGAGGAGCCGGGGGCGTCATCGGTGACCCCTGAGCCCGACCCAACTCCGGAGCCGGACCCCGCCCCGGAGCCCGACCCCGTCCCGGAGCCGGACCCTGTCCCGGAGCCGGACCCTGTCCCGGAGCCCGAACCAGCCCCGGAACCCGAGCCAGCCCCGGAGCCGGACCCTGTCCCGGAGCCGGACCCAGCCCCGGAGCCGGACCCCGTCCCGGAACCGGACCCTGTCCCGGAGCCCGACCCTGCCCCGGACCCCACCCCTGACCCGGAGGCGGAAGGTCCGGACGCGGAGGACCCGGATGGTGAGACCCCCGAGACCCCCGGCGAGGAAGAGTCCGGGGACCCAGGCGAGGAGGACCCGAGCGGCGAAGTGATGACCCCGGAGGAGATCCTGGCTGCCGCCCTGGAGGGGCTGGAGGAGCCCGCCGCGCTGGAGGCGGACACCACGGGCCGGATCACGGTGGACGGCGACCTGTACGACTGGACGATGGTGCCCGGCATGACCCACAGCGACCCTCACTTCAGCCAGTGGAAGGTGGCCCGGGATCTGGACGGGAATGTGTATCTGTGCTCCAGCGGAACGGCCCAAACCCCCTATGACGACTATGCGATTGTCCATAAGCCTGTTGTAATCACCCAGGGCGGACAGCAGAGCTCTGTTACGCTGGGCAGCCTGCTGGACACGATAGCCGGCGCTGAACTGACCACGGTCAATCTGGCGAACGGGCAGACCCCCGGCCCTCTGTACATAGAGCTGATGATTCCCGCCGGCTATTTTACCGACCCCAATTTCACCATTGGCCTGAACTGGAACGGCGCCACAGTGCCGGCGGCCTCCATCCCCGTGCTGAATGGGGTTGAGGTGCCGCCGCCGGAGCCGCCCAAGTACGAGGGCATCGAGATAGACGGCAAATTTTCCGACTGGGATGCGGTGGAAAAGGTTCCCATCCGGGACACGAACCCGACCCAGAATAATCTGGAGAGCGCGGCCTTTGTATTCGACGGCAATCTGTACATCTACCTCAAGGAAGCGCCCGGGGGGGATGCCTGTACAGCGGGGTCACACAGTACGGGCAACTACGCCATCACCACCGACCTGGGCCGGGTGCTGAAGTTCCAGCTGAAGCAGGATGGCAGCGTCTATGGCGTAGCGGGGGCCTCTGCCCGCCACACTGGCCGTGAGTGGGAGATCTGCATACCGAAGAGCGCCCTGCCCTACTATCTGGAGACGGTGGATTTTGGCCTCTATCTGGAGGCCCCCACCTTCTCCGGGGTGTCCAACATGGACGGAAGCGGGGGCAACGCGGGCAGCTTTGACGGGATTACGATTGACGGCCGGTATGACGACTGGGTCACCTATAAGCATGCGGTGATCGAGTACAGCACCCAGGGCACCCAGGAGGAGCAGACGGACAGCCAGGGGGCCCTTTATCTGGAGGACGGCGTCCTCTACGGCCACGTGATGACCACCATGCCCAAACATCTGGAGTCCATGGGGGGCGATTTTCTGGCCGGTATCTCCATTGCCTTCAACCATGACCGGGACTATAAAAGCTTTATTGAGGAGGGGAATTTCTATCCCTGTATGCTGGACGAAAACGGCAATGTGGTCAATGAGTATACAAAGCTGGAGCCTGGTATCCACACCTTCCGGATCTGTGACAACCGCACCCTGGGCGACGGCGGGGGGCCGCAGATCTTCGGCACCATGAAGGTCACCGTTGATCCCAACCGGCAGTGTGACGAGATGGAGTTTGAGCTGGACCTGGAGGCGCTGGCCAAGCGGCAGAACTGCGATGTCAGTGACTACAAGGTCATTGAGGGGAGCTTCGGCCGGTTTGGCGGATGGATCACCATAGCGGGCGCCTCCTCCGGGGCGTACCTTGGGGTAGCTGTCAGCTGTGGAGTGGTGGCCGGAGTGCTGTTCTGGCGCAAAAAGAGGGGAGCCGCGGCGTGAATCCGGTATTTCTGGTCCTGATTGTCGTCCTTTGGCTGTACATGCTGTGGGTGCTCCGCCGGGCGGAGCTCCACGCGTGGCGTTTCCTCTGGGGGAGCATGGGGCTGTTCATCATCCTCATGCTCACGGTCCAGCCCTGGCTGACCCAGCCTCTGGCCCGCTGTGTCTCAGCGATGTCGGGCTTTGTGGGCCGTCTGACGGGGGCCTATACCGCCTATTTCAAATATGGCATCCTGTTCATACCCACGGCGGAGAGCTCGGTCACCCTCCAGGTGGACTTTGAGTGCTCCGGCATCATCGAGATCATGGCCTTTCTCTCCCTGCTGGCCTTTTTCAGCGTCTACCGCGGGAGCGAGAAGGCCCTCATCTCGGTGGTAGGCTTCGCCTACATTATGGTGTGCAATGCCCTGCGGATCACCCTGATCTGCCTCTCGGTCCATCTGTTCGGCGTACAGGCCTACTACATTGTGCACACCTTTGTGGGCCGCATCTTTTTCTATGTATTCAGTGTACTTTTGTATTTCTATGTGTTCACCAAGCCCCAGGTGGTCCGGATGAAGGTAGGGCATTTCAGCTATGAACATTCTAAAGAGAATCCTTAACTCCTTTATATTCTGGGGTGCCTGGATCATCATTCCGGTGCTGATGGAGATATTGCCCTCGCTGGGCAGCCTTTTCATGCTGGTAAAGCGGCGGATCCAGGGCTTTGTCAGGGACCCCAAGCCGGTGGTCTACCCCGAGATATCTCTGATTATCCCGGTGTACAACAGCGCGGATACGCTCTACTCCTGCATCAGCTCGGTGTACAACGGCACCTACCCCGCGGACCGGATCCGGGTTTTTCTGGTGAACAACCGCAGCCAGGACAACAGCTTTGAGGTATACGCCCAGTGCCAGGAGCACTTTCCTGAGCTGAAGATGCAGTGGCTGGACGCGGAGCAGGGCAAGTCCCGGGCCATGAACCTGGCGCTGTACAACAGCGAGGGCAAATACATCATCAACCTGGACAGCGACGGCGTGCTGGAGCCCGCCGCCCTGACCAACATGGTGAACAAGTTCGAGGCCCACCCGGACCTGAACTGCATGACGGGGGCCATTCTGACCAGGCCGGACAAGGTGCGCTCCTACCGGGGATTTTTCGCCCGGCTGCTGCGCCAGCTGGAGTTTGTGGAGTACGCCCAGGCCTTTCTGGCCGGCCGGAGCTACGCCTCCGAGCTGAACGCGGTGTATACCCTCTCCGGAGCCTTCTCCGCCTTCCGGAAGTCGTCTGTGCTGAAGTCATGGATGTACAACACCGACACGGTGTGCGAGGACACCCACATCACCTTCCAGCTGCGCCGCCGGCAGGGGGAGCGGGTAGAGGTCTGTGAAAACGCCATTTTCTTTGTGGACCCCATCGAGAGCGTCAACAAGCTGTATACCCAGCGGCAGCGCTGGCAGCGGGGCAGTCTCGAGGTGGCCCAGATGTTCATGGACAAGAACTTTCGTCTGCGCCGGGTGTTCAGCGACGTAAACGTGAAGACGCTGCTGTACGACCACACCTTTGCCTTTCCCCGCCTGATCTGGTACTTGGCTCTCATCTGCATGATGTGCATGAACTACTCCACCAAGGTGATCGCCTGGTCCACGGGGATGATTTTCGCCCTGTACATCGCGGTGGGCGTGTTCTACTTCATCACGGTGGCGGTTTTTCTGCGGATGGAACCAAAACTCCGGCGGTTTTATCTGAGCCTGTGGTGGTGCGTGCCCATCCTGCCCTTTTTCAACCTGGCGGTCTTTTTCATCCGTATGGCGGGCATCATCAACAGCATCCAGACCGACAGCGCCTGGCGCCAGCGGGACCTGACCCAGGAGCGGGAGGCGCTGAACGGCGTTCTCAGGGGGGACGCGTCCCGACCTCTCCGGGCGCTGAGCCGGATACGGAGTCTGGTCAACCGGGAGCGGCCCTCCCAGGCGGGGGAGCCGGAGGGCTTCTACGGCCCCGGCTGGTATTTCAGCGTAGGTCTGCTGCTGGTTTCCGGCGCGGGGCTGATCTATCTGGTCTACTGGTCCAGGAACACCTTCCACGTGGAGATCGACGAGATCATCGCCACGCTGCGGGGCCCGCTCCAGGGCACGGGGGGCGGCATGATGAAGGAGGTCCTGGGGGGCTTTGTCCTGCCGCTGGGCCTGTTCGCCCTGGGCTGCTGCGGGGCGGCCCTGATTGACAGAGCCATCGGCCGGCGGCTCTGGAGGGGCGGCCGCCGCGGGGGCGTCTACCGGGGGCTGCACAGCTGCGCGGTGCTGTGCGGCGTGGCGCTGCTGCTGGGGGGCGTGCTGTACGGCAGCGCGGCCTACGGCCTGCTGGACTACTGCCAGCTGTCCGGGACGGTAACCAGCCTGTACGAGGATGAGTATGTCGACCCCCGGCAGGTATCGGTCACCGCCGCCGGCCCCACCAGAAATCTGATCTACATCTATGTAGAGAGCATGGAGACCACCTACGCCTCCCGGGAGGACGGTGGCTTTCAGGAGGGTGTGAACTACATACCCAACCTGACCCGTCTGGCGAAGGAGAACCTGAATTTTGCGGATGTAGACAACATGGGGGGCTTTCACGCGACGACGGGCAGCACCTGGACCATGGGTGCGCTGCTGGCGAGCACCTCGGGCATCCCCTTTGCGGTGGCCTCGGTGTCGGACATGGCCATCGCGGAGTCGGAGGCATTTCTGCCCGGCCTGACGACCCTGGGCGAGGTGCTGGAGGACAAGGGGTATGTGCAGGAGTTCATGTGCGGCTCAGACAGCAGCTTTGCGGGCCGGAGGAGCTATTTTGAGCAGCACGGGAATTACCGTATCTTTGATATCTATGCCGCCCGGGAGCGGGGCCTGGTCCCGCCGGACTACTGGGTCAACTGGGGTCTGGAGGACAAGCTCCTCTTCGACATTGCCCGCAGGGAGCTGACCAGCCTGTCCCAGGAGGGGAAGCCCTTCAACCTCACGCTGCTGACGGTGGACCTCCACGCCACGGCGGGCTACATGTGCCGGTGGTGTACCGATACCTATGAGGTAGGCACGGCGAATGTGGCCAACTGCAGCGACCGGCTCACGGCGGAATTTGTGGACTGGTGCCGGGAGCAGGATTTTTACAAAGACACCACCATCATCATCACGGGGGACCACCCCCGCATGGACGGCTACCTGGTGGACGGCGCGCCCTACTACAACCGGACGGTGTACAACTGCATTATCAACCCGGCGAAGGAGAGCGCACGGGATGTAAAGTCCCGAACCTTTACAGCGGTAGACCTGTTCCCGACGATACTGAGCGCCATGGGCTTTGACGTCGAGGGGGACCGCCTGGGGCTGGGCACGGACCTCTTTTCCGACAGGGATACCCTGCTGGAGCGGCTGGGAAACGAGCGGCTGGAGGCGGAGCTCCGGAAGGCGTCAAACTATTACGTGGAGAAATTCGTAAACAACGTGTAGGAAGGGAGGACACGCCGTGAAAAAGCATATCGTCGGCGTGACGGTTCTGTGTGCCATACTGACGGCGGCCTGCGCGAGGGTTTTCACCTGGTATCTGCTGCTGCGGTACGAGGCGGGCCTGCTGGACGTGTGCGCGGTCCAGCAGGACGGCTATGTCCAGCTGGTGCTGGACCAGATCCGCCTCCAGGGGGACCGGGACGACCGGGAGATCATCGAGAACATCCTGGGTGCCATGGACGCCTCCTCCAACAAATACTGGACCTTCTCCCGGGATCAGGACATGCTCTTTGTCAAGGACGTGCTGGAGACCAACAAGTACAAGGGCTTCACCACGGCGACCTACTACATGTCAGACAGCGCCCGGGCCTTTTTGGATGGGATGCGGCTGGACCGGGTGAGCCACGCCGATATCACCATCGAGGGGAAGGAGTACATCGCCTCGGGGGCGGCCTTCGCCTATCAGGGGGACACCTACCGCCTGTGCCTGCTGACCAACCGGAGCGTACTGCTGGACAATAACCTCTTTCTGGGGGCGAAGACCGAGCTGTGCGTCATGGTGGCGGCCATTCTGATTCTGTTTGTGGTGGTGTCCACGGCGCTGGCCCAGAAGGTCCGCCGCCTTCAGCTCCGGAGCGACCGGCAGGAGGAGGCGGTTGAGACCCTGAACCAGAGCCTGGACAAGATGAACCGGATGTTTTCCCAGCGGGACCTCCACGACACCCGGACAAACCTCTGGAGCCGGGAGACCCTGCCCATGTTCCTCAGCAAGCTGCGGGGGCGGAAGGCCTATCCCATGGCGCTGGCCCTGGTCCAGTGCTCGGGGGAGGGGGCGGTGCGCGCCCTGCTGGACATGGCCAACGTCACCCTGGACCGGAGGGTGCTGCGCTTCAAGCTGGAGGAGAACCTGATCGGGCTGCTCTTTGTGCGGTGTGACCTGGAGCTCGCCCTGGAGAACGTCCAGTCCCTCCTGAACCGGGAGGTATTTTTGCAAGAATTCCTGCTGCTGTCCAGCGGGGGCGTGACAAAGGGAGGAGAGGGCAAATGGGAATCCGACTGTACCGGGAGTACCGTCTAAAATTCTATCTGAACGCGCGGCACTACATCATCATCAATGGCCAGAAGGGGGAGGTCCACCCCCACACCTGGGAGTTCACCCTGAATATCCGGTATGGCCGCAGCTCCTTTGTGGAGTTCACCACCTTCGAGAAGGGGATCTCCGACTATATGGGGCGCTTCCAGAACCGGATCATGAACGAGATCCAGCCCTTCGACGCGATTCTGCCCACCCTGGAGAACATGACGGACTACTTCGCCAACGAGTTTCACCGGATCATCGGCGGGATGGGGGGCATCCTGGTCCAGGTGGAGGCCAGCGAGACGCCCACCCGGAGCTATATTTTAACCATACCGGAGGAGGAGGCCGCGCTGACGGGCGGCACGTCGGGCGCGAAGGAGGATGTCCTGTCCGACGTCATCGACGAGGTGCTGAATTCCATTGTGTAGTAAGAAGGCGATCCCATTGAAACGAATCAGACCATCCAATATCCTGCTTTTCCTGGCCCCGGTGTGCTATCTGGCCATCTCTGTCCTTGTGGTGCTGGCGGTGTCTTGGAGCGGCGTGTATCCCAGCGGCTCGGATACCATGTACCATGTGTACCGGGGCAATTTCGTGTATGAATCCATTCTGGCGGGCAATTGGTGGCCGCAGCTGGACCCCATGTGGTACAACGGCGTGGAGCTGCTGCGGTATTGGGCGCCTCTGCCCGCCTATTTTATGGCCTTCTGCCAGCTTCTGGCGGGGGGAGACCCGCTGGACGGATATCTGATTTTTGTGGGACTGATCTGCTTTCTGGGGGCGCTGCCCTGGCTGTACATCGGCTTTCGCACCGGCCGGCCCTGGCTGGGCGGTGTGATGGGAGCGCTGTGGTTTTTCATCCCGAATAATCTGCTGGCGCTGTTTGGCGAGGGCAACCTGGCCCGCTCGGTGAGCATGATTTTTCTGCCTCTGTTTTTTCACAGCTGTCACTCCTATATCGAGCGCCCCAGAACCGAGAGCCTGCTGGGGGCGACGGTCAGCTTCATGCTGATTTCGCTGTGCCACTTGGGCTACGGCGGCATGACGGCCCTGGGGGCGCTGCTCTATTTCGGAGCCGCGGCGGTCATTCTCCGGCGGAAGGGGGTCATACTTCCTCTGATAGAGGGGATCGTGGTTGGCTTTCTGGTGCTGGGGATATGGATATACCCGTCTTTAATGGGGGGCGTGGCGGCTGTTGACAGCTCAGAGGTCATGGCGGGCTTTTTCCAGAATCTCGGGCTGACCCTGAACCCTCTGGAGCGGTACGTCAGCGCAGGCAGCTATTTTTATTTTGGTCTGTCGGCCTTTGTCATAGCCGTGGCGGGGATATTTCTGAGTAAGAGGGAGACGATGCCCGATTTCTGGGCGGGGCTGATCCTGTGTATCTGCACGTCCACCTCGATGTACCCTGTGCTGCGGGTATTGCCGGGCAGCCAATATCTGTGGATGCTGCGTTTCATCTCCATAGCGGTGGTGATGATATTGTACGGCTATCTGCGCTGGGACACGCTGCGGCGGCCGCTGTCCCTTCTGTTTCTGGCGGCGCTGCTGATAGATGTCGTTCCCTCCCTGCCGCTGATCCAGGGCACGCGCAGCGGCGAGCTGGCGGAGAAGCGGCTGAACACGGCTCAGGAGGAGACCTTAATCAAGGCAGCCAAGGAGGTCACGGAGCAGCGCATGACGCTGATCGACATGGGGACCATGGGGGCCACGGGGGCCTGGCTGGTGTCGGCGTGGGACAAGGCGGTGCCGGGGACCTTCGGGGCGGGCTGGCAGGCAGCCGACACGGGGCCGAACATCTCGAAGCTGGAGCGGTCGGTGCAGGAGGGAAACTACCGCTATCTGTTCGACCGCAGCAGGCAGCTGGGGAGCGACACGGTATTGCTGTTCTCCGGTGCGGCGGAGCAGAGCGGCAGGCCGGTGGAGGAGATCGATGCGGCGGCGGAGGCGGTGGGCTACAGGCTCATGGAGGAGGGGGGATACTCCCGGCTCTACCACCTGGACGCGGCCGGGACCTGGGGCACGGTCAGCCGCAGCCGGGGCATCGCCCTGGGTCTTGGGAACGGGACGGACATCACCAAGCTGGGCATCTGCCGGAGCTTCCCGGTCCTGGAGGAGGCGGACACCGACAACCTGAACGACTACACATTCGAGGAGCTGTCCCAGTACGAGATCATCTACCTGGTGGGCTTCAGCTATGACGACCGTGCCAGCGCCGAGGAGCTGATCCTGCGTCTGAGCGAAGCGGGGGTACACATTGTGATTTCGGCGGACGGCATCCCGGAGGACCGGAAGACGCACAATCAGAGCTTTTTAGGGCTCACCTGCAACAAGATACGCTTCTCCAACGGCTATCCGGAGCTGAACACCATCGACGGGCTTTTGAACACGGACCTGTTCCCCCCGGACCATACCGAGTGGGAGACCGTCTATCTGGAGGGCCTGGACGAGGTATGGGGCTCGGTGGACGACGGGAATCTGCTTCTGGACTTTTACGGCACGGTCAAGAACGAAAACATTGTGGTCATCGGCCTGAATCTGACCTATTTTCTCTCCCTCACCCAGGACCCGTCGGTGGAGCGGCTGCTGAGCCACGCCATGGACCTGTCCCCTCTGGAGCTGCCCGAGCGGGAGATTGTCCCCCTGGAGATTACATACGGAAAAAACACCATCACCATTGTCTCGCCTGAGGATAATGTAAACACGTCCCTGGCCTATCATGATATTTTTGAGAGCGACCGGCCCATTTCCGCCCAAAATAATTTGACGGTTGTAGACAAGGGGACGACAGTGATAACCCTGAAGTACCCCTATCTTTATCCCGGGCTTGCGGTCAGTGGGTTAGGCGTACTGTTGATGCTTGTGTTTCTGTGGCGTACAGACCGGCGGCTGAAGTGGGAGGCCATCAAGGCGGCCAAGGAGGAACGGGAGCGAGCCGAAAAGGAGGGCTGGACATGAGGTGCGGGGTGTTGATTCCCGCCTACGAGCCCGGGGAGGCTCTGCCCGCTCTGACCCGGGCGCTGATGGATAAAGGGGTCCCGGTGGTCGTGGTCAATGACGGCAGCGCCACGGGGCTGGAGTATTTTGAGCGGATCAGGGCCCAGGGGGCCGTGGTGCTGGAGCACGGGGAAAACCTGGGCAAGGGCCGTGCGCTGAAAACGGGGCTTGCCTGGATGGCGGAGCAGGGCTATGAGGGGGTGGTCACGGCGGATGCGGACGGCCAGCACAGTTTAGAGGATATCCTGCGGGTGGCGCGGGCGCTGGCCAGCGGCAGCCGCAGGCTGGTCCTGGGCATCCGGGATGTCTCCCGGATGCCGAACCGCTCAAGAACGGGCAACTGCCTGACTCGGACCCTCTTCCGGCTTCTCTACGGCATCAAGCTCCAGGACACCCAGACCGGACTGCGGGGCATCCCCCTCACCGGGGAGAACCGGTCGGGACTGCTGAGCCTGACCGGCGAGCGGTACGAATATGAGATGGAGATGCTGATCGAGGCGGGGGAGCTCTTCCCGGCGGGCATCCAGGAGCTGGAGATCGAGACGATCTATCTGGAGGATTCGGACACATCCTCCCATTTCCGCCCCCTGGCCGACGGGGCCAGAATTTACTCCGTCCTCTTCCGGCACTTCCCCCGGTTTTTTCTCTCCTCCATCCTGGCCTTTCTGGTGGACTATTCGCTGTTCAACCTGCTGTATTACCTGCTGTTCCACCGCAGCGTCCCCGCCGCGGTGCTGGCCCGGGTGGTCAGCGCGGGGGTCAATTACACCGTCAACCGAAAACTGGTGTTCGGCAGCTCCTACCACCTGCTGGGCTATGTGAAGATCTGCCTGGTCATTCTGCTGGCCGGCAGCGGGCTGATGTATCTCCTGGTGGACTGTCTGTCCCTGCCCGCCTTTCTGGTCAAGCCCCTGGTGGACTGCGGGCTGTATGTCCTCAGCTTTGCCGCCCAGAACCGGATGGCCCAATAGAGACAGCCGCCCCCTCCGGGGCGGCTTCAGCTTGTCAAAGAAGTAGCTGCGGGACGCAGGCGCCAAAAGCCTCCTTTTGAAAGGAGGTGCCCCAGTGCGCACACTGGGGCGGAGGATTGCGTTTTGCGAAGCAAAACATACGAAGTAAACAAAGATAAGGATTATTTCATACATTTTGCCTTCTGTGGGCTTATCCCTTGGGCTTTGGCTTGCACACCAGGGCCACCAGAAAGCCGAAGAAGATGGCCGCCGTAATCCCCCCCGCGGCGGCGGTGGAGCCGCCGGTGAGGGCGCCGATGAGGCCGTCCTGCTCCACGGCCTTTTTTACGCCCTTGGCCAGCAGGTGGCCGAAGCCGGTGAGGGGCACCGTGGCCCCCGCGCCCCCCCAGTCCACCAGATACTGGTATACCCCCGCGCCGCTGAGGATCACCCCGGCGGTGACATAGGCCACCAGAATTTTGGCGGGGGTAAGGGGGGTCTTGTCGATCAGGAGCTGCCCGACGACGCACAGTGCGCCGCCGCAGAGAAACGCGTTTATATATTCCATATTGATCTCCTCTGTCAGCCCTCCTTCAGGGCTTGTATAAAATGCCGAAAAGAGCCGGGGGAGGGGGTGAAAAGGGGGAGCCGTGTCCACACCGTGGGGACAGGGCTGTTTTTTCTCCTTTATGCCCCCGTTTTAGGACCATAAGGGACTGTTTTTCGGAGTTTTAGGGGTGTATTTTTTGAGATAAATATAACGGATGGTATTTGACGTCCGCCTGCGGCGGACAGATTTGCCTACCGCTCGGTGGAGATGGCGATGGCGTGGCAGATGCCGGGGATGGATTCCCCCTGAAAGGCGGAGGTGGGGGAATGGAGGGCTCCTGTGGGGCAAAAGAGGATATTTTTCCAGGTTTTTGCCTTTAAGTGGTTCAAAATATAGCCTGTAAGCACCGAGGCGCAGCATCCGCAGCCCGAGCCGCCGCAGTGTACGTCCTGATTTTTGATATCGAACAGCATAGCCCCACAATCCCCGTGATTTTTCATCTGAATCCCATTTTTTCGCAACAATTCGATCAACAATTCGCTGCCGAGGGTGCCCAGATCGCCGGTAAAAATCATATCATAGCTGCTGGGGGAGCGGCCGGTGTCGTTAAAATGGGAGATAATGGTATCTGCCGCCGCCGGCGCCATCGCCGCCCCCATATTATTGGTGTCAGTCACCCCTTTGTCCACAATTTTGCCCACGGTGACGTGGGTGATATAGGGCCCCGGGCCCTCCCGGGCAAGCACCGCAGCCCCTGCGGCTGTAGCGGTCCACTGGGATGTGGGGGTCCGCTGCCCACCGTACTCCAGAGGGGTGCGGTACTGCCGCTCCGCGGTGCAGAAGTGGGAGGAGACCACCACCCCGGCCCACTCGCCAAAGCCGCCGTCCAGGGTCATGGAGGCCAGAGCCAGCCCCTCTCCCATGGTGGAACAGGCCCCGTACAGGCCGAAGAAGGGCACCTCCTGCCCCCGGGCGGCGAAGGAGGAGCCGATGCACTGGTTCAGCAGGTCGCCGGCGAAGAGCCAGTCCAGCGCCTTTGCCGCCTGCCCCGCCTTGTTCAGGGCCAGCCCCAGGGCCTGCTTCTGCATGGCGCTCTCCGATTTCTCCCAGGTGGACTCGCCGAAGGTGTCGTCCCCGTCGATATAGTCGAAGGTGTCGGCCAGGGGGCCCTCCCCCTCCTTCTTGCCCGCCACATTGGCCCAGGCGGCCAGGGTGGGCGGGTTGGCCAGGGCCGCCGTCTGGCTTCCGATTTTTTTGGTTGTCATTGTCTCACCTCTTGGCTATTTTTCCGCCGGAAGGGCAAAATATGTTTGACCAATTCAATTATTTTTCGTATAATGGGGAAAACGAAGGGGGGATGCCCTGTGGAGCATGAGGTCTATATCGACGCCGAGGTGGAGACGCCGGCGGCGGTGGAGGAGCAGATCCGGCGGGCTGTCCTGGCCGCGCTGGAGGGGGAGGAGGTGGATGTGCCCTGTGTTGTGGAGGTGTGTGTCACCGACGACGGGGGCATCCGCCAGACCAATCTGGACACCCGGGGGGTGGACCGGCCCACCGATGTGCTGTCCTTCCCCATGTTTGAGCTGGAGCCCGGGGAGAAGCCCAGGGCCGAATGGGCCGATCCGGACACGGACAAGGTGCTGCTGGGGGATATGATGATCTCTCTGGAGCGGGCAGAGGCCCAGGCGAAGGAGTTCGGCCACTCCCCGGAGCGGGAGGTGTGCTATCTGGCCGTCCACTCGGTGCTCCACCTGCTGGGCTACGACCACCTGGACGAGGGCCCCATGAAGGCCCGGATGCGCCAGCGTGAGGAGGCAATCCTAGGTAAGCTGGGGATCACCCGGGAGGGCGTGTAGGGGCGGACATTGTCCGCCCGTTCCGGAGGTTTTCGTAATTTGCGGGCGGATGATATCCGCCCCTACGGGAAAGAGAGAGATTTTATGAACAAGAAAATCATCCCTTGGGCTCTGCTGTGCGCCCTCCTGCTGGGCGGGTGCCAGAGGAGAGAGCAAGCGCCCGCCATATCCGCCCCGCCGCCGGAGCCTGTCCCCAAGACTGCCCAGGAGCTGCTGGAGGAGCAGATCATCGACGACACCCACAACGCCTTCCTGGTGGACACCGGCGGCCGGATGGGAACCCTGCTGGTGACCGCCGAGGCGGTCCCCTATGAGGAGCCGTTGGAGCTGGCTACCTATCAGCACACCGCTGTCTGGGACCCGGCGCACATGGACCAGCCCCTTCAGACGGTGGACTGGGAGGGCGGTTATCCCGGCGAACACCAGATTTTGGACGTCAACTTCGACGGCTACCCGGATTTTACCATTCTGTTTGCACGAGGCGTTCAGGCTGAAGGGTACCACTGTATGTGCTGGGACGAGGAGCAGGGGCTGTTTGTGGAGGAACCGGAGTACGCGGCGATCTCATCCCCTGTGCTGGACCCTGAGACCCGGTCGATCTTCGGCTGGAACCGGGCAAGCGGCGCAGGAGATGGAGTCAGCACTATTCACCAGTGGGTGGACGGCGAGCTGGTGTGCGTGCGGCGGATTGAGCTGTTTGCCAAGGATTGGGATTATGACAGCCCCTTCGTTCTGACTGTACGGGACCGGATCAACGGTGAACTGACCGAGGTGTTCCGGGAGGAATACCCTTTGGACCCGGAGGAGGAGTATTTTGAGGCGCGCATGAAGTGGGAGGACATCAATTATCACGGCGAGACAAGATAGAGCCACCATGTAGGGGCGGATGATATCCGCCCCTACGGGTATCATAATTCAATCAGATTATTATGAAAAGGAGAATTATCATGAGCAAAAAAATCAAGCTGACCGCCATTGAGGACGAATTTGACGACTACGAGGAGATGGGCCGCCGGGAGGGGAAGAGCTGGAGCTTTGAGTTCGACCTGACCCCCTATGTGGTCACCTGCGCTATGGCCTGCGGCATCATGTTTGTGACCCGCTTTGTGCAGAAGCATGTTTTTCACAAGGACCTGTATAAAAAATATCATTCTTAACGGAAACAGCCGGGGGAAGCGCTCACACCCGGAGAGAAAGTGAGGATTACCTATGATTAAAAAATCAGGCATTATTACCATCTGCGGACGGCCCAATGTGGGCAAGTCCACCCTGACCAACGCCTTTGTGGGGGAGAAGGTGGCCATCGTCTCCAGCAAGCCCCAGACCACCCGGAACCGCATCTGCGGCATCAAAAACCGGGGGGAGTGCCAGTTTGTCTTTGTGGACACCCCCGGGCTCCACAAGGCCCGCACCCGCCTGGGGGACTACATGGTTAACGTGGTGAGGGAGTCCGTGTCCGACGTGGACGCCGTGCTGCTGCTGGTGGAGCCCATCCCCCATGTGGGGGAGCCGGAGGGACAGCTGATCGACCGGATCAAATCCCTGGGCTGCCCCGCCGTGCTGGCCATCAATAAGGCGGACACTCTACCCCAGAAGGACAGGCTGCTGGAGGTCATCCAGGTCTACAGCCAGGCCCACGACTTCCACGCTGTGGTGCCCATCTCCGCCAGGACCGGCCAGGGGGTGGAGGAGCTCCTCGATGTGCTGGAGGGCTTCCTGCCCGAGGGCCCCCAGCTCTTCCCCGAGGACATGACCTCCGACCAGCCCGAACGGCAGATGATGGCCGAGATTATGCGGGAGAAGCTGCTCCTGCTGCTGGACAAGGAGATTCCCCACGGCACCGCCGTGGAGATTACCCGATTCGCGGAGCGGGACGACGAGGTCGTGGAGGTGGAGGCCACCATCTACTGCGAGAAGGACAGCCACAAGGGCATCATCATCGGAAAGGGCGGCGGAATGCTGAAAAAGGCATCTACCCTGGCCCGGCAGGATATGGAGCGGTTTATGGGCACCAAGGTGTTCCTCAAAACCTGGGTCAAGGTGAAGGAGAACTGGCGGGAAAACCCGGCGGCCATTCAGAACTTCGGGTATGTGAGGGACTGATATGGAGTACACAAAGGATGACCTGGCGGAGGCGAAACGGCAGATTGACTCCACCCTTCACAAGCTGCGGGAGACGGTGAAAACCCTTCAGGCAAAGGAGCGCCCGGAGCGGTATAAGCCCCAGATCACCTTGGCGGTGCGGCGGATCAGGGCGTTTGAGATTGCAGATGCCCTGATTGAGCGGGAATTGGGCGGGGCGCAGGACAGAGGTGTCAGCAACAAAATTTACCGCTTATAGCTCCCTCAGAATCCGGTAAGCCTAACCACAGAAAGGGAGGGCTGCGCCATGAATGAGCGGGGACTTTGGGAGCTGTTTTGCAGGACGGGCCTGCCGGCGGCCTGGCTGGCGATGTCGGGCCAGCGGCAGGAGGAGGAAGCCCGACGGGAGGAGACGGTCCGGACCGCCTTTCAGCCGAGGGTTGAGAAGGTCTGAATCCGCAGGGCGCGCCAAATAGGCGCGCCGCTTTTCCTAAAACGGCGGGGCGTCCCGCCCTACATCATGACATAGGAGAGGTGCCTATGCACATCACCACCAAGGCCCTGGTTCTGCGGGGGGTGGACTATAAGGAGTCGGATAAGATCCTTACCCTGCTCACCCAGGACCAGGGGAAGCTTACCGCCGCCGCCCGGGGCTGCCGGAAAAAAGGAAGCGCCATCGCCGCCGGATGCCAGCTGCTGGCGTGGTCGGAGATGGTGCTCTATGACTATCAGGGCCGCTGGGCCGTCAAGGAGGCGGCCACACAGCGGCTGTTTCAGGGGGTGCGGGACGACATTGAACGGCTGGCCCTGGGGTGCTACTTCGCCGAGGCCGCCGAGCTGCTGGCGGTGGAGGGTGAGCCCAGTCCCGAGCTGCTGTCGCTGACGCTGAACAGCCTCCACGCCCTGGACAAAATGCCGGACAAGCCCCTCCCCCTGGTGAAGGCCGCCTTCGAGTGGAAGGCTATGGCCCTGGCGGGGTATGAGCCCCTGATTGACGGCTGCGACGTATGCGGGGCCGTCCCCCCGGAGGAGCCCCGGTTCCACCTGCGGGAGGGGGTGCTCCACTGCGCCGGATGCAAAGGCGGGGTGGGGGAGGGCATCTCCATGCCACTGCCGCCCCGCGCCCTGGCCGCCCTGGACCACATCGTCCACGGCGACCCCAAGCGGCTGTTCTCCTTCCGGCTGGAGGGGGAGGACCTGAAGCAGCTGGCCGATACGGCGGAGGCCTATGTTTACACCCAGCTGGAGCGGGGATTCTCCACCCTGGATTACTATAAGAGCCTGCGGTTTTCGTGAACGTTGGGGGGATTGGAATGATTTGGTTTTGGCTTTTTATATTAGCGATGGACCTGCTGATCCCGCTGTGTATGATCGGCTTCGGACGAATGTTTTTGAGGAAAGCACCCGAGACGGTCAACAGTACATTTGGCTACCGAACCACCATGTCCATGAAGAATCAGGATACCTGGCAATTTGCCCACCGCTACTGCGGGAGGCTGTGGTACTGGCTGGGCTTGGTCATGCTGCCCCTGACGGTGGTCCTGATGGTGCTTGTGCTTGGCAGGGAGATTGGCACCATCGGATGGGTTGGTACGGTGATTTGCTTTGCCCAGGTTGTACCCATGGTGGGGGCCATTGTTCCCACGGAGCTGGCGCTGAGGCGGACCTTTGACAGGGACGGAAGGAGGAAAAGAGCATAAAAAAACCCTCCGGCTTGACCGGAGGGCTTTTTACTTACTGCTGGGCCTCAACCTGGCCGAAGGAACGGCCGTTATAGGTCAGGCAATTCTTGCACATACGGTGAGGCAGCCGGTAAGCCCCGCACTTGGGGCAGGTCACGATACCGGGAGTTTCCAGCTTCCAGTGGGAG
>Ga0073907_1000827_pt1 | contig 45210 bp, 63 predicted proteins | sample GluameincwithD2O_FD_65483 | JGI IMG/M metagenome (GOLD analysis project Ga0073907, IMG submission 65483) | Mouse cecum microbial communities from Vienna, Austria - Glucosamine amended microcosms incubated with D2O | ecosystem: Host-associated > Mammals > Digestive system > Large intestine >... | reverse complement strand
AGGAATAAAGCAATTGGTCAAAATCGAAAGAAGGATCGAAAAGATCCTTCAGTATCTTTCAAACAAAATTGGGCATTTTTATCTCATCGAATTTGTACATTTTTAACTTGACATCTACAAAGTGGCATTGACCCATGCATAATATCCGGAACGGGATACACCGGCGATCTGGCATAATGCACTCACGTTCAGAACATTGTCTTTCTGCAGGAGAGTTTCATGGATAAGCTGATACTTTACTTTCGCAGGCGCTTGGATTCCCATACTTTCTGCTCCTCCATACCAGCTTCTTGAATTTTTTTTTAAAACTCTACTTCCTGACGCGTATAAGCCAACTCATGCTCCAGCTGCTCGATCCGCTGTATTAGAGATTCTTCTCCGGTTTTTGGAGAACGCTGATAACTCGTATTCGATCGTTTTTGATCCGGATCTTCTTTTCTGTTCCTTCTATTCAAAGTATAGGAAAAACCTTCTACCCGACTACTTCCAAGGATAGCAGGATCGATACCATGTATTCTGAAAATTTCAGGAAGAGGAGTTCCTGTCTGTTTGCCTGCATAAGCGATTTCTTTGAATTCTTCCGTAAATCGTATTGTCGTTTCTGAAACAAAAGAGACATAAGGATTTTTTTCCATTATTTTGATATCCTGCTGTGAAAATGAATGGGTATGTGTCTTTTTGCTCATATGTATCTATGCCTTTTCGTCCTGATATATAGATACATCTTACCATCCAAAATCTGTCCATAAAACTGTCTACTTATAAGGGCGTTTCCCCTAAATCAAGTGTCTATAGATAAGGGAGCCCTAAAATTTAAGTGTCCAATTTTATGGGTACAGTTTATTGGGGTCTGATGAACGAATGTAAAAAAAGAATTTGCCCCCAAAAGTCCCACAAAAAGGAAGAATATCATTCAGTATGAAGATATTGCTTCCTTTTTCTTTTTATGCTATTTGGTTTTATTTTTTCTTATTGTAGCTGCTTCCTCTCTTTTTCTTCGTCTTTTCGCTCAGGCTTTTCGTATGGATCTGTTCAGATGTTTTTGGAATCCCCAAGATGGGTGGATTTTTTCTCTCTGCCCAAAGGATGCGGTTGCGTGTATAATCGAAATTGGAGGTTCCTCTGGCATTCCTCTTGTAGTCTTTGGGTTTTCTGTTGAATGATTCCATAGGGCCGTTCGAGAGCCGTGCATAGTAGGTTTCAAGATCCTTTGATCCTTTTCTTGAAACTTCGGCTACTGTAAAAGAAAGTGCGATTTCTTTTGATATAATTGAAACATGGATACCAAAGAAAAGATCGGCTACGCGCTTCTAGAAAAGATCAAAAAAAAGCCGCTTTCCAAGATCACGATCCAAGAGATCGCAAAAGAAGCCCAAGTCTCTAAACAAACTTTTTATAATTATTTTGAAGATAAGGAAGCTCTTATCCAATATATCTATGTCCACTTCATCATTCCTGACTTTGATGAGACAGTTTTTCCAGTTTCTTTTTTCCAAAGCTATCTACGATCGTTGAAGCAAATGAAAAAATACGGATCCTTTATGAAGTAAGCATTGATGATCGAAGGACAAAACAGTTTAAGATCGTATATTTCGTCCCATTGCGAAACGTTCGATCTAGCCTATCATCGATATTTGTATGGAAAAGAACTGAATGAAACGTTGCGCTTATCCACGATCTATCATGCCTCTGCCTCAAGCGTAATGACTTTTTCTTGGATCTTAGGAGGATTTCAAGGAAAAGAAGAAGAGCTTGCCAAACTTGTCTGCCAAATGAGACGTCTTGGAATGGATGCTCTTTGTCAAAAACAAGATCCGTATCAAGTGGACGATTGATCAAAAACGTAAATCGTCTTTTTTCATCGTTTTTGATATGATTAAAACAACATAAAGACGAGGGAAGAAGATGAAAAAACTAGAGAGAAGCCAACAAGGGCAAGTGATCGCACCGGCTTCGATCGCGATCAAAAAAGAAGCATTTGACAACCGTCAAGAAACAGCGATCTATTGGCTAGGAGGAGGAGCAGCCATGATCAATTCGCATGGAACGAATCTTTTGATCGATCCAGTACTCGAAGGATTTGACCTTCCGCTGCTCATAGAAAATCCGTTACCGATCGAAGAGGTTGGAAAAGTCGATGGCGTTTTGATCACCCATATTGACAATGATCATTTTTCAAGACCGACACTCAAAGATATTCGTGAGCAGACTCTTTCCTATCATGCGCCTCATTATGTCGCTGAGCAAATGCAAAAGGAAGGACTTCCAGGCACAGGACACGATATTTACGACACGTTTTCAATAGGAACGATGAAGATCCGCCTAACACCCGCTTGCCACAATTGGCAGAACGGTTCTTCCAAATACAATTTCCGATATTGGAAGGAAGAGGACTATTGTGGCTATTGGATCGACACGCAAGATGGCTCGATTTGGATGCCGGGCGATTCGAAACTGCTTCATTCTCAATTGCATATGCCTGATCCCGATGCGATCTTGTTCGATTTTGCGGATAATGACTGGCATATTACTTTAGAAGGCGCGATCCAGCTTGCCAACAACTATCCAAAGGCAGATTTGATCTGTATTCATTGGGGGACGGTCGATGCGCCAGAAATGACGCCATTCAATGGAGATCCAGAAATTTTGAAAGAGCGGATCCAAACTCCAGAACGGCTTCATATTCTTGCGCCTGGTGAAAAATTTGTTTTGATAAAAAAGAAAGACTGCTGAGCGATCAGCAGCCTTTTTACAGCTTGAGTTGCGGTTTGATGCGTGCGCACATCCGCAATAAAAGATAGAGCATCGTGCAGTCGATCGGGAACATGATCACATTTTTTAATAAGCGAGCCCCCACTAAAACAAAGAAGCTATCGCCATACATGATCGACATCCATAATGAGTTCAAAAATAAGTAGTTGATCAAAACGACGAGCAATCGTGCGACGAGCACTCTCCACACCTTGACAGGCTGTTCATAAAAGAACGAGGAAAAAATAAAAGCAAGCAAGATGGCATTGAGCGCATAACCAGGAAAATACGGACCATCAGGATGCATCGCATAACCGATAAAATCCATGATCACCCCAGCAATCATATTCGGATAAGGTCCATAAAAATAACAGCTTGCGGCCGTGGCTAAAAAGCCAAAAGTGATTCGCAACGTGGGCGCTAGGTAAATGTTGAACATGTCGAGAATGACTTCAAGAGCACAGAACATGGCGACTCCCACGATCACTTTCGTGTTGGTGATGGCGCGAGCATTGTCTTTCAACATAACAAAGTATTGATGCATAAAAAAACCTCCTTTCCCTCGTGCAAAGAAAAAAGAGGTCGTATTTCTTATTTCTTGGCAACAGCGGGATGCAGAAAACCAATCGCAAGTTTCGTTTCCTTTTCGTTTTAGAACCAACTCCCCGTGTTCTAAACACTTAACGCTTGTTTTCTTACTCTGCTACGACCCTTAGTATAGGCCGATTTTTTGATTTGTAAACCACAAAAATTCAACAATCCGGAAAACGTTTTCTTTTTTAGGAATATGCTAAAAAGTTCACAATCTTACATATAGAAAAAATGAAATATCTATTCTATACTACAAATGAAAAGAGGAATAATTTGTATGATAATTGATAAATTAGAAGATAAAGTCCGCGGTAGAGGGACTAAGATCGTCTTTACAGAAGGTTGGGATCCTCGTGTTCAAAAAGCTGTCATTGAATTGAAAAAAAATGACGTCGTAGAACCGATTCTTTTAGGAGAAAAGGAAGAAATCGAAAGTTGCGCAAAAGAAAATGGATTCGACTTGACGGGGATCCAAATGCTTTCTCCTTCCGATTTTCCAGATATGGATGCGATGGCTTTGAAAATGGTCGAGCTCCGTCGTGGTAAATTGGATATGGCTCGTTGCCGCAAAGCATTGGAGAGCACGAACTACTTTGGAACGATGCTCGTTCAAATGGGCTATGCGGATGGCTTGCTCGGTGGTGCGACATATTCGACAGCCGATACGGTGCGTCCAGCGCTTCAATTAGTCAAAGCAGCTCCAGGAAACGCGCTAGTATCTTCTTCGTTCTTGCTAGTCAAAGGGGATGAAGAATACGTGATGGGCGATTGCTCCATCAATATCAACCCAAATGCGGATGATCTTGTTGAGATCACGATGCAGACGGCATTTACTGCTCGTCAATTTGGTTTGGAACCAAAAGTCGCTCTCCTTTCGTATTCGACGATGGGTTCTGCAAAAGGGGATTGTGTAGCGAAGATGGCCGAAGCCGCTGTTCGTTTGAAACGTATGCCGATCGATTTTGCTGTCGATGGAGAAATGCAGTTTGACTGCGCCGTATCTCCAGAAGTCGCAGAATTAAAAGCGCCACATTCGACCGTTGCCGGACATGCCAACACATTTATTTTCCCAAATCTTTCCAGCGGAAATATTGGATATAAGATTGCTGCCCGCCTAGGCGGATGGGAAGCGATCGGACCTGTTCTTCAAGGTTTGAACGCGCCGATCAATGACTTGTCGCGAGGATGCACTTGGGAAGAGATCTATAAAATGGCGATCGTAACGGCTGCCCAAAAATCATTAGGAATCTAAGGAATTAAGAAGAAGGATGCCTCTTCTTCTTTTTATGTGGTATATTGTTTGCATGATGGAACAGAAAGAAAAATTTCCCTATGAGATCGAGGATGGCGCGATCATGGATTTTGTCGATGGCAAATTCATGTTTGTCTTAAAAGATCACGCGTGGTCCGAGGAAGAAATCAAGATGCTTAAGAAAGTCAGGATCGCTTTTTGTTTTACGAACGATCTAGCGATTTTCGTTTTAGAGGGTGGCGACATCGACTCGAGCGATTTTTACTTCAACATCCAAGAGTGCGATGAAAAAGATCGTTTGCTCAGTCAAGAGATCTTGCCAGTCGAAATAGTGCTGGTGGATCAAAACAACGAGATCTGCCTCAAAAAGTCGGGCGCTTTCTCAAAAGAAGAGAGCGCAAAGATCAAAGACTTTTTGAAACGGCAAAGCGAGATCTCGTTTATGCCAGGAGAGTATGACGTCAATGTATCAGGTATGCAGGCGGCCTACGAACCCTATGAATTGCTGAAATATGAACAGTGTGCGATCACGATATAGGAGGATTTTATGAAAGCGGTAATTACAGTAGTCGGAAGCGATCGAGTGGGCATTTTAGCTATGATCGCCAATGCGTGCGCAAAATATGATGTAAATGTGTTAGATGTTTCGCAAACGATCGTCGATGGCATCTTTACGATGACGATGATCACCGATTGTTCAAAAGTCAAAAACTTTGGATCGTTTGCCTCTTTTATGGAAAAGCTTGGACAAGAAAATTCTTTGATCGTGCGCGTCATGAACCAAAATATCTTTGACGCGATGCATACGGTGTAAGCTATGCAGACACAACAAATCTTAGAGACGATCAAGATGATCGACGAAGACTATTTAGATATTCGCACGATCACGATCGGTATTTCTTTGTTGGATTGCATCGATCCGGATATTCGTGTTTCTTGTCAAAAGGTCGAAGAAAAAATCTGCCGAATCGCCAAAGATCTCGTGCCTGTTGCCGAAGAGATCTCAAGAACGTATGGTATTCCGATCGTCAACAAACGCGTGTCGGTGACGCCGATCTCACTTTTGTGTTCCGCTACGCAAGGAGATCCGATCGAATATGCTCTGACATTAGAACGTTGCGCACAAAAGTTAGGTGTCGATTTTATTGGCGGTTATTCGGCATTAGTGCAAAAAGGATATACAGAAGGCGATCGGCGCTTGATTCGTTCGATCCCACAAGCTCTCAAACAAACGAGTCATGTATGCTCGAGCGTCAATATCGGTTCGACCAAAGCAGGCATCAACATGAATGCGGTCAAAGAATTGGGCCAGATCATCCGTGATTGTGCTGAGCTTACAAAAGACGATAATTGTCTTGGGGCCGCAAAGCTGGTCGTTTTCTGCAATGCCCCAGAAGATAATCCATTTATGGCGGGTGCTTTTCATGGAGTTGGAGAAGCGGATTGTGTGATCAATGTCGGTGTCTCTGGTCCAGGAGTTGTGCGTGCCGCGCTTGCGAAAGCGTCAAAAACAGCGCCAATGGATGAGTTGGCGGATCTGATCAAGCGGACCGCGTTCAAGATCACGCGAATGGGCCAAATGGTTGGCGTTTTAGCAAGCGAAAAACTAGGGATCCCTTTTGGGATCGTGGATCTTTCTTTAGCGCCTACTCCAGCTATTGGGGATTCTGTAGCTCACATTTTAGAAGAAATGGGACTCTCGACATGTGGAGCCTATGGAACGACCGCTTGTTTGGCGATGCTTAATGACGCGGTAAAAAAAGGTGGCGTCATGGCTACGAGTCATGTAGGTGGTCTTTCAGGTGCGTTCATTCCCGTTTCAGAGGATGCAGGTATGATCGATGCGGCTCGTTCTGGTGTTCTCAATCTTGAAAAGCTGGAAGCGATGACCGCTGTCTGCTCGGTCGGTCTTGATATGATCATCATTCCAGGCGATACTCCGGCCTCGATCATTTCTGGTATCATTGCCGATGAAGCGGCGATCGGTATGGTCAACTCGAAAACAACGGCGGTTCGTTTGATTCCGGCTGTCGGGAAAAAAGTGGGCGAAGAGCTCAACTTTGGCGGATTACTGGGCCATGGCCCGATCATGAAGGTCAATATGGCAAGCAATGAAATCATGATCGATCGAGGCGGCCGGATCCCGGCACCTCTCCAATCTTTGAAAAACTAAATTTAAGGTTTACATTCCAAACACATCTGTTTATAATGTTTCCATAAAACAAAGAAAAGAAGTAGTACAGGCGGAGCGGTTGTTAGAGAAGTGACGGTTGGTGCAAGTCATTGAACTTTACGTTTGGAACGTGTCTTGGAGTTGCATAGTCGATGGATACGGAGGCTATGATCGTGAATTCGCGTTAAGAATGAGATGTCATCCATATCGAGTGGATGGAAGTTTGGTGGTACCGCGTAATGTTTACGTCCTTTCGTTTCGAGGGGACGTTTTTTTGTGCCTGTATCGTAGAAAAGGAGAAGGAATATGAATAAACTTTTAAAAATTGGTGCTGCGGCCATGCTTGCAGCTGCAACTTTAGTGGGATGCTCATCTTCGAAAAGCTCAGAAGGATCGGAAGAAAAACCGCAAGAGATCTTGATCGGCATTTCTCCGGACTATATGCCTTATGAAGGTTTGGATGAAGATGGAAAACTCGAAGGATTCGATATCGACATGACCAAATGGTTGTTCGATTATATGAACGAGAATGGTCACAATTACTCGTATGAATTCAAGGAGCTTTCGTTCGATACGATCATTACAGCCCTACAATCTGACCAGATCGATCTAGGAATTTCTGGTTTCACATACGATGAGGAACGGGAAGGCTTGTTCTCCGATTCTTATTATGATTCTGCACAAGTCATGGTCGTCAATGCGGATTCCGATATTCAGTCATCGAAAGATCTGAACGGAAAACTTGTCGGCGCTCAGCAAGGCGCGACAGGCGAGGATGTTGCCAACGATATTGAGGGAGCTGAAGTCCAAGCGATGCAAGATGTAAAAGTCTTGATGGAATCTTTAAAAGCAAAAGGTTTGGATGCGGTCGTGATCGACCAAGCGGTTGCGGACAATTATGCGGCCAATGGCGATTATAAAGTATTGGATGAAAAACTTCTGGATGAAGAGAATATTATCTATACGACAGAGAAGCACAAAGACTTATTGGATGACATCAATAAAGCAATCGAAGCATTCAAAGCGAGCGATGATTATCAAACACTCGTAAAGAAGTGGTTTGGCGCTTCTGGAGAAGTCAGTGAATAAGGTTTTCTCCCCCGAAAATATTGAATTTTTGCTCAAAGGTGCCGGCGTAAGTATTGCGCTGGCCTTTGGTGCTTTAGTGATCGGGGCACTGATCGGTGTGATCGTGGCGGCCGGTAAATTATCGAAAGTCAAGATCTTGAATTGGCTGTCAAATATATATGTAGAACTTTTTCGCGGAACGCCAATGCTGTTGCAAATCCTCTTCTTTTATTTAGGAGTACCTGTCCTTATTTCGATGGTCACTGGAGCTAGAGTTCGAATGAATGTCTATGTCGTCGCGCTTGTCGCCCTTTCTTTGAATTCGGGCGCCTATCAAACGGAATTGATCCGTTCAGGGATCCAAGGCGTGGATAAAGGACAATGGGAAGCATGTGAAACGTTAGGGATTTCCTATTGGACGATGATGAAAGAAGTCATTTTGCCGCAAGCGTTCAAACGTATCGTGCCGCCATTGGTTTCAGAATTCATCACGCTGATCAAAGATTCGTCTTTAGCATCCGTGATCGGAACAGGAGAGCTGATGTATCGAACACAAGCGTTAGGTGCCCGCTATTACAACTACTTATATCCGCTGTTGATAGCGACAGTATTTTATTTAGTGATGACACTTTGTGTATCTTGGGTCGGCAAGAAAATAGAAAAGAGGTTAGCGGTCAGTGATTAGAGCAGAACATATTTCAAAAAACTTTGGGAAGCTGCATGCCCTCAATGACGTATCCCTCAATGTAGAAAAAGGAGAAGTTGTTTGTTTGATCGGACCTTCTGGTTCGGGAAAATCAACGTTTTTACGTTGCATCCATGGACTAGAGATCCCGGATTCAGGAAGTCGATATTTGGATGGTGAATTGATGGATCCAAACGACAAGAAAAAATACGGCGAACAAAGAGAACGTATGGGATTCGTATTCCAGCATTTTAATTTATTTCCAAATAAGACGGTGTTGGACAATTGTACTTTAGCGCAGCAGTCGGTTTTAAAACGAACAAAAGAAGAAGCCGAACAAGTGGCTTTAGAATATTTAAAAAAGGTAGGTCTTCTTGATAAAAAGGATTCATATCCTAATGCGTTATCGGGAGGTCAAAAGCAGCGTGTGGCGATCGCGAGAGCCTTGTGCATGAATCCGGAAATCATGTTGTTCGATGAACCGACTTCAGCGCTTGATCCTGAAATGATCAAAGAGGTGCTTGAAGTCATGAAAGATCTCGCTTCTCAAGGGATGACGATGATCGTAGTGACTCACGAGATGGGGTTTGCCCGCAAAGTTGGAAGCAAAGTCGTATTCTTAGAGGCTGGAAAGGTGGTCGAAGAATCCGATTCCGAATCATTCTTTACGAACCCGAAAAGCGATCGTGCTAAAGACTTTTTAAGCAAGGTATTCTATGAATGAAGCTGAAGGATTTTTATTGTGAACAATGGATGACGGCGTATGAGAAAGAGGCTGTCTACAATATGACGGATACTTCTTTTTCGGCGCTCTCTTTCCATGATCTCTTTGATTCAAAGAGTTTAGAGGAATTTGATCCTTTGCTGGATTATGGAGAGATCACAGGAGATCGAGGTTTGAAAAAGGAGATCGAGCGGCTATATACAACGAACGATCGCGCTTTGACCTTCTGTCATGGGGCTTTGGAAGGAAATGAACATGTCATGAGCACCCTTCTCGAGCCGGGGGATCATGTGATCGCTTTTCGGCCCGGCTATCAGCAATTTTATGAGTATCCGCGTTCGCTTGGCTGCACAGTGGATGTGCTGGATTATGAAGAAGAAAATGGCTGGAAGCTTCCTTTTGATGCGATCGAGAACACGATTTGCGAAAAGACGAAGATGATCGTTTTGGCAAGTCCTGCCAATCCAACAGGAACAACGCTTACTTTAAAAGAATGGGAGCGACTGATCGAATTATGCAAGTCGCATTCTATTTATATTTTGTGCGATGAAGTCTATCGTGGATTGATGCAGACACCTTCTGTTTCTGATCTTTATGAGTACGGGATTTCGACAGGTTCGTTGTCGAAGGTCTATGCTCTTCCTGGCTTGCGTTTTGGGTGGATCCGTGCTCGAGAAAGTGTGATCGATAAGATCAATATTCGGCGAGATTATACGTTTATTTCGACTGGGCCTTTGGTCGACGGCTTGGCTAAAAGGGCATTTGGAAAGAAAGATTGGATCTTGAAGCGGAATTGGGCGCTTCTTGCGGAAAATAGGAAGATCTTAGCGGAGTGGCTGGCTTTTGATCCTCGTTTTTCGATTCGACTGTATGAAGAATCTCCGGTTGCCTTTTTGAAGTATGATTTTGATTGGCTATCAAAAACGTTTTGTCTGCAAGCTCTCAAGGAAGCGGGAATCTTTTTTGTGCCAGGCAGCTGTTTTGACTGCGAATATCATGTGCGGCTAGGTTTAGGAAGAGAGAGCGATTCCTTTAAAAAGGGCTTATACCAATTATCGCATTGGCTTGATGAAACGTTGAAAAAGACATAAATTATATGATATTATGTGTTTACAAGGGGTGTTGAGATGAAAAAGGGTTTCTTAATTTTGTGTGCTTTGTGCTTGTGTGGCTGTACACGAATCAACAAAGCGCCGTCTGCAGAAAAGGTAGAGAAAAAACAAGAAGAGGAATTGACTCAGCATACTTTGGAATGTATAAAGGATTCGGATTCGATGTCATTTGTTGCGGTGGGGGATATGCTTCAACAACAAACACAAGTGTTCTATATGACGTATGAGGATCTAGGAATCAACGAAGGATTGAACCATGATGATTTACTGAAGGCGATCAACGAGAAGCTCGCTCAATCCTATGGTGCTTTACAAGGTGTGGATGTGGTGAGCTCACTGGAAGATAATCGAGTAAAAGTTACAGTGAGTATCGACTACAACCAAGCAAATATTCAAGCTTTGATCGATGCGGGACTGCTTCATGAGGGTGAAGTGGAAACAAAATACGTGAGTTTAGGTAAAACGCAAAAGCAGTTGGAAGATGATGGGTTTGCATGTACAGTTCAATAATTGAAGCGGCTTGAATCACCGCTTTTTTTGAGATGTAAGGGGGTTCACGTTGCGATATTATATTTCTGATACACATTTTTGTCACCGGTCTTTATTGGATAAGATGGATGTCCGCGGATTTGAATCGGTGGAAGAGATGAACGAGTACATGATCGATCAATGGAATCAAAAAGTCGGCAAGCGGGATGAGGTCGTGATCCTTGGCGATTTTTCATGGGGAAATGCGGAAGAGACGATGGATATCTTAAGGCGTCTGCATGGAAGAAAATTTTTGATTCGTGGAAACCATGATCATTTTTTAGACGATAAAGCGTTTGATCCTTCTTTATTTGGATGGGTCAAGGATTATGCGGAATTGAATGATAATCGGCGTAAAGTTGTTTTGTCACATTATCCGATCGTTTTCTATAATGGGCAATATCGAAGAGATGAAAACGGAAATCCCAAAACGTATATGCTGCACGGTCATATTCATAATACCCAAGATCAAGTATATTTGAATGCTTTTAAAGACTATTTGAGCAAACAAAACCATATTTCGATCGGAGGAGGACTTGAGAGCGTTCCTTGTCAAATCATCAATTGTTTTTGTGTGGATTCTGATTATGTACCTATGACACTGGATGAATGGATCGAAATCGAAAAAACAAGAAGGCAAAAGGAAGTGTAGAAAGCACTTCGGATAAGGTGAGGGTATATGGAGAAATTGCAATCGAAGAAGGGCGGAAAGGCTCTTTATGTTCAAATCAAGGAGATTTACCGGGAAAAGATCTTAAATGGCGATTTGAAACATGGTGATAAGATCGAAAGTGAGATGGAGATCCAAAAGATGTTTGGTGTTTCGCGCATCACAGCGCGTCAAGCGATCCTTGATCTCGAAAAAGAAGGGATGGTCAATCGCGGGCGCGGACGAGGAACGTTTGTGATCTGGAAGCCGGCGATCAAAGAAACACTTTCGGAAGTGAGAAGCTTCACCCACGAGATGGAGCTGCATGGCCGTGTTCCAGGAACGAGCAGCTACACGGTGAATCGAGAGATCATTGCAGAAAAGGCGGCAAAGATCTTTGGCCTCGATCCAAAAGAAGAAATGTATTGTTTCCGCAGAGTTCGTACGGCAGACGATATCAAGCTTGTCTATATGGTTTCGTATTTTCCGCTCGATACGGATCTTCCATTCAGCGAAGATAAAGAACAAGACCCAATGTTTGAAAAGTTTGATATCGTGAAAACCGGAAAGCCAAAGCGGGTCGAAGAAGAATTCAGCGCAGAGATTCCGAGCGATGAAGTTCGCGAATCTCTCAACATCCCCAAATCGCTGCCAGTATTGGCGCGCAAGCGTGTAACGTACGATAAAAATAATAATATTATCGAATACACGATCAGTTATTATCGAAGCGATCTTTATACTTATATGCATTCCACAGGCAAGATCGCGTATAATCATTAAATTTGTTGAAAGAATCGGATCCTAAACGGGTTCGATTTTTTATTTTAGAAAAAAATCGAATTTTTTTCTTTTTTTGCTTGCACGCCTAGGAAAGCTATGCTAATATAAGTGAGTACTTGAGGTAAGCAAGTCAGAAAGCTAAATGGCGCGTTGGAGAAACGGTTAACTCACATGCCTTTCACGCATGCATTCACGGGTTCGAATCCCGTACGCGTCACCATTTGTAAATTCAGCCTTTAGGTAAAGCATCTGAAGGCTTTTTTCTTGTTGAATGTAAGAAAAATGTAAGAATTTTCCCTATTACTTAAAATAAAGAATCCAAAACATCGATCGTATCTTTCTCGGAATCATTGATAAGATGCGCATAGATATCCAGCGTGGTCGTGGCTCGAATTATGGAGACGTTCAGGATGAATGCTGTACAGGTCCGCCGATCGTTCAGTTTGATCCGTTCCATAAGCGGCTGAGGGGGATCCGCTGATAGGTGGCAGGGGGCAAGTTCTGGATTCGATTTTAAGGGAAAACCATACGGCAGCGATTATCGTACAGAACGATGAAAAAGCTTCGATCAAAACACCGATGGAAACCATGATACCAGGCCGAATCTATGCCACGATTGGCAAGACCGGCGCTATAAAAGCTATTGCTGAGTATGACACGCACGGCATGAGGGTTAAACAGATTGATCTTATAGGCAAAGACCATAGCATTGAAGGGGATCGGATCCTACCCATAAACATCGTAGTTATCACTATGATGAAAATAGTACATCATCGCCGTAAAAAGAAGAACACGCTTTGATTGATAAAGTAAAACGTGCATGGAAAAATATAAACAAGCGGTGATTAGTATACGAGTGAGTACAGACTGATAACCTTGAACTAGATGGTTTTAATTAACCTGAAAGCACGGTTTTTTGATGCCCCGCATCATATTGGAAGGGTCCGGTTGAAATCCGGAACGCCACCAGCGTCTTGAGAAATCAGGGCGCTTTTTTCGTGTCATCATATACCCGACTATTCGTGAAGGAAAGGAGGCGGCAGTGTGAGCGCCAAACCAAAATACACAAGCAAGGATTAGATCACTGGGCTGATCGACAATGATTTTGCGTTCTGCGAAGGCGAGGTCCTTCGCGATCAAGATGGTGTGAGAGGCAGCGACTTTCAGTCTGCAGAACAATTTCAAATACTGGAAAAGGAAAGAAGACACTGGCGCGGCAGGGGTCAAGATCATTTGCGGTATCCATCGTTTAGAAGATTAATGTTCTGTCAAATTTGAATGCTATCGAAGTTCTTTGAATTATTGCACTTCATCGTTCTTATCGTACATAAGACCGGATTTTGAAATAAAAAACGAGAGCCCAATGCTCTCTAGAATCATTAAATCATCGCTTTGGTTCTTTGAAAGTGCGCTTCTTTCTCCTTAGCAATGATTCGATAGATCTCTTCTTTTGAATGATCATACAGCATATTGGCCCAATATCCCCATAATATATCTTCAAAACATTCAAATAAACGAATCTCTGGATCGATCGAAGACTCGATCCCATACCCTATATAAAATAGTTGACGAGAACGTTCGTCTTCAATTTGGTTTTCAGAAAAGAAACTCGCAAGATCGAACCGAAAATCGTTCATGGCCGCATATTCATAATCGATCAAATAGGAACGGCAATTCGAAAAGAGAAGATTGCCAGAAACGACATCGTTATGGCACAAAGTATCAGGACGATAGATCAAGAAGACCGCCTCGATGATCTTCTCTTCCTCCTCAAAGAAAACGATCCGATCTTTGACTTGACTTCGATATTCAGACAGCTTTTTAAACGGATCAAAATAAAAATCGATCCCATCCAGACAATGAAGAGTTTTTAACATCTTGCCCGTTTGTTCGTACTTTGTTGAACCTTTCGCTTCTGAAAATTCATGCACATCCTCGATATACTTTGTTATTTTGATCCCCTTATGAACATCCATCCACACAAGCGGAACATCGAGTGTCTTGACTTTTTGAAGCACCTCATATTCGTTTTTAAAATCGACACGAAGCAAACCGTGCTCTTTTTTAGGAACCCGGACCATATACGTTTGATCATCCATGCGCATTAAATACGATACATTGCTTATCCCTTTATCGGTTCTGTACAATTGGATCTCTTGATGAAAAATGTTCTCTAAATACTGTTTGACTTCTAGTTTATCCATATTCCTATCATAGCATGGATCCTAGTAAGGTGAGACGAATGCAATCCAACAAAGCAAGTGGTATACTTTTTTATAGAGGTGAAGAATATGGAACAACCTAAGATCCCAACGATCCCAGAAGAACAACCAAAAACAATCGTAATACAAACAGAAAGCAAATTATGGATCGTATCCTTGATCTGTATCGGACTATCGCTCTTTTTGATCCTTTTATCGACATGGCTTGGTTTTATCCCGACCATTATCGCGACCGCGCTCGCGATCGTTGCAAGCATTTTAGCTTGGAAAGATTTTGATCACTCTAAAAAAATGATCGCTCTATTGTGCGCGGGCATTTGCTGCGCGATCATCGGTATCTATGCATTTGGAAGCAGCCTTCATGGAGCGCTCTATCAATTTGGATCGTATTTGAATACCTATGATACATACGATGATGATGAGTGGTATCCACTCGATGAATACAACGATCGATTTGATCACGATCACTATTGGGAAGAGATCTGGGACTGAGTATGGCACAAGAACAATTAATCAATGACCTGAAAAAAGAGATCGAGCAACTGAAAAATGAGGGGCGCGTGTTGGAAGCACTTCCTCTTATGAAGCAAGCTGCCAATTGGGGGGATCTCGAAAACCAAAAAGAACTCGTCGATCTGTATTTGAGCCAAGAGTATCTGGACAAAAAAGAAGCTTACATCTATGCTCGCTTAGCGGCTCTCAATTTAGATTTGGAAAGTATGTATATCCTGGCTCAACTTTCTTTGGACCCCTCCGTTAAAGAAGTCAATCGAGAACAAGCGTATTATTTCATGAATAAAGCAGCATTAGGCGGTTATCCAAAAGCGTACGACCCCTTGTCGATGATGTATTTGATGGCCCAAGGGACATCTCGCAATCTTGAACAAGCAAAATTTTGGAACGAAAAAGCAAAAAAGGCGGGAATCGATGCCGAAACTGTTTTAAAGCATGAAACAATGATCCAAAAAATGGAATCAAAAACAAGGAATTAAAAGATGGACTTGTAATCCATCTTTTTTTAGTCTATTATATGAAAGCATGCGTGGGAGAACACAGTTCGTAAACCACTGCATAAGACCAAAATATAGGAGGTGCGTCTTATGAGCAAGAAAAAAGTAACAAAAGTTTGTAAGTTGCAGTTCATGGCTGGAGGAGCAAAACCAGGACCTGCTTTGGCAAGTGCTGGAATCAACATGCCACAATTCTGTAATGCGTTTAACGATGCGACAAAAGATCGCAAAGGAGATATCGTCCCTGTTATCATCACAGCGTATGAGGACAAGTCGTTCGATTTCGTATTGAAAACGACACCAGCAGCCAACTTGTTGAAGAAAGCGGCTGGAATCTCAAAAGCGAGCGGTGACCAAAAACAAACAGCAGGAAAGATCACGATGGATCAATTGCGTGAGATCGCTGAATATAAGATGCCAGATTTGAATGCGAATGATATCGATGCCGCGATGAAAATCGTTGCCGGTACTGCAAAAAATATGGGTATCAAAGTAGAAGGTATGGAATAAGGAGACGGAACATGGCAAAAGTAAGTAAAAGATTTAAAGAAGCTGAAAAGCTCGTGGATCGTGACAAATTCTATACGATTGAAGAAGCAGTAGCTCTTGCGAAAAAAACCGCAAGCGCAAAATTTGATGAAACAGTTGAAGTTAGCTTCAATTTGAACGTAGATCCACGTCATGCGGACCAACAGATCCGTGGCGCAATGGTCCTTCCAAACGGAACAGGAAAAACTCAAAAAGTAGCCGTAGTTGCGGAAGGCGATAAAGCAAAAGAAGCCGAAGAAGCCGGAGCAGATTTCGTTGGATCGGATGAATTGATCCAAAAGATCCAAGGTGGATGGTTTGATTTCGATGTTTTGATCGCGACTCCAAACATGATGGGAAAACTTGGACGTCTTGGTCGTATCTTAGGACCAAAAGGTTTGATGCCTAACCCTAAGACAGGAACAGTAACGATGGATATCGCTAATGCTGTCAACGAAGTTAAAAAAGGGAAGATCACATACCGTGTCGACAAAGAAGGAAACATCAACGTGTTGATCGGAAAGATCAGCTTCGATGAAGACAAGCTCGTTGAAAACTTCATGGCTATTTATCGTACGATCGCCAAAGCGCGTCCTACAAAAGTTAAAGGAACATATATCAAGAACCTTGTCCTTTCAACAACAATGGGTCCTGGAATCCATGTTGAACGTCAAAAATAATTTGACAAACTCAATAAAACCAGTAATATAAGATTGTTATCAATATTCCAAAGACAGTAACGGCGCAAGCTTAATCAAGTTACCGAGGGGTTATACATTCCTAAGCTTTTTATGTATGCCTGCTCATGCAGGCTTTTCTTTTGAATATTGTAACGATATATAGAAAGAAGAGGTGGATTGCATGAACAAAGATGTCCTCGCTCAGAAGGAAGCCGAAGTCAAAGCACTTACGGAAAAAATGGAAAATGCAAGCTCAGTTGTCCTCGTAGAATATCGTGGATTGACTGTAAAAGAATTGACCGAACTCCGCCGAGCACTTCGTGATGAAGATGTAGACTTCAAAGTTTACAAAAACACCACAGCGCGTCGTGCTTCCGAAAATTTAGGATACAGCAAGTTCGCAGAAACATTAAAAGGACCAAACGCCTTGGCATTTGGTAAAGATCCAGTCGCTCCAGCTCGTGTCTTAGCAAAATTCGCGAAAGAACATGATAAACTGGTATTGAAAACTGGAATCGTCGATGGCGATGTTGTCGATGAAGAAACGATCAAGAAATTGTCCGCATTACCAAACAAAGAAGGTATGTTGGCAAAATTCGCTTCCGTATTGAACGCTCCAGTCATCAAGTTCGCGATGACGATCAAAGCATTGGCAGAAGCCAAAGAAAATGGAAGCGCACCAGCTCAAGAAGAAGCAGCTGCAGAAGCTGCCGCGTAACAATATTTTAGGAGGAAAAGAACAATGGCTAAATTAACTCAAGACGATATTCTTGCTTACTTAGAAGAAGCTACAATTTTAGAACTTAATGATTTAGTAACAGCAATCGAAGACAAATTCGGTGTTGTTGCCGTAGCTGCCGTAGCAGCACCAGCAGCCGCTGCAGAAGAAGCAGCAGGACCTAGCGAAGTAACAGTAACTCTTACTTCTGTAGGTGGAACAAAAGTTGCCGTAATCAAGGCCGTACGTGAAATCACTGGTCTTGGATTGGTAGACGCGAAGAAACTTGTTGACTCTGCACCAGCAGTCATCAAAGAAAATATCGCGCCAGAAGAAGCTGACCAAATCAAAGAAAAATTGATGGGTGCCGGCGCAACTGTTGAAATTAAGTAATTTCACTTTGTAAAATAGACTTTGTCAAACGACAAAGTCTTTTTTTATTGGAAAGGAGACCCAATGGAAACATTTATTTGCAGAGCCGACGATTTTGGACTCTCCAAAGCCTATGATCTAGGATTGCTCGATTCTCTTGCTTCCTCTATCATTAAAAATGTAAGTCTACTCGTGAATATGCCGCAACTTAAAAATGATATACATCAACTGCTTTCTTATCCGATCGATCTTGGCCTTCACTTTAATCTTTGCCTAGGAAAAGCCACCTCGCCAAGTCCATCGACATTAACGGATCCTAGTGGCAATTTCTTCTCTTCTTCTTATTATCGAGATAGGATGCAAAAAGAGAGTGATCCTTTTCGCGAAGAAGATGTCGATCAAGAAGCCCGCGCGCAAATGGAAACCTTCATCCAGCTCGTCGGCAAAAAACCAGACTATATCGATTATCACGTTTTCTTAACACCCTCGATCGAAAAAGCCCTTCAAAAAGTAGCGCAAGAATACGATGTCGTATGCAAGCTTCACTTTAAAAAAGAAAAGGCAACAAGCGATCGAGCGCCATTCTATGAAAGGAAAGAGCCCTTTTCTTCTTGGCTAGAACAAGGACAATGGCCAAAAGAAGAAACCACCCTTCTGATCTTTCATCCAGGCTTCTTAGATCAAGACGTATTCCGTCTTTCCTCGCTTACGAAGCTAAGATGTACAGATCACGCCTTCTTGCTCGATCAAGAAGTCCAAACCTATTTTAGAAAACAAGGAAAGAGCATCCGGTATAGTGAACTATGATTCAAATCACGAAGATCACGAAACAATATGATCAAAAGGAAGTTCTTCATTCGATCTCGCTCGATATTCCTGCTGGAAAACGCTTCGTCCTTTTTGGCCCTTCCGGAGCAGGCAAATCCACCTTGCTTAAATTGATCGCCGGCCTCGAATCACCCACGAGTGGAACGATCATAAAAGAATCAAACAAGATCGCGATGGTCTTTCAAAACGATCTTCTTTTTGATCATCTCACCACCTTTGATAATATCGCTTATGGATTGGATCATCGCCAATATACAAAAGAAGAGATCACAAAAAAGGTGAAAATGATCGCAGTCCGCACGCGGACCGTCTCGTACCTTGACAAAAAAGCGGCTTATCTATCTGGAGGAGAAAGGCAGCGGGTTGCATTGGCTCGGGCACTCGTCTCGAATCCAGAGATCTTATTACTCGACGAAGCGTTCAGCCACCTTAATCCAGCCCTCAAAAAAGAGCTTTTGATCGATTTGATCGATTTTCAAAAAAGCAGAAATATGACATTGATCAGCGTCAGTCACGATTTTCAGGAAGCCCAGTTTCTTGGCGAGATCCTGGCCGCACTGGATCAAGGAAATCTCGTTCAAATCGATTCTCCATTCGATATCTTTGAACATCCGCAAAGTATCGATGTCGCCAATTCGCTTGATTTGATCGGAATCAATACGATTTACCTCAACAACAAAGTCTATGGGATCCGACCATGCGATTGTTCGTTTCAAAAACGAGAATATTGGATCTGTTATGGGACCTTTACACTCGAATTCGAAATTCCGTATGAAGATTCCACTCTTTTTGTCGGTAAAATCGCCAATGCGCGTTTTTGTGTTTTAGAATCAAAAAAAGAAGCCTTACTAAAGGCTCCTGTTTATTTAGATCCATCAAAGATCATCGCGTTTGAAGATTAATCTTCATCCGCCATGATCTTTTTTAATGCGTTATAGATCCCGTGGTTTTGAATATCTGTCGTTGAAAAATTAGCGAAACTCTTTACATAATCGCTTGCGCTTCCCATCGCGACCCCAATATCCGCTTTTTCCAGCATTTTCGTATCGTTGGTAGAGTCGCCAAAAGCGATGACATCATCCCACGTCAAACCTTCACGCTCTAAGATCATTTCGATTCCATGCGCTTTATCGTTTTCCACGTTGAAGATATCATAGCAGAAGCCGTTCGTTTTCACATTGATAAGATCGGAACGAAGATCTTCATGATCTTCCATAAAATCTTGGAGCGGTTGCACATTCTTCGTTAAAATGACCGCATTGTACGCGTCGTGGCGTTTATGGAACGATTGAGTCGGATCATAGAACAATGAATCAAGTACATTGCAGTATTTGCTGAAATCATACATTGGATAAAAATTGTTGTATATATATGTGGCATCTCCAAAATGAAGCATCAAACCATATTCTTGGTCTTGGGCAAGTTTGACAAGCGATTCTAGCGTATCGTGTTTGATCGGGGAAGCTGAGATCATATTGAAATCATGATCCAAGATATAGCCTCCATTGATCAAAACATAATAATCGAAATCGAGACGCTGCAGGATCAGTTTCATTTGATTGAGAGGGCGCCCTGTTGCGGCTGCCACAATATAGCCAGCTTCTTTTAGATTTTGGATGGCAGCTATGGTCGAATCTTGGATCACATCGTTTTCTGTTTGATACAAGGTTCCATCCATATCGAAAAATACAATTTTATGTTTCATGCGTATTCCTCTTTTCTTGTATGGTTCCATTATAATCGGAAAGATTTTGAAAATAAACTCCCGTACTTTTTTGAGTTTTATACTTTTCTTTTTAAAAATTGACTTTTTGGTAGCACCGCATTATTCTAAAAAAGAATCAATAAAAATAAGGGGAAATTATGGTTAAGATCATACAAGGCCTTAAACGATTTAAGGTTTTTTTCATTATAGGAATTTTAATACTTCTTATCGCTTCGATTCTATTTTCGTTCCATTCTTCTGCACAAAAGATGAATGGCATCGCTTATTTAAAAAGCCAAAAAGCGAAAGATATCACTGAGCTATCCAATCAACTCGAAGAGCGACGATTCCACGAAGTTCAAGAAAAACTCGATTCTGGCGAACTAAAATATTCTGACGTATTTACGGACTATGTGTTTTTAGGCGACTCAAGAATGAGAGGGTTTAGTTCATATTGCGGGATTCCGCTTGATAATAATCTTGCTAAAATAGGAGTCAATGTCACAAGCACCGATCAAGATTTGCCAACGATCCAAGAACGCCATCCCAAAAATGTATATCTCTCTTTTGGGATCAATGATATTGAATCCAATTTAGGGCTTGCCGATGACGGACTGCATTATGATCAATTGTTTGAATCGTACGTTCAAAAGGTACTCGACATCGTTCCGGATGCGAACATCTATGTCAATTCCATCATACCGATCCAAGGCGATGGACCGATCGCAGAAAAGATCCCAGAATATAATGATCAATTGAGAGCTCTTTGCGAACGAAGAGGATGGATCTATATTGATAATTCCGATTTGATCAGCGATCCATCGATGTATGAAAACGATGGGATCCATTTTGTGCCTTCTACGTATGAACTATGGGCAGAAAAAATGTATCTTGCGGGTCAAAATCAAAAATAAGGGGATAATAGTGACTATGAAAATAATCAAAGATTATGGATTGTGGTTGATCAAAGGAGGCTGTATCCTAGCGCTTCTCGTGCTCGTTGCACCACTGTTCCAGACCGAGCCAATGAGCAACGCTCCATTCGACCAAGTGCTTCAGGCGACGATCGAGGGAGTCGATATGAGCAAATATCCGCAAAAGGATGTTTTAGCGCTAAAGCGTTATTTAGATCTCGATGCCTCCATGTTCGAACAGATCGCGTTTTATCGAAGCGACAATGCGATGGATGCCGATGAGCTCGTACTAGCGAAATTCAATACAGAAGAAGCCAAAAAAAGTTTCCTAGACGCGATCCAAAAGCGAATCGAAAGCCAGACAACAACATATGAAGGCTATGCGCCAGAGCAGTATGACTTGATGAAAAAAGGGAAGCTCATCTCTCATGCTAACTATGGATTGTATGTGGTGGGACCGCAAGCCGAGCAGATTGCTTCACAATTTGAAAAGAGTTTATAGGGGGAACTATGAGTTTTACAAGTCTATTGTTTATATTTGGCTTTCTTCCGCTCAGCTGGCTGGCTAGCTGCGCTTGGACGAAAAAAACATCTGTCCAAAACGTCATCCTGCTCCTTCTTTCTCTACTTTTCTATGCATGGGGGTCGATCCAGAATCTTTATATTTTGCTGATTTTGATCGTATGGAATTATTGCTCAGGCCTGCAACTTGAACAAACGCAAGACATGCCAAGAAAAAGAAGACTGATTTTTTGGAGTTCGGTTCTATTTAATGTGGCTGTTTTGGCTTTTTATAAATACATTGGATTTTGGTTTGGCTCGATCTTGCCGCAAACGCAAAATATCCATGCCCCGATCGGGCTTTCGTTCTATACATTTTCGATCCTTTCGTATTTAGCGGACCTTTACTTGAATAAATGCCCAGCACAAAAGAATGTAGTCGCGTTTGGGCTCTACGTATCCTTTTTTGGAAAACTGACGATGGGCCCAATTTCTCAATATACGGATTTTGAGCAGTATTTAAAGCATCGAACGATTTCAAAGGACCGCTTTGCCCATGGCATGGATCTATTTTTAAAAGGTCTTGTCAAAAAAGTCTTTTTTGCCGACCAGCTCGCCTTGGTGTTTGCGGCCATGGGAAACGATTCTTCTTTTTTGGGCGCCTGGCTTCTTTCCTTAGCTTACACGTTTCAATTGTATTATGACTTTTCTGGCTATTCGGATATGGCGATCGGAATCGGATATTTGTTTGGATTTGAGATCCCTAAAAACTTCGATCATCCATATATTGCGAAAAGCGTTCAAGACTTTTGGCGGCGGTGGCATATCTCTTTATCCTCGTGGTTTCGCGATTATGTGTATATTCCCCTTGGCGGAAATCGCGTATCCAAAGAAAAGTATATTCGCAACATTTTGATCGTGTGGCTTTTGACCGGAATCTGGCACGGCCCCAATTGGACATTTGTTATTTGGGGACTTTATTACGGGTTGTTGCTTTTGGGACAAAAATTCCTGTTTCAAAAGTGGATCGATCGCTTACCAGCAGCCGTAAATATCATTTTGACATTCTTGATAGCCAATATAGGCTGGGTGTTTTTCTCTTCGACGACGATCATGACTGCTTTTTCACATCTCGGAAATATGCTTTGGATCGGCATTTCAAGTTTTGCGAGCGAAAATGCGCTCTTTTACCTCTCGAGCTATTGGTTGATTTTCGTATTCGCGTTTTTGCTGTGCGGAACGCTCTATGAAAAAATCGAAAAGAAGATCTTTCTTCTCTTTTCTAAACAGGCTGTTATTGGCGTAGGGGTGTTTAAAATTTGCGTGTTCGTGATGATGGTAGCGTATCTTGTGAGTTCAACGGCGCAGACCTTTTTGTACAACGCATTTTAGAAAGGAGAGCGTATGAAAAATAAATTAGCTTCTATGAAACGAAGATCCGCTCTTCTGTTTTCTGTCATTCTTTCTGGCATTCTTGTTTTGGGATTGATCATAAATGTCATTTGGCCAGATCGCGACCATTCTAATGTAGAAAATCGTCCTTTGCAGACCTTTCCAGCCTTGCAGCTTCAAAGTCTTGAAGATGGTTCATGGACTAGGAACATGACGAATTGGTTTTCTGATCAATTTGTCGGAAGGAATCTCTATTTTCATTTGAATTATTTATTGAAGAAAGGAACAGGGATCCGGAAGATCGATGATGTGTATTTAGGAAAAGGTGCCCTGATTCAAGAAGCAGGAGCGCCCAATGAGGCTTTGATGAGCCAAAAAGCGCAGACGATCCAAGCATTTCATGCCCGATTTCCTTTGAATACTTCGGTGATGATCGTTCCAACAGCGGCTCAAATCGACCAAGACAAGTTACCTCCATTTGCGCCTGGCGCATTCGAACAGCAAACGATCGACTCATTTTATAGCCAGCTTCCAGAAGATATTCACGCTTTGGATGTGGGCAAGACGTTGGAGAAGAACCAAAATAAATACCAATATTATAAAACAGATCATCACTGGACGAGCTTGGGGGCCTATCATGCCGCAAAACAGTTTTTAAAGTCTCAAGGAATGGAAATTGCCTACAGTGATTATGAAAGGATGCCTGTTTCTAATTCGTTTAGAGGTATTCTGGAGTCGAAAACGGGAAGCGTCTTCTTGAAGGATACGATCGATATTTATGTGGCGAAAAACAATCCAGATTATTTGGTGACTTACAATAATGATGGAAATCCCGTGCCTACGATCTATGATGATGAAGCGCTGCATAGAAAGGATCAATATGAGGTTTTCTTCGGAGGAAACGATAGTCTTGTCCAGATCAATTTAAATACGGATTCGACTCGGCATCTACTGATTTTTAAAGATAGTTATGCCAACAGCATGATCCAGTTCCTTCTTCCGTATTATCGCTCGATCACGATCGTCGATCCACGGTATTATTATGATGACATCACACGGCTGATCGAATCTGATATGATCACGGATGTTCTCTTCTTGTATAACTACAATTCGTTTCAGACTGATACATCGCTTCTTGATGTCTTGAATAGCGCTATACAAACGGCAAATCAATAAGATGCTCTTAGGCATCTTTTTTTTAAAAAAAGCTTGACAATTCATCCATAAATGAGTAAAGTAAATTCGTACGCGCAACGAGTCCCTTCGGGGACTAAAAAAAGGAACGGTTATGAACCACCCGGATTCGTGTACTTGTATCTAAAAATAATTAAGTATAGAAGGAGGAACTTATGCCTACAATCAATCAATTGATTCGTAAAGGTCGTAAGGCTAGTCAAAACGTATCAAAGTCACCAGCTTTGAACCGTGGTTACAACTCTTTGAAATCAAAACCAACAAATTTGTCATCCCCACAAAAACGTGGAGTATGTACTCGTGTTGGTACGATGACACCAAAAAAACCAAACTCGGCGCTTCGTAAATATGCCCGTGTTCGTCTTTCGAACGGAATGGAAGTTACTGCTTATATTCCAGGAATCGGACACAACTTGCAAGAGCACAGTGTGGTTTTGATCCGTGGTGGTCGTGTCAAAGACTTGCCAGGTGTTCGTTACCACATCATCCGTGGAACGTTGGACTGCGCCGGAGTAAATGACCGTAAACAATCACGTTCTTTATACGGAACGAAAAAACCTAAAAACTAATCGATCGTGAAAGGAGAAATAGACCATGCCTAGAAAAGGACATATTGCTAAACGTGATGTATTAGTAGACCCTATTTATAACTCTAAGCTGATCACTCGCTTGATCAATAAAATCATGATTGATGGTAAAAGAGGGACTGCTCAAAATATCTTATACAACGCGTTTGATATTATTGAAGTAAAAACTGGAAAACAACCTATGGAAGTATTTGAGGAAGCATTGGAAAATGTAATGCCTCAACTTGAATTGAAAGTACGTCGTGTTGGTGGTGCGAACTATCAAGTGCCTGTAGAAGTCAGCGATGAGCGTCGTTTGACTTTGGGACTTCGCTGGTTGGTCAACTATGCACGTCTCAGAAACGAAAAAACAATGGAACAGCGCTTGGCTGCTGAGATCATCGATGCTGCCAACAACGCTGGTGCAAGCGTGAAGAAACGCGAATCTGTTCATAAAATGGCAGAAGCGAATAAGGCGTTTGCTCATTACCGCTGGTAAGAAAGGATGTCGAAAGAATGCCAAGAGAATTCTCATTAAAGGATACCCGCAATATCGGGATCATGGCGCATATCGACGCAGGAAAAACAACAACGACAGAACGTATTTTGTACTACACGGGTGTCAATCATAAAATTGGTGAAACACACGATGGTGCAAGTACGATGGACTGGATGGCCCAAGAACAAGAACGTGGTATCACGATCACTTCGGCCGCAACGACTTGTCACTGGAAAGGGTGCCGGATCAATATCATTGACACTCCAGGCCACGTAGACTTTACCGTTGAGGTTGAACGTTCACTGCGTGTCTTGGATGGTGCAGTCACTGTATTGGATGCGAAAGCCGGAGTTGAGCCTCAAACAGAAACTGTATGGCGCCAAGCAACGGAATATGGTGTCCCTCGTATCGTGTTCGTCAACAAGATGGATGCGACAGGGGCAGATTTTATCATGTCGTGCAACACGATCTTGGAGCGTTTGGGCGCAAAATCTTGCCCGATCCAACTTCCAATCGGTGCCGAGAGCTCGTTCACTGGAATCGTAGATATCATTGAACGAAAAGCGGAGATCTATAAAAATGATCTTGGTACTGAAATCGAGGTGACTGAGATTCCAGAAGACATTGTTGATCTTGCGGAAGAATATCGCATGAAGCTTCTCGAGTATCTTGCAGATTATGATGAAGATTTCATGATGCAAGTGCTTGAAGGTGAAGAACCTAGCGTTGAAGAAATCAAACGCGTGCTTCGTATCGCTGTTTGCGCTGGTGACTTCTTCCCTGTTCTTTGCGGATCTGCCTATAAAAACAAAGGTGTCCAAATGGTTTTGGATGCGGTCGTAGATTATCTGCCTTCACCTCTTGATATTCCTGCAATCAAAGGAACGACTTTGACGGGCGAACCAGATGAAAGACATGCAAGCGATGAAGAACCATTCTCCGCTTTGGCCTTTAAGATCGCAACTGACCCATTTGTTGGTAAGCTCTCGTTCTTCCGTGTCTACTCAGGTACGGCAACATCGGGAAGCTATGTTCTCAACTCGAACAAAGACAAGAGAGAACGTTTTGGACGTATCGTTCAAATGCACGCCAATGCTCGTAAAGAGATCTCCGAAGTTTACGCAGGAGATATCGCTGCGGCCGTTGGTTTGAAAAATACGACAACAGGAGATACGCTTTGTGATGAAAAATCACCGATCATCCTCGAGTCGATGGAATTCCCAGAACCAGTGATCGAACTTTCGCTTGAACCAAAAACAAAGGCTGACCAAGATAAGATGGGTCTTGCCCTTGCAAAACTTGCGGAAGAAGATCCTACCTTCAAAACATATACGAATGAAGAAACAGGACAAACGATCATCGCTGGTGTTGGTGAACTTCACTTGGATATCATCGTTGACCGTCTTCGTCGCGAATTCAAAGTCGAAGCGGTAGTCGGACAACCACAAGTTGCTTATCGTGAAACGATCCGCACAGAAGCTGAATGTGAAGGAAAATACATCCGTCAATCTGGTGGACGTGGTCAATATGGACACGTATGGATCAAGTTCGAGCCAAATGAAGGAAAAGGTTTCGAATTCGTGGATGCGATCGTTGGTGGTTCGGTTCCTCGTGAATATATCAAACCTACGCAAGAAGGTTTGGAAGCCGCTCTTGAGAACGGTATGATCGCTGGATATCCAGTAATCGATGTGAAGGCGACTTTGTTTGATGGATCTTACCATGATGTCGACTCTTCGGAAATGGCCTATAAGATCGCGGCCAGCATGGCACTTCGCCAGGCTGCTAAAAAATGTAAGCCAGTTCTTTTGGAACCGATCATGTTTGTTGAAGTCACTGCCCCTCAAGAATATCTTGGTTCGGTCATGGGTGATGTCTCTAGCCGTCGCGGTCAGATCACAGACCAAGAAGAGCGCGGTAACGCAATCATCGTTCGTGCGATGATCCCTCTTTCTGAAATGTTTGGTTATGTTACAGATCTTCGTGGATTCACACAAGGTCGTGGTAACTATTCTATGAAATTTGATCATTATTCAGAAGTGCCTAAGAGCATCTCTGAAAAGATCATTAAAGAAAGTGCAACAGCACAAGAATAATGAAACATAAATAGGTTGATTTTAATGACATATTGAATTAAAATTAAACCGATTATTTATGAATGATTAGCATTTAGGAGGAAAATTTAAATGGCTAAGGAAAAATTTGACAGAAGTAAAACTCACGTTAACATTGGTACGATCGGTCACGTTGACCATGGTAAAACTACGTTAACTGCAGCGATTACTAACGTTTTAGCAAAAAAAGGTATGGCTAAAGCAGAAGCTTACGATTCTATCGACGGAGCTCCAGAAGAAAAAGAACGTGGAATCACGATCAACACAGCACACGTTGAATATCAAACAGAAAATCGTCACTATGCCCATGTAGACTGCCCAGGTCACGCTGACTACGTTAAGAACATGATCACAGGTGCAGCCCAAATGGATGGTGCGATCCTTGTAGTAGCAGCATCGGATGGTCCTATGCCTCAAACTCGTGAGCACATCCTTCTTGCTCGCCAAGTAGGTGTTCCTTACATCGTTGTATTCTTGAACAAATGCGACATGGTTGACGATGAAGAGTTGATCGACCTTGTTGAAATGGAAGTTCGTGAATTGCTTAACGAATATGGATTCGACGGAGACAACACTCCAATCATCCGTGGTTCTGCTCTTAAGGCTCTTGAAGGAGATCCTAACTATGAAGGTGCGATCGACGAATTGATGGATGCGGTTGATACTTGGATCCCAGATCCAGAACGTGACATCGACAAACCATTCTTAATGGCTGTCGAAGACGTTATGACGATCTCTGGTCGTGGTACTGTCGCAACTGGACGTGTTGAACGTGGAACGGCTCACCTTGGTGACGAAGTTGAAATCGTTGGTATCAAACCAACTCGTAAATCGGTATTGACTGGTCTTGAAATGTTCCATAAACAATTGGACGAAGCACAAGCCGGAGACAACATCGGTGCACTTCTTCGTGGTGTCGCACGTGACGAGATCCAACGTGGACAAGTCCTTGCAAAACCAGGAAGCGTTAACCCACACACTACATTCAAAGCGCAAGTATACGTATTGAGCAAAGAAGAAGGTGGACGTCATACTCCATTCGTTTCGAACTACCGTCCTCAATTCTACTTCCGTACAACAGACGTTACTGGTGTAATCACTCTTCCTGAAGGAACAGACATGGTTATGCCTGGTGACAACGTTGAAATGAATGTTGAATTGATCGCTCCAATCGCATTGGAAAACGGAACGAAATTCTCTATTCGTGAAGGCGGACACACTGTAGGTGCCGGAAACGTTACTGAAATCGTTGGTTAATTTTTGATCAATTTTGAGACAATCGAAAGGTTGTCTCTTTTTTTGTGCTTATTTTAATAAATCTAAATAACCTAACTTGTTTGACAATCCATAATGATTGTGTGAAGATTGTTAAGACATATGAAAGGAGCTAAAAATGGCTAAAGATAATTCATCTACCCAGAAGTCAAACCAAAAGATCAAATGGTATATGTTGGCCTTCATGGCTTTCTCTACTGTTTGGGGATTTGGAAATGTAACAAACGGATTTGGCTATTTCCATGGAACACAAGTAATCTTCTCATGGATCATGATGTTTGCTTTATATTTCGTACCATACGCTTTAATGGTTGGAGAACTGGGTTCTGCATTTAAGAACGCTGGAGGCGGCGTTACATCCTGGGTATTGGAAACGACAAACCCAAAACTCGCATATTACGCGGGATATACATATTGGGTCGTTCATATTCCTTATATCGCATCAAAAGGATCAGGGGGACTCAAAGCGCTAGCTTGGATGACTCTAAAAAACGATTGGTATGACTCGCTGCCATCTTGGCAAGTCCAACTTGCGACAGGTGTCGTATTCTTGTTCTTCGCATGGGTCGCATCTAGAGGCTTGAATCCACTAAAAGCGCTGGCAACGGCAGCCGGATCGAGTATGTTCATCATGTCGATCTTGTTTATATTGATGATGTTCGCAGCGCCGATCATCAATCCAAACGCGACTTATATTCCGCTGGATTGGAGCTGGGACGCATTGATTCCAAAGTTCAATGTTGAATATTTCACCTCGCTATCGATCCTTGTGTTCGCGGTTGGAGGATGTGAAAAGATTTCTCCTTACGTAAATAAAGTAGAAAATCCAGCGAAAAACTTCCCAAAAGGAATGATTGCTTTGGCGATCATGGTCATGGTTTGCGCAATCTTAGGAACTGTTGCCTTAGGTATGATGTTCTCGGGTGCAGAAATCACAGGAGAAGCGCAAGCGTCCTTCATTGCCAATGGAGCTTATGAAGCATTCCAACGACTTGGAGAATATTATCATGTTGGGAACTTGTTCGTTATTTTCTATGGAGCCTGCAACGCGGTTGGACAGTTCTCGACTTTAGTGCTCAGTATCGACGCTCCATTGCGAATGCTTTTGGATGATGAGTCGGCTCGACAATACGTTCCAAAACAATTGTTGAAGAAAAACCAATATGGTGCCTATACAAATGGAATCAAGCTCGTTGTTGTTCTTTCAGGCTCGATCATCGCGATCCAGTTATTAGGAAAAGACGCTTCGGATATCATTACTTGGTTGACCCGCTTGAATTCAGTATGTATGCCACTTCGTTATTTATGGGTGTTCTTCGCCTATATCATGCTCCGCAAGCAATCCGCGAAATTCCCACGCGATTATCAATTTGTTAAAAACAATAAAGTCGCCTTGTTCTTTGGTGTATGGTGTTTCGTGATCACTGCGACATTCTGTATTTTAGGAATGTATGATTCACAAGATCCAATGCGTACGGTCTTGAACGCACTTTCACCATTCGTATTCATTTTGTTAGGCATGATCATGCCAATGATCCGCAAAAGACAAGACGAAAAAGCGGTATCATCGAAATAGTGGAAAGAGAAAACCTCAAGAGCGAGGTTTTCTTTTTCTTTTGTTTGATGCTACACTACAAGAAGGAGGCAATACTATGAATGATTTAGAGATTTCAAAAGAATTATTGGAATTCATACAAGCAAGTCCGAGTATGTTCCATTCGATCCATACTATCAAATCGTATTTAGAAAAAGAAAACTATACATATTTACCAGAAGGAAAGCCTTGGAAACTTGAAAAGGGCGGTAAGTATTATTCAACCCGCAACAATTCAAGCATCATCGCGTTTCAGATAGGAAATGAATTGAGCGATTACCATTTCCAAATGAGTGCGGCACATTCGGATTCTCCAACGTATAAGATCAAAAGCGCAGCCGAGCTCCTAGGACCTGGCGAATATCTAAAATTAAACGTAGAAGCGTATGGCGGAATGATCGACAGCACATGGTTCGATCGACCACTTAGCGTGGCAGGCCGCGTGCTAGTCAAAGAAGATGGCGCGATCAAAAATAAATTGCTTTACATCGATAAAGATGTTTTGCTGATTCCTAACTTAGCGATCCATATGAATAGAGCAGTGAACGATGGATATGCATTCAACCGTTCTGTTGATTTATGCCCTCTCTTTTCAGCCGGAGCGATGCGACCAGGTGAATTTGATCAAATGATCGCTAGAGAATTAGGGGTGCAAAAAGAGGACATCCTTGGAAAAGATTTGTTCTTGGTCAATCGTCAAAGTCCAGCGATCTGGGGCTATGAAAACGAGTTCATTTCTTCTCCAAAATTGGATGATTTGCAATGTGCTTTTGTGTCGCTAAAAGGCTTTTTAGCCAGCAGCAATCCAAAAGCGATCAATGTTTACTGCTGCTTTGATAATGAAGAAGTTGGCTCGAACACAAAACAAGGCGCCATGTCTACATTCTTGCAAGATACGCTTCGTCGGATCAACTTCAACTTAGGCTATGATGAAGATGAATATCATCAAGCGATCGCAAGATCGTTCTTAGTTTCCTGCGATAATGCGCATGCCGTCCATCCAAATAAGAGCGAAGAAACGGATCGGATCAATTGTGCATATATGAATCATGGACTCGTCATCAAAGAAGCGGCGAACCAAAAGTATACGACAGACGCTTTCTCTCGTTCGATCTTCGTTTCGATTTGTAAGAAAGCTGGCGTCCCTGTGCAATTGTTCGCCAACCGTTCAGACAAGGTGGGAGGTTCTACGCTTGGAAATCTATCCAACACGCAAGTCTCGCTCAATGCTGTCGATATCGGATTGCCTCAATTGGCAATGCATTCGAGTTATGAAACAGCAGGAAGCAAAGATACAGCCTACGCCTACGAAGCGCTCAAAATGTTCTTCGACTCCAATATTCAAATCGACGAATCCGAACAGGTAATCATTGGATGAGTGATTCCAAAAAAATAACGTCCTGGCTTCCAGTTGAAATTAAAAATCAATGGATGCAAGCGCAAGAGGATTCCGATCTTTGCAAAATGGTCGAAGTGATCGATAAAAAGGATTGGCTTGGGATCAAGAAAGCGATGTATGCCCGATTTTATGTGATGCAGATGGAGAAAGCGGAAAAAGAAAAAAAACCGATGACATATACGTTTGACAACTTACGCTCTTGGCAACGCTCTTCTGCGTTCAAACAAATCGAGAAGACAATCCGGAAAGAATATGAAGAAAAGTTTACGATGACTGGTTTGATGATCGTGATGAGTGGAACGATGGTCTTATTCTTTTTACGCGCTTTGCTGGCTGGGATCTATTTGATCAACTTTTCCGTGGACGCGATCGTAGGCGTGATCGGTTTGGTGATCTTGGTCACCAATCTGCAGGTCAAATACCGGATGATCCATTCCTGCACGAAAAGCCGCGATTTTCTTTATATGGATGTTAGCTCTTTTTTGCTAAGTTTTTTATTGAAACTTATGCTTCCTCCAAACTTGGATTTTACTCTTGTCGTTTTGCTTGTCGCCTATTTTGTCGAAAAAAACAAGTTCTCAAAAATCCTTTATTCGATTCCTAACGAAGGTAGATAGAATAAGTTTACAAGGAGATGCGAAAGGCGTACAATAATAGCGCATAGAATAAATCTTCAGGGCAGAGTGAAATTCTCTACTGGCGGTATACTCCGCGAACCTACGGGCCGAATCGGTGAAACTCCGATAGCAACAGTTAAAGTCTGGATGAAAGAAGAGTTTTTTCAATGACCTTTTTTAATAGTCTGAAAAACGCACCTAGAAGTTTATTTTAGGCGCGTTTTCTTTATTTAAGGAGGGTTAAAAAATGGAAAATTCGAAAACGAAAAAAATCACAGTGATTGGTCTTCTTTGCGCGATGGCAATGGTCTTGAATCTTTTGATCTCGTTTCCGATCGTCCCAGCGGTTCCTTTTTTGAAGTTTGATCCAAAGGATATCATTATCGTCATTGGTGGATTTATGTATGGTCCTATGACGGCACTGATCATTTCCGCGATCACTTCTGTGCTCGAATTGCTCTTTCGCGGCGGAACGATCTTAGATGTTCTCATGAACATGATCGCTTCATGTACCTATGCTTGCACAGCCGCCTTTATTTATAAAAAGATGCATACGAAGCAAGGCGCGATGATCGGATTGATCGTGGGGACTTTGTTCAATTGTGTTTCGATGGTGATCTGGAACTATATCGTGACGCCCATCTATTATGGAATGCCGCGAGAAGCTGTAGTGAACTTGCTGTTGCCAGGAATCGTGCCTTTCAACTTGATCAAATGCGGGATCAATTCGGGCGCGACACTTTTGATCTATAAGCCGATCGTAACAGCTTTACGCCATTCTGGACTCGTGAAAGAATCGACACATGTATCCACGAGCAAAGGAATGGCAGCCGTTGGAGGTTTTCTATTTGTGAGCGCGCTCTTGATCGTTTGCACGCTCAATGGAATGTTTTAAAGGGAGCAAGGTATGAAATTCGAAGAAGCAAAAAAAATCATGGATGAAAAATTGGGAGATTGGAAGATCATGGCGCTCGCCACGAGTGTCGATGATTATCCGATGGTCCGAAACGTCAGCTGCTTGTTTTATCATGATAAGATCTATTTCAAGACGGATAAGAATTTCCGCAAGACGAGACAGCTATATGAGAATCCACGAGTAGCTATGTGCTGGAATGGAGTGCAAGTCGAAGGGATCGCCGCCATTAAAGGTCTAGTTATCGAAGAAGAAGGAAGAATCTTCGAGCAGCTTTATAAAAAATTTCTTTGGCAATCCTACAACGCTTATTCGCACGAGGATACGGAGATATTGGTTGAAGTCACGCCTAAATTCGTAGAGATCTGGGATGAAGATGAAAACCGGAACGCTTTTCAGCTCTTCTTGGATTTTGACACGGAGCAGGTAGAATACAAGCCTTACGATTAAGTAAATAATGATGATAAACAGGGTTGAATTCCCTGTTTTTGTATGCTATTATCTTTTAGCACTGCGTAGAAGTGCGAGGTTGCTGACCCACTGAAAAGCGTTGTCATGGGTGAGTCAGGTAATTCGCATGGAGCATGTTTATCTAGAATAAACGAAAGGAGCAAACCATGGCAAACAATACAATGAGAATTCGCTTAAAAGCGTATGAGCACCGGATCTTGGATGAAAGTGCTAAAAAAATCGTCGATGCTGCTACAAAGCACGGAGCTAAAAAAGTCATCGGCCCAGTACCGCTTCCAACAGAAAAGCAAGTGGTTACGATTCTTCGTGCAGTTCACAAATACAAAGATTCACGTGAACAATTTGAAATGCGTACGCATAAGCGTTTGATTGAGATCGTTGCACCAAACAAGGAAACAATCGATTCTTTACAAAGACTTGAACTTCCTAGCGGTGTTGACATCGAGATTAAACTTTAATGGAGGTGTCAAAGATGAAAGGTCTATTAGGAAGAAAATTAGGGATGACTCAAGTTTTCTCTGAAGACGGAGAATTGATCCCTGTTACCGTCGTAGAAGCTACTCCAAATGTGGTTCTTCAAGTAAAAACGACACAGACAGATGGCTATGAAGCTGTGCAGCTTGGCTTTGAAGATATCAAAGAGCGCAGAGCAACAAAGGCGAACATCGGTCATACAAAAAAAGCAGGAACTGGACCTAAACGTTTCGTTCGTGAAGTTCGCGATTGTGAACTGGATCTGAACGTTGGAGATACAGTCAGCGTTAATATTTTCGAACCAGGTGAAACTGTGGATGTGATCGGTACGAGCAAAGGTAAAGGTTACCAAGGTACGATCGTCCGCAACAATGCGCATCAAGGACCAAAAACACATGGTGGATCGAAGAACATCCGTCATATCGGTTCGTTGGCTACAAACGGTATCACTTCGCGTCAAGGACGTATCATGAAGGGTACTGTTATGGCTGGTCAAGAAGGTGGATACCGCACGACGAATCCAAACTTGACAGTGATCAAAGTTGATCCTGAAAAGAATTACTTATTGATCAAAGGCTGCGTGCCAGGGCCTAAAAAAGGTTTGGTCATGGTTCGTACTGCTAAAACTTCCAAAGGAAACAAAGCCCCTGTGACTTTGGTTGACTATACGGTAAACGAGGAGGTTAGTGAATAATGGCTACATTAGATGTTATTAATCAAACTGGCGATGTTGTTGGTTCGATCGATTTAAACGATGAAGTGTTTGGGATCGTTCCAAACCAGCAAGCTTTGTTCGATGCTCTCGTGATGCAGCAAGCAGCGCGTCGTCAAGGAACAGCAAGCACGAGAGGACGTTCTGAAGTCCGTGGCGGTGGACGCAAGCCTTATCGTCAAAAAGGAACGGGCCGCGCTCGTCAAGGTTCGATCCGCGCTCCTCAATATCGTGGCGGCGGAACGGTGTTTGGCGCTCATCCTAGAAGCTATGGCTACCGTTTGAATAAAAAAGTTCGTCGTCTTGCACTTAAATCTGCATTGAGCGATAAAGTCTTGGCAGAAGCGATGAACGTTATGGATACATTGGAGCTGGCTGCCCCAAAAACAAAAGATTTCGTGGCAGTTGTAGAAGCGATCAAAGCGCCATATAAAACATTGTTCGTATTAGGTGAAAACGAAAATAACGTGAACGCGATGTTGTCCGCTAGAAATATTCCTGGTGTAAGCATGATGACTTCAAAAGGAATCAACGTATACGATTTAGTAAACGCGAATAGAATCGTAGTAACTAGCGCTGCAGTGAAAGAAATCGAGGAGGCGTTAGCATAATGCTAGATTATAGAGACGTGATCCTTCGCCCGATCATTACCGAAAAGTCGATGAAGCTCATGGCTGAAGACAATAAAGTGACTTTTGAAGTTGCTAAGGGCGCAACAAAAGTGGAAGTGAAATTAGCTGTTGAAGCTTTGTTCCACGTAGATGTTGAAAAAGTCAACATCTTGAATGTAAAACCAAAACCAAAACGCGTTGGACGTTTTACAGGAAAAACAAAAGCGGTCCGCAAAGCGATCGTAAAACTTAAAGAAGGACAAACAATCGATTTGTTTGGTGAAGAATAATCAGGGAGAAGTCGCTATTTCCTGAATAAATATTGCGAATAGGAGGAAAAAACAGTTTATGCCTATTAAAAAGTATAAACCTACTACACCTGGCCGTCGTGGCATGTCGACATTGACATTTGAAGAAATCACGAAGAAGACGCCAGAAAAAAGTTTGGTTACATCTTTGACAAGCAAAGGTGGACGAAACAATACAGGTCGTATCACGACACGTCATCAAGGTGGCGGACATAAAAGAAAATATCGTATCATCGATTTCAAACGTCGCAAGGACAATGTTCCAGCAAAAGTCGCTGCGATCGAATACGATCCAAACCGTACTTGCAACATCGCGCTTCTCCACTATGTAGATGGTGAGAAACGCTACATCCTTGCTCCAAAGGGATTAGAAGTTGGTATGAAGGTCGTTTCTGGTCCAGAAGTCGATATCCGTACAGGAAATGCGATGGAACTTAGAAATATGCCTGAAGGTACGATCGTTCACAACGTTGAATTAAAACCAGGTAAAGGTGGACAAATTGCGCGTAGTGCCGGAGCTTCTGCCCAGATCCTTGGTATTGAAGATAAATATGTAACATTGCGTCTTACATCTGGAGAAGTTCGTAAGGTTCTAGGTGTTTGTCGCGCAACAGTTGGAACAGTCGGCAATGAAGACCACAGTCTTGTCAATTTAGGTAAAGCCGGACGCAGCCGTTGGAAAGGAATTCGTCCTACCGTCCGTGGTTCTGTAATGAACCCGAACGATCACCCTCATGGTGGTGGTGAAGGCCGCACTCCGATCGGACGTAAATCGCCTATGACGCCTTGGGGTAAAAAAGCTCTTGGTGTCAAGACACGTAATAAGAAGAAAGCAAGTACGAAATTGATCGTACGTCGCCGCAACGGTAAGTAGAAGGAGGATAAGACATGAGTCGTAGTTTGAAAAAAGGTCCTTTCTGTGATGAACACTTGATGAAGAAAGTCATTGCTCTTAACGAAGCAGGCAAAAAAGAAGTGATCAAAACTTGGAGCCGTCGTTCAACGATCTTCCCTCAATTCGTTGAGCATACTTTCGCAGTACACAACGGAAAAGAACACGTTCCTGTGTATGTGACAGAAGATATGGTTGGACACAAGTTGGGAGAATTCGTTCCAACTCGTAAATATGCAAATCACGCAAAAGATGATAAGAAAGGCAAGAAGTAGGAGGTAGAGATGATGGAAGTAAAAGCAACCGCAAAAACTGTTCGCATTCAGCCTCGTAAAGTAAGACTTGTCTTGGATCTTATTCGAGGCAAGAGCGTGGAAGAAGCAGCAGCGATCTGCAAATTCTTGCCAAACAAAGGTGGCGAGATCGTAGGTAAAGTATTGAAGTCTGCCATCGCCAACGCAGTTCATAATAATGATTTAGATGAAGCAAAACTTTATGTTAAGGCTTGCTATGCAGACGAAGGGATGACGATGAAAAGATTCATGCCTCGCGCAAAAGGGAGCGCAAGCCCAATTATGAAACGTACCAGCCACGTAACAGTCGTTGTGGCTGAGAAGGAATAGGAGGATCGAAATGGGTCAAAAAGTTAGTCCGATCGGAATGCGTGTCGGAATCATCCGTGATTGGCAATCTAGATGGTATTCGGATGATAAAGAATTCGGAACATTATTGATGGAAGATGTCAAAATCCGTGACTTTATCGAAGATTACTATGCAAAATTGTCTGCGAGCGCAGCCGATAAAAGAAAAGCCGATCCTCAAATCTCAAGGATTGAGATTGAAAGAACAAACAATCGCTTGACGATCATCATCCGTACAGCGCACCCAGGTGTCGTAATCGGACAAGATGGAAAATCAATCGAAGGATTAAAGAAAAAAATCGTTAAGATGACGAACGTAAAAAACGTTCAGATCAATGTTGTAGAGATCGCAAATCCAAATTTGGACGCTCGTTTGGTTGCACGCTGGATCGCTAATGAACTCGAAAATCGTAAGTCTTTCCGCGCGACACAGAAAAAAGCGATCCAAAACACGATGCGCGCTGGAGCGAAAGGAATCAAAACTTCGGTTTCTGGTCGTTTAGCAGGCGCGGATATCGCACGTACAGAAGGATATTCTGAAGGTGTGGTTCCTTTGCATACACTTCGTTCCGATATCGACTACGCATGGGAAGAAGCTGCTACGACTTATGGTCGTCTTGGTGTCAAGGTTTGGATCTGTCGCGGTGAAGTATTGCCTGGCGAAATGGTCAAAGAACCTGAAGCTCCAAAACAACGTCCAATGCGTAACCGTAGAAGAAACAATCGTCGTCCAGATGGCCGCAACAATAACCGTAATGGACGTCAAGCAAATGCGAAGGGCGCAAATACTGAAAGAGCGGCCGCTCCTGTAAACAAAGGAGGTAACGAAGATGTTAATGCCTAAACGTACAAAATATCGTCGTCCACACCGTTTGAGCTACGAAGGAAGAAGCAAGGCTGGACGTTCGGTAGATTTTGGTGAATATGGTCTTGTTGCTGAATCAGGCAACTATGTAAGCAACCGTCAAATCGAGGCAGCCCGTATTGCCATGACACGTTATATGAAGCGTGGCGGTAAAGTATGGATCCGTATCTTTCCGCATATGGCAAGAACGAAAAAACCTCTTGAAGTCCGCATGGGTTCAGGTAAAGGTGCTCCAGAAGGTTGGGTAGCTGTTGTAAAACCAGGACGAGTTATGTTCGAGGTTGGCGGAGTGAGCGAAGAAGTAGCTCGTGAAGCGCTTCGCCTTGCTGCGCACAAGCTTCCAGTAAAAACTCGTTTTGTTAGAAAAGGAGAAGTCGAATAATGAACGCTAAAGAAATTCGCGAAAAATCCAATGAAGAGCTATTAAAAGATATCGATGCCCTGAAAGATGAATTATTTAACCTCCGTTTTCAACAGGCAACTGGTCAGCTTGAAAATACTGCTCGTTTAAGAACCGTTAAGAAAACGATCGCTCGTATCAAAACGATCATGACTGAGCGCGAAAACGCAAATAAGTAGGAGGGCAGCTCGATGGAAAGAAATCAACGTAAAACATACCGTGGAACTGTTGTTTCCGACAAAATGGATAAAACGATCACAGTTGCGGTAGAAACAAAGAAAGTACATCCGCTTTATGGTAAGCGTGTAAAATATACAAAGAAATTCAAAGCGCATGATGAAAACAATGCAGCGCAAATGGGAGATACAGTTACGATCATGGAAACTCGTCCTCTTTCTGCTACAAAACGTTTCCGTCTTGTTGAAATCAACAAAAAAGCGCAAGGATAAACTAGGAGGTTGACACAATGATTCAAAACGAAAGCCGTTTACGTGTCGCTGACAACACAGGGGCTAAGGAAGTCTTAGTCATTCGTTGTTTAGGTGGATCCGTAAGAAAATTCGCTAACATCGGCGACATTGTTGTTTGTGCTGTTAAGCAGGCAACTCCTGGTGGAGCCGTTAAAAAAGGTGACGTCGTAAAAGGCGTTATCGTTCGTACTCGTCGTGGAGTACGTCGTCCAAATGGTACATATATTCGTTTCGATGACAATGCAGTCGTATTGATCAAGGACGATAAAACACCAAGAGGAACTCGTATTTTTGGACCGGTAGCTCGTGAGCTTCGTGATCGTGATTTCATGAAGATCGTTTCGTTGGCACCGGAAGTATTATAGGAGGAGTGTCTTGTGAGAATTAAAAAAGGTGATAAAGTTCAAGTCATTACTGGTGCTTACAAAGGCACGATCGGTGAAGTGAAACAAGCTTTCCCGCGCGAAGATAAAGTGATCGTGGAAGGTGTAAATATCGTAAAAAAACATCAAAAGCCAACACAACAAAATCCAGATGGTGGAATCATCGAAAAAGAAGCGAAGATCCATGTATCGAATGTAATGCTTTATGATGAAAAGGCAAAAGCCCCAAGCCGTATTCGTTATGAAATCAGAACGAATAAAGAAGGTAAAAAAGAAAAAGTGCGCATCTTCAAAAAGTCAGGCACAGAAGTAAAGTAGGAGGGTGAACATGGCACGTTTATTAGATAAATACAAAACGGATGTAGTCCCTCAATTAATGAAGGATTACAATTATTCTTCAATTATGGAAGTTCCTAAGATCGAGAAAGTCGTAATCAACATCGGTGTTGGCGATGCGATCCAAAACTCGAAGCTTCTTGACGAAGCTGTTGAAGAATTGGCAGCAATCTCTGGTCAAGCGCCAGTTATTACAAAAGCAAAGAAATCAATCGCAAACTTTAAATTGCGTGAAGGAATGCCGATCGGAACAAAAGTAACGCTTCGTTCGGACAAAATGTATGAATTCCTTGATAAGCTATTCAACATTTCTCTTCCTCGTGTTCGTGATTTCCGTGGTGTAAGCGATACGAGCTTTGATGGTCGTGGAAACTACACTTTAGGAGTTAAAGAACAAATCATTTTCCCTGAAATCGATTTCGATAAAGTAAACCGCACACGTGGTATGGATATCGTAATCGTAACGACAGCGAAAACTAACGATGAGGCAAAAGCGCTTCTTAGCGCCATGGGTATGCCTTTCAAAAAATAAGAGGAGGAAACAATGGCTAAAAAAGCAATGATCAATAAACAACAACGCCCGCAGAAGTTTAAAGTTCGCGAATATACGCGTTGCGAGCGTTGTGGACGTCCACACTCTGTTTTAAAGAAATATAAATTATGCCGTATTTGCTTCAGAGAATTGGCCTATAAAGGACAGATCCCTGGAGTTAAGAAGGCAAGCTGGTAACAAGGAGGCATTGAATTATGAACATGACTGATCCAATTGCGGATATGCTTACTAGAATCCGTAATGCTTTACAACAAAAACATGAAACGGTAAGCATGCCTTCAAGTAAAGAAAAAGCAGCAATTGCAGAAATCTTAAAGAGTGAAGGATATATCAACAACTACAAGATCGAAGGCGACAAGAAAAAAGAATTGACGATCGATCTAAAATATGGAAAAAATGGAGAACGCGTAATCAGCGGACTTCGTCGGATCTCTAAACCAGGACTTCGCGTATACGCTAAGGTCGACGATCTTCCACGCGTATTGAACGGTTTAGGTACTGCGATCATTTCTACTTCAAGTGGAATGATGACTGAAAAAGACGCAAAGAAAAACCACAAAGGTGGAGAAGTCATTGCGTACATTTGGTAATTAGGAGGAAAATAAATGTCACGTATCGGGAATAAACTGATTACCATTCCTGCTGGTGTTACTGTAGATGTAGCCGCTGGGAATGAGGTGACTGTTAAAGGACCTAAAGGAACTTTAACGCGTACTTTCTCACCATTGATGGATATTCAAGTTGAGAATAACGAAGTCACAGTAAAACGTCCAAATGATGAAAAACATACTAAGCAATTGCACGGAACGACTCGAGCATTGCTTCATAATATGGTTGTCGGCGTGTCCGATGGCTTCGTTAAGGAATTGGAACTTGTAGGTATCGGATTCCGTACTGCAATCAAAGGCAATAAGCTAACAATGAATGTTGGTTATTCGCATCCAGTTGAAATCGATGTCGTAGATGGTTTAGAGGTAACTTGCCCAAGCGCTACGACGATCAAAGTCGCTGGTATCGATAAGCAACAAGTTGGTGAATTTGCTGCCAACGTACGTTCTGTACGTAAACCTGAGCCTTATAAAGGAAAAGGTATTCGCTATAAAGATGAAGTTGTCCGTCGTAAAGAAGGTAAGACAGCTGGTAAGAAATAGAGTGGGAAAGGAGATCTAATACATGTTGAAAAAAGAATCACGTAACGAACAAAGACTTCGCCGTCACAAACGTATACGTACGAAAGTAAGCGGTACTCCTGAATGCCCACGTTTAGATGTATTCAGAAGTAATGCGAATATTCATGCCCAAGTCATCGATGATGTCAATGGCCATACCCTAGTATCTGCTTCAAGTGTAGATATGAAACTTGAAAATGGTGGAAACATTGAAGCCGCTAAAAAGGTTGGCGAAGAAGTGGCAAAACGCGCATTAGAAAAAGGAATCAAAAATGTCGTATTCGACCGTGGAGGATATATCTACACTGGTCGTGTCAAAGCATTGGCAGAAGCAGCTCGTGAAGCGGGCTTGGAATTTTAGGAGGTCCGGATCATGGCTAATGAAAGAAAACCTAGAAGAGACCAAAAAGAATTTGAAGAACAAGTTGTAGCGATCAACCGTGTAACAAAAGTTGTTAAGGGTGGTCGTAACTTCCGCTTTTCAGCTTTGGTTGTTGTAGGAGATAAAAAAGGTCGCGTTGGAATCGGAACAGGAAAAGCAAAAGAAGTACCTGATGCGATCCGCAAAGCAGTCGATAACGCAAAGAAGAATGTCTTCACAGTTCCTATTATTGGAACGACGATCCCGCACGAAGTAACGGGAAACTATGGAGCAGGTTCTGTATTTATGCGTCCAGCTTCAGAAGGTACAGGTGTAATTGCCGGTGGAGCTGCACGTGCCGTTCTTGAACTTGCAGGAATCAGCGATATTTTGACGAAATGCCTTGGCTCTCGTACGAAGATCAATGTTGTACGCGCTACAGTGGCCGCATTGAAAGACTTGAAAACAGTCGAGCAAGTCGCAGAACTTCGTGGTAAAACACCAGAAGAGATCCGTGGATACTAATAGGAGGTTCAACTATGAAATTACATGAAATGCAATCTCTGAATCCTCGTACTTCTAGAAAGCGCGTAGGTCGTGGTCCTGGAAGCGGACTTGGCAAAACGTCTGGACGAGGACAAAAAGGACAAAAAGCACGTAGCGGCGGTGGAGTTCGTCTTGGATTTGAAGGTGGACAAACACCAATCGCGCGTCGTTTACCAAAACGTGGTTTCACGAACTTCAATCGTAAAGAATATGCGATCGTCAATGTAAAAGATTTGAATCGCTTTGATGATGGAACCAACGTTACACCAGCGCTTTTGATCGAAAGCGGATTGGTTAAAAAAGAATTAAATGGTGTAAAGATCCTTGGAGAAGGTGAGTTGACAAAGAAATTAACTGTTTCAGCGGCTAAGTTCTCGAAATCAGCTCAGGAAGCTATTGAAAACGCGGGCGGAAAAGTAGAGGTCTGCTAATTAATGGGTTCCAATCTAAAGGCGATGTGGACCAATAAAGATATCCGAAATCGGATCCTCTTTACCTTGTTCGCCTTTCTTGTTTACAGATTGGGTTGTGCGATTACGATCCCAGATGTAAACACAACAGATTTAGTCGCTGGACTTGGCGATAATTCTTTATTTGCGATGTTGAATTTGCTTGGAGGCGGTGGTCTAGAACAATTCTCTGTATTTGCTCTAGGTGTTACACCATACATCACCGCATCCATCATTATTCAGCTCTTAAGTATGGATGTCATTCCAAGTCTGACAGAACTTTTTAAATCTGGTGCCAATGGTCGAAAAAAGCTCGATAAATACACTCGCTATCTAGCAGTCGTATTCGCTTTCGTTCAATCTTTCTCACTCGTATATGGCTTTTCACATACGTATACTGGGTTGATCGTAGGTGGAGTCACTGTCGCGAAACTTCTATATATCGCGACGATCTTTACGGCTGGCACAATGTTCTTAGTTTGGATTGGAGATCAAATTTCACTAAAGGGAATTGGAAATGGGATATCGATGGTCATTATGGCTGGTATCGTTGGACGGATGCCGCAGCAATTTAGTGCTGCATGGTCCTCATTGATCGATTCTAAGATCGCAAATGGCGCTCTGCTTTTTGCGGCCTACATTTTGATTTATTTATTAATCATCGTGTTTGTGACATTGATCAATACCGCGGAAAGAAAAATTCCAATCCAATACACTTCAAGCTCTGTCACGATGTCTCAAAACAATAAAATGAATTACTTGCCTTTGAAAGTGAACTCGGCAAGTGTGATTCCAGTTATTTTTGCGAGTTCATTGATGATGGCTCCTTTACAGATCGCAAGCTTCTTCCCAGAAAATGAATGGCTCAAGCCAATGCAGAACTGGTTAGGCTTGCAGACTTGGTATTCGTTGGCAATCTACGTCGTATTGATCTTGCTCTTTACATTCTTCTATACGAAGATGCAGATCAATCCTGAAAAGATCGCTGAGAACCTAGGAAAGTCAGGAGCGTATATTCCAAGTGTACGTCCAGGTACGGAAACAAAAGAATACATCGATAGAGTACTTACAAGAATTACTGTTTTAGGAGCAGTCGCTCTTGCCTTCATCGCTGTCATGCCTCATGTTATGCCACTTATTTGGCCTGAGCTTCCAAGCTCGATGGCTTTAGGCGGAACGGGTATGATCATCGTTGTCGGTGTAGCGATCGAAACCGTAAAACAAGTCCAAGGATTAATTACACAGAAATCGTATAAGAAATATTTCGAAGATTAAAAGGGAGATACAATTATGAACATCTTTATCATGGGTGCGCCTGGATCTGGCAAAGGGACGTTTTCGAGCCGAATGAAAGATGAGTTTAACTTAAATCACATCTCGACTGGAGATATCTTCCGCGCGAATATCGCAAATGAGACAGAACTTGGCAAGCAAGCCAAAGCTTATACGGAAAAAGGTCTTTTAGTTCCTGACGAGATCACCAATAAAATGGTGGCAGATTATTTGAAGAATTTAAAGGACCCAAAAAATGGATATCTACTTGATGGATATCCTAGAACACTGGATCAAGCCCTTGCTTTCGAGCAAATGACAAAGGGTAGCGATCTAGCTGTCGATCATGTAATCGTGATGGATGTTCCGTTCGATGTCCTTACGAAACGGATCACCGGTCGTCGTACTTGCAAAAAATGCGGAGCTATCTATAACATTTATACGACACCTCCTAAACAAGAAGGGGTGTGTGATGTAGATGGCGAACCGTTGTCGCAACGAAAAGATGACAATGAGGAAAGTCTTAAAACACGATTAGATGAATATGCGAAAAATACAGAGCCAGTTATCGCATATTACGAAAAAGAAGGAATCGTTCATCATATCGATGCGAATCGCGATGTGAACGAAATTTGGCCTTCCATAGTGGAAGCCTTGAAAAACTAATAAATTGCGCTTATAATGTATAAGCGCATTTATTTGCGTTATAATAGAAACATCACGTTTCTGTTAAAATCCGAATAGCCAGCTCGAAGGCTACGCATTTTAACAGGGTGCAAATACGTGGTGGAACACAGGAGGAAAAAAGATGAAAGTTAGACCATCTGTCAAACCAATCTGCGACAAGTGCCGAGTGATCCGACGCAAAGGTCGTGTAATGGTGATCTGTGAAAATCCAAAACACAAACAGAGACAAGGAAACTAGTAGGAGGAACAATGGCAC
>Ga0073907_1000821_pt1 | contig 45323 bp, 48 predicted proteins | sample GluameincwithD2O_FD_65483 | JGI IMG/M metagenome (GOLD analysis project Ga0073907, IMG submission 65483) | Mouse cecum microbial communities from Vienna, Austria - Glucosamine amended microcosms incubated with D2O | ecosystem: Host-associated > Mammals > Digestive system > Large intestine >... | reverse complement strand
ATGAGTGCTACGCGTAAAATATTTTTCTTGTTGTTGTGCCTTGCGGTGTGCGCGGGGATGACTTCGTGCCGCCGGAAGCTGGAAAAGGCGCGGGAAAACATCCGTGTCGAAGCGGTCGAACGGGTCGGGATGCGCGGTCTGACGGAGCTGGACGTTGTGCTGCGCCTGCGCAACGACACGGGCTATAAGTTGGTGCTGGACAAGGCTTCGCTCGACATTTTCATGGGTCCGTCGTTCGTTGTGGGGGCGGAGCTCTGCGACCCGGTCACGGCCGAACGCCATACCACGCAGAGCATTGCGACCCGCTGGCGCCTGCGGATTTCGGACCCCTTTACGCTTTACGCTTTTGCGCGGCGCATCCGGCAGCAGCAAATCGCTTCCGTTGCGGTCGACTGCGCGGCGGAGGGCCGATGCGGTCCGGTGCCCTTGAATATTTTCCGCGGGAAGGTCCCTTTGTACGAATTTTTGAATATCTTTGGCGTGGAGTTGGAAGAACTGCAAAACCTTTTTGAACCGTGATAGATAAGTATCTGATTGGGCTGCTGGTGTTTGCAGCGGCATTGTGCGGGCGTCCGGCGGCGGCTCAGTCGCTCGACGCCTTCAAGGGACGGCTGGCCCGGCCTGCGGCGACGCCGTATGCGCAGACCCCGGCCACGGTGACGGTGACCGAATACGGCGACGCAGCGGAAGCGGTGGCCGAGGCATCGCGGAGCGTCCGGACCCCGGCGCTCAAGGCCTACCGGGTGTGCATCTTTTCCGACAATGGTCACAACGCCCGGGCGGGTGCGGCGGCGGCCAAGGAGCTCTTCGAGGAGACGTTCCCCGGCACGCCGGTCTACATGTTCTACGAAAATCCCTATTTCCGGGTGACGGTGGGCAATTGCCTGACCCTTGAGGAAGCCATCATTCTCAAAGGCCGCGTGTCGGGCACTTTCCCCAAGGCTTTTCCCAAAAGCGAGCCGCTTTCGCTGCGCGATTTCCGGTATTGAGCGGCGGTGCGATTCGGAAAAATCTTGGAATTTCCTTGCATATTTCTTACGATTGTCTAACTTTGCGGCGATGTAAAACAACTAATTTCAAACGTTTGAAGCTATGAAAAAGATTTTTTCTTTCGTTGTGGTTCTCGCTGCTGTGGCTATGGTAGGCTGCTGCGGCAACGCCAACAAGAAGGCTGCCGAGGCTGCCGCTGCTGCTGAAGAGACCGCTGTCGTGGAAGCTGCTGCTGAAACCGCTTGCACCGGTGAGTGCGAGAAGTGCGATTCGACGGCTTGCGAGAAGTGCGAAGCTGCTGCCGAATAACCAATCCGGTACGGAAAAAAGAGGGCTCCTGGACGATTCCAGGAGCCCTCTTTTCATTAGAACGAAATACCTACCCGCAGGCCGAAGTTGCTGAGATTGTCGACCTTGTAGGTGAGCAGGTTGGTGCTGTTGGTCGCGTAGCTGTAATAGAGTGCGAGGTGCAGTCCGAAACGGTAGTTCGGATTGGGGAAGATCGAGACGCCTACTTCGGGCGAGAGGTAGAATCCCCAGGTGTTTTCGTACTGCTTGATAACATAGTAGTACGACGAGAACTGCGAGTAGCAGGCGCCCAGCTTCATCCCGACGTAGGGTTGGAAGATGCTGTTGTTGAGCCAGCTGTAGCGGCCCGTCGCACCGAACGGCAGTTGGAACACGGCGTGTTTCTGGTTGGTCGTCAGCGCCGAGCCGTCGTTCAGGTAGAGCGTCCGGCGGTCGATGTTCTGGAGGTTGGTGTGGAACGAGATGAACGGACCCACGGCCACGGCCGGCGTGATGCGGTAGCCGCCCTCGAAGTTCATGCCCCAGCCCGAAGCCTTGTCGGCGAACGATTTGCCCAGCGGGACGTTGACTTGCCAGTCGATGTTGATGTAGGACTTGGGGAAGATTTGCGCCTGACCGGGCCGGGCAAGGGCCAGCAACAGGGTGCAGAGCGCTGCAATACGGAGGTATTTTGTCGTTTTCATGATTGCTGCGTAAAATGGTGATCGGTTATTCGTAGAGGTAGGGCGATTGCGCGAAAGCCTGTTCGACGGCTTGGAGCGTGCGTTCCTGGTTGAGGCTGGCATTCGAGGTCAGCAGGCCGCTCATGAAGCTGTCCCAGACGACGGGCAGGCGTTTGCCTTCGACCCGGGTGGCTTTCAGGTCCATCATTTCGAGCAGCAGCGACCCGGCCGTGTAGCCGTAGTAGACACGGTAGGGGTAGAACCAGCCCATCCAGTCGCCCCAGTAGCCCGGGCTCCAGTAGTAGGGATAGTACCACCACCAGTAGGGGTTGTTCGAGCCGACGAAGTAGGTTTCGCGTTCCACATAGCTCAGTTGGACGCCTAAGTCGGCGTTTTGTTTTTCGGAGATCCGCAGGAATCCGGCCGCTTCCAGCTCGAAGGCTACGGTGCCGACGATTTCAAGCGCGTCGGCGTCCTTCCAGTATTCGGTTTGTTTGTTGTTGCCGATAATCAGAATGCTGTCGGGCAGATAGAAGGTCTCGAAAGCCGCGAAGTCGGCGGCGCGGTCGCGGTCGGTGTAGACTAAGTACTCCCGGTGCAGGTCCGATGTCGACGGGTCCTTCTGGCACGAGCTGACCGCAGCCGCGAGCAGTGCGATCGCTAAGAAGTGAATGGTTTTGACGGTCATGGTTTTTCAGATTTATGGTTTGCTGTCGGGCGGAATGTTTCAAAATTCGTTCCGCAAGCGGTTGCGTGCTCCGGAAAAACCGGACGGGTCATAAAAAAAGACGCTCTCTGCGAAGAAAGCGTCCGAACGAAAACGGTGGCGTACCGTTAGCGGTATCGGTGGGAAATCAGCGTCATGAACTCTTCGCGCGTGCGGTGGTCCGAAAGGAAGATGCCCGTGAACGCCGAAGTCGTCGTCGCCGACTGTTGTTTTTCGATGCCGCGCATCTGCATGCACATGTGGCTCGCTTCGATGACCACCGCCACCCCCATCGGGTTGAGCGCTTCCTGGATGCAGTCGCGGATTTGGACGGTCAGCCGTTCCTGTACTTGCAGCCGCCGGGCAAAGCACTCCACTACACGGGCTATCTTCGACAGGCCCGTAATGCGGCCGTCGGGGATGTAGGCCACGTGGGCTTTGCCGTAGAACGGCAGCATGTGGTGTTCGCAGAGCGAGTAGAGTTCGATGTCCTTGACCAGCACCATCTGTTTGTATTCTTCGCGGAACATCGCCGAGCGGAGGATTTCGAGCGGGTTTTCGTCGTAGCCTTTCGTCAGGAACGACATCGCCTTGGCCACCCGTTCGGGGGTCTTCAGCAGTCCTTCGCGGGCCGGGTTCTCGCCCAGGAGGCGCAGGATTTCGCTATAATGGCCGCGGAGCGCTTCGACGGTCGCGGCGTCGAAACGTTCTTCCTTTTCGTAGTTTTTTGTCTCCATAGGGCCGCGAAGTTAGGTTATTTCTCGATGGAATGCAAATAGGCGGCAAGTTTGCGCATGGCACGGCCGCGGTGGGAGACGGCGTTTTTCTCGGCTGCGTCCATCTCGGCGAACGTCTTGTCGCCGCCTTCGGGTACGAACAACGGGTCGTAGCCGAATCCTTCGGCGCCGCGTTCGGCGGGGATGATATGTCCCTCGACAATGCCCTCGAACAGGTGTTCTTCCCCGTTGAGAATCAGCGCGATGACCGTGCGGAACCGGGCCCGGCGGTTCGTTTTTCCCTCTAAGTTTCGCAGCAGCAGCCGATTGTTGGCCGCGAAGTCGTGACCGTCGGTGGCGTAGCGGGCCGAGTGTACGCCCGGGGCTCCGCCGAGCGCTTCGACTTCGAGCCCCGTGTCGTCGGCAAAGCAGTTGCGGCCCGTGCGGGCGTGCAGGTAGCGGGCCTTTTGCAGCGCGTTGCCTTCGAGGGTGGGCTGCGTTTCGGGTATCTCTCCGGTCACTCCGCAGTCGCGCGGGGTCACCAGGCGGTAGCCGTCGCCCAGCACGGCGCTTACTTCGGCCAGCTTGTGGGCGTTGTTGGTGGCGAAAAGGATTTCCATTTCTCTCAGTACCAATAAGTTTTGCCGTGGGAACCGTATAAGATCACTACTTGGTCATCGTCGACATATCGGGCGTCGACCTCCACTTCTTCGTGGTCGATTGTCGCGGTCAGCTTCAGTTTTCCGCGTTGGAACTGCAAGCGTTTTTCCGAATTGTATTTCAGCGGTTCGAGTGTTTCGTAGGCGACGGTTCCGAAATCGGGGGAGTAGACCCCTTCGGACAAATTGCCCGTGCCGTTGATTCTCAGTTCGCACCAGTAGCGGGTCGGGCCGTCGGGCTGCGGCTGGTTGCAGTAGAACGGCGTCACCGACCATTGTTGGTTGCCGTCGGGGAGCCGGAGGTCGTAGGTGTCCGGTCCGGTTTCGTGCTTGCGGCAGCTGATTGTCGGCATCTCGCTTTCCAGGCAGCTTTGCGAAGAATAGGCATATCGCCAGACGGCCCCTTCGGCCGAGAGCGGCTGCCCGCCGGTGTAGATAATCAGGTCGCTGGTGCCGTCGATAATGTGGCATGCGTCGTCGGAAATGACGATGCGCGAGGAGTAGAAATAACGATTGTGCACGACTTCCCGCTCCTCTTCGGAGGCGGAGTAGTAGAGATCGAAAAGCAGCACGCGCGTCGCATCGGCGGCCGTTTCCCCGAGGCAGCGGTTCGCTTCCCGGAATATGTAGAAGCCCTCTCGGGTCGGGTCGAAATTTTCGGCCTCATGGATTTTGCAGCCCGTCAGCGCGGCCGCGGCCGCCAGCCATATCAATGCCCGTTTCATTTTGCACGCATGTTTTGAGGTTTGAACTTGTAGCCGACACCCATCATGAAGACGCCCTGCGCGCCCAGTCCCAGTTCGGCGAATCCGAACAGCGAGCGTCCCACCGAAATGCCTATCGGTGTGAGCTGAAAGGCGAGGAAGCCATTGCGGAAGCGGTCCGAATTGTGGTCGAAGCGTCCGCCGGAGAGCGTCGCTCCGAGCCCCAGCGTCGAGTACATGCGCACCCAGCTGGAGTTGACCCACGTGAAGCGCACAACGGGCATGACCGTGAAAGCATGGGCCCGGTTGCGGCCGACGGGCGAAAAGTCCCTGTTGCTGTACGAGCGGCTGTATTTGCCGTAGTAGCTGAGCGTCACCCCAAGGTCGAACCACTTCTTGAACCGATAGTCGTAGGTCAGCGACCAGGTTCCGCTCGTGTAGACCGGGCCACGGTGGGTTCGGTCGTAAAAGATTCCGTCGGCGCAGCCCTCCCAGTCGAACATGGAGGGCAGAATCGGGTAGGCTCCGACGGTCAGGCGCAGTTCGTGTTGCGGAGTGAACGGCCTGCGCACTCGGATGGCGGCAGGTTCTTCCTGCGCGAGCAGTCCTGCGGGCATGGCCGCCAGCAAGAGCAGCAGCAGTAGTTTCTTCATAGGTTCGGGGTTTTGACAGGTTTCGGTTACAAATATAGGATAACCCCCCCCTGCAAGAAACCGGCGGTTTATTTGCCGTCGGGCTCCGGATTTTCGGCCCGCGCTTGCCGGGGACCGGGTCAGAAGATGGTTTCGCGCTTCTGGAGTTTTTCGTCGAGGTCGAGCTTGTCGATAATCAGCTTGACGAGCGTGTCGATTTTGGAGCCCTCCGAATAGTCGGCTGGACAGACGTGGTTCACGCGGTTGTCCTGGATGAGCGACGCCATCTCCTTGTGGGCTCCTTTCTGTTCGGGGTTGTAGACGGCGATGGAGTGGCCGCCGTAGTTCTTGACCAGCCGCATGCAGGGGATGTCGGTGGTGCCGTCGCCGACGTAGATCATCCGGCTGAACGGCACGGGACGTTCGTTCTCGGGGATGTAGCGGTTGACCAGCTTGGAGTCGGAGACCGATTCGACCCCCTTGTTGATTTTGAAGATGAACTGCGTCTTGTTGGTGTAGTTGACCGCCACGGCGGGCCAGTAGGCGATGCCGTCCACGTCGTAGAGGAACGAGCAGGCGTAAATCTTGCGGAATTCGCAGGCGATTTCGGTTCCTTCGATAATCTCTTTCAGCCCCGACGAGTTGATATAGTGGAGGATGCGGATGCCGCGCTCGGCGCCGTAGCGGTTGATGCGTGCGAACCACTCTTTCACCCCGCGGAACAGGGCGACCTTGCGTCCCGATTCCTGGAAGGCTTCGCGGCGGAGCGACAGCCCCTTGGACTTGGCGCCCTGAATCATGCGGGCCATGTAGGTGAGCACCATGTCGGCGTCCTGCTCCTCGGCCAGCGAGTTGGCTTCGGTCCAGAATTCCTTGTTGCTTTTGCCCACGGCGGGGATGAAGTCGTATTCCTGCATGTTGCCGGGGGCCAGCGTCCCGTCGAAGTCGTAGATCAGGGCGATGGTGAAACGGTAGGTGTCGTTCATGGTGAAAGGATATTTTGCCATTCAAATATACGCTTTTTTCATTATCTTTGCAAGAAGCGCTCGAAAACAACAGCTTATGGAGTTCAAGGAAATCATACGCATGCGCCGTTCGGTCCGCAAGTTCAAGGCGGAGCCCGTGCCCCGGGCAGTGGTGGAACGGTTGCTCGCCGCCGCTTTGTCGGCCCCCTCGTCGCGCAATACCCGTTCGACGCGGTTTTTGGTGGTCGACGACCCGGCTGCCGTGGCCCGGATGGCCGGGATGCGCGATTACGGCGCAGGGTTCATGAAAGGGGCACCGCTGGCTGTCGTGGTCCTGGGCGAGACGGCCAAGGCCGACCTTTGGCGCGAAAACTGTGCCATCGCGGCGACGCTGTTGCAGCTGGCCTGCGTGGACGAGGGGCTGGCTTCGTGCTGGGTCCATGTCGACGGCCGCCCGCGGCTCAAGGATGCCCCCGACGGCGAAATGGCGGCCGATTATCTGCGGAGTTTCCTGCCCGTTCCCGACGGCTGCGAACCTCTGTGCGCCATCGCTTTGGGTTATTCCGATTTCGTTCCCGCGCCCCTGCCCCCGGCCGACGACGCGGCAAGGGTGACTTGGCTGCGGGGGAATTGAAAATCCGCAGGCATCTGTCTGAGACATTGACATGAAAAAGGAGACCCGCAAAGTCTCCTTTCTCATTTTGCATCGCATCCTTGATAGAAATATTGTCTGGTTTGGGATACGTTGAAGGGTGAAAAAATAATTTTTAATTCTTAATTTTTCATTTTTAATTGAATAGATGAAATCTATTTCTCCACCGGCTTGATGTCCTTGATGCGCAGTTGCGTGGTGACGCAGCCGCGGTAGTGGTTCTCGACAATCTGGTAGCATACGTCGATGGGCTTGCCCGCGCGGACCCATTGGTAGTGGGTGGGTTGCTGGAACGCAATCGACTGGATTTTGGTGTTGGGCTTCTGCCGCTGCATCAGGTCCATGCGCAGGTGTTCGCACTCCATGCCGACCAGCTTGGCATCGCCGTGGTTGCTCACGCCGTAGGTCACGAAGACCGGGGCCGCGTTGCCGGGGCCGAAAGGCTGGAAGCGGTTGAGGTGGTCGCGGAACTTGGGCGTGATGTCGGAGAAGAGCAGTTCGCTGTCGATGTCGACCTGCGGAACCAGCATCTGCGGGTCGATGTGCTGTTCGACGAAATCGTTGAACCGCCGGGTGAATTCCTCGACGTTCTCGGGTTTCATCGTCAGCCCCGCGGCATACATGTGTCCGCCGAAGTTTTCCAGCAGGTCGGAGCACGATTCGACGGCCTGGTAGAGGTCGAAGCCCGGTACCGAGCGGGCCGAGCCCGTCACGAACCCGTTGCTCATGGTCAGCACGACCGTGGGCCGGTAGTAGGTCTCTATCAGCCGTGATGCGACGATGCCGACGATTCCTTTCATCCACTTCGGGTTGTAGATGACGGTGCTTTTGCGGCGTTTCAGTTCGGGGTTGCTCTCGATGTAGCTGTGGGCTTCCTGCGTCACGGAGCGGTCTATCGACTTGCGGTCCTGGTTGTAGGCGTCGATGACGTTGCCGAATTCTTCGGCGACGCTCTCGTTGCCCTCGATCAGCAGTTCCACAGCCGCATGTCCGCCCGACGGCGATGCGTTTTCGTCCGTCTCGTCCATCCGCATGCGGCCTGCGGCGTTGATGCGCGGGCCGATTTTGAACACGATGTCGTCGATGGTGATGTTGTGCTTGTCCAGTCCGCAGATTTTGATGATGGAAAGCAGTCCTTTCGACGGTTCGCGGTTCAGGTACTTCAGCCCGAAGTGGGCCAGGATGCGGTTTTCGTCGACCAGCGGCACGATGTCGGAGGCGATGCTGACGACCAGCAGGTCGAGCAGCCCGAGAATCCGCTCGAACGGAATGCCGTTTTTCTGGGCATAGGCCTGCACGAGCTTGAATCCCACGCCGCAGCCCGACAGTTCGTCGAACGGGTAGGAGCAGTCGACCCGCTTGGGGTCCAGCACAGCTACGGCACGGGGGATCTCCTCGGCCGGAAGATGGTGGTCGCAGATGATGAAATCCACGCCTTTCTCTTTGGCATAGACGACCTTTTCCGTGGCCTTGATACCGCAGTCGAGGGCGATGATGAGCCCCACGCCCTTGCGGGCTGCGAGGTCGATGCCCTTGACCGAAATACCGTAGCCTTCGGTGTAGCGGTCGGGGATGTAGAAAGTCAGGTTCTGGTGCCCGAGCTGGCGGAGGAACTTGTAGACCAGCGCCACGGCCGTGCAGCCGTCGACGTCGTAGTCGCCGTAAACCATGATTTTCTCATTGTTCGCGACGGCCCGTTCGACCCGTTCGACCGCCTTGTCCATGTCCTTCATCAGGAACGGGTCGTGGAGGTCGGCGAGGGTGGGCTTAAAGAACTTTTCCGCCTTTTCTACGGTGTCTATGCCTCTCTGTACGAGTAGATTGGCCAGCACAGGCGATAGTTTCAGCGCGGCCGCCAGCGCAGCCACCGCTTCGGCATCGCCCTGCGGCTTCACTACCCAACGTTTTTCTATGGGCATATGAACTATTATTTATATATTTTAACATTTACTTTCTTCTTTTTCCGGCGGACGGCCGTTTCGCCGACCGTTCGTTTTGTTTTGGCATGCAGGCCGCAGTTTCGTTCCGCGACACCCGCAAGGCTTCGGCCCGATAAGGGTCAGATTCGTATTTCAACGCCCAGCTGTTCTCCCAATTCTTCGAGAACCAGCCGTTTGACTTCTTCCATGGCGACTTCGCGCCTTGTTTCGCGGGCCATCGAAGTCACGCCGCGGTCGCTGAATCCGCACGGGTTGATCCGCGAAAACCACTCCAAATCGGTGTCGACGTTCAGCGCGAACCCGTGCATGGTTACATAACGCGATGAGCGGACGCCTATTGCGCAGATTTTGCGGGGCGCATCCTTTTTTATTCGGACCGTTTCTTCGGTACTTTTTCCGGCGCTCCGTTCCTCCTTGGCGCTTTTTTCGCTGGTCTGCTCCTCTGCGGCGTTTTCCTCTGCGGCGTTTCTTCCGTCAGTCTCTGCGTCCTTGCTCTCTGCGGCGTTTCTTTCGTCGGTATCCTCCGCGTTTCTTTCCGTTTCGGCGCTTCGTTGTTCGGCCGCACCTCCGAGCCACACGCCCGAAGCTCCGTCTATACGCCCCGCCGCAATGCCGTAGTGCGCCACCACGCGGATGACCGTTTCTTCGAGCCGGCCGATGTATTCCCGCAGGCCGATTCCGAGCCGTTCGAGGTCGAGAATCGGGTAGCAGACCAGCTGTCCCGGTCCGTGGAACGTGATGTCGCCGCCGCGGTCTATGTGAAAGAACTGTGCTCCCAGTTGCTCCAAGGCTGTGCGGCCCACCAGCAGGTTTTCTGCGTGGCCGCTTTTGCCCAGCGTGTAGACTGGGGGGTGTTCGACCAGCAGCACCGTGCCCACGTCGTCCGGCCTTGTGTCTGTCTTGTCTGCCGCAGGGCCGTTTTCTTTCGCCCCGCAGCCGTTCCGCCGTCGGTTTTTCTCCGCGAGGAGTTCCTCGAACAGCGTCCGCTGCAATTCCCAGCAGGCGGCGTAGTCCATCGGTCCGAGGTCGCGGCAGCGGACTTTCATGCCTCGGAGCCTTTCGCTTTGCGGAGCGCTTCTTCGGCCATGTACGACGACCGCACCAGCGGCGCGCTCGCACAGTAGCTGAAGCCCATTTCCAGAGCCCGGAGCCTGTACCAGTCGAATTTTTCGGGAGCGACATACGCCGCAACGGGATAGTGCTCCAACGAGGGCCGAAGGTACTGGCCGAGCGTCACGATGCCGACCCCTGCCTGGCGCAGGTCGTGCAGCGTTTGCAAAACTTCCTCATCGCTCTCGCCGAGGCCGACCATCAGACCGCTTTTGGTCACGGCGCCCCGTTCGCTCAGGTGGCGCAGTGTCTCCAGACTGGTCCGATAGGTTGCTTTGGAGCGCACCAGCGGCGTCAACCTCTCGACGGTTTCGATGTTGTGCCCGATGATGTCGGGCTTCGGCGCGACGACCACGTCCAGCAGGTCGGGCCGTGCGTCGAAATCGGGAATAAGGAGCTCAATGGCGGCGTCGGGATTCTGCTGCCGGACGGCCTCCACGGTCGCGGCCCAGTGGTGGGCTCCGCCGTCGGGGAGGTCGTCGCGCGTCACAGACGTTACGACGACATGCCTAAGTTTCATCAGCGCAGCGCTTTCGGCAACCCGTCGGGGTTCGTCGGCGTCGGGGGCAAGGGGCCGGCCCGTCTGCGTGGCGCAGAAGCGGCAGCCGCGCGTACAAATTTCGCCCAGAATCATGAAAGTCGCGGTTCTCCGGCTCCAGCATTCGGCCTGATTGGGGCAACGGCCGCTGCTGCAAATGGTGTGCAACTCGTGTTTTTCGACGATCCGTCGCACGTCGGCGTAGTCGGACGTGCGGTGCAGACGGATTTTCAGCCATCCGGGTTTTCTGAGTGCGTCTGCCTTGTCATGGAACTTCGGCATTTAAGTTCACTATTTTCCAATTGATGCAAAAATAGGAAAAATAATCGACATTTCCCCGGAAAATCCCGATTATTGCTTCCCGTTCGTAAGAATCTTCGGCACAGCCGTTCCGCAGGGGGATTTTTTTCGTCGATGAAAAGTGAAAGGTCCAAGGTCAAAAGTGTTTTCGCTTTCGGTCCTCCTTTTCTCTTTTGTCCTACTTGTCCCTTCCTTTCTCGTTTTGCCCCGTTTTTGTCATTCTGACCGTCTTTTTCTCCTTTGTTCTCTTACTCTGCTCTTTTTCTTTTGTACCCTCTCTTGCCATTCAGTTCGTCCCTCTGTCATTCTGAGGAGCCGCAGGCGACGAAGAATCTGTTACTCGGCGCACAGAATTATTATTTTTGTTGTGTTTCCCTCTTGACAAACGGTTTTTCAGGTTGTATCTTTGTTTCGTCTTGCAGCAAGTTCGTTTTTGCGTATCGTCGTTCGCGCGCTTGATTCTTTGAATACGACGATTGCGGTGCACAGCAGCGCAGAAACAAGCGAAACCCGCCAAGACAAATCTCCCCTTGTTTTTTGCTGACGTCAGAAACAAACAATTCTTCGTTCTGTCAGTAACATCGAAATCCCGAATTCTCTCTTTCGGTTTTTTGCTTTCTGTTTTTGTTTCTCCGGTGGTGCCGTTCCATTTTCCGACGTTTTCACCTCTTCAGGAGGCGTTATGGATATATGGTTCGACAGACAGTCAACTCTCGGTTTTATGAGGTGAAACCCCGAGCCTCGGACGCGTATAAAATACGTAGTATCATTTAAGAACAGATACCCCCCCCAGAACGAACGATCCTCTTTCCTCGAAGTCTCCCGGAACCGACCAAACACGGCGCCGGGGGACTTCCTGTGTTTGTACCTTATATATAAATAAAGAAGAATTCCGGCGCCGCAGGCGCCGGAATTCTTGGTTAGGTTAGTTAGGTCAATGAGAGCGGGAGAACCCCGCTTATCGTATTACAAATATAAAAGTAATTCGACCTAAAACCAAATTTTTCGTAATATTTTTTTGTCGGTTGGTAAAAATTACGGCCGTATCGAAACGGCTTGCCGCCGGACACGGGCCATTATTAATATTTTTTATTAAAGCGCCTCACGGATGCTTTCCTCTTTCTTTTCGGGTTCCGCCAGGGTCATCGAGGTGTTGATGTGGCGGGCACGATAGGTGGCAGGTGTCATCTGGTATTCTTTCTTGAACAGCTTGATGAAGTGCGAGGTGTTGGGGAACGTGCATTCGTTGCCGATTTCCGAAATCGACTTCGAGGTGGAAATCAGCAGCAGGCGCGAGTGCATGAGACGCTGACGGATATACCACTTGTGGGGCGGCATCTGGAAGTGGCGCCGGAATTCCTTTTTGAACGAGGTGAGCGAACGGTTGGTCAGCTGCGACAGCTCCTCGATGGATATGTCCTTGAAAATGTGGTCGTAGACGATTTGCTCGAAGTTTTCCTTGGCGGCGTCTACGTTGCTCAGCAGCTTGCTTTTGATGCAGCAGTCTTCGTGCGAGGCAATCAGATAGATCAGTTCGGTCATCTTGATGTTCTCGGCCGTTTCGTCGTGGTGGAAATCCTCGTCGCGCAGGTAGTTGTTGGCGTTGGTGAAAAAATTCCGGATGCTTCCCCATGCGGGCATGGATACGTGCATCCGGTGGCTGCAGTTTTCGCAGGAGTGCGAATTGGAGATGTTCAGCCCGTAGGTGATGTTCAGGTGCAGCAGGATGCGCTGAAGGTCCGACGGCGTGTAGTAGACAAGAATCTGTTCGAAGGGCTGGCCGTTTTCGGGGAAATGCTCGATGTAGTGGTGGCCGATTCCGAGGTAGAAAATGTCGCCTCGGGTGAGCTGGCGGCGTTTGTCGCCGTCGTAGATGAACATGGACCCCCGCAACACGTAGCCAATGGCATATCGCGACAGGGTCTGTGACTGGATGCCGGAGTGAAGTGTTTCCACATACTTCACAATCATCGGCTGTTGGGCCGACGAATTAACTGAATTCTTCATGTGTAGATTGTTAATTTAATTCTGCGAACAAGTGTTGCGTTACTGTTGTTGCACCTCAAATATACAATCTAAACTTTGATTTATAAAATTATGGATAAACAAATACGGTCTTATGTGGATATATTAATCTGAATTTGTTAATATTAGGCCCGAATATATTATTGTAGAACCATATTGCAGGCCGCTCCCGCCAGGTAGAGCGCATAGATCGGTTGGGCGATGCCGGGGTGGGCGCGTACGAAAAACAGCGGCAGCAGGGCGGACAGCGGCACGGCGGCCAGTGCGAAGACCGATACCGTGGCACCGGGCAGAGAGGCGACAGCGGCAATCAGAAGCAGGATTTCCAGGTGATAGACAAGGATGCTCCGCGATTTGGAGCTGACGGCATAGAGGTCGGCATAGAAATACTGCATCGCAAAAATAAGCAGTACGACGGCCGCGCCTCCCAGCAGTTGAACTCCGAATGGAAGTTCGACGAAGAAAAGCAGCCATTGGCCCGCGATAAGTTTTTCGCCGAGAGCCAGCAGGGGTGCATGGAATTCGTTGCCGAGCCCCCAGCCGACATAGCACAGCAGCAGTACCGGAAGCAGCAGGCCCGTAAGCGCGACGATGAGTTCGCGGAACGTGCGGTGGAAGTGAATCACGGCCAGCGGCAGCAGCAGAATCAGCGGCAGCGCCTTGGGCGAGAGAATAAGCAGAATGCCTAAGTAGAGTGAGCCGCGGAAGATGGCGTCGAAAGCGTAGCTGGTCGAGTAGGAGCGGCAGAAGTTCTTGATGCTCAGTATCAGAAACAGCGCGCTGACGAACATGGACAGATCGGCGGCGCCGGCGGTCAGCCCGCCTGCGAGAACTCCGTAGAGCGGGATGGCGATGCAGGTGTTTGTCGTATAGAGGTTGTAGCGGACCGTGAGGTGGCCGGTACGGATGCCTGTGACGATAATCAGCAGGCAGGTCAGCGCCCGGGCCCAGCCCGGAAACGAGTTTTGGAACAGCACGAGGAATTCGCCCGGCAGCCGGAAATCGACCACGGCCCCAGCGACGGCAGGCACAGCGGATGCTGCCGCGGCGGCCGCTACGGGTCCGTAGACCGCGGCTGCGGCCAGAGCGGCGAGGGTCAGAAACGACGGTATGAAGGCTTGCCGGGCAATGTCGAATTTCATGCGGACGGGATGTTGTTCCGAGGACAAAAATACGGAAAAAGTTCGTAAATTTGTCGTATGCTCGATATGCAATATCAATATGATTTTCCCGAAGCGGGCTGCGACGAAGCGGGGCGGGGGTGTCTGGCCGGTCCGGTCTTCGCGGCGGCGGTCATGCTGCCGCCCGGGTTCCGCGACCCGCTGCTCAACGATTCCAAGCAGATGACCGAGCGCAACCGCGACCGGCTGCGCGAAATCATCGAGCGCGAAGCGGTGGCATGGGCCGTGGAGGCCGTGCCGCCGGAGCGTATCGACGAAATCAACATCTTGAACGCTTCGTTCGAGGGGATGTCGCTGGCCGTCGCGCGGCTCGACCCGCGGCCGGGATTTCTGGCTATCGACGGCAACCGTTTCCGCACGCGGCTCGAACTGCCCTACAAGTGCATCGTGAAGGGCGACGGCAAGTATGCCGACATTGCGGCGGCTTCGGTGCTGGCCAAGACGCACCGCGACGAATACATGCGGCGGCTGGCCGAAGAATTCCCGCAGTACGGCTGGCTGAAGAACAAGGGTTATCCGACGCGCGAACACCGGCTGGCGATTCGCGAACATGGGCTGACGCCCCACCACCGATTGTCTTTCAACCACGAAATCGACCAGCTGGAACTTCCGTTCGGAGCGTGAGCGGGGTTTCGGCGACAGCCGGAAGTCTCTCCGGACAACATAAAAACAGCCTGCTGACCCGGAATGGTATGGGCTACGGTTCATTTCTGCGCACCTTCGGCTTGTCGGAACGGTGCGACCAGCGAGGTCGGGTAGATTCAGCAATCCGCTGGCGGCAATGCCGACGTGCCGAAACGTTTCGGGCTTCAGCTCCAACGTTTCAAGGACCGCCAGCTGTTCAATCCAGTCTGTGCCGGAGCTGTCCGCCGAGGACTTCTCCGGCATATTCAACCGAGCGATTGCCAATGCACCCTGCTGCGGGCGCCCGCAACCGTGAGACGGGAGCCTTGATCGTCGTCGGCGAGCACGGCAATGTTTGGTCTTCGTCTTCCTACGCCGCGGGCAATCTGAACGTTGGCGGCCTGCACTGCCGGGCGGACAACGTGAACCCGTTGAATGGGCACAACCGGGCCAACGGCCTCTCCGTGCGCTGCGTCCAGCATCTACGGGCTGTTTTTATTAAAGTGAAAGGTAGAAAGTGAAAGATGAAAAGACCAACCGCAGCCGTTTGCGGGCCCGGCTGGGGCGGTTGCGCTCCAAGTGCGAGCCGGGCTCCGCGTTCATCGAGCCGACATGTCAAACCCTCGAAAGAGGGTTTGAAAGTGCGAAATCCGTATCCGGCTTTTCTCCGCTGTGCATCGATACAAAAAACAACGGGCCCCAAGAACGGGGCCCGTTGTAAACAGGGAGTGTAAGACCTAATAACCCAGCGACTTGGAGGCCGCGTAGGAAATCTTCAGGGCATTGGCCCGGCGAAGCTCCTGCTTGACGTCGGTGACGATACCCATCTTGGTGGTACCGTCGGCCTTGAGACAGATGGTCATCAGGGCACGGTCGGCCTCGCTGAGCTTGTCGCGCTCGGCGGCGACGAAGTCGAGGATGTCCTTGGTAGTCTTATAAGAATCGTTGAGCTGGATACGCGGTGCAGTACCGAACTTGGCCTGCATGGCCAGTGACGGCTGCCCGATATGGATGTAGCTCACGAGCGACTTCTTTTCGAGCTTCTGCACCTCGGTAGCTTCGGGGAGCTTGTAGCGCACCAACAGCTCCTGGTCGCGCATGGTCGTGGAGACCATGAAGAAGAAGAGGATCATGAAGATCACGTCGGGGAGCGACGCTGTCGAAATGGGGGGCAAGCCTTTGTTGCCCTTCTTTTTCATTACTGCCATAATCTTACTTCTTGATAGTTCGCGGCTCGGCTTCCGAAATCTTCAGAGGAACGGCCTTGGTGATGATGTCGCGCTGCTCGGGCGTCAGCGAATCGAACTTGTCGCCGAACTTGCGCATGGCCACCTCGTCGCGGATTTCGTTGAAAGCGCGGGCCAGTTCGTTCTGGACCATGATGTAGGGCTGGTAACCCGTGTCGCGGGTGGTCTGCAGCGAAACCACGCCCATGCTCACGGGATAGACCCACTTGCTGCCGTCGGGGAGGTCGAATTCCTTCTCCTCCTTTTCGGGCAGGTCCTCGGTGCTCAGCGGGTTGAGGATGAACTCCTTGGTCTTCTCCTTCAGCTGGCGGAGCTCGATGAACTCCTGCTTGCCGGGCTGACCTGCCATGATCTGACCGCTACCGTTGATAAGCACCAGAAAGAGGTTGCGCTCCTTGACCTTGATTTCCTCCTGTTTCTGATCCTCGGGAGGAATCGGCGGCAGCATGCGCGCAAGACCCGTGTCGGTGTTCATGGTAGTGGCGACCAGGAAGAAAATCAGCAGCAAGAAGGCAATGTCGGCCATCGAACCGGCGTTGATTTCCTGTACTTTTCTTTTATCCGTTGCCATGGGTTACGATTATTTGAAGGCGCCCCGGATTTCCGTAACGATGGCCGTCAGGAACGCGGCGACGAAGGCGACGTAAGTCACCAGGATGCTCGTTTCGGTAATGACGGTCTCGCCGTGGCCGAAGAACCCGTTGTTCTGCAGGTCGATGATGTTGACCGTGTGGCTGGCCGAATAGGCGTACGACGCACCCACGATAACGAGGATCAACGCTACGGAAATGATGGTTCCCTTGATGCCTGCCGGGTTCTGAATCATGCCGAAGATGGCGCAGAAGAGCGCAGCGGCGATGGCGAACACGAAGAGGAAGTATCCCCAGATGAGGTTCGCGCCGATGGCTGCTTCCGAGCCGCCCGTGGCAACCGCGTAGATCAGAAGAACCGCGGTGATGGCCATCAGAACGCCCAGCAATATGTTAAGAATCTTTTTCATAATTGCATGAACTGCTGTTGTGGTTGGGGATTATTTCTTGCTGTAGGCGGTGAGGATGTCCATCAGCGTGATCGACGAATCCTCCATATCGTTCACCAGCGAGTCGATCTTGGAGACGATGTAGTTGTAGAACAGCTGAAGAATAACCGCAGCGATAAGACCCATGAGGGTGGTCAGCAGGGCGACCTTGATACCGCCTGCCACGAGCGTCGGGCTGATGTCGCCGGCAGCCTGGATGGCGTCGAACGCACCGATCATACCGACTACGGTACCCATGAAGCCCAACATCGGCGAGAGGGCGATGAACAGACCGATCCACGAAAGACCCGATTCCATCTGGCCCGTCTGAACCGAACCGTACGATACGACGGCCTTCTCTACGGCGTCGAGACCCTGGTCGTAGCGGTCGAGACCCTGGTAGTAGATCGAAGCGATGGGACCGCGCGTGTTGCGGCAAACGTCCTTGGCAGCTTCGATGCCGCCGTTCCGGAGAGCTTCCTCAAGGGCGGTGATGAACTTCTTGGAATTGATGGTCGAGAGCGAGAGGAACAGGATACGCTCGATGGCTACGGCCAGACCGATCACCAAGCAGAGCAGCACGGGCAGCATCCAGCCCCAGCCGCCTTCGAGGAACTTCTGCATCAGAATGTGGTGCATGCTCTCGCCTGCGATTTCGGTCTCGGCGGCAACGGCGGTCTCGGCTTCGGCCACTGCCTCGTCGGCAACCGCTTCGGTCTGTTCGGCTGCGGCCACGGCCTCAGCTTCCTGCGCGAACGCATTCACGGTGCCCAGCGAGAAGAGGGCCACCGACAGAATCAAAAAAAGTTTTTTCATAGTGGTGTGTTTGATAATTGATTTGATTAGGTTGTCTTTTTCTTAAAGTTCGTTTCCCTCGTTCGGTCTTTTTTGCGGAAAAGGCCGTTTTTTGTCTTCGCGCCTGCCGGAAAATCCGGTCCGGAGCAGAAAAAACCGGTTCGGCCCGTCGGCTCCGTGTGCGAATCCCCGCTTCCGGAACGACGGATTCGGGGCTGTGCAACTATCAGTTTTATAATATTTTACACTCTGTATCCTGCGCCGAATCCCTCCGTTTTCGACCGGAATACGGCACATTATCAGTGCGAAATATAGAGAAAAATTTTGGTTTATGCAACGGCCTATGCCGTAAATTCTCCGCGCAGGGGTCGGCGCAGCAGTGCGCGGCACTCCTCGTCGGGCAGTCCGAGCCCCAGCACGTACATGAGTTTGGCGACGGCGGCTTCGGTGGTCATGTCGTAGCCGCAGAGCACCCCCGCCTTTTGGAGCCGGAGCCCCGTTTCGTAGAGCTCCATCGAGACCCTGCCGCCGCCGCACTGGGTGATGTTGAGGATGATGACGCCGCGCTGGATGGCTTCGTGGAGCACGCGGATGAACCACTCGCTTGTGGGTGCGTTGCCTGCGCCGAAGGTCTCCAGCACGACGGCCCGCAGCCCGGGAGCGGAGAGCATCGAACGCAGAATCTGCTCGCTGAGTCCCGGGAAGAGCTTGATGACGACGATGCCGTCGGCCAGCCGGCCGGCGACGCGCAGCTCGGGGTCGGCGGAATCGGGCCGGAGGATGGCCGGGAAGTTATAGGCGATGTTGACACCCACCTCGGCCAGGGGCGGATAATTGTAGGACCGGAACGCGCTGAGCGCTTCGGCGCTGCGCTTGGTGGTGCGGTTGGCGCGGAAAAGCTGGTTCTGGAAATAGAGCGACACCTCGGGCACGGCGGGCTGGCCGCCGCGGCGGGCCCCGGCGATTTCGATGGCCGTGATGAGGTTCTCGCGGCCGTCGGTGCGCAGGACGCCGATGGGAATCTGGCTCCCGGTGAAAACCACGGGCTTGGCGAGGTTCTCGAACAGAAAACTCAAGGCCGAAGCGGTGTAGGACATGGTGTCGGTGCCGTGCAGGACGACGAAGCCGTCGTAACGGGCGTAGTTGTCGCGGATGATCCCGGCCAACGCGAGCCAGTTGGCGGGAGCCACGTTGGAAGAATCTATGACGGGCGACATGGTCTGCACGTCGATGTCGACGTTGAGCCGCTTGAGCGAGGGGAACTCGTCGTAGATGGCGCTGAAGTCGAACGGCACGAGGGCACCCGTTTCGGCGTCGGTCTTCATGCCGATGGTACCTCCGGTGTAGATAATCAGAATCGAGGATTTGGGACTGTTCATGGCAGCACGGTTTGCGGGGAACGGAGACCGAACATGCGCTCGGCGTTGGCGGAAGTTATGGCGGCGATGCGCTCGGGGGTCGTGTTTTTCAATTCGGCGACCTTGGCGCATATATAGGTAAGGTAAGCGGGTTCGTTGCGCTTGCCCCGGTGGGGTGCCGGGGTGAGGTAGGGGCAGTCGGTTTCGAGCACGAGGTCGCCGGGCTCCATGCAGCGCACGGTGTCGGCGAGACGGCTGTTTTTGAAGGTGACGACCCCGCCGATGCCGAAAAGAAAATCGCCGCAGGCCCTGAGCCTTTCGTAAGTCGCGGCGTCCTCGCCGAACGCGTGGAAAACGCCCCGCAGCCCGCTGCCGCGGAACTCCTCGACGATGGCGAGCATTTCGGGCCACGCGCTGCGTGTATGCACGGCGATGGGCAGGCCGAACTCCAGGGCCCATTCGCACTGGCGGCGGAACGCTTCGGTCTGCTCGCTGCGGAAATCGGCCGACCAATAAAAATCGAGCCCGATTTCGCCGAGGGCGCAGAATCCGGCGATTCCCTCCGGCGGATTTTTCAGATACTGCCCGACCCGGTCCAGCTCCTCGCGCCAACGGGGATTGTCGTTGACCGACGTGGGATGTAAACCCATCATGGGAAAACAGCGGTCGGGGTGGCGGCGGCAAAGGGCGAACAGCTGCCGATGGCTGGCGGAATCGATGGCCGGGAGCACGAACCGCCTGACCCCCGTTTCGACGGCCCGGGCGAAGACCGCGTCGCGGTCGGTGTCGAACTCGGGCTCGTAGAGGTGGCAATGGGTGTCGGTCAAAAACATGGACGGCGGATTCATGACCACAAAATTAGGAAAAAATCCGGAAGCCGAGCCGCCGGGTCACAATTTCATGTACCGATTGCCGGGCAGCTGCCGCAGGGCGCCTGCGAGCTCAAGCCCGAGCAACAAGGCGGCCAACTCGCTGGGTTCGAGCCCGGCGAGCTCGCGCAGGGTCTCGATAGAAAACGGGTCGGAGGTGGTGAAACAGGCGAGCAGGCGGGTCTCGTCGGGAGTGAGGGGCTGCGGCTCGGACTGAGGACGGAGAACCGCGGGCTCGGGCTCCAAATCCCAACCGAGCTCGACGATGATGTCCTCGGCCGAAAGGACGGCCTGCGCCTTACGGCTGCGAATCAGAAAGTTGGTGCCGGCGGACGAACGGTCGGTGACGCGGCCCGGAACGGCCATGACCGAACGGTGGTACTCGTCGGCAAGCCGGGCCGTGACGAGCGACCCGCCGCTGTCGGGCGACTCGACGATGACGCACCCGGCGCTGAGGGCGGCGATGATACGGTTGCGGGCGATGTAGGCGGTGCCGTACTGCCGTGTTTGGCTACTCAACTCGGTGACGAGGGCGCCGCCGTGGTCGAGCATGTCGCGGGCGATGGCCGTATGGTGGGCGGGGACGATGTTCGGCAGGGAACACGGCAGGACGCCGACGGTGGGGACTTCGGCCCCAAGGGCCGCCCTATGCGCGGCGGCGTCGATGCCGAAAGCGAGCCCGGAGACGATCGTGAGCCGGGGAACCCGCTCGGCGAGCCGCTCGATGAGCCTGCTGCACACGACCTGCCCGTAAGGAGTGACTGCGCGGGTGCCGACGACGGAGAGACAACGCTCGGCGAGCCGCTGCGGATTCCCCTGCACGTAGATGACATGCGGGTAATCGGGAATCTCGCGCAGGAGGGGCGGGTACTCGGGGTCGGTCGATGCGATGGGGATGATGCCGTGCTTGCGGCAATATTTCAACTCCTTTTCGGCGGAGGAGAATCCGGCGCGCCGAACGATTTGCCGGGCGAGGTCGGGCCGCAGCTCGGCCCGGAGGGTCAACTCTTCTTCTGCCGCTGCGAAAATCCGCTCTGCCGACCCGAAGCACTCCAACAGATGCACGGCGCCTTTCACCCCGATTCCGGGCGTGAACTGCAAGGCGATGTCTTCGACGGTCATGGCGGCTATTAATAAATGGTGCTTCTGGGTCGGATGCGGCGGCCGAACGCTTCGGGGCTTCGGGCCGCTGTCGGGGCAACCTATCCTATGTAAAGATACTCCATTTGTATGAAACAGAAAAATATATTAGCCCTTTTCGGCGAAAGATTTGCTTTTTGCAGAATTGTTCGTATATTTGCATTCCCGTTGGGCCGCAGTGTTTCGCATGGGCTGGTCCGCGGAACATGTTTTGGTCTGATGGCCGAGTGGTTAGGCAAAGGTCTGCAAAACCTTGTACAGCGGTTCGAATCCGCTTCAGACCTCGAAGAGATGGCGCGGTAGTAATCTACCGCGCCATGCTATTTTATTGGGTATCAAATGGCCTTGCGGACCCACCGTCCGGAACGGAGGTAGAGATAGGAGGAGAGCAGGACGAGGTAATAAACGTGGTCGGCGGACCAACAAAGGGCGACGCCGGCGCGGAACCCGAAAGCGAGGAGGCAGGTATAAGCCATATAGACGGCGGCGGTGAGGGTGACGATAATCATGGCGGCGCGGGTGTCGCCCGTACCGGAGACGCTGAACTGGTAGATGATGGCGGGCCCGCAGATGATGAACGACGTGAGCATGACCCTTAGAGATGCGACCGAAGCGGCTATCAACTCGGTATTGTCGGTATAGATGCGCAGCACGGGCTCCGGAAAGAGGAACGCGAGGACCACTATGGGCAGCACGAAGAGATAACAAAGCCGAATCATGCGGCGGCACAATGCCAACACGTTGCTGCCTTGTCCGGCGCCGATGAGGTTGCTGACCAACGAACTGGCGGTCGAAGCGAACGCGTTGACGAACATGAAGATGAACGACGAGACGCTGCGCACGATGTTGGAAACGGCCAGCGGCCGCTCGCCCAGATGCTCGATGGCGACGAAGAAAAAGAGCCACGCGAAAAACGCGAAACCCTCCTGCGCCATGATCCACACCGAGACGCCGAGAATGCGGCCCAGCAACGGGAAATCGAGACCCTGCCAACGGAACAGCCCGTAGCGCCTGTGGTCGGTCCGCAACCGGGTGTAGAGGACGAAGAAAAGTACCGAGACGCCCTCCGAAAGCGCCGAAGCGATGGCTGCGCCGGCGATGCCCAGGGCGGGGAATCCGCATTTGCCGAAAATCAGCATGTAGTTGAGCACCACGTTGGTAAGGACCATGACGACCGAATTGCTCGTCAGTATGCGCGTGCGGGTCGTGGCGACGTAGAAAGCCCGGAACATGGCGGCGGCGAACGAGAAGAAGAAACCGTAGACGCGCCAGTTCAGATAACTTACGGCCGCGGCGTAGACCTGGTCGGATTCGATCAGCAGCCGCAGCAGCCGGGGAGCCCACAGCCGTGAGGCGGCGAAAAGCAGGGCCGCCAGCAGGAGCAGAAATCCCATGCCCTGCGTGAAAATCGGGCCGATGCCGCGGTAGTCCTTTTCGCCGTTGCGCCGTGCCATCAGCACCTGCGCGCCGATACTGAACCCGAACCCGAGCATGAAGATGACCAGGTAGAAGATGCCGGCCAGCGCGGCGGCCCCCAGCTCGGTCTCGCCGACGCGGCCCAGATAGGCCGTATCGGTCAGTCCGATAAGCTGTTCCATGAGCAGGCTCAGCAAGACCGGAAAGGTGATTTTCAGTATCTGTCTGTCGGAAAAAGGCATGGCGCCGCAAAGATACGCTTTTCGGCGGAATTCGTGCGGTTTCCGGTCGGTTTCGTCGCTGTTTTCCGGAGTTTCGCCACCGGACAAAACAACGGCCGTCTGCGAAAAGACGGCCGCTGCGGATGGGGCGGGAAAGCCTACTTCTCGACCTTCGCCTTGAACTTGTCCAACTGGTGCTTGAGGGCGTCGATAGCCTCGTCGACCGCCTCCTCGAACGTCTTGGCCTGGTGGCTGGCGACCAAATCCTCGCCCGGCATGCGGAGCGTGATGGTGGCTATCTTGTTGCCTTTTTCGTAGTCCTTATCGAGCTTGAGAATGACCTCGGCGCCTGTGGAGCGCTCGGCGAAACGGTCCAACTTCGCCATCTTGGCATTCACGAATTCGACCAGCCGCTTGTCGGCGTCGAATCTGACGGATTGAATCTGCACGTTCATAGCCTTGATTTTTAGTGTTTTACTTATTCCCCTTCTGCTCCCGGGGATGGGCTTTGGCATAAATCTCTCTCAGTCGGGCGATGCTGTTGTGGGTGTAGACCTGCGTGGCCTGCAGCGACGCGTGGCCCAGCAGTTCCTGTATCTCGCGCATGTCGGCGCCGCCGTTCATCAGGTGGGTGGCGAACGTATGCCGGAGCACGTGGGGGCTCTTTTTGCCCTGTACTCCTGCACGGGTCAGTTCGTCCTGGACAAGCCGGTAAACCGTCGTGCGGGAAATGCGCTTTCCTTGCTGAGTTAAAAATAGTGCTTTTTCTTCGGATTTGCAAATTTTCTGCCGTTCGATAACGCGCAGATAGTGTCGGATTTTGTCGCGCACCTCCTCCAGAATGGGTACCATGCGCTCCTTGTCGCCCTTGCCGCGGATGCGCAGCGACGTTCCGTCGGCCGAAAGGTCGTCGCGGTCGATGCCCACCAATTCGGCCAGGCGCAGACCGCACGAATAGAAAAGCAGCACGGCCAGCGAATTGCGCTCGGTGAGGAACTCGTCGCTGTCGAACCCGCATTCGCTGACGATGGCCGACATGCGGCTTTCGGGCACGAAGGCAGGCAGGCGGCGCGAGGTCTTGAGCGAAGCGAGGGGCCGCAGCACGTCCTTGTCGACGGCGCCCGTGCGGTGCAGCCAGCGAAAAAGGGTCCGCAGCGATGAGAGCTCGCGGTTCATGGTGGCGGCGCCGATGCCCCCCTGCTCGGTGCGGAAGATGATCCACTCGCGGATATGGCCCACGGTCACTTCCCGCGGGTCGAAATGCTCGTCGTCGGTGCCGAGCCACGCCATGAAATTCTCCACGTCGCGGCGGTAGTTGCGCACGGTGAGGGGCGAATAGCGGCGTTCGGCCTCCAAATAGCGGATGAAATCGGCGAGCATGGAGCAAATATAACGAATTTTTCGTAGCTTTATTGAAAATAGGCTCTATATAAAAGCCGGTTTGCTTTTCCATCCGACTTGCGTTATCTTTGTCCTTATGAAAGAGAACTGGAAACCCGGTACGGTGCTCTACCCGCTGCCTGCCGTGCTGGTGAGCTGCGGCGCGGCGCCCGAAGAATACAACATGCTGACCGTGGCATGGACCGGAACCGTATGTTCCGACCCGCCGATGTGCTATATCTCGGTGCGGCCCGAACGTCACTCCTATGAAATCATCCGCCGCACGGGCGAATTCGTCATCAACCTGACGACCGAGCGGCTGGCCCGGGCCGCCGACTGGTGCGGCGTGCGCTCGGGACGCGATTACGACAAGTTCCGCGAAATGGGGCTGACGCCCGGCAAGGCGCTGCATGTGGCGGCGCCGATTGTCGAGGAATCGCCCGTCAATATCGAATGCCGGGTGCGGCAGGTGGTGCCGCTGGGCTCGCACGACATGTTCGTCGCCGAGGTCGTCGGGGTGCAGGCCGACGCCGCGTATATCGACCCGCAGAGCGGGAAGTTCTGCTTGGAAAAGGCTTGCCCGATTGTCTACTCCCACGGCGAATATTTCGGGCTGGGGCAGGCGCTCGGCCACTTCGGGTGGTCGGTGCGCAAGAAACCGTCGCCGAAAAAATAACCTTGTAACTTCCTGATACGGAGCCCCGGAAAATTTTTCCGGGGCTCCGCTCTTGACAAGGGGCTTTTGCGATAGTATATTTGTACGGGCGTTCGCCCTGCGGCCGGAGTTCTTCCGGTCTGCGCCGGATTTGGGTGCCGCTGCGGAAGCGGCTTCTTCGCTCCGGATTCCGATTGTTTTTGTGCGGGCAGACGCTCTGCCGTGCCATTCATCTCAAATTTTTATCCATGACCGATTTTTCGTGGCTCGGCGAACTGCTTGCGTTCGCCCTGCCGAGCGGATTCTTGGGCGCGGCCGTTTCGTGGTTCGTAGGCCGGCGCCGGCGAGACAACGACTTTTTGGCCGAAATGCAGCGGTCCATCGATCTGCTGAGCGAAAAGTACAATCAGGTTTTGCAGGAAAATGTCATGCTGCGGCAGGAGAAAGCCCAATGGCAGGTTGCCCAGCAGACGCTGCTGGCCAAGGTCGACCGGCTGACCCGCGAAGTCGAAGACCTGCGCCGCAGAATCAGTCCCCGACTTTTCAACCGAATAAAACTATGAAACCGAATTCTTTTTTGCTGTGGCTGCTGGCCGGATGGCTGGCCGCATCGGCCGTTTCGTGCGCCGCTTCGCGGAGCAATGTCCGGACGGCGCATCGGGCTGTGTCGCAACGGAGCGAGGAACTCCGTTCGTCGGCCGCATCGTCGTATCGGGCGGGCGAGGAGGCGCTCCGCGAAGAAACCATTGTGGATTCCGAGCCTGTTCCGGCCCGGGAGGTTGCGGCCGCTGTTCCGCTGGCGGCTTTGCAGGAGTTGCCCGAAGGGGCCCGGTTCGTTGCGCGGCAGGGCCCTTTGGCGGTCGAGACACGGCGGCGCGGCGACACGCTGGTTGTTACGGCCCGCAGCGACAGCCTGCCGCGCAAGGTGGTCCGGACCGTCCGGACCGAAATCCGCCGGCAACGCGATTCGGCAGCGACCCGATGTTCGGAGTATCGGACACAGAGGGCCGACAGCATCCGACGGGAATCCCGGACCGAAACCGTGGCGGCGCCTGCGCGCTCGTGCGGGCGTTGGTGGTTCATTGCCGGCGCCGTGTGCTGTGCCGCGGTATTCGCAGGGATTCGCCGATGGCTCTGATGCGGAGACGAAAGAAGCTGCTATCTTCGGATAGCAGCTTCTTGTTTTTGCAGGCCCTGTAAGCCGGGTTCTGTTCCCGGGGCTTGCGTCCCAGGCCCCTGTCATTTATCTACGGCGGCGGTCACCCGCCGTCTCCAGCAACCTACCCCCCGGCATCGGGCGAGCAACCCTCGTTTGCCGGTATACACGGTCTTGCAACCCGCGGGACGTACGGCCGGGCGGCATCGCTGCCCCCGCGGTGGGCTCTTACCCCGCCTTTTCACCCTTACCAACCGGAAACCCGGCGGGCGGTCGTTCTCTGTTACGCTCCCATACCCTCACGGGTATCAAGTCGTTAGCTTGCGCGGCGCTCTGTGTTGCCCGGACTTTCCTCCCCCGGTTACCCGGCGGCGACAGAGCGGGCCTGCGGGGCAAAATTAAGAATTAAAAATGAAAAATTAAGAATTAAAAATTGAGAATCATTTTTTGTCGGCGTCATTTTCGGCAAGCGGATTTTTGAGGGCCGCTGTATTGCCGGAATCGCAAATAATTCTTAATTTTTCATTTTTAATTTTTCATTGAAAATATTGAACCTCGCGAGGAGAGGATTGCGGCGGTCGAGGAGGAAGAACTCCAGCAACAGCAATACGAAGGCCGCGGCGAGCAGGCCGCGGTATTGTTCGTCGTACTCCTCGAAGCGGACGGTCGAAAGTTCGGACCGCTCCATTTCGTTGATGCTCCGCACGATTTCGTCGAGCCCGATGGATTGCTTCGTCGACCGGACGTAGACGCCGTCCGTCAGGTCGGCGATTTCGGCAAGCATCTTCTCGTTGAGCTTCGAGACCACCATGTCGCCCTTTTCGTCCTTGATGAAGTCGCCGCCGATGCGGATGGGCGCCCCCTCGGGCGTGCCGATGCCGACGGTGTAGATGCGGACCCCCATTTCGGCGGCCCGCCGGGCAACGGCCAGCGCGTCGTCGTCGTGGTTCTCGCCGTCGGTAATCAGCACGATGACCCGGCTGCGGGCTTCTTCGGTATTGCCCGAAAAGGCCAGCAGCGACTGTTCCAGCGCCTTGCCCACGGCCGTACCCTGGACCGTGACGAGCGAGGGGTCGATGCGGCGGGCGAACGCCCGGGCCATGCGGTAGTCCGACGTGATGGGCAGCTGCACCTTGGGCTCCCCGGCGAAGATCACCAACCCCACACGGTCCTGCCGCAGTCCGTCGAAGAGTTTGCCGATGGCATACTTGGTCCGTTCCAGCCGGTTGGGCTCGAAGTCTTCGGCCAACATCGAATTGGAGACGTCGACGGCCAGCATCATTTCGATGCCCTGCGCCTTCTCTTCGCGGAGCTTGGACCCGAACTGCGGGCGGGCGGCCGCCAGCGCGAGCAAGGCGAAAGCCGTGCAGAAAAGGATGAATTTCAAGGCGATGCGTCCGGACGAAACTTCGGGCATCAGCTCGCGGAGCGTGGCTTCGCACCCGAAGCGGGCCAGGCGGCGCCGACGGCTGCGGGCCGCCAGCCAGAAGAGCACGACGAATGCGGGGACGGCGGCCAGGAGCCAAAGGTATTGGGGGTGGGCGAATCGGAACATGGCTTTAGGGTATGCGTTTGAAAACGAGCGTCGCGAGCAGGAATTCGGCGGCCAGCAGCGCGGCGGCCCACAGAAGCCACCGGACGAAAAGCTCGTGGTAAACAACGTGTTCGGTCACTTCGACCTTGCTTTTTTCGAGCTGGTTGATTTCGTCGTAGATGGCCTTGAGCGTCGCCTTGTCGGTAGCCCGGAAGTAGCGGCCGCCCGTGAGCTCGGCAATCGAAGCGAGGGTTTTCTCGTCGATTTCGACCTTGGCCATGACGGTGCCGCCCGTCGGGTTGCCGTAGATGTCGGCGGCGGGGTAGGGCGCCATGCCGCGGGTGCCGACGCCGATGGTGTAGACGCGGATGCCCTGCGCCTTGGCGATTTCGGCGGCCGTGAGCGGGGCGATTTCGCCGCGGTTGTTCACGCCGTCGGTGAGCAGGATGACCACCTTGGACTTGGCGTCGCTTTCGCGCAGGCGGTTGATGGCCGTGGCGAGCCCGTTGCCGATGGCGGTGCCGTCCTCGATGATGCCGCTGCGGATGCGGCCGAGGAGCGTTTGGAGCGTGCCCTGGTCGGTGGTGAGCGGACTTTGGGTGTAGGCTTCGCCTGCGAATACGACCAACCCGATGCGGTCGCTGCAGCGGTCGGCGATGAACGACCCGGCCACCTCCTTGGCTGCCGTGATGCGGTCGGGCCGGAAGTCGCGCGCGAGCATCGACCCCGAGACGTCGAGGGCGAGCAGGATGTCAATGCCCTCGGTCGAAGTGTTGGAATATTGTTCGGCATCCTGCGGCCGTGCCAGCGCCACGATAATCAGACCGACCGCCGCGGCACGCAGGGCGAACGGCAGGTGCCGCAGGTAATAACGGACGGTCTTCGGCGCCTGCTCCGCCCCTTCGACGGTCGAAATCCGGATGGCCGCGCCGCCTTGCAGCGTCCGCCACACGTAGTAGCCGATCATCGGCAGCAGAAGCAGCAACAGCCAGAGAATATGGGGGTTGTGGAAAGTCATATTTTGCAATTAAAAATGAAAAATTAAGAATTAAAAATCGACATCTATATACTTTAATGTACCAACCTGAAAATAGGATGTCTTATCTGCAAATATAGGATTTTTCTTTGAAAATCCATATTCAAGACAAAATACAAGTCATTCAAAGTCAACCATAATGGTTGGCTTTTTTCATTTTCTTTGAAAATTTTTCCCAAAATAGTGCAAAATCGGGGTCGGGTGTAGTAATATATCTACATATAATAGATGTTCTCATGTATTCGAACATAATCCAAATTCATTAGGATTCATTTAATCCAAACCGAAATTGGATTCGATTTACCAAATGCCACAATGATAAAGTCACTGATAGATTTACTGAGAAACTTGCAATCCGAGGAGGATTGTAGGCTTTTCTTGGAAAATATCAGATGGCATGGAGTCCCGGTTTGTCCTCATTGTGGCAGTAAGTCGGAAGAACATTACAAACTGACCAATGGCGGTGTATTCCGAGGACTATATAAATGCAAGGATTGTCGGGAACGGTTTACCGTAACGGTAGGAACCATGTTCGAGAGTTCGCATATTCCTTTGCAGAAATGGTTTATAGCGATATACGTATTCTTGGCTCATAAGAAAGGCATAAGCAGTACACAATTGCATAAAGATATTGCAGTTACGCAAAAGACTGCTTGGTTTATGCTAAGCCGAATACGTTATAACATCAGATATAGTGCGGATATTGACTTCGGAGATATTACGCAGGTCGATGAAACATATATCGGCGGTAAGAACAAGAATCGGAACGCAGGCAAACGATTGAAGAACACAAGAGGTCGCAGTCTTAAATTGAAAGCGCCTGTAATGGGACTGTTATCCGATGGAAAAGTCTATGTAGAGCCGATTCCGAAAGCCAGCAAATGGATATTGCATGGTGTGATAAATTCACTTGTGCCGAAAGGAACAACAGTTGTTACCGATGGCTGGTATGGCTACAAAGGTTTGTCGGAAAATTATGTGCATAAAGTAGTAGACCATCATAGAGGAGAATATGTCAAAGGTGGTTATCATACGAATAGTATCGAGGGCTTTTGGAGCCAACTGAAACGAGGCATAATCGGAATCTATCATTTGGTTACTCGGAAGCATTTGGAATTATACTGCGATGAATTTGCATACCGATATAACACGAGGAATTTGACGGATGGAGAAAGATTCAGCCAATTCCTGTCCATTGCCAAAAAACGATTAAGATACCGGAGGTTGATATTGTAATTGTCAATGTGCATATACATATACCAAACAAAAACATAGAATGATATGAATGTAACGACACGTTGGTATTTGGCACAGAATGCAGCCAAGACGAAAAAGGCTGTGGATGTAATCATTGTCGGAGCAAGCGGTACGATTGTAAAAACGACCGTGCAACCGAAATGATTGCATAAACTCCAATTTTGCAATATCATCTGAAATGACTACTTTTAATGTCAATTTATACAAACCTTAAAAACGCAGTTATGATTAGAAAGATGATTTGCATTGCGGTATGCGCATGGATGTGTGCATGTTGTGAAAAAAATGACGGGGGGGGTACTTGAGCCGGTAGAACCACCTATCGAAAAGCCGACTACTCCGCCGTCAACCGAAGATTTAAGAACAATCAATATTAACGATGAGATTATGGCAGTAGTAGGGACAAACGCATGGTGCGGTATTGCATACGGTAACGGGAAATTCGTTGCTGTTGGCGATAATGGCTATATTACGACTTCTACGAATGGAACAAGTTGGACTACACCCAAACAAGTAGGAACAACACGATGGGGCAGGGTTGTATATGGCAATGGAAAATTCTTTGCAACTACTACATCTGGTAAGAGCATTAGATCATCAACAGATGGGATCACATGGACTGACGCTGTAGAAATGCCTGCATCCTCTAATGACATTGCATTTGGAAATGGCAAACTGGTTATAGCTTGTTATGGAGGCAAATTATATACATCGACAGACGACGGAAAAACTTGGGCGAATACGTATAGTTATTCGACATATACATGGAAATTAGTCATATATGCCAATGGGAAATTTGTAGCAATAAACTCTTCTAATGGTGATGCAATTTATTCGGAAGATGGCATAACATGGAAAAGCGGTGGCCATGCTGCAAATACAAACTTTGTGATTTCCGATATTGCATTTGGCAATAATAAATATGTATTAGTAGGCAATAGCAGTACAAACAAGGGAATGGTCTGCACATCTGAAGACGCCATTACTTGGAAGACTAACTATCAGAATCTTAGATTGACAGTCATCGCTTATTGTAATGGTACATTTATATCCATTGGATCTATATATGCAAATAGCAAATATACTTATTATATGATAACCTCTACAGACGGTATAGTGTGGACTAACATGGAGGAAGTCAAAGATGAATCCGGAAATGCAGTATCCGGCGTATCTGGAATATGTGCAATGCCGTAAAGCAAAAAAACAGCACGTGATAGAAAAAAGCGATCTCAGTAGATCGCTTTTTTATTTGTACTATTACTTGGTACATCAAAGTATATAGATGGGTAAAGAACAAGCAGGACATAACCGAGACTGACAACCGTTATACCAACTTCAAACCCTCTCGAAAGAGGTTTCCACGTTTGCCTACTGGTATAAAGAGTTGTTTACCCTTTATGTCGTTATGTCCATCGGCTAAGCCGAACTATCTATCCGCAAAGGTAGCATAATTTGTGCAGTCACTAAGTTTAATTCGCTACAAATATAAGCAAAATAATTATTTCCCCTGCTAATAGGCCGTGATAATTGAATAAAAATACTGATTTTTTTGTATTTATGGAAAGGAAGTCCCGTTACAAAGACCCTGAATTGGCAAAAAAATTAGTCGAACGTATAAAAGAGTTACGCAAAAATCATAAGATTGCCCAAGAAACGGCGATAGACCAATCCCACTCGGATATATACAGATATGAAGCGGGGCGTAAAATTCCTAATATCATGTCTATCCGAAAAATCTGCGAACTCTATAACATCACGCTACGGGAATTTTTCGATACGGATTCCTTTGACTATCCGCTGAAGAAATAATATTTTGAAGAAGGGACTGTCTAAAAGACGAGATACTACACGAATGTCGATTCTCAAAATATGCGAATTTTTGGAATTTCGCTCAGCGATTTTTTCGTACCGATAGACCATCCGAATAACAAATAAAAAGGTATAACTTTTTCGTTTTGGGGCGGAGAGAATTCTTTCCGCCTTTTTTATTACAGCATCTTGCCTATCGGCAATGAGCTTTTTCTCGCCCGGTTTTCATAATTTACATTTTGCAGATTATCCATGCGCAAAGATAGGTATTATTTTTGAATACTCCAACAAGTATTAGTGCAATAATTTGAATTACCCGTTTTATTTGTACCAATGAAACGGAAAAAGCAACGGCGCGACGAAGTTCTCTTGCATAAGGTTGTCCTACGGGTGAAAGAACTCCGTAGTACTCATAATCATACGCAAGAACAGCTGAAAGAAGGTACGGGCTTGAACATACCGAATTTGGAAACCGGCGAAAACTTTCCGAATCTGACGACCCTTGCTATTATTTGCAAATTCTATGGAATAACTTTGGATGAGTTTTTCGCTCCGATAAATTATCCTCCGAAAAAATAACCGACATACCCAAGGCAGAAAGACAAATCTTTCTGCCTTATTTATTGTGACCGTATCGGCGCGGCTTCGTACACCTCAACACGACGGCTACTGCCGCTCGGCGTCCAACTGCGCGCGCGACTTGGAACGGGTGACGCACCAAACCCCGGCGAAGACGCACAACGCGGCGGCGGCCTTGGAAAAACCGAACGAATCCAACCCTACGGCGATGGTGAACGCCACGGCGACGACGGGCTGCACGTAATTGTAGATGGAAACCACCGTAGGTCTCAGATAACGCTGCCCGATGGGGACCATGAAATAGGAAAGGAATGTCGAGCAGACGACCACGTAACCGATGCCGCCCCAGGTCCGCGGCGAAAGAGCGGCGTAGTCGACCTCGGACAAAGGCCGGAAATAGACGGCGACCGACACCGCAGCGGCGAAAAGGAACATCCATTTCATGGTGGTGACGGGCGAATAACGGACGATGGTATTGCGGAACGCCGTGAGGTAAACGGCGTAGCTGACGGCGCTGACGATGCAAAGGAAATCGCCGACGACGCTGGACGTCTGCCCCGCGCCGTGCTGACTGACGTAGATCAACAACAGAGCCCCGAAACAACCCAGCGCGACCCCGCCCGACTTGAGCCACGTGATGGGCTCGCGGAGGAAGAACATGGCCAGAATCATGGTGAGGACGGGGACGATGGTGGCGATGATGGACGAATCAATGGGCGAAGTGAGCGACAAGCCCCACAAAAAGAGCATTTGGTTGAGCTGGATGCCGAAGACCGAAGCGAACAGCAACATCAGCACGTCGCGCGGCGCGACCCGCTCGCGGGGCAGGAACGCCGAAACGGTCCAAAAGAGCAGGCAGGCCCCGACCATGCGGAAGACGCTGAGCGCAAACGGATTGACCCCGCCGGGATTCTGCCCCGAGACGAGCACGCCCTTGCAAATGGGAGCGTTGAGCCCCCAGACGATATTGGCGACCCACAGAGCCGCATGGCCTTTGAACTTACCGATGTTCATGAACCGACGCAAAGAAAGGCCCTATTCCGACAACAGACTTTCGCGCCACGCTGCGGGCACGGGCTCGCCGGACTGCCGGGCGAAACTGAAGACGACCATGACGGAACGGCTTTCGGAAAGGGTCTGCCCGCCGACGACAAGCCGCTGGAAAAGGGTGATGCTTTTGTTGCCGACTTTCTCGCAGGTGGTCAGCACGCGCACGTCGTCGTACAACCGGACCTGCCCGATGTAGGAAGTGGAAGTCGAAACGGTGACGATGCGCAAATCGCCCAACAAGACCTCGGCGCCGAGCACCTTGCGATAGAAATCGACCTTGCCGACGTCGAAATAAGCCTGCTGTGCGACGTTGTTGACGTGCATGAACGGGTCGATGTCCGAAAAACGCTGCTGGACGGGAGTTTCGAGAACGCGTGCCATCAGTCGCGGATAATTCGGACCTCGCCGCCCTCGCCGAACGCGATGATCGACGAAGCCTTGCGGGTGGGTTTGCCCTCGAAACGGGGATTGACGACGAAATCGACCCCCTCGACCAACTCGCGGGCGACCTCCTGCAAACCGGCGGGAGCCTCATGGCCGGAGATGTTGGCGGAAGTCGAGACGACCGGACGCCCGAAAGCCCGGAGCAGCTGCCGGCAGAACTCGTGGTCGGGAACCCGCACGCCGAGCGTACCCTCGTCGGGAACGAGGTTCGGCGCGACGCCGACGGCACCCGGCAAAATCAGCGTGAGGGGCTTGGTGGCCAACTCCATGACCTCGAAAGCGATGCCGGGAGCCCGGTCGACATAGCGCACGACCATGTCGGCCGAAGCGCAGAGCACCAACATGGACTTCTTGTTGTCGGACTGCTTGAGACGGTAAATCTTGGCCACGGCTTCGGCGTTGGTAGCATCGCACCCCAACCCCCAGACCGTGTCGGTGGGATAGAGGATGACACCCCCTGCGCGCAGGACCCGGACCGCCTCGGCGACCTCCTGCTGCATGGCGTTGGACTGCTGCATGGCGAAACTATTTGAAAGGCAGGATTTCGATCCAGTAATCGTCGGGGTCGGCGATGAAGTAGAGCCCCATGTCGTGGTTCTCGAAGCAGATGCAGCCCATTTCGCGGTGGAAAGCCCGCACAGCCTCGTAATCGCCCGCGACGCGCAGACACAGGTGGCTCTCGTTTTCGCCGAGCTCGTAAGGCCCCGAATGGTCGCGCAACCACGTAAGCTCAAGCCGGAACCCGGTTTCGCCGTCGCCGAGGTAGACCAGCGTGAAACTGCCGTCGGCAGCCTGCTTGCGGCCTACCTCCCTCAACCCCAACGCCTTGCCGTAGAAAGCCAGGCTGCGGTCGAGGTCCGTGACGTTGATGTTGAAATGGTCGAAACGACTTCTGATTTCCATCCCGCAACGGCTATTTCATCATCACCTCGGCCGACCCGATGGCCCGCCCCTCGCAATAGAGCTGGATGCGGTAAGTACCGGGCGTGAAACCGGAGCTGTTGAAGTAGATACCCACCTCGAGGTCCTGGTTCTGGTAATCGACCGAACGCATGGCCGAATAAGGCATCCGCTCGCCCTCGAACTCGAACGCAGGCGTGGCGTCGGTGGTGAGCAGATAACCGTCGGGCGACGTGATGCGCACGTAGACGGTCTTCTCGCCGGGGCTTGCCAAATCGTTGGCGGACAAGACGAAATCGACGCGCAGACGCGACGCGTTCTTGATACGCGAAACGGGCTTGCTACGGTCGTTGAGCGCCGTGAGCCGGATGTCGCGGGCCCGGATGACCGAACCGGCGCGCACCTTGTTGTTGAGCTCGGCGGCCTTCTCCTCGGCCATGTCGGCGCGGAGGTTGGCGGACGAAATCTCCTTGCGGAACGAAACATTCTCCTCGATAAGCTGCTTGTTGAGCGTATTGAGCGAATCTATCTGCTTGATATAACCACGCATGATGGTCCGCAGGGTTCCGACCTCCTTCTCGTACTGCTTGATTTTGGCCAGGCTCCACGAACGCTCCTTCTTGAGCCGCCCCATCAGCGAATCGGCGCGCTCGCGCTCGAAACTGAGACTGGCGGAAATGGTGTCGTTCGTAATCCGGAGGTTGTCGAAATCGGTCATCAGACGCCCGAGGTCGTTCTGAATCGAATCGCGCTCGACCTGCAGCAGCTGGTTGTCGAGCATCTGCTGACGGTGGATGCTGAAGTAGAGTGCGGACAAAGCCACCAGGATGACCGACAGGATGATGATGACGATGCGGTAACCGCGGATCGACTTGTCGGCATCGGGCTGCGAAACCCCGTAATCGTCCTCCTCGAACTCGGAAGGATCGTATCCCATGTTGTTCTCTTTCATACTGCAATACTGCTTTGAGGGTCAGGTTTTGCGGGCTGCGGAAGCGTGTGCGGGCGTATTTCTGCACTTCTTGGTTCTATACCGTTTTCGTGCCGTCTTCTTGCCGCCGCCACACCGTTTCCTGCGCTGCCTTTAACGCCGCCGCGCGTCACCGGACCGGAACTTGACAACGGCAAAATTAAACAAAAAACCGGATAAACCGCACGCTCCGAGCGGAGAATTGCATTTTTTGTGCTATCTTTTCAAAAGAGAGGCCGCGGCCCTGGGAATGTCAAATAAATTTGGTATTCCGCTCGCCTTGCGTTATCTTTGCATGCGGGCAGGCCGCGTTCCGGCAGTCCGTATGCGGATATGGTGTAATTGGTAGCCACGTCAGACTTAGGATCTGATGCCTTACGGCGTGGGGGTTCGAGTCCCTTTATCCGCACAAAAGAGACCTTTCGGGGTCTCTTTTTTATTACACCACTCAGAAACAAAAGGCAAATTGACTAAAAATCATCACTTTATAAATTCCTCCGATTTTTCCGCAGTGCACCCGAATGCAATTTTTGGTGATGAAGAGGGAATATGCACCAAATGTTTATTGCTTCTCCTTAAGGCAATTCATTAAGGAAATATTTCTATCTTTGTATATTGGATTTATATGCCCCTGCTACGATGACAACCCAAAGCGAAGCCGCATTAGAAAACGGACTGATAAAGACGCTGATTGACAACAGTTATGAACGCGTCGTAATCAAAGAAGAAGAGAACCTGAAGGCGAACTTCAAGGCACAGCTGGAAAAGCACAACCAAAAAGAGCTGCAACTCCACGGTCGCCAGCAATTTACCGATAAGGAGTTCGAGAAGATTCTCATCTATCTTGAGGGCGGAACGCGATTTGAAAAGGCGAAGAAACTTCGCGACCTCTATCCGCTGGAAACGGACGAGGACGAGCGCATCTGGGTGGAATTTCTTAATCAGAAAAAGTGGTGTCAAAATGAATTCCAGGTGGCCAATCAAATCACCGTCGAGGGGCGCAAGCAGTGCCGCTACGACGTGACGATTCTGATTAACGGTCTCCCGCTGGTGCAGGTCGAATTGAAGAAACGCGGTGTAGAATTGAAACAAGCCTACAACCAAATCCAGCGCTATCACAAAACATCGTTTCACGGGCTGTTCGACTATATCCAACTATTCGTGATTTCCAACGGCGTAAATACGCGCTACTTCGCCAACAATCCGAACAGCGGCTATAAGTTCACTTTCAACTGGACGGATGGCGAGAACCGCCCGTTCAACGATCTGAACATGTTTGCCAACTTCTTTTTCGACAAGTGTACGTTGGGAAAGATTATCAGCAAATATGTGGTACTGCACGAAGGCGACAAGTGCTTGATGGTACTGCGCCCCTATCAGTTCTACGCCGTCGAGAAGATTATCGACAGGGTGGAGAATACCAACAAGAACGGTTATGTCTGGCACACGACAGGGGCAGGAAAAACCCTGACCTCGTTCAAAGCGGCGCAACTGGTATCCGAAATCGAGGGCATCGACAAGGTGATGTTCGTCGTAGACCGCCACGACCTCGATACGCAGACGCAATCGGAATACGAGGCATTCGAGCCGGGCGCAGTGGACAATACGGACAATACCCGCGAGTTGATCGGGCGGTTGAGCGGCGACTCGAAAATCATCATCACCACGATTCAGAAGCTCAACTGCGCCGTCACGAAAGATTACTACAACAAGCATCTGCAAGAAGTTCGCAATAAGAAAGTGGTAATGATCTTCGATGAATGTCACCGGAGCCAATTCGGTGATTGCCATAAGAATATCGTGCACTTTTTCAGCAACTTACAAATATTCGGATTTACGGGCACACCCATTTTTGTCGAGAATGCCAGGCAAGAACATACGACGGCCGAAGTTTTCGGCGACTGCCTGCACAAGTATCTGATTAAGGATGCCATTGCCGATGAAAACGTACTGGGATTCCTGGTCGAATATTATCAAGGCAACACAATGACCGGCTGCGAGAGCGAAGCGCGCATGCGGGAGATTGCGCAGTTCATTCTCAACAACTACGACAAGTCGACTTTCGGAGGAGAATACAACGCGCTGTTTGCCATTCAGTCCGTCCCGATGCTGCTCCGCTACTACAAGATTTTCAAGGAGCTGAATCCGAAAATCCGAATCGGCGCCATCTTTACCTATGCCGCGAACGCCAGCCAAGACGACGAGCAGACGGGGCTGAACCAAGGGTTTGCCAATACGAAAGTGGATGCGGACGAGCTGCAGGCCATTATGGACGATTACAACTCGATGTTCGGCACGGCCTTTACGACCGACAACTTCAGCGCCTACTACGACGATGTGAACGAGCGCATGAAAAAGCGCAAAAAGGATATGCAGCCGCTTGACCTGCTGCTGGTCGTAGGTATGTTCCTCACAGGTTTCGATGCCAAGAAACTCAACACACTCTATGTCGACAAGAATCTGGAATATCACGGACTATTGCAGGCGTTCAGCCGCACGAACCGCGTGCTGAACGAGAAAAAGCGCTTCGGCAAAATCGTATGTTTCCGCAATCTCAAGGACCAGGTGGATGCCGCGATTAAATTGTTCAGCAACAACGAACCGAACGAGTATATTATCCGCGAGCCATTTGAGAAGGTGCGCAAGGAACTGAACCTGAAAATGATTTCGTTTCTGGAGAAGTATCCCGATGTCTCCTATGTCGACGCACTGAAAAGCGAAACCGAAAAGCGCGAGTTCGTGCTGGCGTTCCGCGAGATTATCCGGGGAAAAATCGAAGCGCAAATCTACGAAGACTACGAGGCGGACGATCCCTATTTCATCATGTCGGAGCAGGAGTACATGGATTTCCGCTCCAAATACCTCGATATAGCTATCGGACATACGGACGACGAGAAAAAAGGCGTAGCCGAAGCCCAAGAAGAGGAGCCGGAACATGACGGTATCGACGACGTGGATTTCTGTTTGGAGTTGCTCCACAGCGATGTCATCAATGTCGCCTACATTCTGGCGCTGATTGCCGACCTGAATCCCGACAGCGAAGATTACCAACAGAAGCGTCAGCAGATTATCGACACGATGATTCGCGATGCCTCGATGCGCAGCAAGGCTAAGCTCATCGACGGATTTATCCAGCAGCATGTCGATGACGACCGAGCTGGATTCAGCCGCGCAAAAGCGGACGGGTCCATTGACTTGGAGACACGGCTGACCAACTACGTCAGTGCAGCCCGCGAACGGGCAGTCGAAGATTTGGCCAAGGAGGAGGCTTTGAACTGCGAGGCGCTGAAAGAGTATCTGGCGCAATACGACTATCTCCAGCGCGAGAAGCCCGAAATCATTCAAAACGCCATCAAAGAGAAAAAAGTGGGGCTGAAAGAACGCCGCAATATCCTCAAGCGGGTACTGGGCAAACTCCGCGTAATTATCGACACGTTTAATTGGGAATAAAAGACACAACGTATATGAGCGAAGAACTCCAGCAAAAGCTGCGCAGCCAACTTTGGACGGTTGCCAACACCCTGCGCGGCAATATGTCGGCCAGCGACTTCATGTATTTCACCCTCGGGTTCATCTTCTATAAGTACCTCTCCGAGAAAATAGAGCTGTATGCCGACGAGGAACTGAAAGAGGACGGCATGACTTTCAAGGAAGTTTGGGAGAGCAACGACGAAGAATTGAAAGCCGACTTGAAAGAAGCCTGTGTGCAAGACCTGGGCTATTTCGTCGAGCCGGAATATCTTTATTCCACCATGATTTCGATGATCGACCGCAAGGAGAACATTCTGCCTGCACTGGAACGGTCGCTCAAGAAGATCGAAGACAGCACCATCGGGCAGGAGAGCGAAGATGACTTCGGCGGCCTGTTCTCCGACATCGACCTTGCATCGCCCAAATTAGGCAGGACGGCCGACGACAAAAACAGGCTGATTAGCGACGTACTCGTCGCATTGAACGGCATCGACTTCGGGCTGAAAGAGGCGCAGGACATCGACATACTGGGCGATGCCTACGAATATATGATTGGTCAATTCGCTGCTGGAGCGGGTAAAAAGGCAGGTGAGTTTTATACGCCGCAAGAAGTGAGCGAGATTTTGGCCGAAATCGTCATTACGGGTAAACAGCGGTTGAAAACGGTTTACGACCCAACTTGCGGCAGCGGCTCGCTCCTGCTCCGCACGGCCCGGAGCGGACCGGCCGACGAGATTTTCGGGCAAGAGAAGAATCCGACGACATTCAACCTTTGCCGGATGAACATGCTGCTGCATGGTATCAAGTACAATGACTTCGACATCCGCAACGGCGATACGCTCGAAGCCGACGAGTTCGGCGAACAGCAGTTCGACGCTGTGGTTGCCAACCCGCCCTTTTCGGCCGATTGGAGTGCCGCCGCGAAATTCAATAATGACGACCGTTTCAGCAAGGCCGGCGTACTCGCACCGAAATCGAAAGCCGACTACGCTTTTATTCTGCACATGCTCTACCACCTCAATGACGGAGGTACGATGGCTTGTGTGGCTCCGCATGGTGTATTATTCCGTGGAGCGGCCGAGGGTAAAATTCGCCGTTTCCTAATCGAGAAAAAGAACTGCATCGACGCGATTATCGGCCTTCCGGCCAACATTTTCTACGGTACGAGCATCCCGACCTGCATCCTCGTGATGAAAAAATGCCGCAAGCAGGATGACAATATTCTTTTTATCGACGCTTCGCGTGAGTTCGAGAAAGTGAAAACGCAGAACAAATTGCGTCCCGAGCATATCCGCAAGATTGTGGAAACCTATCGCAATCGCAAAGAAATCGAGAAATACAGCCATTGTGCAACATTGCAGGAGATTGCCGAAAACGATTACAACCTTAATATCCCGCGCTACGTCGATACGTTCGAGGAGGAAGAGGAAATCGACATCAAAGCTGTAATGGCGGATATTAAATCGCTGGAAGCTCAGCGCGCCGATTTGGACAAGCAAATCGAGGTCTATCTCAAGGAGTTGGGTATCGTCGACTAAACACGAAGCAAAAGCAATGGCTGCAAATAAGAACAATAAAGCCCTTAATGTTCCCCATTTGAGATTCCCGGGGTTTACGGAGGAATGGAAGAAATGTAGTTTAGGAGAGCAATGTAGCATATTAATGTGTAAACGTATTTTAGCAACTCAAACCAATCAAGAAAGCGGCGTCCCATTTTACAAAATTGGAACTATCGGAAATACCCCTAATGCTTATATATCTAAAGAATTATTTGATTCCTATAAGTATAAATATAGCTTTCCTCGGAAAGGGGAAATAATGATCACTTGTGCCGGAACAGTAGGCAAGTGCATAGTATTTAACGGTGAAGATTCTTATTTCCAAGATTCTAATATCGTATGGATTGACAATCCGACAGAAAAAATTCAAAATCCATTTTTATATTACGTTCTGTCTAATGTTAATTGGCGAAAACTTAATTCAACAACAATAACCAGAATCTACAATGATGATTTACATAATTTGAATATAGCTTACCCAAGTACTACAGAACAAACGATAATATCTTCGTTACTAAGTCTTATTGACGAACGTATTGCCACCCAAAACAAAATCATTGAGAAATTAGAAACCTTAATTAAGGGAATTGTAGATTTGTCATATGATAACAGCGCAACTACCAAGAAGCTCGGCAATGTTATCGCTCAAATATCTCAAAGGAACAAAAGTGGAAAAGAAATGGTAGTGTTATCAGTGAACAACAAACAAGGGTTTATTGAACAATCCGAACAATTTGAGGAGCGGATTATCGCAAGCGATGACACAAGCAACTATAAAATGGTCTGCATTAACGATTTTGCTTACAATCCAGCCCGAATAAATGTCGGCTCGATTGCACGGCTAAAAGATAAAGAATGTGGTATTGTAAGCCCTATGTATATATGTTTCCGAACATTGGGAAATATGCTACCTGAATATCTCGAACTATTTTTCAAAACCAAGCGATTCGCATTGGATGTAGACAAGCGTTTGGAGGGAAGTGTACGCTTATGCTTGTCATACGAAGGATTGTGTGAAATTGCTATTCCCATTATAGCCATTGAGAAGCAAAAAACTTTGGTTGAGAAAATAGCCTCCCTGTACTCTAAACTCGACATAGAGAAAAAATTTCTACGGAATTATAAAATGCAGAAACAATACCTGTTATCGCAAATGTTTATATAAACATCTGTGATAATAAAAACTCTTTTTGTTTTTGTAACTTCCTTTGAAATATAATCTCATTTTCTAATTTTGCAGACAATGCCGATAGTAGCTTTGCAATTTTATTCTGTTCGTTAGAATTGGGGATTGGGCAGAGAATGTGATTTATATCTTTTAGATATGCAGTTCGCATTGTTCCCTCCGTCACAACCCGTTCTATGGCTTTGGCAAACATGGTGGATGTCATAAAGTAATATAGGAACTCTACATTCATGTTTGCTTTGGGCGCAATTCCCAAAATCCCCTGTTTTGTGCAAACAGGATACTTATTTATTGATACTTTTCCAATCGTAGCTCCATTAGAATAGATTATAGAATTTGTAGGAACTATCCATGCAGATGATTTTTGCAACCCAAGCTCAGTAATATAATCTTTATTGGATTCGATATATTTGTTTTGCAAATCATCTATTTTTATGAATGGTATAGTTCCACTTTTATAATATTCGGGATTTGAAGTTGCAGGAGTGCCGCCTTCACCTGCACAGCTATAAACGTCCTTAAATGGAATTGTTGTGAATTTATAATAAGTAAAGATGAAATCTACAATTCCCTTAATTAAGGTTTCTAATTTCTCAATGATTTTGTTTTGGGCTGCGATCCGCTCGTCAATGAGGTTTAATAATATTTCTATCTTGTATTGTTCAAGAGGTTTGCCAAAAGGAATATGAACCTTTTTCAGCATTCCAGCTGTTATCAATGGCTGTCCGGAACCGAATATCAAACGATTGAGATTATAGTGTTGTAAATAGAAATGAAGGTAGCGAGATGATAATTTCCGAGGTTTTATTATTAAGGTATTATCAGTAATTCCACAAATTCCATTTACTAATTGTAATGTACCGGCATTTGCACCAACACGAGCAACCAACAACATATCTCCAGAATAATCCGCTGTTGAGGTTTTTCCAATAATTCCTGTAGACCCATATAAATCATATTGTCCAACAGCTGGCTTACTTTTGCCAGATGTTATGTTAGGAGCTATCGTATCTAATGGTTCAAAATTCCACTCCCCTGTAAACTCCGGGAATCTCAAATGGGGAACATTAGCGAAAAAATAACTGCAAAACCCACCTTATTTCTATCTTTCTGCTATATAATCTAACCTTTTTAAGATATGATAGCAGAAACCAGACTTTCGGAAATCGTCGCTTTGTGGAAAGAGGACAAAAAACAGTATGTAAAGCGTTCGACCTTTGCGGCTTACACGCTATTGATTGAAAACCACATCTTACCGGTATTCGGAGAAACGACACTCGTTGAGGAGCAGGACGTGCAAACTTTCGTATTTCGGAAACTCAACGAAGGATTGAGCCATAAAACGATTAAGGATATTTTAATCGTTCTGAAAATGATACTGCGTTTCGGCGTTAAGAATCAAATGATGGAATATCGGCAAATAGATATAAAGTTTCCGACCGAACGAGACAATCATTCGATAGACATATTGAGCCGTTCGCATCAAAAACAAATCATGGAATATATCCAATCCCACTTTACATTCAAGAACTTGGGTATTTATATCTGCCTGAGTGCCGGAATGCGCATCGGAGAAATTTGTGCGTTGACATGGGATGATTTGGATGTCGAAAACGGAATTATCCATGTTCAAAAAACGATTCAACGCATCTATATCGTGGGAGAATCCCGGAAACATACCGAGGTGATTCTCGATACCCCGAAAACAAAAAACTCAATTCGAGAGATTCCGATGACAAAGGATTTGCTGAAGATGCTTCGCCCCATCAAGAAAATAGTGAACGGATGTTTCTACGTTCTGACAAATGAGCCGACCCCAACAGAACCGCGTACCTATCGGAACTATTACAAACAATTCATGCAGTCGCTCGGTTTGCCTTCGATGAAATTTCACGGTCTGCGACATAGTTTCGCTACGCGTTGTATCGAAAGCAAATGCGACTATAAAACCGTAAGCGTTCTGTTGGGACATTCCAATATCAGTACGACGCTCAATCTATATGTGCATCCGAACTTGGAGCAAAAGAAAAAATGTATGGAGCAAATGTCCAGGTTGTTACGTTAAAAAACGTAGCAAACCGTGACTAATTGTCACGGTTTGTCCTAAAATGGCCGGAAATCTGAAAGGTCTCTGGAATAGCCCGAATGGTCCGGAGAAAAGCTGTTCGATTAAGTAATCATGGATGAAGCGTCGCAGATTTCGGTTGAAATGGGGGCCTTGGTACTTATGTGCGCCCGAAATGCGGTGATTGTCGGTGATTCGATGCAGTTACCCAACGTCATTACCGATGCGGATAGGCCTCGATTGCAGGCCATCGGAGCAAAACATGTGGTAGATGCCCGCTATAATTGCGCAGGGGTAAGTTTTTTGGGAATCGGTCTGCCAGGTTCTCCCCAACGCTCCGCAGACATTGTTGCGCGAACACTATCGCTGCCACCCGAAAATCATCAACTTCTGCAACCAGAAATTCTACGGCGGGCAACTTGCCATCATGACTGAAGACCGGGGCGAAGCCGATGTAATCTCCGCCTGGCGGACGGTCCCGGGCGATCACGCACGCGGTCAATTCAATCAACGGGAAATCGAAGTCGTCGCACGTGAAGTGTTGCCGAACCTCCCCTACGATAGTGCTGAAATCGGTGTCATCACTCCCTACAACGAGCTGGTCTCGGCACTTAGCAATCGGTTAGGCGGAAATATCGACGTAGCAACGGTACACAAATTCCAGGGACGCGAGAAGGATGCTATCGTGATGTTCACCGTAGACGATACAATCAAAACATTCGTGGACGACCCAAACTTGTTGAATGTGGCCGTTTCGCGTGCCAAGCGCAAGTTTTGTTTGGTCGTCTCCGGCAACGAACAAACCGAAAGCCGTCATATCCCCGATTTGATAGCCTATATCGCGTATAATAACTGCACGATAACGCAGAGCCGGATTTGTTCGGTTTTCGACCTGCTTTACGAACAATACGCCAAGGCCCGGCAGGCATTTCTCAAAAAACATCTCCGGATTTCGCGGTTCGACTCCGAGAATCTGACTTTCGGCCTGTTGGAAAAAATTCTGGCCGAGGATGCTCATTTTTGCCACCTGGGAATCATTTGTCATCAGCCCCTGTGGCAACTCATCCGCGACTGGTCGCTGCTCGACGACGATGAACGTCGCTACGCCTCCAATAGAGCTACGCATCTTGATTTTCTGATTTACAACCGGGTGAGCAAACAGCCCGTGCTGGCAATCGAAACCGACGGATACAAATTTCACAAGCAGGGCACCCGCCAAGCCGAACGCGATGAAAAGAAAGACCGCATCCTGGCCCAATACGGTCTTCCGCTGCTGCGGCTCTCGACTATCGGAACCGATGAGAAAGCGAAAATTCGAGCTCGGTTACATGAGATTCTGATATAAGACCGATGACCAATCGAAAATAAAACACGAAGCACAAGGTTTTTGATTCCTTGTGCTTCGGTCCTTTGTTCATTCTGTCGTAGATGGCTTTGTCGCAGAGATTAAGAATGAACATCGGAAGTGTTGCTGGTGTAATTGTTAAAAATG
>Ga0073907_1000796_pt1 | contig 46033 bp, 29 predicted proteins | sample GluameincwithD2O_FD_65483 | JGI IMG/M metagenome (GOLD analysis project Ga0073907, IMG submission 65483) | Mouse cecum microbial communities from Vienna, Austria - Glucosamine amended microcosms incubated with D2O | ecosystem: Host-associated > Mammals > Digestive system > Large intestine >... | reverse complement strand
GGTCGCCTTTTGCCCTGAACCTCGGTCACATAGCTACAGCTATGCTCCCTCGATTCATGACAAAATCCGACTCGTGTAAACGGGCTTTGGATTCACATTTGTTTTTAAACAACCTCTTAATATCGGCGGTAGTCCTAAAGGCAACCGCCGATATTTAAGAGTTTTAGATGATGAGCATTGCGTCGCCGTAGACACCGAAACGGTATTTTTCCTTGACGGCCTCGTTGTAGGCTTTCATGACGAGGTCGTAGCCTCCAAATGCCGCAACCATCATGAGCATGGTTGAGTAGGGGAGGTGGAAGTTGGAGACAAGGGCATTGGCAACAGTAAATTCGTATGGCGGGAAGATGAACTTGTTGGTCCAGCCTGAGTAGGTCTTCATGTGTCCGCCCATCGAGACTGCGCCGACGATGCCACGGAGAACCGACGTGCCGACGGCGCACACGCGGCCGCCGTTGTCCTTGGTTGTGTTTACGAGTTCGACAAGCTGCTCGTTGGCTTCCATTTCTTCGGAGTCCATGCGGTGCTTGGTGAGGTCTTCGACATCAATCTCGCGATAGTTTCCGAGGCCGCTGTGGACGGTCAGGAATCCTTGCTGCACACCTTTGATTTCAAGGCGCTTGAGCAACTCGCGAGAGAAATGGAGGCCGGCAGCGGGGACAACCACTGCTCCCTCTCGGGCGGCGAAGATGGTCTGATAGCGTTCTGCATCCTCGGGTTCGGGTTCGCGCTTGATGTAATCGGGGAGGGGGGTGTTGCCGAGTTTGTAAAGCGCCTCCTTGAATTCGTCGTGAGGGCCGTCATAGAGGAAACGCAGAGTGCGGCCTCGCGAAGTGGTGTTGTCGATAACTTCGGCAACCATCGACTCGTCATCGCCGAAGTAAAGTTTGTTGCCGATGCGGATCTTTCGGGCAGGTTCGACGAGAACGTCCCACAACTTGTTTTCAGCGTTAAGCTCGCGCAGGAGGAATACCTCGATGCGCGCGCCTGTTTTTTCTTTGTTGCCGTAGAGGCGCGCAGGGAAGACCATAGTGTCGTTGAACACCATCAGGTCACCGTCGACAAAGTAGTTTATAATTTCTTTGAACACATGATGCTCGATAGAACCGTCGGCACGGTTGACGACCATGAGGCGTGACTCGTCGCGCACTGGGGCGGGATGCTGTGCAACCAGTTCTTCGGGGAGGCGGAATTTGAATTGGGATAACTTCATGAGAGTTAAATTTTTGTAAGTAGTTGCCGATAGCTACTGTATCGTTCTATATCCGTTAATGATCGGCAGTTGTGATTATATTGATTCTGATGATTTATTATCGGGGTTTTCGTAACCTTCGGGGAAGGTAAGGTCAACGGTGCGTATAAGCTCTATTGCGGCATCGACGCTGAGGCATTTGTCAAGCCGGGCATCACCCACCCGGGTGCGCTGCAAGCCGATCAGGTGTGCGCCTGAACCGAGTGCTTCGCCGATGTCGCGGGCAAGGGCTCGGATATAGGTACCCTTGCTGCAGGTGACATCGATTGTAAGCACTTTGGCAGCATCGTCGTAATCGACAAGGCGGATTTCGTCTATTACGAGAGTCTTTGGTTTCAACTCCACCTCGCGGCCTTTGCGGGCCATGTGGTAGGCGCGGTGTCCGTCAACCTTGCATGCCGAGAAGGCAGGGGGAATCTGCTCGATCTTACCTACGAATCGCGAGAGCGTTTCCTCGATTGAGCGGCGGGTGATATGGCCGGTCGGATAGGTTGCGTCAATCTCGGTTTCGAGGTCGAAAGAGGGGGTGGTCGCGCCAAGTTTTATCGTTGCGATATATTCCTTTACCCCTGCTTGGAGCGAGTCAATCAGTTTTGTTGATTTCCCGGTCACGATGACCATCACGCCGGTGGCGAGAGGGTCGAGCGTCCCGGCGTGGCCAACCTTGAATTTTTTCAAGTGCAGCCGACGCAGCAACGCGCCTCGCAGCCGCTTTACAACGTCAAACGATGTCCAGCCCAGCGGTTTGTCAACCCACAGTGTTTCTCCTGAGATGAAATCCATGACAGCCAATTACCAGATGAGACAAAGAATACCGGCAAGCACGCAGTAGACGGCAAACCACACGAGTTTGCCCTTTTTCACGATGTCGAGCATCCATTTGCAGGCGATGCATCCCACGATGAATGACGCAAGGAAGCCTATGACGAGCGGCAGCGCGCCTACAGTCGCGGCAGGGTCGGTAACGACTTCGTCGGGGAACAGCATGTCTTTCAGATCGAGCAATCCTTTGCCGAGGATGGGGATAATCACCATCAGGAACGAGAATTGCGCTACTTTCTCGCGGTTGTCACCGAGGATTATGCCGGTAGCAATCGTGGTTCCCGAGCGCGAGAGGCCCGGAAGGACTGCTACAGCTTGGGCGCAGCCGATGATGAAAGCGTCGAGCCAGCTGATGTCACGGCCTTGGGGATGCGCGGGGTTCATGAGGGCGGGGCGGGTGCGGGTGAAATAGGCAAAGCAGAGGAGAATTGCGGTAATAATCAAGCAGATGCCGACAATGGTGAGGTTGCCTTTAAAAAATTCTTCAACATCCTTTTGGAAAAATGCGCCGACAATGCCGACCGGAATGCATGAGAGGAGAATCTTGCAGACGTAGAAAAACTTGTCGTCACGCTTGATTGTGAAAAATGACACGAGGAGCGGATAAAATTCTTTCCACAGGATGACTATGGTGCTTAAAACTGTTGCGACATGCAGCATAATGCTGAATTCGAGCGACGCGTCGGGGTCGAGTGACACTCCGAGAATCTGCTTGAATATTTCGAGATGCCCGCTGCTGCTGATGGGGAGGTATTCGGAAAGACCTTGGATTATCCCAAGGATAAGGGCGTCAAACCAATCCATTTTTATAGTTGAAAAATTGTGAATCGTAAGGGGTTAGTTCTCTGTGTCGTTTTCTGACGTGCTTTTTGGAGCTTTCCACATTATCCCGACACCCATGAATAGGAAACCGAGAAATGTTATGGTGGGGCCGACTACTATGCGCCGTGTCGAGAAAATGTCGGCGTCAAAAGTCTCGGTGGTCGTGCTTGATCCTGTCATGAGCAGGAAACCGATGACAATCATGGCACCTGCGATAGCCATGAGAATAAAGTTGATTTTTACCAAGGGCATTTCGCGACGGCTCTGCGTCTCCAGAGTGGCTTTGGGGGCCGCAGGGGAGCGGCGGGTGGATGTGGAACTCATTATTTTATCTTAGAAATTATGTTTAATGGAACATGTCATCGTAGCTGCGGCTCAAATAACGGTTAGTCGCCATCAATGCCGCTATAAAACAGATGATGATGCCGAGGATTATCATTGCTCCGAAAACCGGCAGCGCTGTCTCCCATGTCACGACTTCTCCGATTCCGCCTGAAAGGGAGCGGGCGTAATAGACTAACGCGGCTGTGATTGCCGAGGCTATTATCCCGGCCACGATGCCGTTGACAATGTTGGAAGTCAGGAACGGGCGGCGGATGAACCCGTCGGTGGCACCGACAAGTTTCATCGTGTAGATGGTGAAACGCCGCGAGTAGACGGCTAAACGTATAGTGTTGAAAATCAAAACAAACGAGATAATCAGCAATGCGGTGGCGACAATCAGGAGCGATAGCGTGACATTGGCCATCGTGGAATTGACTGTGTCGATGACTTCGGCATGAATCGTGACTTCCACCACCTCGGGGAGCAGCATGATCGGCGCGACGATAGCGTCAAGACTGTCAGGCGACGCGTAGGGTGCATTTACATGCACCTCCATTTCGGGGAAGAAAGGATTGACATTGGCCAGTTCAAGAATGTTTTCATCCTCTCCGATCATTTGTTGCCAGCGTTTCAACACAACTTCGGGGGATGCATAGTCTACCGACTTGGTTGACGGGGAGGATTCAATCCGTTTTTTGATATTTTCGATTTGAGACGCTGTCAGGTCATCGTTGAGGATAACGACATACCCCATGTTTTCGCGGACATTTTGCGCGACATTGTGCATTGCTATACCTGTCAGTGCTGCGATACCGAGTATTAGCAGTACGAGAGCCACCGAAACTGTCGCAGTCGCACGGGTGCTGAACAAAGGGATGCTATGATGACGCTTTCTCTTCATAAATGTGAAATAATTTGCAAAATTAACACATTCTGTCCCCCTTGTCAATATTTTTACTTATAAAAAAATAAAAAAGGCATTTGAAATGAGGGGAGAAATAGTATTAGGGAGTTATACAGCGAGATCCAAGGGAAGGTCGCTGATGTCCTTGAGCCGTTTCCCGTCAATGAGGATATTCAACATCTCAATGGAATCTTCTGCATCGGTGGATTTTACCGCATTGACAAGTTCATAAAGAGCGAAATGATACAAGCAGTCTATATCGCCCGTGCCGAGTGCCAGCGAGGCAAGCCGAGAAGGCAGAGGTTCGGCTGTGACAACGTCTATGTGAGGCAAGTGTCCTTTTCTATTTCTGATTAGGCCGAGTGCCTCTGTCCGGCTGTTTTGCGCTCGGTCGCTTCGCATCGTCCACTTGGCTGAAATTGAGGCATGTAGTATCGGCAATGAATTGCATTTCATGCGCATATTAGACAACATTGCGACTGAATCATTTACAATATATTCCTGTCGGTTAATAATCTCATCGGGTTCCGGCTCACGGTAGATGACGATGTCTGGAGCTACCATGTAATCGTTGCCAAGAGTGGAAGCGAGTTGAATATCGTGTTTTGTCACTTTTTTAAGATATTCGAGATGCTCGTATTGTACAAAAGAGAATGTTTTTATCGCATTGCGATTTCCAAGTCTTTCCACATGCCATTTGCCGGGACGAAGATTCCCTAAATGCAGGAATGTGTCGCGGATAAAATTCATGGTTACACTTTCAAATTTGCCTCCAAGAGTCTGCCCTTCTGTTTTTTCGTGAGTTTCAGCTTCTAATTGTTTGGCAATAAGTGCCGAGATTGTTTTAGATAACCGTGAATCTTTGTCGGCATTGCTCGGTATGCCGTTTTTATCAACAGTCAGTATACCTGATTTTATCAAGGCATTATGATACTCTTTTCTTTTTTGTGCAATCAGAGGGTTCATCTTTATGGTTGTGTTTTAGTAATGACATCAATTGTCGGCCTACCGCTTCGGCTACAGGGGGAGGAAAGGCGTTTCCGATCATGCGGCATGCAAGAGTCTTTTTAGTGCCGAACATCCAACTGTCTGGAAACCCCTGTATCCGTGCCAGCATTCGAGGCGTTAGTCTCGGCATCCCTTCAAAATCCGGGTCAGGGGCGGTGTTGGCTATCCCTTTACCGTCTACTCCGAGTGTCGCCCATTCTCTTTTGGCGCGGGTGGGACCCAAGTCAGGTCCTCCGTGTTTTTTACTTCCCCCTACTATTGTCGGGGCAATATCGTTGGCCTGTTCTTTCCATTTATCGACGTTTTTCCATCCATGCGCTCCCATTAAGTCGTATAGAAGGGTGCCTACCGTCAGAGGTCGGTCAATGGTTGTCATAGGGAAGGAAAAAGTGTCGGTTAAATCTTTGCGAATCCCGATAATTATCACGCGGGGACGGAGTTGCGATACTCCAAAATCCGAGGCGTTCAGTAATTTTATGTGGGTGTTGTAACCCAAAAAAGAAAGACGACCTACGATTTTGTCTTTATAATCGGAAAATTTTGGGTCTAAAAATCCTCTGACATTTTCAATCATCACTGTCTTGGGCGATATTTCTTCTACAAGGCGCAGCATTTCAGGGAACAAATCACGTTCGTCGTGCTGGCCGAGCTGCTTTCCTGCCACACTGAAAGGAGGACACGGGACTCCGCCGGACAATAGGTCTATTTTGCCTCGAAATTGTTTTCCTGAAAAATTACGGACATCTTGGCAGACTACATTCCATTGGGGACGATTCTGTTTAATACAGTCGCAATATTCCTGTTCATACTCCACTAAAAGTGCATGGTGAAAGCCTGCAAGTTCAAGACCAAGAGCCTGTCCTCCTGCACCGGCGCATATTTCTAAAGATGTAAACCTTGTTTCTGGCTCATCTTCAATTAAAAAAGGCAATATCGGGGGAGTGGTCATATCTTCGTTTTTGAATAATTTGCAAAATTAACACATTCTGTCCCCCTTGTCAATATTTTTACTTATAAAAAAATAAAAAAGGCATTTGAAATGAGGTTAGTTTGTCGCGGGAAAGCGGGTTGAAGGGTGGAGGATGTAGGTGCTGTCGGGGCCTGAGGTTACGATGAGGCACGAGTAGCCGTTGCCGAGGGAGTCAATCATCTCGGTTGCCTGTGTAAGGGGCATTGCCATGCAGGCGGTGGCAAGCGCGTCGGCTATGGCACAGGATGGGGCGATGACCGTCGCCGATAGAGCCTCGGAGGTGGCGGGACGGCCTGTGCGCGGGTCGATTGTGTGCCACACACGCTCGCCGGCTTGGGTGACGCGGAAATTGCGGTAGTTTCCCGATGTGGCCACGGATGCAGTCTCAGCCGTGGTATTCTGCGGGGAGATGACGGCCATGCGCGAGTGGGTGACCGAAGTGTTGTTGCTGACGGGTGCGTCAATCATTATGCGCCATGCCTCCCCTCGTGGATTGGTGCCGCGCATCGCGATTTCGCCGCCGATTTCCACGAGGTAGTCGCTGCACCCGTTGCGGTGAAGCATTTCGGCGACAAGGTCTACGCCATAACCCTTGGTGATGGCACTGAAATTAAACTGTGTCGCGGTGTGTTTTTTTGCGATAGTCCCGTCGGGGAGTAACCGACACGAGCCGATTCCCACCAGTGAGGCGGCACTGTCAATTTCGGCTTGTTGCGGCTCCCGGCCTGTGTTTTTCCATCCGAAACCCCACAGGTCGACCAGCGGCGAGACCGTGGGGTCAAACATTCCGCCGCTTGCCGTGTTTATCTTTTGAGACATGATGAACACCCGTCTTATAAGTGAGTCGGTCATGGTCGTCTCGCCACGGTTTATGCGTGAGATGGCAGATGAATCGTTGAACGGTGACAGAGACATCTCGACCTGTTTCATAACGGCACGGATGGAATCGCCGAGTGGCCGGTTGCACCGGTAGACGATGCGGAACGTGGTGTTCCACACCCCTCCTTCGCTGACTTGATACTCGGCTTGACGGCTGCACCCGCCCCAAATGAGCGAAAGCAAGAGCAGTATTGCGGCTGAAAAAGAAAAATTGCGCATAACCATAATTTTTTTGTCAAATGTAGTGAATTTTATTGATGAATTCACTACATTTGCCACATGGAGTGATTAAAAATTTACACTAACCCCTTAACAAGATTATCTATGAAAATTTCTTATCTCTTTCTCGCTCCCGGCTTTGAGGAAATCGAGGCTTTGACGGTAGTTGACATTATGCGCCGTGCCGGACTTGATGTCAGAACGGTCTCAATTCTTGACGGGCAGTATGTCGTCACCGGCGCGCACGGCATTCAGGTGGCTGCCGACCTGTTGATGCCCGAGGTCGAAACAGAATCGGCCGAATGGCTTATTATTCCCGGCGGGATGCCCGGCGCGACTAACTGCGCTGCTTGTTCCCCGCTTACCGCCATGCTTGTTGACCATTATAAAAAAGGTGGTAAAATCGCAGCCATCTGCGCGGCTCCGGCGGTCGTGCTTGCTCCACTGGGAATCTTTGTCGGCAAAGAGGCCACTTGCTATCCCGGATTTGAAAATGCGCTCACCAAGGGCGGGATGACTGCTAATGGAGACCGCGTGGTATCGTTGCCGCAATTGATTACGGCCAACGGTCCTGCATCGGCAATGGCGTTTGCCCTCTCTATTGTCAGCAATTCATGCGGACAGGGCGTGGCCGAAGATGTAGCTGCCGGGTTGCTGTATAAATAATCTGTAATGAAATTAGAGGTCGTTGGATAACGCAATGTGAACTCCAAAGATGCATCTCTGATTTAAGAGGTCGTTTAAAAACGGGTGCGATAAAGCATTTGTTTTTAAACAACCTCTTATCGATTTTTTTTGATGTCTGTTTAACGGGTGTAGGGAGATTGCGCAATTTTAAGCAAAATTGTAGATTAAAAAGTGGAAAATATCTAAAAATAATAATTTTGTAGCGAAAAATAGATAAAAATAAGTTAAATGTGATTATCTTTGCGTTTTTAACGTATAAACCAACTATTATCATAATATATTAACCAATCAATCTTAATTATGCAGAAAATTTTCGCAAAATTGCTGGTAGTCCTTGTCATGATGGCGGGGCTGACGGCAACAGCCCGGGAGGTTGCCAAGTCGCAGCCTACCAAGGGCGTGGTGCGTGTGAAACTGCAGCCTGAGACCGCCCGCAAAATAGGAGCTTCTCCTTATCGCAAAGCACCGGGTGCCGCTTTTTCCACGGGTATGACCCAGCTGGACAAAAGCGCGCGGTCTATAAAGGCTGTCAGCATCGAGCGTATGCTCCCGTATGCACCCAAGTTTGAAGCCGAATATGCCAAGTTCGGCCTTGACCGGTGGTATGAAATCCGCTTTGACGAAAACGTCGATGCCGCCGAGGCACGTCGTGTCATGTCGCTGACTGCCGGTATCGAGAAAGCTGAAAACATTGTGCCGATGGTCCGTCAGGACGGCGGCACCGGAAAGGCACGCGTGCTTCAGTCACCGCTTCCTGCCGTAGCCGAGTCGGCAAGCGGGTTCAATGACCCCCGCCTCCCAATGCAGTGGCATTATCAGAATGACGGGTCGCTCTCCGGAAGTGTTGCCGGTGCCGACATCAATCTGTTCAACGCATGGAAAGTCACTACCGGCAGTCCCGATGTCCTTGTCGCCATCATTGACGGCGGTATCGACTACAATCACGAGGACCTTGCCCAGAACATGGCGATAAATCTTGCCGAGCTTAACGGCACCCCCGGCGTCGATGATGACGGCAACGGGTATGTCGATGATGTCTACGGATATAACTTTGTTACCAACTCGGCCGACGTTTATCCCCACAACCACGGTACTCACGTCGCCGGTACTGTTGCCGCTGTCAACAACAACGGAATCGGTGTGGCCGGCGTGGCCGGCGGCGACGGTTCTCCGTCGAGCGGTATCCGCATGTTCTCGGCACAGGTGTTTGACAGCCGTGCCGGAACCAGTGGCGAGGGCGATTTTGCCAAGGCCCTGATTTATGCAGCCAACCGTGGCGCGTCAATCGCTCAGTGTTCTTGGGGGTGGACCGAGGACGGTTATTACGAGCAGGCCGTGCTCGACGCCATCGACTACTTTACCGAGGCAACAACCGGCCGCACCAGCATGCTTGGCGGTCTCTGTATTTTCGCTGCAGGCAATGTGGCGTCGACAGGTGACATTTACCCCGGCTGTTATCCCAAAGTGCTTGCCGTCGCAGCCATGACCAATGACCTCGCGCCCGCAAGCTATACCAACTATGGCGAATGGATGGACGTTATCGCTCCCGGCGGTCTTCTCGACTACGGCGAGACCGGCGGAGTGTTGTCGACCCTCCCCGATAACAAATATGGTTACATGGAAGGAACCTCGATGGCCTGCCCCCATGTATCGGGTATCGCCGCGCTGATTCTGTCAAAGTATGGCAGTCCCACGTTCCCAGTCGAGACACTGCGCGCGCAGATTGAATCATCGGTGCGCGACTTTTACTCCTACGGCAACAACGAGTCGTGGCGCGGCCTTCTCGGAACAGGTTATGTCGATGCCGAGCGTTCCCTCATGATGGGCGACGGTACAGCTCCCGAGGTTGTCAGCGACCTCGTCGCTATCGCCTCGCAGGACAATATCACCCTCCGCTGGACCATTCCCGCCTCAAGTGACAACATTGTCAATCAGCATGTCCTCTATTACTCGACATCTGAATTTGACTCTTCCTCTCTGTCATCGGCCAAGAGTGTCGCCATTGACACCAAATTCTTTGCTTCGGGCGATGCTATGGAGTATGTTCTCGAAGGTTTGAATCCCGAGACTACCTACTATCTGGCGATGGCTGCTGTCAATCGTCAGGGCGATGCTTCTCCGCTCTCCGATGTTCTGGAGGCGACGACCAATGCCGGACCCAAGATGGGCGTCGATGTGCCGTCGCTCTCTTTTGCCGTGACTGCCGACGCTCCCGTTGGCAGCGCGTCGTTCAACATCACCAACGAGGCCGAAGGCCTGTTGCGCTGGTCGGCGTTCAAGCGCACTGTCTCGGTACAGGCAAGCAGATTCTCGACTCCGAGACCCGCTAATGTTGTCTCCTATAAGGGAAAAGTAGGCGGCTCGTCCAAGGCCAAAGCCAAAGCCCCGGAGACCCGCTACTTGAACCCCGACGAATATGATGCTTCGGACTATCCCAAGTCGTTGGCCTACTATACCGAGTATTGGCACGCTATCGGTGAGATGGACCGCACACTTTCCAATTCTATGGCTCAGTGGTTCAATATCGATGCCGCCACTTATCCCAAGGGCTTCAACCTTACCCATATCCGCATCCAAGGTGCTAACGGTACCAATCCTGTCATTCAGGTTTTAAAAGGAGACGGCTCGCTGACAACCGCATCAGTCATAAGCTCGTTTGAACCATCATCCTTCTACTATGGCGGAAATGTGGCTCTTCCCGAGCAGTTGTTCTTCCAGCCGGGTGAATCTTTCTGGATTGCTGTCCATTTTGCTCCCATTACCGACGAAGTCGTTGACCCCTATCCCCTCGGCATCGCTTATTCCAATGCAGGCGACGTGTCGCGCTACAGCTACATGAGCCATGACATGGGCAAGACTTGGAGCCGCCTCGACGAAGCCCTCAAAGGCAGTCCTTATGAATCGGTCGTTTCGGAAATCACATGGTCGATTGATCCGTTGAGCCTCAACCCCGACTGGAGCGAGATACTCGTGTTAAATCCCGTCGAAGGCACTGTGGCAAAGGGTGAGCAGCAAAAGGTCGTGGTGTCCAATTCTTCCAACCATCTTGTCAACGGAACCTATAATTTCAACCTGCGTTTTAATACCAACGAGACCGAGACAACCGATTTTTCAGTTCCTGTCACTGTCGCTGTCAGTGGTAACAAGCCTGAGATGCAGGTCCCAAAGATTGTCGATTTCGGCAGTCTCCTTGTCGGTCAGACCAAGACTCTGGCAATCGAAGTGTTCAACAAGGGTTACGGCTCATTCTCCGGCAGCCAGTGGAGTCCCGGAATTTATTCTGACAAAATTTCCACAAGCTCCGAGCATTTTGCCGGGCCTGACTATGTACAGAGTGGTTTCCCCGCACGCACAAAGACCCGTTTCGAGTGTTCCTATACTCCCAAAAGCGCTGGTGACCACACCGGCACGGTCAATTTTACCGATGTCGAAGGCAACACATTCCGGGTGACTCTGCGAGGTGTTGCTACTGATCCCGCAAAGATTGCTATTGACCCGCAAGTAATCGATGCCGGCGAGCTTGATGTTGATGCCGACCCTGTAGCTATGGGATTCAAGATTTCAAATCAAGGACGCTATCCGCTTGAATTTGTCTTCTCGCGTTATTCGACCGAGTCGATTGACGGCGCGTCATCCAATGTTCACCGTTTCGGCTACACAATCCACTCCAATGTGGCCGGGGACGATACATTTGAATATGACGGCAACCCCGATCTTATCGCCGCTGTTGACATTACTTCCCAGTTCTCTGATGTAAACAACTACAGCGATGAAATCGATCTCGGGTTTGATTTCCCCTATTTCGGACGTACATATAATAAAATATATGTAAACAATTACGGCGGCCTGCAATTTGCAATCAGCGAGAACAACCTGTTCCCTCCGCTGACTCCTACCGCCAATGGTGTTCCCGGTACCGGTATGATTTGCGCCCACGGTCACAGCCTTGTCATGGGCCCGTCGTCCAAGGTCGTTTACTCACGTCTGGATGGAAAATTCATTGTCAAGTTCATCGACGTGCTTGCTCGTGTGTATGATAAGGACGTTACCCCCATTTCGTTCCATATCGCCCTGTCGGGCAACGGGGATGTAGAGGTCCACATGGACAGCTATAATCCTTCAAGCCTGTTCCAGGGTGGCTCGAATCTTTTCGTGGGACTTTGTGACCCGTCCGATGCCGACCCGATTGTCTACACCTCGGCTGACATGGTCAACATTTACAGTGACGAGCAGACACCCGAAATGCTCCGCTACAAAGATGTCGTGAGCGGTTCGGCAATACGTTTTGAGGCTCCGAAACCTAATTTCATTAGTGCGGTAGAGCCCGCATTCGGCATGGTTAACCCGGGAGAGGAAATAAACGTGGTTGCCACTCTCAAGGCTGACGCTTCGATGTATGCCGGCGAGTCGTTCAATAATCTTGTTGTCATGAGCAACGACCCGTCCAATTCGGCTTCATTCATCCGCTTTAACGCTACGATTACCGGCGAGTCTCTCAAGCCCGAGCTTGAGGTTGTCGATGACATCGATTTCGGCAAAGTGTTCCGCACGGCCGATGTCAAAGTGCCTGTAACCGTCAAGAACAACGGACAAGCCGCAATGACAATCAACGCGGTAACAATGAAGAACAGCCTGTTAACAACCGATATCCAGTTGCCTGTGACTGTTAACGCCGGTATGTCAAAAGACGTGATTCTTTCGGTGCCCACCTCGGTTTCGAGAGACCTGACCGACGTTGTTACAATCTCGACCTCGGCCGGTGATGCCGACGTTACCCTCCACGGAACAGTCATCGGTGTCCCGACTGCCGACCTCAGCTATACTTCGATTGTCGAGACTATCGAAAGCGGAAATAACGCCGAGTGTCCCCTCACCATTACCAACAACGGTGACGAGCCTCTCGTCTACTCAGTTTCTCCCGACCCGATGGTGTCTTTTGGAGTCGATGGTGTGGCTGCCACCAAGGTCTCTTATACCTACGCAACTTCGCTTGATGATGAAAACATCAAGATGGACTGGATCGACATCCTCTCCGACGAGGCCACCGTGCATCACGACATCACATATTACGTCGCCCACGACTATGTCGAGGTGGAACTGCCGTTTGAATTCCCCTTCTACGGTAAGAAATACAGTAAAATGTATATCTATAACACCGGCTTTGTCTCGTTTACCAAGCGTAACGATGACAATATATGGCCTGTGCCCCCTGCCGAGCTTCCCGGCGAGACTGTGTTCACCAACATTATAGCTCCCTACTGGGGCCAGCACTCGATGGACGAGACACGCACTGCCGGCACCTATTATCGCGCCTATGATGACAAGATGGTGGTTTCGTTCATGGAATATGGCAACTCGATGAACTTCGGTATATGTTTCCAGTTGATTCTTAATGCCGACGGCTCGTTCAAGTTCCAGTACACTCCTGCCGCACCTGATTCATTCATTTTCTCGACCTACGGTGTTGCCGGTATCTCCAGTGACAATGGACGTGACGGTTTCTCAATTTCAGACCGTTACATCCAGTTCGGTTCAGCCGTGTTCTTCTATCCTGTCGAAGAACGCACTATTGCCCCGGGTGCTTTGGAAACCGTCAATATCAGTGTCCTCGGTGACAAAATGGCCGGTGAATACGCCACCACTCTGTTTGTCAACACCAATGTGCCAGCCAGAGAGCGCATTGAAATTCCCGTTTCGCTGACTGTTAATGGAGAGGCTGCCCCGGTTTGGCCCGATGACATCGCCGTCGAGCATGTCATGGGGTATGTCGAGACGGCTAATCCCGGCCCGCTTGGGCAGATGGGGGCGATGTATGATGTCGAGTTTACCGTGCGCAACGCCGGTACGGCTCCGTTCACCATCGTAAACATCCAGAACAACGGTCCCGGTATAGAATATGAGGATGAATGGTTAGGTGGAACTTATTTTGAGCCATTCTTCAACTTGTTCTGGACCACTGACCGCACCAATATGATGTCTTGGTCGCAATTCTACGGCGAACCTGTCGAAGTGGGGAACAATCTTGTCTACTTTGACGTGCCGATGATGAATTATGAAATCAACATGACTCCGGGCGAATATGAGGTTCCCATCGTGTTTACTTATGTCGTTGCAGGCGATGACACTCCCCGTGAAAAGACTGTCACAATCAAGTTCACCGTCACCCCGCCCCCGTCGATGATGCTCGACCGCGAAGAAGTCGCCGTGGTTGCTCCTACTGACGACTATGTTGTCGAGGAACCCATCGTAATCTCCAACGAGGCAGGTGCCTACAAGCTCACCTATGAGCTGCGCCTCGACCCCACCGGTGTCGGTGAGACTGTCGAACCCGGTATCGGTGATGACCCCGGTATCGCACCGACGTTGTCAAAACGCCTTGCTCCTGTTTCCGACTCGCTGGAAATCGCCCGTGTGAAAGGGCTCATTACCCCGTTTGATGTCGGCACGAGCGGCAACTACCTTGACCTGCCTCAGGATATTGAATTCCTGCGTGGAATGTTCTATCCTTCGATTGCCGGTGGCAACCACTACCAGTTTGGCAGCGGTTCTGCGTCTCAGGCATTTATTGGCGCGACCTATTTCGTCGCACCCGAAGACGGTTTCAATATTTCACATGTCTATCTCCCCGTTTATACCGCGCAGGTTGAAAACCCGGTTGTAAAGGTTGAGATTGTCAAGGGTGACAACCCCGGCGGTGACCAGATCTTGGGTCGCGGGGTGATAACTCTCACCACGGCGACAACCCCCTATGCCCGTTTCGTCGCCATCCCGCTCAATCACGCAGTGTTTGTCGATAGCGGAGAAGACTTCTTTGTCCGCGTCACTTATCCTGTCGGTGTTGACCTCCCTGCTATCCTCGTGGCCAAACAGGATGCCGTCAAGGAAGCGATTTATGCCGCTTATACCGAGGAAACCGGATGGTATGACGCGGCTATGACCTATGCCGACCAGTATGGCTCGATAGGTTACGCCGTTTCGTGTCTTGAAACTGTTCCCGGCGAGCCGTGGGTAAGCCTTCCCGATGGTCAGCCTCTGAGCGGTGTCGTCGAAGTCGGTGAGACAGCTGCCGTGAAAGTGCGCTTTAACGCTGCGGCCGCCCCGATGGAGAAAGGCAACCGTGCCGTACTCGTCATCAAGAGCAATGACCCCTTCATGCCTGTTGTCAACGTTCCGCTGACACTTGACCGCAACGGCTCGCCTGTAATCGGCGGCCCCGAGTCGTTACTTTTTGCCAAGGAAGGTGAAATAACCAACGTCACACTGACTCTGAGCGATCCTGACGGCGACGACATGCAGTTCCGCTTTGACGACCCGTCGGGTATTGCACGCGTCAAGGACGTTACGGCTGCCGAAGGTGACACCCCTGACATTTCGTTTGACCAAGAGCGCAACCTTTATCAGGTTCTGAACGCGGCTGCACCTGTTAACGTCAATATCGAGATTGCTCCCGAGTTCGGTCAGGGCGACGATGTGTATAACTTCACCCTTACAGCCGTCGACCGTGCCTTCCATGAATCGGAACTCACAGTATTATATATCGTCGAGCATGTCAACCGTGCTCCCGATGCTGTGACCGCCGAGCGTGAAATTACTATTGCCAAGGGCGCGATGAGCGAGGTTGTTGGCTTCAAGGACCTCTTTAACGACCCGGATGGTGACATACTCACTTACGAGTTTGACTTCAACGGCGAGAACAGTCCTGTAACTGCCTATACCACTCCCACGGGGGTTATCTTCCTCGGAGAGCGTGTCGGCAACGCCAAGGCTGTTGTTACCGCCACTGACCCCTCAGGCGCTACTGCAAGCTGCACGCTTTCACTCATCGTGAGCGAGCAGTCTGGCATTAACGACATCGAAGCCGACGGCACCGCCGGTCTTGTGAAGGTAATGCCTAACCCCGTGGTCGGTGACATTCACGCCCGTTGCGCGTTCATGGCCGAGGAGGCGACATTTGCCCTCTACGATGCCGCCGGCCGTCAGCTCTATGTCGGCAAGAAGGCTGTGACCTCAGGGGCGACTGTCGTAGTGCCCCTTGCCGCATCACCCGCCGGAATCTACTTCCTGAAGGTGACTGCCCCGGGTATTGACACCACCGTGACTGTTATCAAGAAGTAACCTTCTTTCATCCCGATAAAAAAGGGGAGGCCGTCGACGGCCTCCCCTTTTTGTTGTTCTTTGCAGATGATTCAGAATCCTTGTTTTTTGATAAATTCGCTCAGAACCTCCGAGAAATGCTCGTTGGCATCACGGGTATAGCGCACGTCGGTAAACACCTGTGCGAGTGTTTCCTTGTTGTTCTCGGCAATAAACTGCTTCGAGTCTTCGCGTTGCTCTTTTTCGTGATACAATGCGTTGATGCGGGCGGTGTCATAGTCCTCGTAGCGCTCGGTGTGCATTATTCCTTCCACCGGGATGCGGTCCGAGATTTCAGCATCGGCGGCGGGGTAGCCTACAGTCAGTGTCACCACGGGCACTACCCGCGACGGCAGTCCGAGGATGTCGGCAATCATCGGGGCATTATAGGTCGTTGTGCCGAGATAGCAGGTGCCGAGACCGTTCATCTCGGCAATCGTGCAGAACTGCTGCGCGAAAATGGTCGTGTCGATGACCGCCCACATCAGCGACTGGAAGTTGTCATATCCCGGTTGCGCGTTGCGGGCTTCGCACCATTTTTCAAAACGGTTGAAATCGGCACAGAAAGTCAGCACGACATCGGCGCCGGTAGCCGATGGCTGGTTGAAGTGAGCCGGTGCGAGACGCTTTTTCGCATCCTCGTCACGGGTGACGATAACGCTGTAGAGTTGCATGTTTCCTGTATTGGGAGCTTGCGCGGCGAGCTCGATTATCCGCGTCAGTTCGGTATCGCTGATATGCCGGTCAGAATCATAACGCCTGATAGTGCGACGGGTTGAAAAATATTGTTCTTTTTCCATAATATGATATTCAAATTTAATGCAAGATACAATCTATTTTTGGATAAATTTGCATTTGGATATTCTATTTTGATTTTTTTTGCTAACTTTGTGCGACAAATGCCGATTTTTGAGTCAGGGATAAGTTTGTGTATTATTTTATTAGACACTAAAGACACACTCCCAAGAACTCTTTTATCTTATGTAATTATATACTATAAACCAATAATTTTGTTATGAAAAAAGCGATTTATGGTCGTTGTTGCGCCACATTGGCTGCTGTGTCAGTTTTGGCTTTGGCATCATGTGTCGATAATGACTATGACCTGTCCAAAGACATTGACATGACAATCAACGTCGGTGGTAACCTTACGCTCCCTCCCAGCAGTACTGAACCTTATACGATGGATCAGATTCTTAGCCTTGATGCCAATAGCTCGATTAAACCCGTCGGGTTGGAATACGGGCTTGAGGAAGGTGACTATGTGCTCGTTCAGGATGGAACCGCCTCTCCCTCGACATTTAAAATCGACAGGGTCCGTCTCAGTGACCTTGCCGCTGCAAGTTCTGATATCGAGCTGGGCTTTATCGGTGTCGGTGACGACATGCGCGTCAGTGCCGACGTGGAAGACCTTACAAATGAACTCGACCTCAGGGATGACAATGTTGACCGGCAGCTCGTCAGCCTGCAACAGGCCGATGTCGACATCCGGCTGAACATCGAGCTGAGTTTCACGGCTCTTGACAATTACCACGGTTCTATTTTTATCGAGCCGGGATTTGAGATTGCGTTTCCCGACGGATGGACAATTCAGAACAACCTTAATGACGGTTCAAGTATTAAAGACAACCACATCCTTGTGTTAAACAATGAAAGGGTTGTGAATGCCGGACAGCAACTGCTGTTGTCAGTGACAGTGACCCATATAAATCTTGAGAATGTCGGCCCCGGCGAGGGCCTCTATGCCCCCGGGCATTTCAATCTCCAGCCTTCGATTGTGTCTAACGGACGTGTGTCAATCAACAACGGTTCACTCGCTCTCGGAGAGTCGACCCGTGTGCGCCTGACTGCCCGGCCAGCAATGTCAGCAGCCGTCATCACGGGATTTACCGGATGTGTGAATCCCGACATTACCGTTGACCCCACGTCGTTCACCATCAACGACGTGCCTGATTTTCTCATGGAAGAAGGCAACAATCTCGACATCGAGAACCCCCGCATCAACCTTGTTGTGCGCAACACATCGCCTGTCGATGTAAACATCAACGGCAAGCTCGAAGGTTTTTACTCGGGCAGGACTCCGGTTGAAGTGTGGGTCGGCAACGAGCATGGAACCGATGCTGTTATGGTTCGCGGCAACTCGACTACTGTCATCTGCCTGTCGCGTCTCGGCAAGGGAGCCGATGTCGCTGCCGGCGAGGTCAATGTGAAAGTCCCAGGTCTGGGCGACCTTATCACCACTATACCTGACCGCATCGAAATGTCTTCGATAACCGCCGTTGTCCCGCAGGACCGGACATACACGTTTGAACTCGGTCCCAAATATGATTTCGCCGTTAATTATAAGGCTGTCATACCTCTTGCTTTCGGCCCCGATCTGAAATTCACCTACACCACCAGTGACAACGGGTGGGACAGCGACCTTGACAAATACAATTTCAAGGAAGTCGTCGCTACAATAACCGTTGAGAATACCGCACCGTTGAACATGGTTCCCAAAGTGCGCGGCATCGATCCTGCCGGTAATGTGCTGACCGATATTACCGCTACTGTCGATGGTTCTGTAGCAGCGGGCAATCTCGGGAATGCCTCGAAATCGCTCCTGACAGTCACTCTCAAGTCAACTGCCGACAACATAGGAAACCTTGACGGAATCGAGTTTGATTTCGATGCCACTTCGTCTCCCGACTTTATCGGTGTGCCGCTTAATATCAGACAGGCTCTCCGATTCACCGAAATCAAGTTGCAACTCCGCGGCGGTGTCGATATTGACCTTAATTAATCATTTATCCTATTCTCAACAATGAAAACAATCAAAGCATATATATTGGCAGCAGGTCTCGGCGCGGTGTGCATGGGGATCTCGGCTCAGGAAACCTCCCGATCGGCCTACTTCCTTGACGGTTATTCGTTCCGTCATGAGCTGAACCCGGCTTTCAGCGGTGAGCGCAACTATATCTCGATGCCCGCGCTCGGCAATCTCAATATCGGCGCGATGTCCAATGTCGGAGTCAACACGTTCCTCTACAAGACGGGCGACGGCCAGTTGACCACCTTCATGAACAGCAGTGTGGATGCCGGTGAATTTCTCGGCAAGCTCGGCAAGAACAACAAGGTCAATATCAACGCCGACATTACAATCCTTTCGGCCGGATTCAAAGGGTTCGGCGGCTTTAACACCGTTTCGGTCGGCACGCGCGTCAATGTGGGCGTGAACCTTCCGAAGGGGCTGTTTGAGTTCATGAAACTTGGACAGACAGGCCACGACACTCAGTATAATTTCAAGAATCTGACTGTCAACGCCAATTCTGCCGCCGAAATCGCCCTTGGTCACTCGCACCGCATAAATGACAAACTCGAAGTGGGTGCCAAGGTGAAATTCCTTCTCGGTATCGGTAGCGCGTATGCTAAAATCAATGAAATGAACGTCACGTTGAGCGACACCAAGTGGGCCATCACTGCCGACGGTGAACTTAATATGGCAGCCGGCAGCGGACTTCGCGTACCCACCAAGCAGGAGGCTGGTAAGGAGTATGACAATCCCGATCAGGCAAGCGAAATCGAGTGGGGAGACATCGAATATGATTCATTCGGCCTCTCAGGTTTCGGCCTCGGGTTTGACCTCGGCGCGACCTATCAGTTGCTCCCTGACCTGAAACTTTCGGCTGCCGTGCGAGACCTCGGTTTCATGAACTGGAGCAACAACGTCAAGGGCGCCACCCCCGGCAAGACATGGACATTTGACGGCTTTGACAACATCGCCCTCGACAGCGACCAACCCGGTTATGAGGACAATAAAATAGGTGAGCAGTTTGACAATATGTGGGACGACATGCAGGAGATGATTAACTTCCACAAGACCGATGAAAAGACGTCCCGCGCTGCCGCCCTTGCTGCCACAATCCATCTCGGCGCCGAGTACAACATGCCGTTCTACCGCAATCTTACCGGCGGATTCCTGTTCACCCAGCACATCAACGGTCCCTTCTCTTGGACCGAGGGCCGTTTCTCGGCCAATGTCAAGCCCGTGAAATGGTTTGATGCCTCAGTCAACTACGGGGCCTCCACCTACGGCTCGTCGTTTGGCTGGATGCTCAACTTTCACCCCCGTGGTTTCAACTTCTTTTTAGGTTCCGACCACATGATTTTCAACGTGACCAAGTCGCCGTCTCTCCCTGTCGGCAAAGCCTCCGTTGCATTCAACATGGGCATAAACTTTACTTTCGGCTCCTAAAGTAAATCACCGATAACACTCCGCGGCGGATAGAATCCTCGATTCTACCCGCCGCGTTTTTTCTATGCATCAAGCGTTTCTATTGACGATTCTTCATGATGCTTTGAATATCCATGCTGACCGGTTCGCCATTCATTGTAAAGGACAAGGTGCAGTCATCAAAAGTTGTTAGTTTCTTAAACTCCATAATAATGGTAGAATTTTCACCCCAGATGGCATCTACTTTTTTGGCGGGAAGCATTTCTCCATTGTTATAGAGCTTCACGTCATCTATCGATAATCCATTGGTTATATCACGGTCGGAGGCAGGGATTTCGATTTTTATTGTGGTTTTGCCATGCTTGTTGTTGAGTCCCTTGAATTGGGGCGCGGCCAATGCGCTGCCAAAGGCGAGCAGACCGACTGCAAGTGAGAGAAGTATTCGATTCATTGTGTTGCGGTTTTGAAGTTCTATATATTAGACGCTGTGACACTGTAAACGTTACAGGCAAAGGTAAATATTTTTTTTCAGCGATTGTCAGATAAGGTATAAAAAGTCCACAGCCTGTGTTCAGAGACAGTAGACTGTGGACTTTTTTAGTCGTTTGAGGTTTTGGTTTTACCAGTCGTCGGAACGGAAAGGGATTAGGGGTAACCAGTTGCTGCCGTAGAGGGTTCCGGGAAGAAAATCGCCGAATCCGTAGCGCACGGCCACGGGATCGGGTACTTTTTCCGAGGATACGACAACCTCGTTGGTCTGCCAGTGGAGCCATGCCGAGTCGGCGGGATGGAAAATCTTGTCGGGTCCTGCGACCTCAAATCCGCGGATGTCATAGTTTCGGCAGATGCCCATATCGGGTGAATCGATTGCTACCCACACTTCGTTGCCCTTAACGGAGTGCCCTTTGTAGCGGGGATGGCGCACGGGGAACTGGGTCTGTCCGTAGGTGCGGTTAAGCGCGAGATTAGACAGGCGGTGTCCCACGGTCTTCTTGTCGGCGGGATGGATATTGAACCGCTCATACTCTGTAACAAGGTCGTTGGTTCCTATCATTCCGCTGTTGGGAATCATCTCGATGGCTTTCCACTGGGCCTCGCGGAGGTAGGGGGCGCGGTTGTCCTGCGTGCCGTCATAGTCGTAGGGCGCGATTTCGACCGCATAGAACGGAATGCGGTCTCCTGTGCCCAGATCGTCGCGCCAGTGGGCCACCATTGTCGCGAGTCGCTCGGCATAAGTCTCGTCGGCCCCGACGTTGGAGCATCCCTGATACCATATAATGCCGTTGACAGTGTAGTTCTTGACCGGGTTGAACATGGCATTGTACATCATCATGGGGCGCAGATAGTGGGTCATCGCCTCGATGTCTTTCTCGTCGAGCGACACGTCGGGATAGTTCTGAAGAATTTCCCGTGGTAGCCAGCTCTCGACGCGGGCACCGCCGTGGGCACAGGAAATTATGCCTACCGGGAGGTTGAGGACTTCGCTTAGCTGTGTGGCAAAATACCATGCTGTCGCGCTGAACTCGGTCGCTGTTTCGGGAGATGGTACGGCCCAGAATCCGGGAGTCTCGTCAAGCGGGGTATAGCTCTGTCGCAGGGGCACGGTGAAAAAGCGCACCTTGTCGGCCCATTGACGCGAAAATGCCACTTCCTCAAATCCATCCTTGATGTTGCAGCCGCCGAAACCTTTCAGTGGCATTTCCATGTTGCTTTGGCCCGATGCAAGCCACACCTCTCCGATAAGCACGTCCTTTAAAGTCAGCGGCTCACCGTCGGAAATGGTAATCGAGTAAGGGGTGAAGGATGCCTCGGGAGTGCGCACGGCAAGTGACCATTCGCCGGTGCGGTCAGTCTGCGTGGTATAGGTCTTTCCGTCCCACGAAGTGTTGACGGAGACTGTCGAGCCGGGGTCGGCGGTTCCCCACAGACGCGCGTCGCAGTTCTGTTGCAGAACCATATTGTCGCCAATCAGTGACGATGGTTTTACGGCTGCGTTTGCCATAACCGCCAGTCCGGCGATGATGGACACAAGACATATTTTTTTCATAAACGATATCGTTGAACAGGTGTATTACTTTTCATCCATTTCGACAAGCCGCTCGTAGCCTTCAAGGCACATGCGCGAGTTGTGGTAGGGACATTTCCAGAAACCGGCCTTGTCGTCGTCGCGATTGATTGACGAGTCGGCACCACGGCGCGACCAGTACCATTCACCGTTGGGGTCGACGAGGTTGTCGGCAATGTAACGCCAAGACTCGTAGGCTTTGTCGGTTTCCCCGGGACAGCCGTGGAAAGCGGCGAGATAGAGTTGGCCTATTACATCCTCGGCCTGAACCCACCAGTGCTTGTCGTTGTCATAGTGACCCGACGCGTGACGCTCGTAGACCATTGAGCCGTCATAGCAGCGTCCCTGCAGTCCGGCCCGGGCTATGTGTAGGGTGTGGCCGAGGGTTTCCCTGACGAGTTCCGGGTCGCCGATGACCTGCGCGGTTTCGAGAAGAAGCCAAGATGCCTCGATGTCGTGGCCGTAGGATTCGGTATCGTCCACTTTGTTCCAGTCATCGTCAAAGAACAATGTCAGGTGATGGGTGCGTGGGTTTTCAATCTTGTCAAGGAACAGGCGCAGCAGGTAGCGGGTGGCTTCTTCCACCTCGGGGTCGCGGGTGACGCGCAGCAGGGCGGTGTAACCCTCGATGATGTGGAGATGGGTGTTCATCGTCTTGGACGAGTTGGCATCCTTGTCGCTCAGGCGCATGTCGGCAATCGGCTCCCACTCGCGTGTGGTAGCCTCGATGTAGCCGCCTTTTTCGCGGTCACGGCTGTGGCGTTCGATGACGTGGAAAAGCTCCATCGCGAGGCTGAGCGATTCCTCGTCGGATGTCACGCGGTAGTATTCAGAGAGGCCGTAGATGATAAAGCCGATGGCGTAGAATTGTTTTTTTGTGTCACAGGGGGTGCCGTCGGCGTTCACGCTCCAGAACGCGCCGCCATGCTCGCGGTCGATGAAATGCTCCATGATGTAGTCGCGGGCACGGGTTGCCGTTTCGAGGTATTCGGGTCGGCCGAGCACGCGGTAGGCGGCCGAAAATGTCCACAGGATTCGGGCATTTAGAATCGCTCCCTTTACAGCGTCGGGGTCAAGATTGTCGAGACCGTCGCGGCGGCCATAGAAACCGCCGCGCGGGTCGATCATTTTTTCCATCCAGTAGGGAAGGATGTTCTCAGTGAGATTGGCTATAAGTTCCTTGGAAAATTCGGGAATAGTCATATCGGGGGAATGGGTGGATAATATTATACAGGCTCGGTGAACTTGTTGCCGGGGTTGTCGACGGGCTGTTCACGCTGAACTTTCAGTTTGGCTACAATATCGTTCATTTCTGAGGTGCCGAGAGGATAAAGCCACACGATAATCATCGACAGCAGCGCCACGCCGGCGGGAATGAATGTCATGAGCATCCACAGACAGCTGATGGCGCTGTCGGGCTGCGTGATGTCGAGAGTCTGTGCTCCCTCGGGCCGCTCGACATAGCCATAGCTGTGGAGCAGCCACATCACCGCAGCGCCGCCTATTGCGCCGCCAAATTTCTGGGCCATCGATGCCGACGAGAAGATGAGGCCGGTTGACGCGGAGTGGTATTTAAGCTCGGAATAGTCGCTGACATCGGCATACATCGACCATACAAGGGGTGACATGACACCTGTCAGCACCGAAATCACGACTTGCAGCAGGAGCATGACGAGCAGTCCTGCATTGGTCGCGGGAGAACAGGTGAAGAAGACAATGCTGAAAATGATGAGCAGCGCGTCGACCAAGATGAAGGTGGGTTTCTTTCCAAGTTTCTTGGTAACGGGGACGGCGAGGGCGACGCCGATCATGTTGGCCACTTCGCCCACTCCGAGGAACAGGCCCGAGTAGAACAGGATTGAGAGCGAGAACACGATGATGTGCTGCTCGCCGCCGATAATGTCGGCAAAGAAGAACGCCACGGTGGCACCGCGCACGGTGTTGAAAAGGTTGAAGCAGAGCGATGCGCCATTGAGGAGCCACCAAGGCTTGTTGGTCACGAGGGCCTTGAGGTCGTTTCCGAGCGATGCCGAGCTGACAGTGGTAAGTTTCTCGCGTGTCATTTTGAAACACAGCAGGAACAGGATGAAACAGCAGATTGCGATTGCAATCATTGCAAACTGCCAGCTTGACTGGAGGGACATCCCCATCGAATTGTGGAACAGGTTGCACAACGGATCCCAAGCAAAGAGGGCGATGAACGAGCCGCCGTAGGCGAAGAACATGCGGAACGACGAGAAGACGGTCTTTTCCTGAGAATCGTCGGTCATGACACCGAGCATGGCTCCATAGGGGACGTTGATGCCGGTATAGACGGTCATCATGAGGATATAAGTGACATAGGCCCATACCAGTTTGGCCGCAGAACCCCAGTCGGGGGTTGTGAACAGCAGAATGCCGCATATAGAGAACGGGGCGGCAACCCATAGGAGGTAGGGGCGGTATTTTCCCCACCGGGTCTTGGTGCGGTCGGCCACAATTCCCATCATCGGGTCGCTGACTGCGTCCCAGATGCGGGTAACAAGCAACAAGACACCGGTCTCGATGAGGCCGATGCCGAAAACATTAGCATAGAAGAACGGCAGGTAGTAGCTGAATACTTTCCAAAACATGGAAGATGCCATGTCACCGAAACCGTATCCGATTTTTTCGCGTAATGGAGCCATTGTTGTAGGTTTAAGGTTATTTAGGGGGGTAAAAGGTGAAGTGTGAAGTAAACACAAGTTTTATCTTCACTCTTCACCTTTCACTTTTTACCTTTATTAGATAAAACGGAGATTATTGTCTATTAGACGGTTGAGAGTGCGGACCGATTCAGCGGTCGTCAGGCCGTCCTGAGGAGTGTTGAAGCAGTAGTCCACGAGCTGGTCGACGGTCGAAGTGGCGACATGCATGCGGGTGTCAGATGATGCGTAGTAGATTAACACGCGGCCGTCCTCGTCGGCAATCCAGCCGTTGGTGAACAGCACGTTCATCACGTCGCCGAGGTATTCTTCACCCACGGGAGCCATGAAGTAGCCGCCGGGAGACGCGATTTTGCGCCAAGGCTCGTCAAGGGCTGTCATGTACATGTAGAGGACATAGCGCAGTCCCGAGGCGCAGGCGCGCACGCCGTGGGCGAGGTGCAGCCAGCCCTTGGAAGTCTTGATGGGGTGGGGGCCTTCGCCGTTTTTAACCTCCTTGATGGTGTGGTAATAGCGGGGATCGATGATGGTTTCATCCTCGACAACGGCATTGGTTATATCGTCGACGAGCGCCCAGCCGATGCCGCCGCCGCTGCCGGTGTCGATGAACCCGTCCTGCGGGCGGGTGTAGAGTGCATATTTGCCGTTTACAAATTCGGGGTGAAGCACCACGTTGCGTTGCTGGCTCTTGGTCTTGAGGTCAGGGAGGCGTTCCCAGTTCACAAGGTCCTTGGTGCGGGCGATGCCACAGGTTGCGGTTGCCGCCGAGAGGTCGCCCGGCTTGCTGTCGTCATGGCGTTCAACGCAGAAAAGACCGTAGATCCATCCGTCTTCGTGATGTGTCAGTCGCATGTCATAGATGTTGGTCGCGGGGTCGTCAGTCTCAGGCATGGTGATGGGGTGGGGCCAGAAACGGAAATTGTCGATTCCGTTGGGACTCTCGGCCACGGCAAAGAAAGACTTGCGGTCACTTCCCTCGACACGCACGACGAGGATGTATTTTCCGTTCCACTTGATTGCACCCGAGTTGAGCGTGGCGTTGCAGCCGATGCGTTCCATGAAATAGGGGTTGGTCTCGGGGTTGAAGTCATATTTCCAAAACGGCGGAACCATCTCGGCGGTAATGACGGGATTCTTGTAGCGGGTGTAGACTCCGTTGCCTTCGATAGGCTCGTTGGGGCGGGTTACAAGCGATTCATATTTAGCAAGGATTTCGGCCTTGCGGGTGTCGAAAATATTATTCATTTTACAAATATTGTCTTAGAATTGTCGTGGAAAGTTTTAAAATCTTCCTCGGCAGCGTGGCCGGGGTAGGGGGCGTAGAAATGATTGGGTTTTTCGCTCTCGATAGCGTTGCGCCACACGCACACATAGGCGATGGGCAGATTTTCGATAGCGGGCATCAGCACGCGGGTGTACCAGTCGGGAATTTCGAGTCCTTCGAGTCCGGTCTCGGTGAATGCGGCGATTTTTCCGCGTTTCTGAGCCTCCTCGATGACAAATGGGAGCTGCGACTTGATGCGGGCGGTGTATTGTTCGACACCGTTCTCGCCGTCAAAGTGGTAGATGTCAGTCCCGAGGATGTCGACATACTCGTCGCCGGGGTATGTAGAGAAATATTCCTCGCGGGTGAGGTCTTTGTCGGGCGAGTAGGCCCACACGACGTTGTCGATGCCTTTTTCGTCAAATACCTTGCGGGTCAGGTGCCACAGGTCGATGTAATCCTTGGCCGAGGCGTGGTCTTTGCCCCACCAGAACCATGAGCCTGAGTTTTCATGCCACGGGCGGAAGATGACAGGGACGGGATTGCCGTCGGCATCCTTCAGCGAGGCGATGAAATCGGCCGCGTGTCCTATCCAAGCGGTCAGGGTATCCTGCATGGCCTTGTTTTCGGCAAGGTTGCGCACAGGTTGCTCGCTGACATCCCACGAGCCGCCGCGTGTGGCGGGATTGAGCGGGTGCCAGCTGACGGCGTTGATGCCGCCACGGGCGTTCTGCTTGGCTATTTCCGAGGCAATGAACACGAAAGGCACGCCGTCGAGGTTGCGGGTGCTATCGACCTCGATGAGGCCGAGGTCCCAGCTCATGAGGCCGGGATACTCGCCGGTAATGGCCTTGACATCAGAGCCGCCGTCGACATAACGCCATGTGTGACCATAGGCGGTGTCGTCGTGGTGGCCGAAGTAGAAACGGCCCGACTTGACTACGGAGTCAAGCTGCGCAATGAGAGCCCAGGCCGGAGTCGCAGCCTGAGTTTCGGCTATTTCGGAGCTGTTCTTGCTGCCGCCACAGCTTGCGACACTTATTGACAAAGCGACTGCGAGAGTGGCGGTAATGGTTTTGTTGATTGACATTCGGTGGTTTATTTTTCTAAAGTTACTTCAACGACATTGGTCGAGCCGGCGGGTTGCATCGGCACGAGGTTGCCCTCGATTTTGTTGCCGTTGAGGGTGATTGATTTCACGCCCTTGCTGAGTCCCGAGGGGTTGCTGACTGTAATCTTGTAGTCGGCGCCGCGGAAACGGCGGTTGACTTCATAGCCTTTCCAGTCGGCGGGGATACAGGGGTTGATGACAAGGCCGTCATAGGATGGCTGCACGCCGAGGATGAACTGAGTGATGGCATACCAGTTCCACGCGGCGGTGCCGGTCAGCCAAGAGTTCTTGGCCTCGCCGGGCCGGGCGGCATCCTTTCCGGCTGTCATCTGGCAGTAGACATAGGGCTCGACCTTGTGTAGGTCGCTCTTGTCTTCAAGATAGGCGGGGCATATCTTGCGGTAGTATTCCCACGCGCGGTCACCGCGGCCAAGGACCGTCTCGCCGATGATTACCCACGGGTTGTTGTGGGCGAAGATGCCGGCGTTTTCCTTGTATCCGGCGGGATAGGTGGAGATTTCGCCGTACTCCATGACATACTCGGTGAACGCGGGGTTGTTCAGCACGATGCCGTGCTCGCAGTCGAGACGTTCTTTTACCGAGTCGAGAGCTTTTTCCACGAGACCTTCTTCGAGTCCGATTCCGGCCATCGTGCACCATCCTTGAGACTCTATGAAGATTTTGCCCTCTTTGTTTTCTTCGGAACCGACTTTGTTGCCATAGAAATCATAGGCGCGGAGGAACCACTGTCCGTCCCATCCGTCGCGCTTGACAGCCTCGATCATCTCGTCGACATGTTTTTGGGCGCGGTCGGCTTCCTCGTTCATGCCGAGGTGGCGGCACAGCTTGACATATTCCTCGCCGTAGATGACAAACTGTCCGGCAATCATGAGTGACTCGGCGCGGGAGCCTTCGGTCTTGTTCTCGGTTGTCTGGAACGACTCGTTGGGGTCGTTGGAGAAACAGTTGAGGTTGAGACAGTCGTTCCAGTCGGCGCGTCCGATGAGGGGAAGGCCGTGGGGGCCGAGGTTGTCGACGACATGGTCAAACGACACGCGCAGGTGCTGCATCAGCGGGACTTCGGATCCGGGTTGGTTGTCAAACGGTACAGGCTCGTCGAGAATCGACATGTCGCCGGTTTCCTTGATATAGGCGATGGTTCCGAAGATGAGCCACATGGGGTCGTCGTTGAAACCGCCTCCGATGTCGTTGTTGCCGCGCTTGGTCAGAGGCTGGTACTGGTGGTAGCAGCCGCCGTCGGGGAACTGGGTCGAGGCGATGTCGATGATGCGTTCGCGGGCGCGCTCCGGAATCTGATGCACGAATCCGACGAGGTCCTGATTGGAGTCGCGGAAACCCATGCCGCGCCCGATTCCGCTTTCAAAGAATGAAGCCGAGCGGGAGAAGCAGAAGGTAATCATGCACTGATACTGGTTCCAGATGTTGACCATGCGGTCAAGGCGCTTGTCGCCGCTTTTTACGGTAAAGCGGTCGAGGAGGTTGTCCCAGTAACGGCGCAGCTCGTCAAATGCCTTGTCGACTTTCTCGGGAGTGTCGAAACGGGCCATCATCCCGCGTGCTTTTTCTTTGTTTATGACACCCTTTGACTCCCATTTTTTGTCTTGTTCGTTCTCGACATAGCCGAGCATGAAAACCAAGTCACGGCTTTCGCCGGGGGCAAGGGTGATTTCAATGGAGTGGGAGGCGATGGGGGACCAGCCGTGGGCGACTGAGTTGCGCGACTTGCCGTCGAGCACGGCCTCGGGTTCGTCAAATCCGTTATATAGGCCGAGGAAAGTCTCGCGGTCGGTGTCAAATCCGTCGACGGGTGAGTTGACGGTGTAGAAAGCGTAATGGTTGCGGCGTTCCTTGTACTCGGTCTTGTGGTAGATTGTCGAGCCGTCTATTTCAACTTCGCCGGTAGAGAAATTGCGCTGGAAATTTTCCATGTCGGTCGCGGCGTTCCACAGGCACCATTCCATGAATGAGAACAAGGTGAACGTTTTGGGACGGTCACTCTTGTTGGTCAGCGTTACTTTGGCAATCTCGGCATGGGTGTCGAGAGGGACGAAAAACAGGACTCGGGCCTCAAGTCCGTTTTTCATGCCGGTTATGACGGTATAGTTCATGCCGTGGCGGCACTCGTAGAAGTCAAGCGGAGTCTTGGTGGGTTTCCATCCGGGGTTCCAGACGGTGTCGCCATCCTTGATGTAAAAATACCGTCCACCGGCATCCATCGGGACACCATTGTAGCGGTAGCGTGTCAGACGGCGGAACTTGGCATCCTTGTAGAATGAGTAGCCTCCGGCCGAATTAGAGATGAGAGAGAAGAAGTCCTTGTTGCCGAGATAGTTGATCCACGGCCACGGGGTGCGTGGGTTGGTGATTACATATTCGCGAGCGAGGTCGTCGAAATAACCGTATTTCATATTCAGTTGTTGTAAAGATTGATGATTAGGGGGGAAGTAGGTCTTACTATATTGACTGCAAAATTACCCACTAAAATTTAATCGGCTATTTAAAATTGATTAAAATGAGAGGGTTAGAGGCAAAAAACCTTTAACCCTCTCATTATTAGTCAGTCTTTACTTCAGTGACGGCATGTTGTCACGGTTGATGACGAGGGAGTTTTCCATGATGGTCTTCCATTCGCCATTGGTGTTCCATGTCAGGAAGGCAGGACCTTCGTCGTTCTGTTCATACCAGCCCATGAAATAGCTCCACATGGCATTGTCTTTATCAGCAACGGTTGATTCGATGTCAAGCATGTTGCCCACTTCGCCGAGTGCGATAATTTTGCGGCATCCGACAGCCGAGTTGATAATGTCAAACTGGTCAGTGTGGTTGGTAAACGCATCTTCATAGAGGTCGGCACATACGATGTCGACATACTCGTCACCGGGATAGGCTTCTATGAGCTTGGAGACATCAGCGAGATTTCCGGCATCGGAAGTCTGCATTGTCCACACCCAGATGAGGTTGTTCAGACCGTATTCATTGGTGAGTTTGTCGTGGAGGTAAACCCACAGCTTTTTGGTGACTTCGACACCTTCGCTACCCCACCAGAACCAAGCGCCCCAAGTGTAGTCACCGGCGGCTTCGTGGAACGGACGCCACAGAACGGGGATATTGGCATCCTGAAGAAGTTTCAGGTAGCCGGCGAGTTTTTCGATGTCGGCAGTGGCAATCTTGTTTTCCCAAGAACCCTCAACCATGACGTTTGAAGGCTTGAACTTGGTGTTGTCACAGCTGAAACCGCCTTTTGACTCGTCGCCTTCGGCAATGAACACGCCTGTAATGGTGTGGTTCTTGCCACCGACGATGAGACCTCCTTCTTTCAGTTGGTCAAGCATTTCTTTAGAAATTGTCCATGTGTAACGTTCACCCGAGATGTTAAAGTATTCAGTGCCGTTGTCAATTGCTGCCCAGTCGCTGTTTTTAAGCGATCCCTGAGCATCGGCCGATGCATTTTTGAAAGTGACCATGATGCTTTGGCCTACCTGAACGTCGTCAAAGATGTTCACCGGTTCTTTTCCTTCTTCTGTTTCAGCAGTCGGCGTGATAATGACGCTGTTGGCCCATTCACCGGTAGCTGTTTCGCCTTTCCAGATTTCTTTGACCGCTTTGACTTCGGAGTGGGGAACATTCCAGTGCCATGTCATGGCAGGGATACCGTTGTTGTTCCATACAGTCTGCACGGGGGTGATGTCAGAGTAGTCGATCCAGTTGGCGGGTGACTCTGAGAGGTGGATGTAGTCAAAACCGACTATCGCGGGATATTTGCCTGCTTCAGCTGCTACAAGTTCGGTAAATCCGAGACCCCACGCAACTTCGCCCATCGAGCCCGAGAGTTGTTTCTGTCCGTAGTTTTCAAGGAGGAAGTTGTAGACATTTACAGCTTCCGGGGTTGCTGACGGGTTATGGAGCGAGGTGGCAACCATTGACTTGCGGATACCGGCGTTAGTGTCGAATTTGATGGTCTTTGCAGCAGCAACCATGTCGGGTTTTTCAGCGCAGAAAATGGCACCTTGAGGAATTTCGAGAGTGTATTCGGTATACTTGCTCAGCTGCAGGTCAATGACAATCTGCATGTGGTTGTCAGAGTTGACCGATACATTCACCGGTTCGCCGTTCAGTGTGATGGCGATGTCGGGGTTGATGCCGACAACATTGTTATAGTTGATTGACAGCACCTCGGCTTTGTAGGGACGCACGGTTGCGCCGTCGGCAATCGACTGGGAGCGGACAATCATGTCAAGATTGTCAAGCGCGCCGTAGTTGTCATCATCGTCATCGCAAGCGGTAAAGGTGAATCCCAGTGCCGCAGCCATGAATAAATATTTAAACTTGTTCATTGGTTTCGATGTTGTTAGTTTCCGTCCCGACCGTCGGTCGGGACGGAAAGTTTTATTAAGGTAGATTATTCGATGGTTACTTTGTTGAGAATAAAGCCGTCGCCGGTGATGACGAGACCGTTTTTGGCAACCAGATCATCAATCACTTCCTGAGTCAAAACGACTTCGAGCAAGCCGTTTTCAGGAGTTTCATACTGACCGGGAAGTCCGGGAATATTACCCCATCCGTCTCCATGGCGCAGGGATACGCACCACCATTCAGTGCCGGGAACGGTCGGGGTCATGTAAAAGCGGAGGATTTGGCCTGCTTTTACTGTTGACCAGTCATAACCGCCCCAAGCGAGGTCTTGGTTGCCGTTCCATCCAGCACATTCCCAGTCGTTCTGAAGAATAACGGTTTCAAGCGAGATTTCCCATTCGATGGTAATCTTGTTGAGGACAAACTTGTAACCGGTGACGACGAGACCGTTGTTGGCGATAAGGTCATCAAGGATTTCGCGGGTCAACGTGACTTCGAGAATACCGTTTTCAGGAGTGTCATACTGACCGGGAAGTCCGGGAATATTACCCCATCCGTCTCCATGACGCAGGGATACGCACCAAAATTCGCCATCGGCAACGGTCGGGGTCATGTAAAGAGTCATTTTGGCACCTTCGGGAACCTGAGTCCAGTCATAACCGCCCCAAGCGAGGTCTTGGTTGCCGCCCCATTCACCGCAGTCCCATATTCCTTCCCAGATAGTCATGCCGACATGGGTCATCGGGATAACAGCGAGGTTATAGGAAATCTCGCCATTGGAAGAAACGAGAGTGACTGTTGAATTAGCGCCTGCGGATGCAGGTATCTGAACGATAAGGGTGGTTCCGTTGAGAATGTACTGGACATTCTGACCGTTTACTTTGACCGCGGTAAGTTTGTCTTCGTTGGCGACAGTGAACACGGCGGTTTCACCTGCGCGGATTTCAACGTCATCACCGGGCAGAACTGTGGCATAGGCACACTCGGGGGCAGTCAGTTCGACATTGGGACCCGATACAGTCTCGCCGTTGGAAAGTTCAAAGGCAACGGTTGTATCGCCTGCGGGGAGCGTGGCGGGGACTACGATTGTCAGGTCGGTGGCGTTGGGATTTTCAATCTCTACCACGGTTTCTTCGGCAAATATGATTTTGACGACATTCTGAAGGTTTTTACCTGAGATGGTCAAATTTCCGGCAAGGGCTGCGGGCGAGGGATTGTAGACAATGTTCTCGGGTTTCAGAGTTTCAATGGGAACAGTCACAGTTGCACCGCTTCCGGTGTTGAGGACGATGTCTCCGCTCTGAGTCCCGGTGGGGACAGTGATTGTGATTTCAGTGGCAGTCTTGGAAGTGGGAGCCACGGCGTCGGCAACGTTGGGGAAGATGACATCGGTCACAAGTTCCATGTTGAGGCCCTTGATTTTGATGACGTCACCGGCCCAGATTCCGGTTGCGGGATCAGCCACACATTCCTCGGGTACTGCGACACCGATAGTAGCGATTGCGACTTTCACGCCCGAGGCAGGAACCATCGAGATTGCGCCGTCGCTGGCGTTTTCGGGGAGGGTGAAGGTGAGTTTGTCACCGTCGACAGTAAAGTCGATTTCATCTTCGTTGGGCATCACGACTTTCACGACGAGGTCAAGGTTTTCACCGGTCACGGTGATTTCGTCGCCGGGTTTAGCATCGGTCAGGTCGAGAACATTTTCAACCGAGGGGAGAACCACGTTGAGTTCTTCGTCGGAGTAAATCCAGTTGGGGATTTCGGCACCGTCGCTGATGATGAATTTGCCGGTCTGCGCCTCGACGGGAACGATAACCTTGATTTCGCTGCGCGATTGCGAAACGAATTCTTTGGCGGGAACGACAACATCCTCGGCAAAAATCACCTCGTTGATGAGGTTGAGGTATTCACCTGAGATTGTCAGCTCTTGTCCGGCCTTGATTGTCTTGGGCGAGAAGTCCTCGATTGAGATAGGCTCGGTGTAGCTGAGGATAGTCTTGGTGGTGATAGTACCGTTGGCGTGGCGGAGGGTAACGAGGCCCGGCTGCGCGGTCTGGGGTACTGTCACGCGGATTTCTTCGGGAGAAACGACCTTGATGTCGACGATTTCGTCACATCCGGGGATTGTCACGCCCTGAATCTGATTCATTCCGCTGCCGATGAAGCGGAGTTCTCCTCCGCGGGCCACCGGTGAGGGGCCGAAGACGTTGAGTTTCACGCCGCCGGTGAACTGGTTGGTGTCGACATCGTTATCGTCGTTGCACGCGGTGAACACGAATCCCGAAAGCACCACCATGAGGCACGTCATCAGGACGGCCGATAATTTATTGAATGTTTTCATTTTAGAAATTCACTGTTAAGAAGATGATTATTCAACGGGAACCACACGGATGTTGTCGATAGCGAAGACCGGGTTACAGGTTTCGTCGTCGCCGCCTGAACCGGCCACACCCTGCACGCCGCCGTGCCAAACGAAGATAGTCAGACCGTCAAAGTCGGCTTTGTTGAGTCCGCGGGAAGCGGGTTTGCCTTCGTTGGTATAGGTGAAAGTGTTGAGGGGGAGTGCGATTGTCTGCCACTGTCCGCCGGTAGAGAATGCGCCTGACTGCCAAGGATTCCAGAGGCCGCGGGGAAGGTCGGTGTTTCCGTAATATCCGTTGCTTGCGGTGCTGAAATCGACAACCGAAGAGGGGGTAAACATAATCTGCATTGCTGCCGATGCCCAAGGATTGGCCTCGGGGATGAAGACTTCCATCTTGAGCTGGAGATTGGCAACACCGTAGGTTTCAAGCATTGCGGCCATTTCGGGGAGTGAGCTGAGGGTGGGGTAACCGGCAGAGGGTTCGGGCCAGTAGTTGAGACAGAACTGGTCTTCGGCCCAAGTGCCGCCGATGGCGTTCTTGATTTCAGTTCCACCGAAGTAGAGGTAGTTTCCGTCAATTGCGGGGATGTCGGCATCATCGCCGGGGGCGTGGATCATACCGTTACGCCAGCCGTGGCCCGACTGGAGACCGCCGTGGGAGCCATCCCAGTCAAAGAGGATGTTGCGGGTGTCGCGGAACTGGAATGCCGAGCGGCCTGAACCGTAGATTGAGTTCACGTTCATGTAGCCGGCAGTTGCGTTCTCGGGGACGATGAACTTGATGGCGGTCTTGGTAATCGATGTGATATTGTCCTGAGGCACGTTCACGTTGCCGGCCATCGTGATGGACAGGGGAACGTTGGGGTCGTCGATGAAGTAGTCGCCATAGATGGTGACCTCGGTTCCGGCGGTGGCGTACTCGCAGGAGATCGAGCGCACCGAGGGACCGGGGACGAGAACGTTGAAGTCATAGTCGACCACGTTGCCGTCGGCGGTGTGCATGTAAATCTTGTTGGTCACCGTCTCGGGGATGTTGCTCGGCACGTTTACCAAGAGGGTGTGATCAGTGATATAGCTTGTGTTGAGAATGGCTTTCTGATCGTTGAAATAGATTTCATGAATAGAGGTGAGGTTGTCACCGACGAGACACACGAGATTGTCAAGATAGGCACCGGTCAGGAGCGAGTCGGCATTTTCGATACCGCCGGGGCGGATGTACTTCACGACGGGGGAACCTGAAGTGAGCTCGAATTTGTCGGGTTGGTCTTCACACGACACAGCGGTCACGCCCATCAGCAGGGCGGCTGCACCTAAAAACCATTTATTGTTCAATATATTTTTCATTGTAGTTTTCATTCAGGAGGTTGATGATTAGTAGGCATAGAGTTCACGCACATCCTCGTGGACGGGGTCCTTCAGGAGGTTGGGGTTGAGAACCACGTCCTCGCTGGGGAAGGGGAGGGTGAAAGATGACGCGGTGACATTGGGGGCGGGGGTTCCGGTGTTATATCCTGCCTCGCCTTCATCGCCCGACTCGGCAGCCTTGGAGATGTCCCACACGCCGTTTTCGTAGTAGTATTTAAAGAGTCCGTTCACGTTCCAGTACTCGTTGCGACGCTGATCCTTGATTTCGGCGATAGCATCGTTCATGCGGTAGTAGGAGAGACGGACATAGTCATACCAGCGGTCACCCTCGCCTGCGAGTTCGAGGCGGCGTTCTTTCCACACGTCGTCAAATGTTATCGAGGTCACGGGAGTGCTGCCGGGGATAGCGCGGCCGCGCACTGCGTTGAAGGCTTCGAGAGCAGAGGCATTGGATGTTGACTCGTTGTTGCCAAGAACAGCCTCGGCATAAATCAGGTAGACATCGGAGAGACGGAGAATGTGTGTGGCCAGCTGGTTGAACATGTTACCTGCTGAAACACCAAGGGCCGATTCGTGGTCATAGGCGTTTCCGTAGAGGTTTTTCACGTTGAATGCGCCTGTGGCCGAGTCCCATTTACCGGTTGTGCCCTTGGCATACTCGCCGTCGTAGCAGAACTGGAGGGGGTCGAAACCTCCCTTGTCGGTCCAGAAGTACTCATATTTGTCGCCGGGGAGCATCATAGTGGCCTTGCGGCGGGTATCGGTGTCGATGCGGTTGGCGGGGTTGGTGTTGATGAGGTCGATGCCGAAAGCATCCTGAAGGTCAACCGAGGGGCCGTTGTAACCGCCCCAGCAGTCGCCGAACTCGTCAAATCCCTGAGGCGCGAGGTCGCTCTGGAGAGTGTTCTGCTGAGTCCAAGGGTCACGGCCTGCGCTCCAGCGCCATGCGATGAGTGATTCCTCGTTCTCGTTGTTGGCGAGACGGAACACGTCGGAATAGTTTCCGAGAAGATGACGGCCCGAGTTGTCGATGACATCCTTGGCGAGCTTTGCGGCCATGTCAAGGTCGGCTTGGTTTCGAGTACCGGTCATTCCGAGACCCGAGCGGGTCAGGTATACTTTGGCAAGAAGCGCCTCGGCACAGTAATAGTCGATGCGGCCTTTGGATGCCGACTTGGGCAGGAGTTCCATAGCCTTTTCAAGGGTCATGATGGTGTACTCATAGACATCGGCACGCTGTACCTTGAACTTCTTGTTGTAGTCGCCCGAGGAAATGTCGGCCGAGTTGTCGTGGACGATGGGTACGTCACCGAAAGTGCGCACGAGATAGAAGTAGGCCATAGCCTTCCATGTGAGGGCCTCGCCGCAGGTGGCGTTTTTGGCAGCCTCGCTGGGCCCGTCGGCATTCTTGATGTAGTTGTAGACGGTATTGGAGTGACCGATTACAGCCCATAGGGAGTAGGACATGTTGACGAGGTCTTCATCGGTACCGTTGACGGTGAATGTCAGGTAGGGAGACGAACCCCAGAACATGTTGCCCGAAAGCACCTCGCCCACTTTGATGAAGCCGCGCTGGAAGTCATACCAAGGTGAGTTGTAGAGGTAGTTTACACTCTGATAGCACTGCTCGTCGGTTTTGTAGAAGGTACCGGCGTTTTCGTTATCTTCGGCAGGACGGTCAAGGAAGTCCTCACACGAAGTGAAGCAGAGACCGATAGCGGCGACGGCAGCGGTATATTTGATATTTTTGATGATATTCATGATTGATTGTTTTCAGATTTTGGATTGATGATTAGAACGAAACATTTAATCCGAAAGAGTAAACGGTGGGTGAGGGGTAGCGTCCGCCGTCAAGGCCGTAAACGAGGCCCGACGAGTCCTGAGTCGATGCACCAACTTCGGGATCATAACCTTTGTAGCCTGTAATAGTGCAGAGGTTCTGAATGTTGCAGTAGATGCGGAGGTTTTCGAGATGGAGCTTGCGGAGCCACTGCTTGCGCAGGGTGTATCCGAGGGTGATGTTTTTCAGTCGGATGTAGGAGCCGTCCTCGACATAGCGGTCGCTGATGCGGTCGTTGTCGTTGGGGTCGTTGAGACGGGCGGCAGGAGTCTTGGTCTTCCAGTTGGAGACACGGACATTCTCGATGTCGTTGTACCAGTATTGTCCGGCGGGATAAACCTTGTTGGGGTCGATGGGCACGAGCTGGGCGCGGTCGTTGACGCTGTTGAGCTGGTTGGTCCATGCCGACTTCATGTTGGTCAGGTTGATCGAGAGGTAGTTCATGACGTCGTTGCCATAGGAACCGTTGATGAATACTGACAGGTCGAAGTCCTTGTAACGGAAGGTGTTGTTCCAGCCGAAAGTGAAGTCGGGCATCGGAGAACCGATCGAAGTGCGGTCATGCTCGTCGATAATGCCGTCGGGCACACCGTCGGGGCCGCTGATGTCCTTGTATTTGAGGTCGCCTACCCACACGGTGTTGCTCTTGTCAAACACGCCGTCGGAGGGATAGTGGGCCTTGTCCTTGGGGGAGTTGAGGATATCATCGTAGTCGCGGTAAACGCCGTCGACAACATAGCCGTAGAAGTTGTAAAGAGGTTTGCCGATTTCCGAAACCGATACCACGTCACTCCACTGGCCGTAGCCTACGAGGTTGGCGCCGTCGGTTCCCGAGAGGGCTTTCAGTTTGTTGCGGTTGAACGAGAACTGGAGATTGGTCTCCCATTCAAAGTCGCCAACGAAGGGACGGCCTGTAACCTCGATTTCAATACCTTTGTTCTCGATTTCGCCATAGTTGCCTTTGGGAGCGGCGAGTGCCGATGAACCATTGCCCTGAGTACCCATGTAGGAGGGGAGCTGGAGCGACATGAGCATGTCTTTTGACGACTTGATGTAGGCGTCGAAGACAAAGTTGAGTCGGTTGTTGAAGAAGTTCAGGTCGAGACCGACGTTCCATTGTTCCTGAGTCTCCCACTTGATACCGGTGTTGGGGATGTTGGCGGGACGGAAACCTTGACCGAGAGCCGAGGGCATGCGAGACATGGCTGTGCCCCATGCATAACCTCCGATATTGGCGTTACCTGTCTGGCCCCAGCCAAAGCGGAGCTTGCCGTTGTTGAACCACGGGGTGAGCGATTCAAAGAATTTCTCGTTGGAGAAACGCCATGCGCCTGCAACCGAGTGGAATCCGGCCCAACGGTTGTCGGGGCCGAAGTTGGAGCTGCCGTCATAGCGGTAGGTGTAGGTCAGGAGGTAGCGGCCGTCCCAGTTAAGGGTCTCGCGGGTGAAGAACGAAGCCATCGACGAGCTGCCGTAGCCGGTTCCGATATTAAACGAAGGCTTGTTGCCGAGGGCAGGGTTGTTGACTTCGTTGGAGGGGAGATTCTGGGCAAACACGCTGGTCCAGTTATAGGATGATTCCCAACATTCCTGACCCACCATGGCCGAGTAGCTGAGTTTGCTCCATTCGCCCGAGTAGGTGACGTAGTTTTTCAGCTGCCAGAACCAAGAATCGTTTTTCTGGATAGAGCTTTCGTTGGTTGCCTGTACATAATTTCCGAGGTCGATAGTGGGTTTGAATCGGTCACCCTTGGAGTTGTTTACATCGTAACCGAACTCGGCGTGCCAGATGAGGTTCTTGATCGGGGTCACGTCAAAGAAGAAGTTACCCGAGAGTTTTTTACGGTTGAGCTTGATCTGGTTGAGCATAGCCAGCGCGATGGGGTTGGGGTTGGTGTAACCTTCGCGCACAACGGTAGCGTAGTTGCCGTCGACATCATAGATGGGGATGTCGGGCAGAGAGGTCAGCGAGTAGTAAACGATACCTTGGTTACCGTCGGCGAGCTTGAGGTTCTCCTTGGTGTCGGCGTAGGTGGCCGACATGCCGAGTTTCAACCAAGATTTGAGCTGCGCGTCAAGGTTGGCGCGGAAAGAGAAACGCTCGAAGTCAGAACCGATGATGGTACCTTCCTGATTCATGTAAGAACCCGATACATAGTATGACACCTTGTCAGAGCCGCCTTGTGCCGAAATCTGGTGCTGGTTCTGGAGGGCGGTGCGGAACATCGCGTCCTGCCAGTTGGTGCCGACACCGAGGATTGACGGGTCAGAGTACCAGTCGTTGGGCTTTTGATAACCCTGAGACACATAGTCGTTGTAAAGACCTGCATATTCGCGCAGGTTCATCATGTCGAGACGCTTGTTCTGGTGCTGAACGGCAACCATGCCGTCATAGGTGAACTTGGCTTCGCCCGCTTTACCGCGCTTGGTGGTTATGAGCACGACACCGTTGGAGCCTTGGGCACCGTAGATGGCGGTAGCCGAGGCATCCTTGAGGATTTCCATTGACACGATGTCGCTGGGGTTGATGGTCGAAAGAGGTGATATTGTCGAGACTTTGCCGTTTCCGAGTGCATCTCCGAGGCCAAAGTCACCGCCCGAGTTTCCGCCGCCTTGAACGATTACGCCGTCAATGACGTAGAGGGGCTCGGCGTTGGCGTTGATGGTGGCCTGACCGCGCACGCGGATTGAGGATGAAGAACCGGGGGCACCCGAAGTGGCAACAGCCTGAACGCCGGTTGCACGGCCTTGGAGCGACTGGTCGAGGTTGGTAATCACAGAGCCTTTCATCGCGTCTTCGCCGAGTGATGACGAAGCTCCTGCGAGGTCACTCTTTTTCATTGTACCGTAGCCCACGACAACCACTTCGTCGAGGACTTCGGAATCCTCCTCAAGCGTGACGGTGATGTCGGTGCGGCCGTTGAGGGCCACTTCTTGGGGTTTCATCCCGACGTAGGATATTAAAAGTGTAGCGTTAGGTGATTTCACTTTGATTACGAAATCACCGTCGATTCCGGTGGCGATACCGTTGGCAGTATTGCCCTTCTCTTGCACTGTCGCGCCGATAAGGGGCTCACCCGTCTTATCCTGCACAATGCCTTTCACTGAAGTCTGGGCAACGGCTGTGAGCATGACACACAGCATGAGAGCCGTCAGCAGACATCTCAGGTCAAAAATTTTACTTTTCATTAAATGCAATTTTAAGGTAATATTGGTTGTTAGTTATTAATGTTTCAGGGTAATCGATAATTAGGGTCGTAATATTATATATGTGTCAGATATATAATTTAAGGGAACATTGCGCTGTGTTGAGGTTTGTCAGATTCAGACGGGTTAGGTCACTTTTATTGATATTGCAAATGTAGTGCAAAGATACAATATAAAGTGATACTTTTTTATCGTCTAATTGCACTTTATGGATATTTAATGCAAGGATATTGTTTTTAAGTTTAGGTGGGTTAAAATGTGATTTTTTTGTGAAAAGGCTGATACATAACCGCTAAGAAGGCGTGTCAGTGGCTGGGAGCAAGTGTCATAATGTGTCGGCCAAAATGACAGGCGGCATTGCCGTTTCCGCGCAATTCCGCCTGTCGGGTCCGATTGGATAGGCGTTGTTATCGTTTTGCCGCAGCGCGGATTATTGCGATTGTCGTTGTGTCGCAGGCAAAGACCGAGTTTAGTCCCTGCGGCTCTTGAGCCGGGTCGCCGGTGTAGTCGTCGCCATGCTGCCATGTGTCGTGGGCCGGGACTGCGAGTCCGCCCCATCCCCAGAAGTTGACACCGGCAATTTTGCCGGTATTTCTCACTTGGGAGAAGACATGGCTGTAATAGTTGTCGCGTCCGGTCACCGGGGTTGCCATTCCGTCGCGCGGATAGCCGAATTCTTCGAGCACGATGGGTTTGCCGATCTGGGAGAGACGCGCGTGGTGTGCGTCGATATAGGCATCGGTGTTGCGGCATGCGGCAGCTACGCTGTCGGTGACGGTCGATTCGCTGATCCAGCTCCAGTTGTAGGGCCAGATGTGGATTGTGCCGTAGTCGACCTCGGGGAAAGAGTGGATGCGGGTCCACAGTTCAATATCTTCCTCGCAACCGTGGGAACCCTCGCTGCCTACCGATACCAAGTGGTTGGTGTCAAGCGACTTGATGAGCCGTGCGGTCTCGCCGATCCACTCGGCAAATGCTTCCTTGTTGTCTTCGCCGAATGCCCTCGGTTCGTTGGCAATCTGCCATGACATGATTGCGGGCGATTCGGAATAGGGTCGGCCGGTGACACTGTTGGTGCGGGTGACGATGTTGCGCACATGGTTGGCCGCGAGAGTCTTGGCCGAGTCGCTTTGAACGAATTGTTTCACATAGTCCATGTAGGCGGGCCATCCGTCGACCGAGGGGATTACGGCTTTTCCGTGACCGGCCCATTCGAGATAGGCACTGTAGCCGCCGCTCCATTCCCATGCGTTGTTGAGATAGATTACCGCTTTCATGCCTCGCTTTTCAAGCTCGGCGATGAAGTAGTCAAGTCCGCGCAGAATAGTATCATTGTACACGCCGGGTGCAGTCTGAAGATTAGGCTCGATGTGTGACGCGAGGCCGTCGGGGCCGTCGCCGCCGGCGAGCACGCGGAGGTTGTCGATGCCGATGGCTTGGAGCGAGTCAAGCTCGGCGGCGAGGCGCTCGCGGTTACCGAAAGAGCCGTCGGACGCAAGCAGCGGGCCATACCAGAAATTGGTTCCGATATACCGGTAGACTGAGTCACCGTCATAAAATTCACCATTTTTAACAGTGATAAAATTGTCATCTTTCTCAGTCGTGGTTGTGCTATTTTTGCCATTGCTGCATGAGGCGGCAATCAATACCGCTGCGGCAGCGAGTGGTAGAAGTTTCATTGATTGAAGAAATAAAGAGTAAGAAGTGTTTATGTTATTCCCAGTCGTCGGTGCGGAACGGCACGAGCGGCATCCCCATGAGGTCTTTGACGCTGCCTATCGCGAAGTTGCGGAAACAGTAGCGCACCGCCTTGATTTCGGGTACTTTGTCGCTTGTGACGACTATTGTCCGGGTTTCGTAGTCCTCGGTAGCCTCGGCGGGGTAGAACACGCGGTCTTCTCCCGCGACCTCGAAGCCTTCAAGAACATCGTTGGGGGTGAATCCGGCATCAGCGTTGTCAAAGTGGAGGACTGCCTTGTTGTCGGTGACATCCATAGACTTGAATGTAGGGTAAGTGGCCGGGATGCCGTTGATGCCGTAGGTGCGGTTAGCGGCCATGAACGCGAGACGCTCGCCGATGTCGCGCTTGTTGGAGGCGTGGACATCTTCAAGCTCGTAGGGGAACACCACGTCGGTCGTGCAGACCACGCCGCTGTTGGGAGTGATGCCGGCGGCATGGTGCTGGCACTCGCGGAACCGGGCGGCATAATCGGCATCCGGGTCGCCGTAGTTCCACGGCGGCATCTCGACGAAGTAGAATGGCGCGTCGGGTTGTCCCCACTGTTTGCGCCAAGTCTCGATCATCTCTTTCTGATGGGCCGGGTATTCCTTGTGCCGTCCCACGTTGGATTCCCCTTGGTTCCACAGGAATCCCTTGACGGTGTAGCCGATGAGGGGGTGGAGCATCGCGTTGTACATCACCCCGATGCGTTCATATTCCTGAAGGGTCGAGTCGCGCTCGGCGTTCATGTCCCATCCCGGGTAGGTGTCGAGTATTTCCTGCGGAATCCATCCTTCTACCTTTGAACCGCCGTAGGCACATGCGATGATTCCGACCGGCACGTTGAGGATGTCGGTCAGCGACTGGGCGAAATGATAGCCGAGGGCCGAAAATTCGTGAGCATCGGCGGGATTGGATGTCTTCCACTTTCCCTCGACACGGTCCTGAGAGGTGTAGGAACCTTTCTTGGGTACGGTGGCAACGCGGATTCCGGGATATTTGCCCGAATAGGCTATTGTCTGTGCCGCCCCCATGATGGGCTGCGTCCAGAAGCCGCGCAACGGCATCTCCATGTTGGACTGTCCCGAGCAGAACCACACTTCGCCTATCAGCACATTGTCGATAGCGGTTTTTTCACCGTCGTCAAAGGTGATGGAATAGGGTGTGAACGATGCTGCGGGGGTCTTGACGGCCACATCCCATCGTCCGGTCTTTTTATCAGCTGTGACGGTGTAGGTTTTGTTGTCCCATGATGGGGTTACAGTCACTTTTTTGCCCGGTTTGCTCCATCCCCACAGACGGGCGTCGGTATTTTGTTGCAGGACGGCGTTGTCACTGAAAATATCGGGCAAATCCACGGCTGAGAGTGCCGGGACGGCAAGCATGGCCATACCGGCTAATGTGTTGCGCAATTTCATCGGCCGTTGCGTTTTTTGATGGTTTCCTGTGCGAGTTTGGCCCACGGTTTGAGCTGAGCATCGGTCCATTCCATGCCGTTGTCAGGGGCATCGGGGGTGAGCATAGAGCAGGTCTCGTCTTTGTCGGCGATGTCCCACATCAGCACGCTCAGCTTGTTCTTGTCGGCAAAATCGATCCACTCGTTCCACGATTCATAATTGATGTCGCCGTCGCCGAGGTGGTTCATGGAGCCGCATTCCGAAACAATCAGCGGCAGTCCCATCTCGATTGCCTTTTCGGCCTTGGAGCGGTTCCACTCTTTGTGGGTGTCGGCATAGAAATGCAGCGAATAAAGGAGGTTGTCAAATTCGAGCGGAGACTCGGCTGCGGCATCGACCTCTTGGTCCCAGCGCGGAGTGCCGACGATGATGACCGACGACGGGGCGTTTTTGCGGATTACGGGAATCAGCTCGTTGGCATAGTCCTTGACTTCCTGCCACGGAATTTCGAGCGGTTCGTTCCAGATTTCGTAAATGACATTGGGTGAATCACCGTATTTTTCGGTCATAACGGTGAAAAATTCCTTGGCGTTGTCAAGCGTGTTGTCATGGGAGTGCCAGTCGCAGATGATGTACATGTCATTGGCTATGGCAGCGTCGATGACGGTCGATGCGAGGTTGACCGAGTAGGCCGAGTCAGGGTCGTAGGCTTTGGTGATGTCTCCGGCCTTGTGTGCGCCGATGGCAGCGCGGGTCACGTTGGCTCCCCATTTTTCTTTCAGGGCCTTGATTGTGCCCTCGTTGTAGAATCGTCCCCAGTTGCCGTGCCATCCGAGTGACGGCCCGGTCAGAACCACGGTATCGCCGTCGGCGTTAAGCAGATAACGGCCTTCGACATGGAGCGGTGACACACCTGCCACGACCGTGTCGGTCTCGGCTGTGTCATTTTGACGGTTGGATGAACCGCATGATGAAAATGAAATGGGCAGGGTCAGTAATAGTAGAGTCAGAGAAGAAAACGTCTTCATGGGAAAATTTTGTATTTAATAGTATTGGTGTTATTTAACACGAAGGTAGAGATTATTGCATTAATAGTAAAATTAGCCGCACGAAATGGCTATAAAGAGGTAAAAAAGTACAAGCCGGAATTGAGAATTGGAAAAATTCTCAATTCTCAATTCTCAATTTTCTCACACCACTGTCTTGTGGTGCTGGTAGAGGTCGCGGAATAATTTGGGTGAACTGCCTTTCTTCTTTTTAAAGATGCGGTTGAAGTTGGATATATTGTTGAACCCGCATTCATAGCATATCTCGGCAATTGAAGTCGTGGAGTCGACAAGGGCGCGGGTTGCGTGCCCGAGACGGATGTCGATCAGATAATCAGAGATAGACCTACCGGTTCTGAGCTTGAAAAAGCGGCTGAAGGCGGTCGGGGTCATGCGGGCGATTTCGGCGAGGTCGCTCAGGCGTATCGCCTCTTTGTAGTGACGTTCGATATATTCCTGTACTTTTTGCACTCGCCTGCTGTCGCCCGTCGGTTTGATTGATGAGAACGATGTGCTTGATAAAGTGCGGTAATCTCTTTCGTTGGCAAGTTCATAGAGTATAGACATCAGTTCGATTACGCGATAAAACCCTGACTCTGTCGCCGTCAGGCGGTCAAGGCGGCTGTAGACGCGCATGATGCTCGGGAGGCTGAACGCGATGCCGTTGGCCGACTGGTCGAGCATCTTGCGTATTGGGGCAAGCTGAGTCTTTGCAAGGAACACTTCTCCAAACAGGTTGCGTGAAAACTGTATCGTTATTTCGCGGATTTTGTCATTTTTGCATTCATGCTGTTCCCACCCGTGCTCGATGCCGTTTCCCACAAGCACAAGGTCATAGTCGCTCAGAATCTCGACCGAGTCTCCGACTATGCGACGTGCCGAATTGCAGTTGGCCACGAAGTTCAGTTCATATTCCTCGTGGCGGTGCACAGGGTAGGTAAAACGGTCCTTGTGTCTGTCTATCAGATAAAAACAGTCTTTCTCCGATAATGGAGTGATTTCAGTGATTATCTTGCTCATTGGTTAATTTTGCTATTATGTCTTGACGGTATTAAGAGAGAATGGACTAAGGTGTAATCAGTTGTCAGGTATGATTGCACAAATTTAAAATGAAATTTTATATTGTGCAAATTTTAGCAGAATATTGACTTTTTTTGACGTTGATTTGCTGTCATGAGAAGTTGCCATTGCCGGTAATTTTAGATAATTTTTAGATAATTTTATCACTGTGTCGCAATTAATTCCAGGGCCGGCGCATGAAATTTAACTTTCGTTCATAACCTTGGCGAGATATTCGAGGTTTCGCATACATTTCTTTCTTCTCCGTTTCAGGCTCAACTTGTCAGTTTGCTTCTTCAGCAG